>WNFF01001245.1_pt1 | contig 20498 bp, 15 predicted proteins | sample 5400441 | NCBI WGS metagenome assembly WNFF01 (sample SAMN13153345, study PRJNA577476) | soil metagenome | isolation source: 120 cm saprolite under Douglas fir tree site 2 hole 3 replicate 1 | place: USA:California | collected 2015-04-18
TCCGCCTTCCCGTGACACGCCGCACTTTTACTTCCCATTGGAGCTTCAGAGTTTCTTCGCCATCTGCTTTGATTTTGATATAGTCCCACCGATTATGCCCACCCTGTCATCGATGGAAGCCAGTTCTTCCTCGACTCCGCTTACGCGAAATCAGATCCGCGGTTTTTGGGCCGCCTGGGGTGGGTGGACGCTTGATGGCATGGATTCCTTCATCTATGCGCTGGTCCTCGTCCCATCGCTTCGCGAACTCCTGCCGCGCTCCGGCATCGCCGCAACAAAAGGAAACATCGGATTCTACGGTGGGTTGCTTTTCGCGCTATTTCTGATCGGCTGGGGGCTCGCCTTTTTGTGGGGGCCGGTGGGAGACAAGTTTGGCCGCGTGCGGACTTTGATGCTCACGATTATCTGGTACTCAACGTTTACCTTTCTCAGCGCCCTGGTCTCCAACGTGTGGCAGTTGGCGGCTCTTCGCCTCCTCGCGGGAATCGGGATTGGTGGGGAGTGGGCCATGGGCGGCACCTTTGTCGCGGAGGAGTGGCCGGAGGATCGCCGGCGCGCGGGCGCCGGGTACATGCACACTGGCTATTACGTCGGCATTTTTCTCGCGGCGCTCGCGAACTACGCCATCGGCAGCCACTACGGTTGGCGCTATATGTTCGCCATCGGAGGTGTGCCGGCGCTTCTCCTGGCGTGGGTGCGTCGTGGCGTAACCGAGCCAGCGCGGTGGATCGCAAAAGAAGGAGTCGTGCGTTCCTGGGAGATCTATTGGCCTGTCGCAGTGCTCTTTTCACAGGCCTTGCGGCGCCGCACGATACTGAATTCTCTTTTCATGCTCGCGTCGATTTGTGGCCTCTGGGCCGGGACGGTCTATGTTCCTGCCGCCACTACTTCACTGGCGGAAGCCGCCGGCCGCGTGGGTCCACAGGTGGCACAGCTGGCTTCGCGGGCCACGATGCTGGTTGCATTTGCCACGATACTTGGATGTCTTGCGATGCCCTGGATTGCGGAACGTCTGGGCCGGCGCGGGGCGTTAAGTTTCTTTTTCAGTATGATGACCGTGTTCATCGCTCTCACATTTGGGAAGATCTTTTATATCGGGCCAACTGCGCTCCCCTGGTTTTTTGTTTGCCTGTTCTTCCTCGGATTTGGCGGAGCAAATTTTTCCGTCTATACCCTGTGGTTGCCCGAACAATATCCGACGGAATGCCGCGCGAGCGCGTTTGCGTTTTCCACTTCCTTTGCCCGATTCGGCGGCGCAGGGATAACGTTTCTTGTAGGGGCGGGGATTCAACATTACGGTTCGCTTGGAATTCCCGTGGCATTGACCTCACTGGCTTTTGTAATCGGACTTTTTTTGATCCCGTTTGGCGTCGAAACGCGAGGCCAAGCGCTGCCCGCTTGAAGAGCGATTCGGTTTTTGGTGTGGCCGCATGATGGGAAAGAACCCCGAAGCGAAAGGGAACGCCAAACACGCGGTACTGGCAGGCTTTCTTGGCTGGACGCTGGACGCGTTTGATTTCTTCGTGGTGGTCTTTCTACTCGACACGCTGGCTCATCAGTTCGGCGTACCCAAGAAAGACATTGTACGCACCTTGACCGCGACGCTCGCGATGCGTCCTCTAGGCGCGCTTTTTTTTGGGTTGCTGGCCGACCGCTACGGCCGGCGGATTCCATTGATGGCCAACGTCATCTATTTCTCTTTCATCGAGGTTATGTGCGGGTTCTCGCCGAACTACACTTTTTTTCTCGTGATGCGGGCGTTGTTTGGCATCGGCATGGGCGGCGAGTGGGGCGTAGGTGCGTCGCTGGCGATGGAGGCGGCCCCCCCGCGCTGGCGCGGAATCCTAAGCGGCATACTCCAGAGCGGATACTCGATCGGCTATCTGCTGGCTGCCATCGCGGCGAGATTCATTCTGCCCGCATGGGGATGGCGGCCGATGTTCTGGATCGGAGCCTTGCCGGCGTTGCTGGCGCTTTACATCCGCACAAAAGTGCCGGAGTCCGAAGCGTGGAAGCAGCACCGGGCCGCAACTACCGGGCAGGTACTGCGCGTCGTCGCCGTGGAGTGGCGGCGCTTCCTGTATCTGGTTGTGCTGATGACCTTCATGATGTTCCTCTCTCATGGCACACAGGACTTGTACCCGGACTTCCTGAAAGAAGCGCATGGCATTTCTGCAAAAGTCGTCGCGAATGTGGCCATCCTCTACAACATCGGCGCAGTGGTAGGAGCCGTCATATTTGGGCATCTATCGCAGATAGCCGGACGGCGAAAGAGCATGATCGCCGCGCTGGCATTGTCGATGATCGTCATACCGGTGTGGGCCTTTGGAGGAACTTTTGCCGCGCTCGTCATCGGGGCGTTCTTGATGCAAGTGGGTGTGCAAGGCGCTTGGGGCGTGATTCCGGTGCACTTGAACGAGTTGGCCGCCGATGCCGCGCGCGGATTGATGCCGGGTCTTGCCTATCAATTGGGAATCCTGTTGGCGTCGCCGACGAATTCGATTCAGTACGCCCTGCGCGATCGAGTGGGTTATCAATGGTCGATTGCCGGATTCGAAATTGTCACCATCACGACTCTCGCTGTGCTGCTCTTGGTCGGAGCGGAGAGACATGGCCGAAGCTTTCTCCGGCCTGCACCGGACGGCGCCACCCCAGAAACAGGTTGAAGCTAAAATCTCCGTCGAGACATTGCTCAGCCCTGGCTCCTCCACGGGCGGCTTGACGTTAGTCGCTATTATGTTATGGTGACTCTCAGAAATTCACACATTTTTGTGAAGCGGCCCGGCAAAGCGTTCAGCCAAGAGAGTTACTGATCATGGCAAACATCAAGACCGTTCGAAGCGGGGCATCTCCCGAAACGGTTCGACTCGCCGGGAAAACCCGTTCCGCGCGGGGACGCCGAGGCGCGAAAGACCCGAATGCTCCTGGAGTCCGGCAGGTAGCTGGTCTGCGCGAGCGCAAAAAAGCGCGTCTGCGGCAGCAGATCATCGAAACGGCCCTAAAACTCTTTCGCGAGCGCGGGTACGAGAAAACCCGCGTTGACGACATCGTTCAAGCGCTCGAGATCAGCCAGCCGACGTTCTTCCGGTACTTTCCGAGCAAGGACGACGTTCTGCGCCAGGTCGGCCGCCGTGGCTTCGAATGCCAGGCAGAGAGGCTCCAATCAGAGCTTTCCAGCAAGGCCACTACCGCGGAACGCTTGCGGCGCTTTTATCAGTCTTTGGCGCGCACAACGGAGGCTGACCGGCCGCTATGGCAAGCGGTGGTGCTGGCCGGCGCGATGGACCCGGTTCGCTCTCCCGATATGCGCCGGCCTGAGGGAATCGCGGTTGGATTGCTCCGCGAGATTCTTTCTCAAGGCCAGAAGCGCGGCGAGGTCACGAAAGCATTCCCGGTGGTTCACCTCGCTGAATTTATGGAAGGGCTCTTCACCACCGTGGTTCGGCAGTGGGCCGTCGACCTGACCGGTCCGCATAGGCTGACCGAGCGTGTGCGCAGCGCCGTCGAGTTTTTCCTGCGGGCCTCCAAGCCCTAATTTCAAGGCTGCTCGAATGAAGGCTGCCGTTCTCCACGAATTCAAAAAGCCGCTCGCCATCGAGGAAATCGACACGCCCAATCCCGGCCCGGATGAAGTCCTCATTGAGGTCGAAGCCTGCGGCGTTTGCCATTCCGATCTCCACGTAGCCGATGGCGACTGGCCGCAGCTCGCGCCAATCGTAAAAAAGCCGCTGGTCCTGGGGCACGAAATTGCCGGCCGCGTCGTTGAGAGAGGATCCGCGGTTCGCGATTTGAACATTGGAGACCGCGTCGGAATTCCCTGGATTCATTGGACCTGCGGTAAGTGTGATTTTTGCCGCGAAGGGAACGAAAACCTCTGCATCAGTCAAAAAATTACCGGCGTGACCGTCGATGGCGGGTACGCAGAGTTCGTCAAAGCGCCCGCATCGCATGTGATCAGGATTCCCGATAATTTGACTTCCGCCGAGGCCGCTCCTCTCTTTTGCGCCGGAGTCACGGTTTACCGCGCGCTTAAGCAATCAAGTATTTCGCCTGGGCAGCGGCTCGCTGTTTTCGGCGTGGGTGGTCTGGGGCATCTCGCCGTGCAGATAGGTCGCGTGCTGGGCGCCCAAATAACCGCGATCGATATTTCAGAAGATAAACTTGCGCTGGCGCGATCGCTCGGCGCATCCGCGACTCTGAATGCCGCGACAAACGATGTCGTCAAAGAGTTGCGGGGCGCTGGCGGCGTTCATGCAGCGATGGTTACTTCCGCCTCAAAAGCAGCCTACGATATGGCTTTCTATTGCGTCAGGCCCGCCGGATCGTTACTCGTTGTTGGCCTGCCCGCAGAAAACATCTGCTTTCCGCCCATTATGATGGCGGCGGGAGAAGTCCGCATCCGGGCTTCCGCGGTGGGCACACGTCAGGATTTGCGCGAAGTGCTCGCCATGGGTGCGGCGGGAAAGATTCGCTGCCAGGTATCCACGCGGCCGCTCGCTCAGGCGAACGAGGTCGTAGAAGAACTGCGCCGAGGCCAAGTTTCTGGCCGCGCCGTCTTGATCGCCCATTGAGATGCGGGCTTCGTGAACAGCGCAACGCCGCGGCAGAGATTTCGAAATCGCTGAGCAGAGTATTGCGGAAGCTGTGGTGAACTGAGAAGGGAACATCCGTCGGATGAAGGTCCAACAACTTTTTGATCTTACCGGACAGGTGGCCATCGTCACGGGCGGCTCGATTGGCCTGGGACGCCAGATGGCCGAGGGACTGGCGGAAGCGGGGGCGAACCTTGTTCTCTGCGCCCGCAAAAAAGAGCGCTGCGAACAAGCCGCCGGAGAATTGCAGAAGCTCGGGGTGAAGACCTTGGCGGTCGGTTGCGACGTGAAAAATCCAGCCAACGTCCAGGAAGTTGTGGATGCGACGTTGGCTCAATTTGGGCGAATCGACATTTTGATCAACAACGCGGGCACATCCTGGGGCGCGCCGGTCGAAGAGATGCGACTCGAGCATTGGAATAAAGTGATCGAGACCAACCTGACCGGGACATTTCTCTTTTCCCAAGCGGTTGGAAAGCACATGGTTCCCCAGCGCCGCGGCAAGATCATCAACATCACTTCGGTCGCGGGCCTTCGCGGCGCGCCGCCGGAATTTCAGGCGATTGGCTACCACGCGAGCAAAGGCGGGGTGATCGCGTTTACGAAAGACCTCGCTTGCAAGTGGGGAATCCACAACATCCAGGTGAACGCCATCGCTCCCGGATGGTTTCCGACAAACATGTCGCAGGCGGTCATCGAGCGGAATAAAGATGCATTCCTGAGCAAAATTCCCCTCCGGCGTTTCGGCAATGAGTGCGACTTGAAAGGCGCTGCTCTCTTCCTTTCCTCTGGCGCTTCCGATTACGTCACTGGCCATGTGTTGGTCGTGGATGGAGGGCAGATCGCTTAATCGGGCGAGAGAATCGATGAACGTTCCGCTCACTCCAATCCGCTGCCTGCGCTACGCGGAGCAGCAATATCCGCGCCGCACAGCCGTCGTTTGCGGCGAGCATCGTTTTACATACGCGCAATTTGCGGAGCGTGCTGGCCGGCTCGCCGGTGCTTTGCGCAAGGCTGGCATCAAACCAAGCGATCGCGTCGCATTTCTCAGCATGAACTGCCACAGGCTTCTCGAAGCCTATTACGGCGTGCTTGAAGCGGGGGCGGTGCTGCTCCCGCTCAACATCCGGCTCGCGCCGCATGAACTGGCCTACATTTTGAATGATTCCGGCGCGAAGCTGCTATTTGTGGAAAAAGAATTCCTTGCAACTGTTGATACGTTTCGTCAGAGCGTCCCGGCCGTCAGGACTTTTTGCGCCTTGGATTTCCCGCCTACAGCGGGCTGGCTCTCGCCGCAAAATTATGAGGCTATGCTCGCCACGGCCACTCCACACAAAGCGGACATCATGGAAATCGACGAGAGCTCCGTCGCCGAGCTTTTTTATACCAGCGGAACCAGCGCCGATCCCAAGGGCGTGATGCTCACGCACCGGAATATCTATCTGCATGCCCTCTACATTTGCCTCACCGACGATCCCACAAAGGAAGTCGTGCAGCTTCACACCATTCCTCTTTTCCATGCCAATGGCTGGGGCGCGGCACACTCGCTGGCGCTCATGGGCGGAACACACGTGATGCTGCAGCGCTTTGATCCGGCGCAGATTTTCCGGCTTATCGAGCAGGAACGCGTAAGCAGCATGTGCCTAGTCCCTGCCATGGCCACAGCTTTGGTGAATTGCCCCGAGCGCGCGAAATATGATTTAGCCAGCCTGCAAATCATTAATATCGGCGGGGCGGCGTCATCCCCCACGCTTGTGCGCGAGGTCGAAGAAAAGCTCGGCGGCTCGTGCCGTTCCGGCTATGGACTCACGGAAACGTCTCCGACCCTCACCCTCTCCCGGATGAAGCTTGGACTCCAATGGGAAGGCGAGCAAAAATACGCCGGCCAGGCCATGACCGGCTTCGCGATTCCCGGCGTCGAGATCCGCGTCGTGGACGCGAACGACAAAGACGTGCCGCACGACGGAAAAACCGTTGGCGAAATTGTCGCGCGTGGCGACATTGTGATGCTGGGTTACTGGCAGCAACCGGAAGCGACGGCGGAAGCCATGCGGGGCGGATGGTTCCATACCGGCGATATGGGCACGATCAATGAAGAAGGGTATCTCCTCGTGGTCGACCGCAAGAAGGAAATCATCGTCAGTGGCGGAGAAAATATTTCATCGCTGGAAATTGAGAAAACGATTCTCGCGCATCCCAGCGTGTATGAGGTGGCGGTCATCCCCGTGCCTGATGAGAAGTGGGGAGAAGTGCCCCGCGCATTGGTCGTGCTGAAACCCGGAGGAAAGGCAGGAGAAGCGGAGCTGCTCGAATTCTGCCGCGCTCGCATGGCTCACTACAAGGTTCCCCGCTCGGTCGAATTTCTCGAAGGTTTGCCGAAGACTGGGACGGGGAAAATTCTGAAGAGGGAACTGCGCAAGAAATATTGGGGTGGGCAGGATACCATCCGGCCTGAATTTGCCAATCGAAAGTCGCGTTGATGGCCGCCGTGAGTGTGAGAGGGCTCTGGTAAATGGACCTAAATCTGACAACTGAAGAGCTGGAGTTCCGCGGTGAACTGCGCGCGTGGCTGGTGGCGAACGCCCCGAAAGATTGGGACGATCGCCGCGAGGACTCATTGGAAGTCCGCTTCGACTTTTTGAAGTCCTGGCAGCGCAAGCTGTACGAGGGAGGCTGGGCTGGGATTTCCTGGCCGAAGGAATATGGCGGCCGCGGCGCCAGCTTGATGCAACAGGTCCTCTTCTGGCAGGAGATGGCGCGGGCCGGTGCGCCACCGATGGCCAACGTCCTCGGTCTGGGGCTGATTGGTCCCACGATCATCGCGTTTGGCACCGAAGCGCAGAAGAGACGCTATTTGCGGAAAATCCTGAGCGCCGAAGAAATCTGGTGCCAGGGATTCTCCGAACCGAACGCCGGCTCGGATCTCGCGGGCTTGCAAACTGAAGCGCGTCTTGATGGCGGCCAATACATCGTCAACGGGCAGAAAGTTTGGACCAGTTATGGCTGGGCCGCCGACTGGTGCGAGCTCGTTGTGCGCACGGACCCGAATGCGCCCAAACACAAGGGCCTCACGGTTTTGTTGGTGGACATGAAGACGCCGGGCGTGGAAGTGCGCCCCTTGCGCCAGATGACCGGAGAGACAGAGTTCAACGAAGTGTTTTTCCGCGATGCGCGCGTGCCCGCTGAAAATGTCGTTGGCAAAGTGAATCAAGGCTGGGACGTCGCCATTGGCACTCTCATGCACGAGCGTGGCTCCTTCGGCGCCGGCCTGCAGATCATTTACAAGCGCAACATGGACCGGTTGATCGAGCTGTCTCGCACGATGCACCGCGATGGGCGTCCCGCTGCGCGAGACCCCGTCACGCGCCAGAAGCTTGCTCAGTGCTATGGCGAAATTGAAGTTATGCGGTGGAATCAGATGCGCGCCTTCAGCCGCATCAGTGCCACCGGGGTACCGGGGCCGGAAGGATCGATCCAGAAAATCTTCTGGAGCGAGCTGAATCAGCGCTTCCAACAGATCGCGCAGGAATTGCTTGGCCCCTACGGCCAGCTCGACGGTAGCGATGCACGCGCCGTCGACAAAGGCATTTGGTCCTACGGTTACCTGCGCGCCCGAGGCAACACCATCGAAGCGGGTACCTCGGAGATTCAGCGCAACATCATCGGACACTTTGTGCTCGGGCTGCCGCGGAGCTATTAAGCGGGGTTGAAATGCAATTCGGATTGAGCGAGAGCCAGGAAATTCTTCGAGCCAGCGCGCGCAAGTTTTTTGCCGGCGAGTGCCCGATCGCGGAAGTGCGCCGCCTCATGGAAACAGACACCGCTTACGACGCGGTCCTGTGGTCCAAACTAGCGGAGCAGGGCTACACGGGCATTATTTTCCCTGAAGAATATGGCGGCGTGGGACTGGGCTGCGTGGAGCTTATCCTCTTGATGGAAGAAGCCGGGCGAGCGCTTCTGCCGGGTCCGTTTTTCTCCACAGTTCCGTTGGCCGGCGCCATGCTGGATGCCTGCGGCACCTCCGACCAGAAGAAAAAATACTTAGCGCCAATCTGCCGCGGCGAAGCGCGCTCAACGCTCGCAATGCTTGAATCCAGCGCAAGTTGGGACCCCAGCGATGTGCAAATGGCCGCGGCGAATGGAAAATTGTCGGGCGAAAAGCTCTTTGTGCCGGATGCCGCCGTGGCGGATTTTATTATCGTCGTGGCCCGCGACGGACTCTTCGTTGTAGCCGCCAAGGCTCCGGGCGTCAGCATTTCCCCGATGTCCGGCATGGATCTCACGCGCAAATTGTATTCGGTCAGGTTTCAGAACACGCCAGCCGAAAAACTTGGTAATGACGCCGGAATGGCAAGGGGGCTTAATATTGCAACCGCGGCACTTGTTGCCGAGATGGTTGGTGGCATGCAGCGGACGCTCGATATCACCGTTGAGTACGCCAAGACCCGCAAACAATTTGGCAAGCCGATTGGAATGTTTCAAGCTGTTCAGCATCAATGCGCGGACATGTATCTGGAAACGGAAAGCTCGCGGTCCGCCGCTTATTACGCCGCCTGGGCCCTGGAAGAAAGCGCGCCCGACGCGGCCGTCGCCGTCTCCATCGCCAAGATGTATGCGAGCGATTCATCTCGGAGCGTAGGCAACCGGGGAATTCAGGTCCATGGCGGCATGGGCTTCACCTGGGAGAACGATTTGCATCTGTATTACCGGCGCGCGAAAGCTTCGGAAACCGCATTCGGTGACGCGACGTTTCATCGGGAACGCATCGCGCGTCTCGTCATTGACGCCGGTGCAGTCTCGGCAAGAAGCGCATAACAATTCGACAAAAGAGAGTTACCAGCCATGAGCGATCTGGTCCAGTTGATTAAAGACAACGGCATTGCCGTCATCACCATAAACAATCCTCCCGTAAACGCCTTGAGCCCCGGAGTGCCGGAAGGAATTGCCGAAGCCGTCGAACAGATCGGCAAAGACGAGGGCATCATTGCCGCGGTGCTCATCGGCGGAGGCAAGACCTTCGTCGCCGGAGCAGATATCAAAGAGTTCGGGAAAATCACCTCCGGCAAAGCCAATCGTGGCGAAGGCTTCAAACCGTTGCTGCTGCGCATCGAAGATTGCCGTAAGCCGATTGTGATGGCGATTCATGGCACCGCATTCGGCGGCGGCTTGGAGCTCGCTATGGCGGGCCACTACCGCGTGGCGGCGCCCAGCGCCCAGGTCGGCCAGCCTGAAGTGAAGCTCGGCATCATTCCGGGCGCAGCCGGAACGCAGCGTCTGCCGCGGCTCGCGGGCGTCGCTAAAGCTCTCGAGATGTGTGCCGAAGGCAACCCCATCAAAGCAAGCGAAGCGTTGAAACACGGAATCGTTGACCGGCTGATCGAGGGTGACCTGCTGGCTGGTGCTGTTGCCTTCGCGCGCGAGATCGCAGCGAAGCCCGTGCCCAAAACGCGCGAACGAAGCGGCAAGCTTGGCACCGCGGAACAAAACGCTCCGATCTTCGCCGTCGCGCGCGAGATCGCCCGCAAAAAGCAGCGCGGCATGATCGCGCCTCTCGCCGCTATCGACGCCGTCGAGGCCGCCACGAAGTTGCCCTTCGACGAAGGCTGCAAGCTGGAACAGAAGCTGTTCGCGGAATGTCTATTTTCTGATCAATCGAAATCCCTTATTCACGTTTTCTTCGGCGAGCGCGAAGTCGCCAAGATTCCTGACATCCCGAAAGAGACCCCCACGATTCCGGTGAACACTGCCGCTGTCGTCGGCGCGGGCACCATGGGGGGCGGAATCGCCATGGTTCTCGCCAATGCGGGAATTCCCGTCCTTCTCAAGGAAGCTGATCAGCCTGCTCTCGATCGCGGCCTTGCGAACATCCAGAAAAACTACGCCAATTCGGTCAAGCGCGGCCGTTTCACCCAGCAATTCGTGGACGAACGATTGAAAATGATTCAGCCCACGCTTAGTTACGATGGATTCGCCAAAGTCGACATGGTGATCGAGGCGGTCTTCGAAGGCATGACGCTGAAGAAACAGGTCTTCGGCGATCTTGACAAAATCTGCAAGCCCGGCGCCATTCTGGCTAGTAACACTTCGACGTTGAACGTCGATGAAATTGCTTCGGCCACTGCACGGCCGCACTCCGTGATCGGCACGCATTTCTTCAGCCCCGCAAACGTCATGCGTCTTCTTGAAATCGTCCGTGGCAAAGCAACCGGCAAAGAAGTCATCGCCACATGTATGCAGCTTTCAAAAAAGCTCGGCAAGGTCGGCGTGCTCGTCGGCAATTGCCGGGGATTTGTCGGCAACCGGATGTTTCATCCTTACGTGCGCGAGTCGGTCTTTTTGCTCGAGGAAGGCGCAAGCGTCGAGGCCGTTGACTCCGCACTCTACGAATTCGGCATGGCCATGGGTCCGCTGGCCGTCGGTGATCTTGCGGGCCTAGACGTCGGCTGGCGCATTCGCAAAGAATATCGCCATCTCGAAAAGCCCGGAATTCGGCAGGCCTTCGCCGGAGATCGTCTTTGCGAGATGGGCCGCTACGGCCAGAAGACCGGCGCCGGCTGGTACAAGTATGATGAAAACCGCCGCGCCATTCCCGATCCTGAAGTTGGCGAACTCGTGCGCAAGTGGGCCGCAGAAGCAGGTATCCCCCCGCGCCAAATCTCCAAGGAAGAAATCGTCGACCGCTGTATCTATTCCCTCGTGAACGAGGGCGCGCGCATCCTCGAAGAAGGCTTCGCGCTGCGCGCGGTCGACATCGACATCATCTACCTCAACGGATACGGATTCCCCTCCTATCGCGGCGGCCCGATGTGGTACGCCGACACCGTTGGCTTGAAAAAAGTCTACGACCGCATCTGCGAGTTTCACCAGCAGCACGGCGAGCTTTGGGAACCCGCTTCGCTTCTAAGAAAGTTGGCGGAAGAAGGCCGGCGATTCTCCGACTTCAACAAGGAACAAAGCGCAACTGCGTGATGCATGGGGCGCCTCTTTCTTGTCCGGCACGCGCAGGCCTCATTTCTCGAGCCGAACTACGACAAACTCTCCGCCACCGGGGAAACGCAAGCGCGCTTGTTGGGGGAGTATTGGGCGCGCCACAAGCTCATTTTCGACCGCGTTTGTTCGGGACCTGGTGTCCGTCACCAAGACACGGCAAAGATTGTTCGAAATGCGTATGCAAAAACCGGCTTGGAATTTCCCGCACCAGTTGTGATGGACGAATTCGACGAATTCCACGGCGATGAGGTCCTGGAGAAGGGCATTCCTCGGCTTCTGGATTGCAAGCCCGTAATTCAGGAGCTCCACCGCGCATTTCAGGAAGCAAATGGCCCGGATGAACGGCCCAGAAAGTTTCAGAAACTGTTCGAGGCCTTGATTACCTTGTGGGTGAGCGAGGAATTAGTGCTCGACCACGTCGAGTCCTGGGAGGAGTTTACCGCGCGGGTCAATCGTGGCGTCACGAAATCGCTCGCGGCTTCCAGCAAGGGCGAGCGCGTTGCGATTTTCACTTCAGGTGGCCCAATCGCGGTTTCCATCCAGCGTGCCCTGCATCTTTCTCCTCGAGACACGTTGAACCTTGCGTGGGTGCTACGCAATTGTTCCTGCAGCGAATTCCTGTTCTCCGGCGATCGCTTCACGCTCAGTACCTTCAACTCGTTTCCGCATCTCGACGGCGCCGCGTTGTTGACATACCGCTAGCGGAGGGAATACAAGACGCGCATGACCGGCCTTCAGGATCAAGCCACCGCCGTGCGGCCAGGCGAAGAACTCGACCTCGTGAAGCTTGAGCCTTTCTTAAGGAGCCATTTCCCAAACGAAACCGGCGCTCTGGCCGTCAGGCAATTCCCCAGCGGCCATTCGAATCTGACCTATTCTGTGCACCTCGGCCAGCGCGAAATGGTGCTTCGCCGTCCGCCCTTCGGCAGCAAGGTCAAATCTGCTCACGACATGGGCCGCGAATTTCGCGTGCTTTCAAAGCTCCATGCTGCTTATCCGCCTGCGCCAAAAGTGCTCTTCATCTGCGATGACGAGTCCGTGCTCGGCGCTCCGTTTTATGTGATGGAGCCGATCCGCGGAATCATTCTGCGAAGGGATCCTCCCCCAGGTATGCAGCTTTCCGCAGAAACAGTTCGCCGTTTATGTGAATCATTCATCGGCAATCTCGCCATTCTGCACGGTTTAGATTACGCCGCGATTGGTCTCGCCGATCTGGGCAAGCCGCAGGGCTATCTCGAACGCCAGGTGCGCGGTTGGACCGAGCGCTATTACGCCTCCAAGACGCATGAACTTCTGGAGGTTGAAAAGATCTCCGCATGGATGCAGAAGCGTATGCCCTCGATCAGTGCCGCCGCGCTCATCCATAACGACTACAAGTACGACAATGTCGTCCTCGATCCAAAAGACATTACCAGAATAATTGGCGTGCTGGACTGGGAGATGTGCACTATCGGCGATCCGCTCACTGACTTGGGATCAGCGCTGGCCTATTGGGTCGATCGCGACGATCCCGAGGACATGCAAAGAACTCGTTGGGGGCCGACAACCTATCCCGGGAGCATGACCCGCGCCGAACTAGTTCATCTCTACGCGCAGAAAACCGGTCGCGACGTTTCCAACATTCTTTTTTATCTGGTATTTGCACGCTTCAAGATCGCGGTCATCATTCAGCAGATTTACTACCGCTATCATCAGGGGCTCACGAAGGACGAGCGTTTTGCCTCGATGCCCGAACTCATCAAGCTGCTCTTGCGCGCTTCCTGGCGCAGCGCGGAGACCGGCGCGATCTAAAATCGCTCGCCGCTTCGATCGTCTCTCTGGAGAAGTATTTCTAAATCTTACGCGCGTTTGCCTATTTGTAGTAACGAACAATCCATTCCGCCACGCAACATGGTTTTTCTCCGCCTTCACTCTCCACCGTCACGGAAAACGTCGCTTCCTCCGCGCCGGAAAGCTCCTTAAGGCTTAGCAAAGTGAATCGCCCGCGAATCTTCGCGCCGGCCGGAACCGCGGAAGGGAAGCGCACGCGATTCAAGCCGTAGTTGACGGCCATTCGAACCCCGCTTCGAATCTGCACCGCCTGTTTCATTAGGAAACTGATCAGCGAGAGCGTCAAAAATCCATGCGCAATCGTTGTTCCATAAGGCGATTCCTTCGCCGCCCGTTCACGATCCAAATGAATCCATTGCCGGTCTTCCGTGGCTTCCGCGAACTGAGCAATCCGTTCTTGAGTGACGCGAAACCACTCACTCACACCGATTTCCCGCCCCACAGATTTCTTCAGGGATTGCAGTGAATCCACAACCGCCGGTGGCATGAAGCCTCCTGCGCACAAAATGCATTCGAATTCGGAGTCAGGCGAAACTCAATGAGAAGAGGACGGCGTCCGGGACTTGCCCCACCTTCCGAGCTCCCATTTTGCAATCGATTCCGCGTGCACCTCATCCGGCCCATCGGCCAGGCGCAGCGTGCGCACGTTGGCCCACGCGCTTGCCAGAAACGTGTCCTGCGAAACGCCCGCGCCCCCATGCGCTTGGATCGCCCGATCCAGCACGCGCAGAGTCACGTTCGGGGCCACCACTTTGATCATCGCAATTTCCGACCGCGCCGCCTTATTCCCCACCGTATCCATCATGTACGCGGCCTTGAGCGTCAATAGCCGCGCCTGCTCGATCTCCATGCGAGACGCAGCAATATCCGCGCGTATCGTGCCTTGTTCAGCCAGCGTTTTTCCGAATGCCACCCGCGCCTGCACGCGCTTGCACATCGTTTCCAGGGCGCGCTCGGCCACGCCGATGCAGCGCATGCAATGATGAATTCGCCCGGGCCCCAGCCGCCCCTGCGCGATTTCGAATCCGCGCCCTTCGCCCAGCAGCAGATTCGAAGCCGGCACGCGAACATTCTCAAAGGAAATCTCCGCATGACCGTGCGGCGCGTGGTCGTAGCCAAACACGCTCAGCAGTCTGACGATTCTCACGCCCGGTGAGTCCAGCGGCACAAGTATCATCGACTGCTGCTTGTGCGCGGGCGCTGCCGGGCCAGTCTTGCCCATGAAAATCGCAATCTTGCAGCGCGGGTCGCCCGCGCCCGACGACCACCATTTCCTGCCGTTGATCATGTAGTCGTTGCCCGTTCGAACGATGCTTGCACTGATGTTCGTCGCGTCCGATGACGCCACTTCCGGCTCCGTCATCGCAAAGCATGATCGAATCTCCCCCGCCAGCAGCGGCTTCAGCCATTTTTCTTTCTGCTCCGGCGTGCCGTAGCGCGCAAGCACTTCCATATTTCCCGTGTCCGGCGCCGAGCAGTTGAACACTTCCGGCGCCATCGCGCTTCGGCCCATAATTTCACACAATGGCGCATATTCGAGATTGGTCAATCCCGCGCCGTTTTCGTCGTTGGGCAAAAAAAGATTCCAGAGTCCCGCGGCCTGCGCCTTGGGCTTCAGTTCTTCAATGATTCTTGTCGGTTTCCACCGGTCGCGCTCGATCTCCTCGTAAAACCGCTTTTCGTTGGGATAAACATTCTCATCCATGAACGCCCGAACGCGCCGCTCCAAGTCCTTGGTCTTCTCGCTAAAGTCGAAGTGCATGGATTCCGCCTATCTGCCGGTAACAGCTGGAGCGTGGCGTTTCAGATTCCGGTCACTCGGCAGAATGCGTTGCCGCCGGTTTGCCGCCTGGGAAGATGCTCTTCACAATGACGTACAGCACGGGAATAAATAGCAGGTTTAGCGTCGTGGCCGCAATCATGCCCCCGAAAACCGTGGTGCCCACGGACATCCGCCCCGCTCGCCCGGCGCCCCGCGCGAGCACCAGCGGCACGACGCCTAGGATAAACGCGAAGGAAGTCATCAGGATGGGACGAAGGCGAATGCGCGCCGCTTCGATCGCGGCCTCCACCGTGGACATCCCTTTCGCCCGAAGCTGCTCCGCGAACTCCACGATCAAAATCGCATTCTTGCTGGCCAGGCCGATCAGCATTACCAACCCGATCTGGCAGTAGACATCATTCTGAAGTCCGCGCAATGCCTGCGCCCCAATCGCTCCCAAAAGCGCAATCGGCACCGCCAGCAGCACGATGAACGGCAGCACAAAGCTTTCATACTGTGCCGCCAGCGTCAGGTACACCACCACCAGTCCCAATCCGAAAAGGATGAAGGCTTTGCCGCCGGACTGCAGCTCTTCCAGCGAAATCCCGCTCCACTCGAACGTCATCCCTTGCGGCAGAACTCTCTTCGCCAAGTCTTCCATGGCGGCGATTCCTTCGCCCGTGCTTTTTCCCGGCGCTGCCGACCCGTCAATCTCCGCGGATCGGAAAAGATTGTAATGGCTGATCACTTGCGGATTCGCGGTCTGCTCGACCGTCACGACGTTATCGAGCGGAATCATCTTCCCCGTGTCGGAGCGCAAATAGTATTGCCGGATATCTTTCGGCTGTGAGCGATAGCGGCTGTCCGCCTGCACGTACACGCGGTACGACCGGTTGTTGAAATCGAAATCGTTCACGTACACCGAGCCCATGTAGACCTGCAGCGCGTTGGTCACCTGACTTAGCGGCACCTGCAGGCTCTTGGCTTTTTCTCGGTCGATCCGCACCAGGTATTGCGGGTCGTTGGCCGTATAGCCGGTGAATAGCCCAACCAAATCCTTGCTCGCGTTTCCTTCTGCCACCAGCTTGTTGGCCGTGTCGGCGATTGCCTGAAGCGAATTTCGCCCCAGGTCTTCAAGCTGAAACTGGAAACCGCCGAATGTTCCGAGACCCTGCACTGCCGGCGGATTGAAAGGCACGACCAGCGCTCCCGGAATCGCAAACAGTCGCCTGCGCAAACGCTGAATGATCGCCGCCGCCGTATGCTCTTCGCCTTTTCGCTCCGCGAACGGTTTCAAGCTGCTGAACACCAGTCCGCGATTCGGCGCACCGCCGCCAAAGCTGAACCCAGGCAGAGAAAATGCTCCGGCGATCTCCGGCACGTGCGAAAGCGTTTCTTCCACTTTGCCGCAGATGTCCCGCGTGTACTGCAGCGATGCGCCTTGCGGTGCCTGCACCGCAACAATCAGGTAACCCTGATCGTCTTCCGGGATGAACGCCCGCGGAACCTTGTTGTAGAGCCAATAGGTCACTCCCAGCGCCGCAAAAAAGACCATCAGTGCCGCGAAGCGCCACCCAATCGCTTGGCGAACCGTCTTGCGGTAGAAATCGGTGCCCGAAGTAACCACCACATTAAATGCCTTGAAGAACCGCCCTTGCGCTCGCTCGCGATGCCGGCCTAGAAAAATCGCCGAGAGCGCCGGTGTGAGCGTCAGCGCGTTGAACGCGGAGATGGAAACTGAAAACGCAATTGTCAGCGCGAATTGCCGGAACAGAATTCCCGTGGTTCCCGGGAACAGCGCCACCGGCACGAAAACCGCGACGAGCACCAGCGACGTCGCGATCACCGCGCCGGCCACTTCCTTCATCGCCACCGACGCGGCGTTGTGCGGCTCCGTGAGTCCTTCCATGATGTGACGCTCCACATTTTCGATCACCACAATCGCATCATCAACTACCAGCCCCGTCGCCAGAGTAATCCCGAAGAGCGTCAGCGTATTGATCGAAAATCCCAGCAGCTTCACGAACACGAACGTCCCGATCAAGGAAACAGGAATCGTGATCGCGGGAATGAATGTGCTTCGCCAATCTTGCAGAAATATATAGATCACCGCGATCACCAGGAAAATCGCTTGCAAGAGTGTGATCAGCACGTCGCGGATCGATTCGCCGATGACCGTTGTCGTATCGAATGCCACCGCATACTTCAACCCTGGTGGAAAATTCTTGGAGAGCCGCAGAAGCTCTGCCTTTGCCGCTTCATCCACGTCCAATGCATTCGCTCCCGGAAGCTGCGTGACGCCAAAGCCAACTGCATCATGCCCGTTGAAGCGCACTATCAAGTCGTAATTCTCGGCGCCGAGCTCAGCGTGCCCGACGTCTTTCAACCGCACGAGTGTCCCATCCGCCCCGGACTTCAAAATAATGTTGTCGAACTGCGCCGCGTCGGTGAGCCGCCCAACCGCCCTCACGCTGATCTGGAACGCCTGTCCCTCCGGCGCAGGGGGTTGCCCGATTTGTCCCGCCGCCACCTGAACGTTTTGTTCCTGCAGCGCATTGAGGACCGTCGTCGCCGTCAAGCCGCGCTGCGCCATCCGCGCCGGATCGAGCCACAAGCGCATGGCGTACTTGCGCTCGCCAAAAATGAATGCATCGCCGACGCCCGGCACGCGTTTCAGCGCATCGCGCACGTACACATCGATGTAGTTGCTCAGGAAAAGACTGTCGTATTCGCCGCTCTCCGAATAAACGCCCGCGCCGAACACGAAGCCGCTGAACTGTTTCGTGATGATCACGCCGGTGTTCTTCACTTCGTTCGGCAGGCGGCCCAGCGTCTGGCTCACTCGGTTCTGCACGTCCACTGCGGCCAGATCGATATCCCGCGTCACGTCAAAAATCACGTTGATCTGGCTCGTCCCGTTGTTGCTGCTCGTCGACGTGATGTATTTCATCGACGGAACACCGTTAATGGCTTGCTCCAGCGGAATTGTCACCGCGGACTCCACGGTTTGCGCATTCGCGCCGATGTAATTGCTCGTCACAATCACTTGCGGTGGCGCCAGGTTTGGAAATTGGGCGATTGGCAGCGTAGGGATGGAGATTGCGCCCGCGAGAATAATCATCAGCGCGCAGACCGTGGCAAACACCGGGCGCCGGATGAAGAAATCAACAAACAAGGCTGGGGTCCGCCTTTGCTCGGGTTGGGAAGGGAGCGCTCATCGCGTGCGGGGCACTCAGCGTGTTGTCGTGGTTTTCGCGTCGCCAGGTTTGGCGTCACTCTGGATTTGTTCCGCCACCGCCGCGCCGTCCTGCAGGAATTGTGTGCCGGAGACGATGACGTGGTCGCCGGGTTTCAGCCCGTCGAGCACCGCGAAATCATTGCCCACCGTGTCACCCAGCCGCAGAAGTCTTTGCCGTGCCACGGTTCCTTTGCCCTCATTCATCGCCACGAACACGAACGATTGCCCGTTGATCCGCGTCACCGCCAGCACTGGAACGACCGTTCCTTCATGCGAGCTCCAGCTCACTTGCGCCCGCACCTGTTGCGAAATGCGCAGACTGCTTCTCGCATTCGCAACAGCTGCCTTTGCCAGCACCGTCTGCGTATCGGTGTCCACCTGCGTCGAGACAAAGGTAATCCGCGTGTCGGAGACGGCATTCCCCGCGTCATCCAGCAGCCGCACCGGCAGCCCCATTTTCAATGCCTTCGCGCGGTCCGCCGGAACATAGATGTACGCCTCGAGTTCTCCCGGTTCATCGACGGTCGTCAGCAGCGTCGAAAAGCTCACGCGGTCGCCCACGTGCACCGGAATGTCTCCGACAATCCCGCCCCTCGGCGCGCTCGCCTGGTAGTAGCGCAGCTCCACTTTTTGCTGCCTTACTTGCTCCTCGAGCGACTTCACCTGCCCGGCCACCGCGTCATAGTTCGATTGCGAATTGTCCAGATCCTGCTTGCTGATGACTCCCGCGTCAAACAGTCTCTTCGCCCGGTCCAGTGAGACTTTCGCCAGTCTCAGGTTTGCTTCTTGCGCTGCGAGCGTTGCCTCCACGCTGCTCACTGCGGCTTCCTGTTTCAGCGGATCGATCTGCAGCAGCGGCGTGCCCGCCGTTACGTGGTCCCCGGACTTCACAAGAATCTTGATGATTTGCCCTTCCACGAGTGGGTTGATCGCCGCGGAATGCCGCGATTTCAGCACGGATAGATACTCCGTCGTGTCGGGGATCTTGGCCGATTTTGCAATCCGTACCTGAACCGGGAAAGCGGGAGTCACCCCTCCGCCCGGTCCGCCCGCCGCCGTTTTTTGACCGCATCCGATAGCGCACAACGCTGCCGTGGCCAGTACCGCCCAGGCAGGCGCGCGCCAGCGCTCACTATTGCGTTGTATTCGGCCCGAACCACCCATTGCTCGGCCTTCTCCGGAAGCGCAGCGCATGATGATACGACACCCCTGCGCCTTCATCAAATTTATGTCGATATTTTTGTTAGACGCGCGGGAAGCGGCCCGGTTATATACCGGGCGCTAGTAGAAATCGCTCGGGTCAATCCGCTTACCGGACAGACCCAGTTGCAGGATTTCCATCCGCTCGGGCCGGTCGAATACCTTGCCGGGGAAGAACCTTTTCGTGAGCACGCGGACTCCGCCGAAGGCGATCCCCAGCACGAAAGCCATCAGAATGAAAATCCCCGTGCCGATGAAAATCCTGGCAAGAACGCTCGACCACGGCGGGTCCGTCAGTGTCTGGCTCGGTTCATTCCAGGTCACCTGCGTCTCGTAGTTCACAGCCTTCCGCAGCGCTTCGGCAAAAGCTGGAGAGGACGGCGAAAGCACCAGCGAAAGCACCGATCCCTTGCGCTCAATGACCGTTCCGGCCTGTTTTGCCGCGGCCGGCAGGGCTTGCTCCAAATGGTGAAGGTGCTGCTCCGCTAGCTGCGGCGTGGGATATTCCAGAATGACCAAAACTCCCGCTGTCTTATTCCTGTCGGAATATCGGGCGATCATCGCCTCCGCGCCCGCGGAAAAACCCGCAGCATCCACTAACCCCATGGATCCTCGCTGATCCAGCGCGGCAAGCGCCTCCCGAAACGCGTGTGGGCCGAGCGCATAACGCTCGCTTCCAAGCACGCGTCCTTGCGCAGGCAGGTAGGTGCGCACCGGCGGCAGCGGCGTGCGGTCGGCCTTGGAGCGCAAATGCTCAACGAGATCGCGCAGATCTCCGAGCGACGCATTCTGCAAGGAATCAACCAGCGCAACTAGGTTCCCTATAAGAATAATCGCCCGGTCGTGACTGACGTAGGACGACTGCCCCAAGTCGGAAGGCGTCATT
>WNFF01004553.1_pt1 | contig 20482 bp, 18 predicted proteins | sample 5400441 | NCBI WGS metagenome assembly WNFF01 (sample SAMN13153345, study PRJNA577476) | soil metagenome | isolation source: 120 cm saprolite under Douglas fir tree site 2 hole 3 replicate 1 | place: USA:California | collected 2015-04-18
ACGAAACCGTTCGCCTTCGAAGGCAAGCGCCGCATGATGCAGGCCGAGCAGGCTCTTCAAGAACTTATCGGCGCCGTGGACACCGTCATCGTCATCCCCAACGAGCGCTTGATGGACACCGTCGAGCGCGGCACCAGCTTCTTCGATGCTTTCCGTATCGCGGATGACATCCTGCGTCAGGCGGTGCAAGGCATCTCGGACATTATTACCGTGCCCGGCATCATTAACCGCGACTTCGCGGACGTGAAAGCCATCATGCATGGCCAGGGCTACGCCGTGATGGGCACTGCGGTGGCCACCGGCACGAACCGCGCCGTGGACGCGGCGAACCGCGCCATTGCCAGCCCGCTCCTGGAAGACAATTCCATCCAGGGCGCGCAAGGGATCCTAATCAATATTTCCGGCAGCTCGAGTCTCACGCTGCACGAAGTTCATGAAGCTTCCAGCGTGATTCAGAAAGCGGCGCACGAAAATGCGAACATCATTTTCGGTGCCGTGCAGGACGACAACATGAAGGACAGCGTCAAGATCACCGTAATCGCGGCAGGCTTTAAAGACGCCAATAAGAAAAATATTCACCAGAAGCAGTCGTTCCTTCCGAAGACCTGGAAAGCTGGGCGCGAGATTCCGGAAGAACCCATGCACCATGCGACTTCAAACGTGGTTCATCAGGTGCAACAAAACGTCCGCGAGGTGAGCCACGATGTTCCGGCGGACGATTTGGATGTGCCCACATTCCTCCGCCGCCAAGCGCAAAAGGCCTGAGGAATTCTCAACCATTTTTTTCAGGGGCGCTCGCCGAGGCGGGCGTCCTTTGTTGTTTTGATTTGGAAAAACTTTTAAGACAGGCTCCCGAGCTGCTCGGTCAATTTCCTCACTTCGGCTTCGAATCTCTGGTAATCATGGCTTCCGTAAGGAAGCACTGTGCCCAGGCCGGAGTGAAATTCTCTCGCGCCTGTTTCCTTCACAACTCGCGCAATGTTCGAAGCGCTGATGCCTGCGCCAGGGACGATGGTGATGCGGTTGCCGGCCGCTGCGACGAGTTCGGCCAGCGGTGCAGCGCCTTCGAGAGCGCTCTTGGCGCCACCGGATGTCAGAATTCTGCTCGCGCCAGTCGGAATGACGTCTTCGAGTGCTCCGCGCAAATCCCCGCAATCATCGAACGCACGATGAAAGGTCAGAGGAAGAGGCCGCGCCAACGCGACAAGTTCCCTCGTTCGCTCCATATCCACCGAACCATCGCTTGTCAGGACGCCCGCGACGAGCCCGTCCATTCCTGCTTGCTTGGCCTCGCCGATGGAGCGCTTCATATCTGCAAATTCAGCTTCCGAATAAACAAACTTTCCTCCATGCGGCCGGATCATCCCGAAGATAGGAATTCGCAGCTGAGCGCGTACCGCTCGCATCAGTTCGATGCTGGGCGTAACTCCGCCGATGTTCAAGTTCCCGCAGAGTTCAATGCGATCTGCGCCGCCGCGCTGCGCGGCCAGCGCAGCCTCCAGCGTTTCGACGCTGATTTCGAGCAAGTATCTTCGCTTCACTTCTGGAGTCCGGAAAAAAGATTCAAGCGCGTCAGCGTGCCATGAGACCAGTTCCAGAATATGCCTAGCAGTGCAGCAATGTTCCAACCCCAGAGGAAGAGACGCATTTCCTTCGGGCTGTAGGGCCGATTTTTCCAGAGTACCGCTGCATCCAGCACAAACCACAAAGCGCCGATCGCCAGGAATCCGGCAATAATCCAATCTCGAAAATAGAAATAGACCAGAGCCGTTTCGATGGTCAGTAGCCCCGCGATGAAAAGTTTAGCTTGCACTCGGCCGATCAGCGTCGCCGTCGTGCTTCGGCTGCTCAAGCGATCCGGTTCGATATCCATCACTTCCCCGAACACGTGCGAGTGCATAGCAAACAGTGCGCCAAATACGAATGCTTGCCAGGGGAGCTGCGGTGACCCGTTGAGCCAACTGCTCAAAACAAAAACGAGCAGATAGCTCCCTTGAATGAGGACATCGAACGGAGGGCGGCCTTTCCATGCGAACCGCGGCGCGTTGTAGAGGCCGACGGCCAACAGCAGCGTCGCGTACCACCACAAGATACGTGGTCCAACGAGGAAGTAAAACGCAGCCAGAAATGGGAGTTGCACCACGGCAATCTGCCACCTCAAAGCCGTAAGTTGATCCCGCGCGCCGCGCGAACCAAACAAAAACGTGCCCTTGCGCGGATTCAAGAGATCGCCTTCGGCATCAACGATGTCATTGACGCCGTAGAGCAGCATTCCCAATGGGAATAAAACAAAAAACAATCCCAGCCACAGCCGGCCCGAACGCAGGAAGTTCGCATGGCCGAGCGGCATGAGGTAGAACATCGCCGTGGTCGACCACAAACCGGGCCGGGACACCTGGATCAGAAAACTCAAACCTGAAACCTGTTGCCTCCGGCTCTTTTCTTCAGGAAGCGTTACGGTTGTCTCCGACATTTGCCCCACTATACAGGGCTAGGAGACATTCCTCGATTTCCAAATCAGTTGCGTGTGCTGAATTATTTCTTGGGACGCGAAGATTTCCGCAATGTCGCAACTTCTATCCGCAAGCAAACAACAGAATGGATGAGATTGTTCGACTACAGGAGGCCGAAGGAGGAGAAAGCCGTGATCGAGACGCATCCCAGCGTCACGCCGAGGACCATCCCGGCGAGCACGTCGCTGAGGAAATGCATCCCCAGCACGATGCGGGACAAGGCAATACTCAGCGCGAGGAAGAAAAACGCGCCTTCCAGCGCGGGGTAGAAGTAGCTCAGGACCAGCGCGATGGAAAATGCCGTCATCGCGTGACCCGATGGAAAAGAGAATTGATCGGGCGGCAATATCTTCGACCAACAGTGCGGCTCGATCTGACAGGGCCGGAGACGGTGGCTGAGCTTTTTCAGCGACTTGAAAACAAAAATCCCAGCAACCGCTGCAGTGCCGGCCGCGCAGACTGCCGAGTATCGTTGCGGTCCGCCATAGAAAAAGAGCATGATTCCTAGCCCGTACCAGACCCAGCCGTCCCCCATCCGAGTCGCGGCAATCATCCAGATCCGGAACCAGCGCGGCGCTCGCCAGCGATTCATCCGCCGCATTAACCGCTGATCGCGGAGTTCGATGTATCCCCAGAGGCTGCGTGCCACCGCCATGGCGTCACCTCAACTTGCCCAGTTGGCCTCGAAACTCGAATCCATGTCCCACAACATTCGCCGGCGCTTTTCGCCGCTCTCCAGCAGAGCGGTCCATTTCTGGCAGAAACGAATCTCGTGGATCCAGTGATTCAGAGTGAATGCCGGAACCAGTACCGCCAGCGGCGAAGCCAGCAGAGTCCACGGTTTATCGTCAAGGAGCGATTTCACGATGCTGTAAACGTCCAGCGTGAGCTTGAGGCAACTGCCGTGCTCTCCCTGAATGCCTCCCTGGCCCGCTCGCAAACCCGCCAGGAACTCTTCCGCCGTTCGCGCCCCCGGCACCTCGGTATAGGTTCGTCCCAGTCCGGCGATCGTGTGCGAATCGCTGCCTGCTATGGCAATTTTTCCCAGCCGCGCTGCAAACCTCGCGGCGCTGGCGTTCGCCTTCGGCCACATCTGTCCGTTCCGCGTTTCGAACGCAGGGACGTACGATTCAAACCACTGATAGTCTTGAAGTTCACGGCGTCCGGTGAGCCCCGAAAAGATGTGGTTCGCGCTGAAGAACAGTTTCCGCTCCGTGAGGTACATCAGCAGGGCGATGAAATCGGTTCGGCGGCGCTGGATTTCCACGTGGTCGCGCTCGGTCAGGCCATAAACGCCCAGGTGCATTTCCGTGCCACTAGGCATCCGAACGGTGACCTCTTCGCTCAGGAAGAAGTCCGGGTACCGGCGAAGAACCTCGGCTCCCTCAATGGAGTCGTGGTCGGTCAGCGTAACGATGGACATCCCCAGGCGTTTCAGTCGGTTATAGACTTCCTGCGGGTCGTTGTACGACTCCCGGCAAATTCGATCCAGAACCGGTGCGGTAAACATTCCGGAAGCGATCGAGTGAACATGGAGGTCGCATCGCATGAGTCCATCATCGGCTACAGATATGAACAGCCTATGAAGAAGTCACGAAATCTATATGAATGTGTCTATGGAACTTATTGAGCACAAGAGGCTTAGTACCTTATCCACATGGCATGCAGTGTGCTCTAGTCGAATGCCTCGCCCTTGTGTCAAAATCGGGCCAATGAAAAGAGCACACGTCGTTTTCCACGACGGCGGCGGGGGACATCGCAATGCCGCCGTAGCCCTGCAAACCATCGTTTCCGAGCAAAAGCGCGACTGGCAGGTCGAGCTCATCCAGTTTCAGGACCTGACGGACCGGCTAGACGTGTTGCGCAAGCTCACCGGGATTCGCATCCAGCAGCAGTACAACATTTTGCTGCAAAATGGCTGGACGCTCGGCAGCACCAGCCTGCTTCGTGTGCTGCAGACAGCCATCCGCTTGTTTCATCGGCCGTTAGTCCGTTTGCTCGAAAGCTTCTGGCGCGAGCATCCGGCGGACCTGCTCGTTTCCGTGATTCCGCACTTCAACCGGCAGATCTGTGAGAGCTGGACAAACGTCTACCCCGGCCGCCCCTTTGTCACCCTCATTACCGACCTGGCAGACTTTCCACCGCGCTTTTGGATCGAGCCCATTTCGGAACAATACGTCATTGCCGGAACAGAAAAGGCCGCTGAACAGGCTCGCGCACTTGGACACGATGACGCTCACATCTTTCGAACGACAGGAATGATCCTGCGCCCCGATTTCTACGTGGCCGAAACTTACGATGCGGCGGAACAGCGCAGGCAGATGGGGCTGCGCCCGGACCTCGCTACGGCGATCGTTCTTTTCGGCGGGCACGGTTCGAAAGTGATGTATGACATCACCGAGCGCCTGGACGCCGCGAATTTGCCGCTGCAGCTCATGCTGATCTGCGGCCGCAACGAGGAGTTGGCCGCAAAGCTGCGTGCTCGCCCGTGGAAGATGCCCGTACACATTATTGGTTTCACAAAGGAAGTGCACAAGCTGATGTATGCCGCAGATTTTTTGATTGGCAAGCCCGGCCCCGGCAGCATCGCGGAAGCCATGGTCCGGAAACTCCCAGTCCTGATCGAATGCAATGCGTGGACGCTTCCGCAAGAGCGCTACAACGCAGAATGGGTGAAAGAAAAGCGTGTGGGCATCGTGCTGAAAAGTTTTCGAGATGTGGTCGCCGGAGTTCGGCAAATGCTCGAGCCTGCAAGCCTGGCCGAGTTCAGAAAAAATGTGGCGGCGCAGGAAAACCGCGCCATCTTTGAAATCCCGGAGATCCTCGCGAAACTCCTTGGCGAAGCCTCTGCCGATTCTCTTCCAGCAAGGCCGGCCCACTCCGCTACTCGCGCTTTGTAGGGCGCAGCGCGCCCGAACTCATTGCCTGGAACCAAAAACTTAGAACTGATTTTAACGCTGGGCGTGCTCCGCGTGCCCCGGGTGCGGAAACCGCGGGCCCGCGTTCGAATTATTGGCAGGAGTTTGCATGTGAGGTTTGGCGCAGGTCTTCGTCCACCAACGCGACGCGTATTTTTTCGAATCGCACATCTTCACGCATCCGGTACTTAAACGCGATTCCGCGCAATGGCAATAGCATCCGCCCACACGGATTCTGCGGAGCGGCGCCGGCGTGTCCGCCAGAAGCGCGGTGGAGCAGGCAAAGAGCCACATTGCCGCGCAAACTAGCTTGCCGGTGAACATCCACCGAGGAACAGCTTTGCGGAATGGCCGTCGCATGCAGTCATTCTGGAGGCAGGGAGGAAAAAAACCGATAGCTCGCAAAGGCTGCGAATACCGTTACCCGGGTTCTAGAACCAGCTCTGCGGCAGAATTGGCGACGCAAGTCTGGCGTGCTTCCCCTTTCAGACTGCAAGCAGTTCCAATATGAATCAAGAGGACGGATTTGGTGCGGTTATCCGTTCGAACGAACGAGTCAAACTAGAGATAAGAAGCAAGTTAACGGCGCCCAGCCCAGGAAATACATTGGCGCAGGCCGTGCAGTAGGGAGGGCGTGGGCGCGTTCCACATGACGAGATGTAGAGAGAGACAAGCGAGGGGGGAAGGGGCTTGCTTGTCACTTTTTGCAGATCGTTCCCACCTGCCGCTGAGAGGGAAGCTAGGATGGATGACCCCACGCGCTGGTGTGAAAACGACGCCAGCAACGGAACGCGCCTTCCGGGGCTCCCGGTTCCCAAGCGGGGCCCCACTCTTTTGTCCCGCCGGTCCGATTTTTACCCGCGAAAATTGCCTATCTAGCTGACCTTGCGATTCACGGCGATGCGCGCTTGCGCTAGCACGTGCTCGACCTGCGCTTCGCGCAATCGGGACGCATCATATTCAAATGACAATTGTTTGTTCGCTTCGTCGACCCGGAATCGGCGCAAGCCGTAGGTGTTCGCGAATTCGCCGAGCCTGCGGAGCTGCTCCGGCGTAAGCGGAGACTGCACTTCGTAGGTAACCTCGACGAGGGTCATGGCGACATTATACCAGCCGCTGCAAAATCCGAGATAGCCGGATGCAACCCCCATTCATCTAACATAGTGCTATGTCAGATTCCTCTCCAGCTCCCAAACCGTCGTCCCCGGGTTTGCCGATTCTCCCAGCCACTCCGAAGGTTAAGGACCCCGTCTGCGGCATGATGGTCGACCCACAGAAATCCGCAGCCAAAGTCGAGCACGGGGGCATGAACTACTACTTTTGTTCGGCCCGGTGCGCGGAGCGATTCGAAAAGAATCCGGAAAACTTCCTCGGCTCTCCCGGGACGGCCGGTATGGAGCATCGTTCGTCTCCGCCGATAGTCGATGTAAATAAGCATTCCGGACCGACCGCGCCAGCAATCGCCTCCTCGAAGACTGCGCGCTACACCTGCCCGATGCATCCGCAAATCGTGCAGATCGGCCCAGGCACTTGCCCGATCTGCGGCATGGCACTCGAGCCCATGGATGTTTTCGCGGAAGTGGAAGCCGATCCCGAATACGACTCCATGCGCCTGCGCTTCTGGATCAGCGCTGCGTTGTCGTTGCCGCTTTTGCTCCTGTCCATGGAATTCCTTCTCGCTACGCCGGTAGTGCTGTGGGGCGGCTGGCCTTTTTTTCAACGCTTCTGGGGATCGCTTGTAAATCGCAGCCCCAACATGTTCACGCTGATTGGCCTTGGCACCGGCGCGGCCTATTTGAGCAGCATCTTCGCGACTTTTTTCCCCGATCTATTTCCAGCTTCCTTCCGGGACATGCACGGCGCCGTTCCGGTCTATTTCGAAGCCGCAGCCGTGATCACGACGCTGGTTCTGCTGGGGCAAGTTCTGGAATTGCGCGCCAGACAGCGGACCAGCGGCGCGATTCGCGCACTGCTCAATCTAGCGCCGCAGCAAGCCCACCGGCTGGCTCCGGATGGAACGGAAAAAGATGTCGTGCTCGATCAGGTAAAGCCCGGCGACCGCTTGCGGGTTCGCCCCGGCGAGCGCGTGCCGGTCGACGGAGTGATTCGCGAGGGTGCCAGTGCCCTCGATGAATCCATGGTCACTGGCGAACCCATGCCTGTCGAAAAAAGCGCAGGCGACAAACTCATCGGCGGCACGCTGAATACCAGTGGAAGTTTTGTCATGGAAGCGGAACGCGTTGGCAACGAAACCATGCTTGCGCAAATCGTGAAGCTCGTCAGCGAAGCCCAGCGCAGTCGCGCGCCGATGCAGCGCCTGGCCGACAAAGTTTCCGGCTATTTCGTTCCGGCGGTAGTCGTGGCCGCGATACTCGCGTTCCTTGGTTGGGCCTTTTTTGGCCCCGAGCCCCGTCTGGCAAACGGATTGGTCGCAGCGGTGGCAGTCCTGATCATCGCTTGCCCCTGCGCACTCGGCCTCGCGACTCCGATGTCCATCATGATTGCCGTCGGCCGCGGAGCACACGCAGGCGTTCTCGTCCGCAACGCAGAAGCTCTTGAGACCCTCGCCAAAGTGGACACCCTCGTCATCGACAAGACCGGCACACTGACCGTTGGCAAACCACAAGTAATTCAAACGTGGACTGCTCCGAGTTCTGGAGTGAGCGAGGTAGAAATGCTTCGCTTGGCAGCAAGTCTGGAGCGAGCAAGTGAGCATCCGCTGGCGGCCGCAATCGTCGCTTCTGCGCAAGGAAAGGGCATTGCGCTAGCGGAGCCGGACGACTTCCGCTCAACCGGTGGATTGGGAGTGCAAGGACGCGTGGGCGGACGTCTGGTGGTTGTTGGCTCACAAAAGTATCTGGAAAATTTGGGCGTGTCTAATTCCACGGACGAATTTGACGGCAGCGTCTGGACTTCCAACAAGAGCCTAACGACGGTATTTGTAGCTGTAGACGGAAAGTTGGCCGGTTTCGTGGTCTTGGCGGATCAAATCAAGCCGGATGCAATGGAAGCAGTAAAGAAATTGAAAGCGGATGGAGTGCGCGTCGTAATGCTCACGGGAGATCGACAAGAAGCCGCGGCCAAAGTGGCTAAGGAACTCGGCATCGAAGAATTTGAAGCCCAAGTTCTTCCCCAACAAAAAGCTGACGTCGTGAAGCAATTGAAGAAAAAAGGCCGAATCGTTGCGGTGGCGGGCGACGGAGTCAACGATGCGCCGGCACTAGCCGCAGCCGATGTCGGAATCGCCATGGGCACCGGCACCGACGTTGCCATCGAAAGCGCTGGCATCACGCTGGTGAAGGGCGACCTGCGCGGCATCGTGCGCGCTCGCAAGCTGAGCCGCGCGACGGTCCGCAACATCAAGCAAAACCTTCTCTTCGCGTTCCTCTACAACGTCATCGGCATTCCCATCGCCGCGGGCGTCCTCTATCCATCCTTAGGCTTGTTGCTTAGTCCCATGCTCGCCAGTGCCGCGATGAGCTTCAGTTCCGTCTCCGTCATCGCCAACGCGTTGCGCTTGCGCAAAGTTTCTCTCTAGGGCGCGGTTGCGCTGAGTATCAGTACTTTTCTTCTGCCGGTTCCAGCAGCCAGATCTCATCTGAAATGTGCTGGAAGTTGGTCGTCACCAGCCACTTTCCATCCCGCGAAATGTCGAAGGGAAAGTTTGTGCCCACAAAATGGAGATTCGGCAGGGTCCGCGTCGCTCCCGTTTTCAGGTTGAACACCTGGATTTGCTGATTCTCGTCCGGCCCGATAATCTGAAAACCGAGCTGCTCGCCGTCAGGCCACCAGACAGCCCACCCGCCGCTTTCTGCTACGCGCCGCAGGCCGGTTCCGTCGGGATGCACAATGTAGACACCGCTCGAAAACCCCCGGTTGGGGCTGAAGCTGATCCATTTTCCATCGGGGGACCAGCGCGGAACGGTTCCAGGCATGTCAAGAACGCGCCGAGGTTCACTGCTTCCATCCGTCGAGGCAACATAAGTATGTGAAACCTTGTTTTCCGTGCGCGTGAATACCACTGACCGGCCATCGGGTGAGACATCTCCATATGCATCACTGCCGGCACTTGGCTTGGTTACACGTGTTGCCGGCCCACCCTTGCTGGGCACCCGCCAGAGGCTTAAGGGTTCCGTTCCCCAGGTATTGAAGTAAATCGCCGCCCCGTCCGGGGAGAAGCGCGGATAAATCTCCGGAACTTTTCCGAAAGTGAACTGCCGCGCTGCGCCTCCGCCCGTGGAAACCATCCACAAATGCCACGATCCGTCTGGTTCATTACGCGAATAAGCAACCTCCTTGCCGTCCGGTGAAAACGCCGGAGCCCACAAGCTGGAGGCATCCGACAAAAGCGTTGCGCTCGTGCCCTCGGCGAGCGAATAGCTGAAAAGCGTAAACCGCGATCGGGAATTCAGAAACGCAATCGTACCGTTGCGCGCGATGCTCGGAAATGTGTCAGGGCCAGGGCCTGTCGTCAACTGGACGGGCTGTTTTGCATCAAGCGGCTGCCACCAGAGATTCGATGCGCCGCCGCGGTTCGAACGGTGGAGAATCCCGTGGCCATCCGGCGTAAAGATCGGCGAATCGCTGACTACGCCTTGCGGATCTTTGGTCAGACGCGTTGCCGCCCCTCCCTGGGACGGCACCGTCCAAATCTCGCGATTCAGGCCCCCTCGGCTTCGCGAAACGGCCAGAAGTGCGCCGTCAACGGACCACGACAAACGCCCGAAGAAAGGGTACACATCATCGCTTTTCAAAATGACGCGCAAATCGGAGCCGTCCGCGGCAGAAGTCGCTACCGCTTCCGGCTCTCCTTTTTTTCGCAGGACGAATGCCAGCCTGCCACCGTCAGGCGACCACGCCGGATGTGCGGCCCCCGAAACCAGCGGCACGATTCCCCCGCCCAATGCCGGTATGAGGCAAAGTTCCGCCTGAGGCGCGTTGGCAACGCGGCGCACAAAAGCGATTTTCTCGCCGTCCGGAGAGAATTGCGGGTCTTCCTTTTGGGAAGCATCACTTGTGAGTCGCACGTGCTCGCCGCCCGCCACCCGACTCACGTAAAGGTCCTCACGCCCGTCGTTCTCTTGTACATAAGCGACCATCTTGGCGTCGGGCGAGAGCGCTGGTCCGCTCAGATTACCCTCTGAGGAAAGGAAGAGCCGCAGCTTGCCGCCCGTCCGGGGGCCACTCACCGGCTTGTTGACGCGGCCGTAGATAAGCAAGCCGATCGCCGCCAGTGCTAGAAGGCTCGCAGTCACCAATACATACGAACTCCAGGAGTTCGGCGCAGGCTCTGTGGCAACTCGCGATGTGACTCCTGTATCAGACTGCAGGGCTTGCATCGCTGCGCTAACCTCACTGGCCCGCTGGTAGCGTTTCTCCGGCTCCTTAGCCAAGCAACGCATAATCACGGCGCGTAGCCCCGGCGTGACATGAGGTGGCAACGCCGGGGGCGGCTCCCGCAATATGGCAGTGCTTACCTCAAAGCTTGTACCTCCGTGAAAGGGAAGCGTGCCGGCAGCAAGCTCGTAGAGCACGACTCCCAACGACCAGATGTCCGTGCGTACGTCCGAGATTTTTCCCTTCAGTAGTTCCGGAGCCATGTAGGCCAGTGTGCCTGCGGCTTCACCGGTATCCAGATTTGTAGTGCGCGTGACGCCTTCGAACGCGGAGTCCTTGATGCTCATGGCGAGTCCGAAGTCCAGGACTTTGAGCTGGCCCGCGGCCGTTACGCGGACGTTTGGTGATTTCAAGTCGCGATGGAGAATCCCGTTGGAGTGAGCGTGGTCAAGCGCGTCGGCAATCTGCGTGCCCAGATCGAGCACCGACTCCGTCGGCAGCCCCTCCGCCGGAATCCGCTTGCTCAGCGTTTCGCCTGGAACGTATTCCATGGCGATATAGGGTTGACCATCGACTTCACCGACCTCGTAAATCGTGCAAATGTTCGGATGATTGAGGGCGGATGCGGCGCGGGCTTCGCGAAGAATTCGCGAGCGAGCTTCTTCATTGGTGAGGGAATCCATAGTCGGCAACTTGAGGGCGACGTCGCGGTGGAGTTTCTCGTCGTGGGCACGAAAGACTACGCCCATACCGCCCGCGCCAGCCTTCTCCAAGATGGCGTAGTGTGCGAATGTCTTGCCGACCATATCGAGAAGGCACCTATGCCCGGCATAATAGGCTGGTCCCCGGAATCTCGTCAAACCACTTACGCCAATGATCCCGACATGGAGCAATGATTCCGCCAGTCGTCTAAAGCCTGACGGCATAGGTGAATGACAGTCCAGGTTGTGCGTTCAAGAAGAGAATTAGGTTTGCCCGAGAATGGCGTCGAAGTACGCGAGCATTTCCGGCGAATCCCACCGCTGAAAGCCGATAAATTTGCGCGCGATCTTGCCGTTGCGATCGATGATGTACGTTTCGGGATACATCGAGGTGCCGTAGGTTTGAGCGATCGGCGAGTGATTATCCTTAGTAGCCGGGTCGCGGTAGGTGGGAAAGGTCACGCCCTGGTCGCGCAGAAATTTTTCGTAAGCAGCGGGGTCCTCGTCGGCAGCGACGCCCAGGATCACGCCGTTGCGCGAGGCGATGTGTTTCTGCAGCCGATTCAGCCCGGGGGTCTCTTCCACACAGGGCGGGCACCAGGTGGCCCAAAAATTCAGCACGACAATCTTGCCTTTGTAATCCGAAAGATGCCCCGGCTTCCCGGAAACCTCCAACGAGAACTCCTTCGCGGGTTTACCGGCAATCGAGTCTTCGCCCTGCCGGTAGCTCGGCATCGCAAAGAGCACCAAAACTCCCACTGCGGCCAGAACTGCTCCCCACGTCACGATTTTTCTGCCGATTCCCATCAAATGCTATACTAGCCCATTCGCTCCAGATCGGAAACAAACCCTCGCTTGAGACCAGGACATGCCCAACGCACAGTCTAATGTCGCTCCCATCAGTTCTGCCGCCATCGGCGCAATTGTTCCCGCTCGAAACGAAGAGCCGTCCATCGCCTCCTGCATCAATTCGCTGAGCCGCCAGCCCGAGATTGCCGAGATTCTAGTCATAAATGATCAATCAACCGACAAGACCGCCGAAATTGTTCGCGGGCTCATGACCAGCATCTCGAATCTCCGCCTTCTGGAAACGCAAGGCGTTCCCGAAGGCTGGGTCGGTAAAAACCATGCGGTTGCTCTTGGCGCCAGCGAGGCGACGAACCCCTGGCTGCTGTTCACCGATGCCGACGCCGAGCACGAAACCGGCGCCGCCGCGAAAGCTTTGCAGGTTGCACAAGAAACCAATGCCGCTCTCGTCTCTTTTTCGCCGGAGCAAATCATGGAAAAGTGGTACGAGAAAGCCTTGATTCCTTTCATTTATTGCCGGCTGGCCAGAAAATTCAGCTACGACGCGGTGAATGATCCTGCATCTCCAGACGCCGCCGCCAACGGCCAATTCCTGATGATTCGGCGCGACGCCTACGATGCCGTCGGCGGCCACGCTAGCGTTGCCGCGGAGGTCCTGGAAGACGTAGCCCTCGCGCGCCGCATCAAGTCGGCGGGTTACCGCCTGGCGTTCCATTCAGGCAAGGGTATTGTTCGCGTGCGCATGTATCGCTCTTTCGCTTCGATGCGGGAAGGCTGGACGAAAAATCTCTACAAGCTGATAGGCGGGACGCCCAAAGCTGTTTTTCGCGAGATGGAGTCCACGTTCCCTTGGATTGTGCTTCTAGTGCTGCTCTTGGGGATCAAGTTTCCTTTCGCCCTGTTTGCCGGCGTATGGCTCCTCATTTTCCGCCAGATTAACTATGGATCCGAGTTGACCCGTAACCAATTCTCCTTCTCTCTCATCCTCTACTATGTGCCTGCGGTTGTGTTGTACGCAGGCGTGCTCTGGGCCTCCTACCGACGTCATGCCCGAGGCACGGTCGAATGGAAGGGCCGCGAATACCCCGTGCAAGCCGCGGGTAGGCTAAAATAGACGGAGTTCTGGCTGCTTCAGAGCGACTAAGGCGCAATGGTTCTGATCACACGAAAAATCGAGTTTTCCGCCTCGCACCTCTACCACAACCCTAATTTTTCGGCGGAGGAGAATCGCCGCATCTTTGGGAAGTGCAACAATCCCCATGGCCACGGCCACAACTACACGCTGGAAGTAACCGTTGCTGGCGAGCCGGACCCGGTGACAGGCATGGTCCTCGACCTGAAAGAATTAAAGGAAATTTTGGAGCGCGAAGTGATGCAGCGCATGGACCATCGCCATTTGAACTACGAAGTCCCTGAGCTCTCCGGCCAGATCCCCACCTGCGAGAACATCGCGCAAGTGCTCTGGCGTCTGCTCGATCCCAAGATCACGCGCGGCAGATTGCACCACGTGCGCCTGTACGAATCGCCGGACCTTTTTGCCGATTGTTATCGCAACGGTGCCGCTGCGGCAGGGAAGCAATGAGCAGCGCGCTCAAGGTCGAACTCGGCCGCCGATACCGTTTTTCGGCATCACACCGGCTGCATACCGCGCATCTAAGTGAAGAGGAGAATATCCTTGTCTTTGGGAAATGTAGCAATCCGTATGGCCACGGCCACAACTATGTCGTGGAGGTGAGCCTGTCAGGAGACGTGGACCCAGCCACGGGTATGATCGCGAATCTCGCCGACCTCGACGCCTTCGTCGCGCGCCAGGTGCTCGAAGACTTCGATCACAAGTCGCTCAACGAGGATGTCCCGGCGTTTCACGATCGTGTGCCTACCACCGAGAATGTGTGTATCGAGATCTTTCGACGCCTGAAATCCTTCCCCGAGGCCAAGCTCGAACGCATTCGAGTCGAAGAGACCGGGAAGAACAGTTTCGAGTACGCAGGGGACAATCCAGAAGGGAATCGGCCGTGACCAAACCCACCGAAGAAATCCTGCTCAATGACAGCAAGGAGATTGACGCCCGGAGGATCGCCTGCCACGTGCGCGAAATCATCAAGCTAGTTGGCGAAGACCCGAATCGCGAGGGACTGCGCAAGACCCCGGAACGCTTCGAAAAGGCCTTCAAATTTCTCACCAGCGGCTATCATCAGAACATTGACCACCTTCTCAACGGCGCCACCTTCACCGTCGCCTACGACGAGATGGTCATCGTGAAAGATATCGAGTTCTTCAGCCTCTGCGAGCACCACCTGCTTCCGTTCTTCGGCAAGGCCCATGTCGCTTATTTGCCGAACAAGCGCGTGCTCGGGCTCAGCAAGATCGCCCGCCTGGTGAACATGTTTGCGCGCCGCCTGCAGATTCAAGAGCGCATGACCAGCCAGATCGCGGAGGCCATTCAAGACAAAATCAGTCCGGAGGGTGTGGGCGTCATCATCGAGGCGCGCCACTTGTGCATGCAAATGCGCGGCGTTGAAAAGCAACACGGTTCGGCTGTGACCAGCGCCATGCTTGGCGGTTTCCGCCACAATAAGCAGACCCGCGACGAGTTTTTATCGCTGGTCCGCACAAAGAATTCCTGACATTTGAGACCGTTAGTCTGCGAGCCTGACGCTCCGAGACCTCTTTCTCGTCACGCCCTTCGCCGCCGCGCCGCTCGCGCACGTCGAACCCGTGCGCGGTTGCCACAGGTGCGGTCGTTACACCAGCGCTTGATTCTCGCTTTCGTAGGATCATGGAAAATCCATCGACAGTCCGAATTCGCGCAAATCTTGATGCGCTGCAAATCCCCCTTCGCCAGCATTTCTCCCAGCGAGGCTGCAATCCGTGCGATCACCCAGCTCCAATCGCTCTTGACCGGTACGAGTTCCGAGCGGAACCCAATTTGGTTCTGGACGAGTTTCTGCCGAGCCGGTACTTTCAATGCTTGGTTCAATTTGGATAGTTCTGCGGAACCCGGTGAGCGTCCGGCGGCCAGCTTTTCGGCGACCCGGCGCAGCAGCCCGCGCAATTCCGCCAATTCGCGGCGGGGAACAGCACTCGACGGCGCAGGATGCAGCTTCCAATGTTTGAGAAACGCAGCCAGCCACAGGGGGTTTGCAAGATGTTCCGTGCGTTTCCCGAAGCCATCCCATTCTTCACTGTTGGCCAGGTCGATCCAGGGCGCTGCGGTCCCGAACCCTTTGGCCTGAAAAATGTCGCGTCGTGTCATCGCTGTAATGGGCTAAAGTAAGTTGACTCGATACACGAAATCAGTTAGAGTCTGGTAATGAGTATAGCAGCGATAATCCGTTACGGCAATCCGGTCGCGCCAGCCGTTACGGTAACTTGCACCGCAGTTCAGGGATGATCCTATGTCTGCGAAATCAGCAACCGCCGTAGCGGAACTTGCAAGCAGCCCGGCCCTGGCGCGCCCCCGCCTGAATCGCGCCGTGGTCGTCTTTTCCTTTTTTTCGATCTACCTCATCTGGGGCTCCACGTATCTCGCCATCCGCTATGCCGTGGAAACCATTCCCCCGCTCTACACCGCCGGAATCCGGCACCTCATCGCCGGCCTGATTCTTCTGGCGTGGTGCCTTGCCAAGCGCCTGCGGCCTACCTGGACGCAAGTCCGCGCCAGCTTCATCATCGGCGCTTTCTTCTTTCTCGGCGGCCACGGCTCCCTGCACTGGGCGGAGCAGAAGGTGCCTTCGGGCCTCGCCTCTCTCCTCATCGCCAGCGAGCCTCTCTGGGTATTCTTGCTTTTTGCCATCGTTGCCAGACGCAGGCGCTCCAATGCAACGCTGCTGGCCGGCCTCGTTCTGGGATTCGGCGGCGTGGGCCTCCTCATGGGGAGAAGTGCTCTCACCGCGGGGCCCGGTGTATTCCTTGGCTCGCTCGCCATCTTGGTTGGCGCGCTTTCCTGGTCCGTGGGGATTGTGTATTCCCGGCAATCGCATCTCTCCGGCCATCCGCTCTTGCTCACAACGCTATCTCTGCTGGCCGGCTCTCTTCAGTTGCTTCTGGCCGGCACCGTCGCCGGCGAGTATCGCGGTTTCTCGTTTGCCGCTGTCTCAACTCGTTCGTGGCTGGCTCTCGGTTACCTGATCTTCTTCGGCTCCGTTGTGGCTTTCACCGCCTATAACTGGCTCCTCGAGCACTACTCACCCACGCTGGTCGCCACCCACACCTACGTCAATCCGATCGTTGCCGTTCTGCTCGGATGGCTCGTCGCGGGCGAGGCCGTCACACTCAACGTCCTCCTTTCCACAGCCCTGGTCATTGGAGCCGTCATGCTGGTGGATCGGGGTACCACACTTCTGAAACAAAGCCCCTGAGCCAACGGGAATCCGCTGCTTGTTCCTGAAACAAAAAGAGCGCCGGTCTATCGAACGGCGCTCTCTCTGCAGTTCGCTTGAATGGTTTCGTGGTTACATCTTTGCGATGTCCACCGAAGCTCGCGTGGTCTCCCAGTCCATCCGAAGAGCGCATCCTCCGGACGTCTTGTCAAACGCAATCGTGAAGTTCTCGGCGGCCGCGGGCAAAGCCGATACTTTCATTTCGATGCGCGCCAAATCGTTCTCAGGGCCGGGATAGTTCGTGCCCCACTCACCCGTTTTCTTGCTGATAACCAGCGTCCACTTGTCCTTGTTGGGGATCGTGAAGACCGTGTAACTCCCCGCGGGAACATGCGTACCGCCCACCATCACGTCCGCTGTTGTCACGAAAGTAGTGGCCTCATTCGCCCCCGTGCGCCACACCTCGCCGTACGGCACCAAACCACCGTAAATCTTCCGCCCCTTCGCCCGCGGACTCGAGTAATCCACGGTAATCGTCTTGCCATCCGCCAGCGTGCACGTCGCCTTCGCCGCCGGACTCGGCCGCGCTGCTTTGTCCGCCTGCGCGGATCCCCGCGCCGCCATGAACCCCAGTGTCAGACAACCCAGTGCCAAAACCGCGAATTGCTTTCTCATTTCTTGTCCCCCTTTTGAGCTGTGCCCAAGCATTGAACCTAATTTGTCGGCTGAGCGCAATACAGAACGCATTCAGCCCCATCAGACGGCTGAAACCTGGACTCGTTTCCTGCCATTTTTATTTTCAAAACTTGCGAAACAGCAAGAAAGGGACTAAACCTAGGCATTGGCCAGGGCCGCGTTGAAAACCGGAGCCTGCTTCGTGAGGTACTTATGGTGGATTCAAGACGAAGACTGTTCATTGCTCTCGGCGGCGCTCTCGGAGTCTTGGCCGCAGAGCCTGTTCTCTTCGGTCTGCAGTTGCCAAGGCCCGCGCGCGAACCTCGTCCCTACCCAGATGGGCGCGACCACGGTATTCCGCCGAACGCGGACGATCCGGGCGTTTCGAAAAGGAAGGTCATTGATCAGCAAAACCGGAATCTGATCAGAGAAGACGTCGCTAAACTCTACGAAATGGCCTCCGAACTCAAAGGAGAGGTCGAGAAAACCGACGCGAGTTCTACCCTCTCGGTATCCCTCGTCAAGAAAGCGCAGCAGATCGAAAAGCTGGCAAAGGAAATCAAAAACCTTGCAAAGGGCTAGCCTCTGGGCGGCAACGCAAACCTCGATCACAAGCAACTTGTGCCAAAACTCACTTGCCGCCGGTGATTTCACATTCCTTTACACGTTTATCAAAGTTGTGTTAGCCTGATTGGGTCGAAGAGAAGAGGAAAATTTCAGGGGAAGACGGAGAGGGGCCTTGAGCGCACCGAAATCAGTGTTGATCGAACAGTTCCGAACCCATGTCAAGGACACAGGCTCGCCCGAAGTGCAGATTGCACTTCTCAGCGAGAGGATCAACTATCTGACCACGCACCTCAAGTCCCACGTGAAAGACCATGCATCGCGCCGCGGTTTGATCATGATGGTCAATAAGCGCCGCCGATTGCTGGACTATCTGAACCGCCGCGACCCGGATCAGGCATCCGGCTGAACTAATGCCGGAGTTTCTCGTGGTGTAGTCCATCGCGCCTCGTCTTGAAGTAGCTCTCGCCTCTTTTCTTCCATCTCGAAGCAGAGACAGGTTCTCTGAGCAATCGCTACCGCTCCAACGCGGAGCCAAAGGATACGATTCATGTCTGAAAATACTGCTACACCCGCTCCTCACCAAGTGACCGTTGAAGTCGGAGGACGGCCGCTCGTCCTCGAAACCGGAAAAATCGCAAAGCAGGCCAACGGCGCCATTACCGCGCGCTATGGCGACACGGTCGTCCTCACCACCGCTTGCATGGCCTCGGCGATGAATGACCGCGATTTTCTTCCTCTCACCGTGGACTACCGCGAAAACACCTACTCCGCCGGAAAAATTCCTGGCGGCTTCTTCAAGCGCGAAGGCCGCCCCTCGGAAAAGGAAGTTCTTACCTCCCGCTTGATTGACCGTCCCATGCGCCCGCTCTTCCCCGAATCCTGGCGCAATGAAACCCAGATTGTCTCCATGGTGCTCTCCGCGGACAGTGAGAACGACCCCGATGTCATTGCCGTAACCAGCGCCTCGGCTGCGGCGTATTGCTCGGACCTGCCGTTTGAGAAGCCCATCGCTTGCGTCCGCGTCGGATTGCTCGATGGCCAGCTGGTGATCAACCCCACTGTCGCCGACCAGAAGAAAAGTTTGATGAATATCATCATCGCCGGCACGGAAGAAGCCATCGTCATGGTGGAATCCGGCGCGCTCGAAGTCTCCGAAGAAGCTGTCGCGGATGCTCTCGAGTTCGGTCACACGCAGATCAAGAAAATCGTCGCCGCCATCAAGGAACTTCACGCGCAGCTCAAGCCCAAGAAAGTCGTCGTTCCGCCCCTCCCTTTCGACGAAAACATTTACAAGGACCTCCAGAAAAAATACGGTGACCGCCTCCATGACGCGGTAAACACCGAGAAGCATCCGAAGAAAGAAAGCTACCACCTCATTGATGCTCTCAAGGAAGAGATCCTCAAAACCATCCCGGAAGAGCCCAAGAAGGAGATGGACGAGAAGCGCACTCTCACCAAGCGCGCCTTTGAACGCCTCCGCGAGAACATCTTCCGTGACGACGTTCTCAACAAGCGCCGCCGTCCCGATGGCCGCGCCTTTGACAAGATCCGCCAGATCACTTGCGAAGTCGGCTTGCTCCCCCGCGTTCACGGCTCTGCGCTTTTTACTCGCGGTGAAACCCAGGCGCTCGCCACTCTCACTCTTGGCACCAAGGAAGACATGCAGCGTCTCGACCTGCTCTTCGCGCAGGACCAGTTCAAGCGCTTCATGCTGCACTACAACTTCCCGCCCTTCAGCGTCGGTGAAGTGAAATTCCTTCGCGGCCCCGGCCGCCGCGAAATCGGCCACGGGGCGCTCGCCGAGCGCGCTCTCGCGAATCTGCTTCCCGCCGAAGAAGAATTTCCGTACGCCATGCGCCTGGTCTCCGACATTCTGGAGTCCAACGGCTCCTCTTCGATGGCCACCGTCTGTGGCGGTTCGCTCGCCCTTATGGACGCCGGCGTGCCTCTCAAGGCGCCCTGCGCCGGCATTGCCATGGGCCTCGTCGTTGGCGAGGATCATAAATACTCCATTCTCACGGACATCGCCGGTGCCGAAGACCACTACGGCGACATGGACTTCAAGGTCGCGGGCACGCGCAGCGGCATCACCGCTTTGCAGATGGATATCAAGGTCCTGGGCATCAGCATTCAGATGATGCGCGAAGCACTCGCGCAGGCGAAAAAGGCCCGTTTCGAAATCCTTGACACCATGGAACAGACCCTGAGCGCGGGACGCCCGCAGATTTCCGCCTACGCTCCGCGCCTCTTCAAGTTGAAGATTCCCCAGGACAAGATCCGCGACCTCATCGGTCCGGGCGGCAAGAAGATCAGGTCCATCATCGAAGCCACCGGCGTCAAAATTGACGTTCTCGAAGACGGCACCGTGCACATCTTTTCCACCAGCGGAGCCGGCGGCGATGCGGCCTTGCAGATGGTCCGCGACGTCACCGCCAGCGCTGAAATCGGTAAGACCTATCTCGGCAAAGTCGTTCGCCTTGCGGAGTTCGGCGCCTTCGTCGAACTTTTCCCCGGCACCGATGGCCTCCTGCACATCAGCGAAATCTCCGAACACCGCATCCGCGACGTCCGCGACGAGCTGAAGCTCGGCGACCAGGTCCTCGTCAAGGTCCTCTCCATCGAGGGCAACAAAGTTCGCTTGT
>WNFF01002596.1_pt1 | contig 20470 bp, 15 predicted proteins | sample 5400441 | NCBI WGS metagenome assembly WNFF01 (sample SAMN13153345, study PRJNA577476) | soil metagenome | isolation source: 120 cm saprolite under Douglas fir tree site 2 hole 3 replicate 1 | place: USA:California | collected 2015-04-18
ATCGGTGGCAGTTCGCGCGGCCGTTACGGGAGGTTCAGTGCCGTTTCCAGCGCGGCAGTGAGTTCGGCGATTTTCGCGGGTGATAGCGATCCGACGCAGTGAGAAGGATCCGACTTCCGCAGACTGACGAGATCCTCACACTGAATCCGGCTTGGATACTTTAGTCCTTCGTGTGGGGCGACAGGGACTTGCGTGGAGAGGTCTTCGGCACGAAGGCTATCACGGCTAGTTATTCCAACCTTCAAACAAGCAGCCAAGATTTCACTAGAGGTAAGCGGCTCGATCAATTCTCAGGCGGGGCGGTCAGGCGACGGTCGACGAGATTAAATCCTTCTGGCAAATCGAACAGCTTCGGGTCCGGCTCGGACAGAATCAGATTGGTGGCGGTAAATGTTTGTGTGCCGATTCGGGGATCGGAGCGTTTGGAAAGCAGATTGAAACCCAATTTCGGCGAATACCAGAATTCCCGCTCGATTGTCATTTTTCGGTCATTTCCAAATAAACCCGGATTGTAGGTGACGGTATACCGGGTGCCGGTCGTCTCGACACCGGCGACCAATTGAATGCCAAGGTCTTCGTGTATGGCCTCGCCCATATCGTTGGGAAGCGGACCTGTGGCCGGCCCTTGGAACTTGAAAATCGCATTCGGCGACGGTGTAAAGGTGGTGAGCACGCACTGCTTCTTGGGATCCAGCATGAAACAGTTGTATAGCGTGTGGTTGTTAGAGTCCGAGATTTGAATGGTGGTCATCTGCGATTCCGCTTTCCCATTCTTTGGGACGAGAATCCACCGTTCCTGATAGATGCGGCCTTCGGTGTCTCGCGCAATGCGCCGTTGGTTGGCGGTCGTTATCGTGCCGCCATCAGGGAGGCCTCTGACCCACTCGGTCTGCAGCGACAGAGTAAAAGGCGCATTCCGTTTCGGGGGGATGACAATGCTCTCGAGGACTCCGCCGTAAGCGCCCCCATCTTCGACATAGTATTGCTGGACCGGTTTTTGTGACCCTACTGGTTGGGCGTTGGGAACGATGGCGGGCTCCCCTTGTGCGTTTGTTCTCTGACATGTGAAAAGAGCGGCTAAGATTAGCAGCGACGCAAGGGTACGCATGATTACCTCTCGCGAAGTCCGTACTATGACACAAAAGGGGCTGACAGGGAACAGACCGTCCCATGCTTCGTGCAGGCTAAAAGAAACAGAATCCGTCCGGCTCCCATTCGAATGGCCTGGAGCCCTTCGTTGACACACCGCGAGGCCTCCGCTACGCTCTTGAGTTTACGCACGGGGCTTTTTCTCGGCCGTTGGTCATGCCGCGGCCGCGCCCACAGAGGAGAACGGATCAACCGCCGCATGGCTGAAGAAAAGCTGCCGACCCGTGCACAAGATTTTTCCGAGTGGTACAACCAGCTCGTCTTGAAGGCGCAGCTCGCGGACTACGCGCCGGTGCGCGGCTGCATGATCGTGCGGCCCTATGGCTGGGCGCTTTGGGAAAACATTCAGCAGGCGCTGGACCGCCGCTTCAAGGCCACCGGCCACCAGAACGCCGCGTTCCCACTCCTGATCCCGCGCAGCTTCATCGACAAGGAGAAGCACCACGTAGAAGGTTTTTCGCCTGAGCTTGCGGTTGTCACCATCGGCGGCGGGGAAGAATTGGCCGAGCCTTTGGTCATTCGCCCCACTTCGGAAACGATCATCGGCCACATGTGGTCGAAGTGGATTCAGTCGTACCGCGATCTGCCCGTGCTCATGAACCAGTGGAACAGCGTGGTGCGCTGGGAGTTGCGCACCAAACTTTTCCTGCGCACGCTCGAGTTTTACTGGCAGGAAGGCCACACCGCTCACGCGACGCGCGAAGAAGCCGAAGCGGAAACGCTCCAGATGCTGGACATTTACACGGATTTCGCCGTCAACGACGCGGCGATTCCCGTCATCCCCGGGAAAAAATCCGATGCGGAGAAATTTGCCGGTGCCGACGTCACCTACTCCATCGAGGGCATGATGGGCGACGGTAAAGCGCTGCAATCCGCGACGTCGCATTTCCTCGGACAAAACTTTGCTCAAGCGTTCGAGGTCCGCTATCTCGACCAGAACGGCCAACTGCAACACTGCTGGACTACATCGTGGGGGCTCTCAACTCGTGTCATTGGCGCAATCATCATGGTCCACGGTGACGACCAGGGGCTTGTGCTGCCCCCGAAGCTTGCGCCCTATCAGGCCGTCATCGTCCCCATTTACAAGACGGACGAGGAAAAAACCGTGGTTCTGGACACCGCGCGCAAGCTCAAGGCCGAGCTGGTGAAAGCGAACATCCGGGTCACGCTCGACGAGCGCGAAGGCTCAAGCCCCGGTTGGAAATTCAACGACTGGGAAATGCGCGGCGTTCCGGTGCGTGTCGAGCTCGGCCCCAAGGATGTCGCCAAGCAAGCTGCGGTGCTGGCGCGCCGCGACCGCCCCGGCAAGGAAGGGAAGATCAGCGCCTCGCTCGCTGATCTGCCAAAGGCCATCGAGCGCTTGCTCGTTGAAATTCAGCAAGCGCTTCATGACAAGGCGCTCGCCTTCCGCCGATCGAACACGCACGGCGCCAAAACCTACGAGGAGTTGAAGAAGGCCGTCGAAACCGGCTTCGCATTTTCCTACTGGTGCGGGAGCGCCGAATGCGAAGCTAAGATCAAAGAAGAGACGCGTGCGACCATGCGCTGCATCCCGCTCGACCAGAAGATGATGGCCATGGTAAATGACCAGAACGGCGGAAGCGGCGCGTGCGTCTACTGCGGCAAGCCCGCTGCGGATCGCGCCATATTCGCTCGAGCTTACTAACCCCGCAGCCGGTGGCGCCGGCTTCAACCTGCCCGATTGGCCATCGTTCCTTTCCGGGTACACCCATAGCGCCAGCTTCTCGACACCCTTCGCCAGGGGTGCTAGCGTTGAAATTAGACCGAGAACATTTTACCGCGCGGCGCGCGCATTTTGTGGCGTCACCGGTGCAAGGAGAAGACCCTCGTGTACCTCCGCAGCATACAGGAACGCCGGTCTGTGGCGCGCAGATCGCAGTTTGGAGGCGGCCGGGCCAAGGCCATCGTGTACACGGCCGTTTTCCTGCTGGCGATCTACTGCGCGGTGAAAATTGTCCCGGCGTACGTCTCGGATTACCAATTGTCGGACAAAATGCAGGAGCAAGCGCGGTTTGCGGTGGTGAATCGCTACACCGAGGAACAGATCCGGGAGAACATTTTCAAGGTCGTTCAGGATTTGGAGATCCCCGCGAAGCGGGAAGACATAAAGGTTACGGCAACCACGTCCATCGTCAGGATCTCTCTGGATTACACGGTTCCCGTGGACCTGCTGGTTTATCGCATGGAATTGCACTTCTCGCCGGCGAGCGCAAACAAATCTCTCTTCTAGCGCGAGTCTGCTCATGAGAGAAACGGAGAGAATTCTCCCGGCACTCGGACGCGAACTGCGCCTTTCCTAGTGCCCGGTCTTGCGAGACAATAGAGACACAGCCCTCAGGAGACATGGTTTGCAGATCCGCATCCAAAAAGGTTTCTTTACCTCCGTTCTGGGGCTGACGATTCTGGGCGTCATCTTCGGCTGCTTTCTGATCGCCGCCGGCATTTTCAGCTACTACTACAGCAAGTATTCGCGCATGATCGACGCGCGGCTTTCCGGGAACGTCCTGCAAAATACTACTCAGATATTCACCGCTCCGGAGTACATTTCGACCGGACAGGCATGGAGCCCCGACGACCTGACGGAATACCTCACGCGGGTCGGCTACCGCCCGGAAAAAGACGACAACGCGATCGGCCAGTTCACGGTTCAAAAGAACACCGTGGACATCCGCCCCTCGAAGCTTTCCTATTTTGCCGGTTCGAACGCGCTCGCGATTCAGTTCAGCGGGAAAAGCATCCGTTCCATCCGGCCGCTATCGGGCGGCGGAGAACTCGGCACGGCGCAAATCGAGCCGGAGCTGATCACCAATCTGTTCGACAGCGCGCGCGATAAGCGCCGGCCAGTCCGCTACGAGGATCTTCCGCCCGATCTGGTGCACGCGATTCTTTCGGCTGAGGACAAGCGCTTTTTCGAGCACGGCGGATTCGATTTCATTCGAATCATGGGGGCGGCGTGGGCGGACATCCGCCACAGCTCGTCCCACTACCAGGGCGCGAGCACCATCACGATGCAAGTTGCGCGGACGTTTTTTCTCTCGACAGACCGCAACTGGCGGCGCAAGCTCGCCGAGGCAATGATCTCGGTGGAATTGGAGCAGCGATTCTCGAAGCAGCAGATCTTCGAGCTCTACGCCAACGAAGTGTATCTCGGAAACCGCGGGAGCTTTGGGATTCGAGGATTTTCCGAAGCCAGCGTCGCTTATTTCGGGAAGGACATGCGGCAATTGAGCATGGCCGAATGCGCCTATCTCGCAGGAATCATTCGCGCGCCCAACTATTATTCTTCGGCGGACCGGCATCCGGAGCGCGGGGCCCAGGCGCGGGACCGCGTGCTGACGCAGATGCTGGAAAACAAATACGTCACCGAAGAGGATCTGCAGGAGGCCAAGCGCGCGCCGCTGAAGATTGTGCGCAGCACGGTTTCCGGCAGCGAAGCGCCTTATTTTGTGGACATGGTGAAGGATCATCTGCTCGACAAGTACGCGGAAAACGAACTGCTTAGCCAGAATTTTCGGGTCTACACCACGCTTGATCCGGCCTTGCAGCACGCCGCTGCCGCGGCGGTGGATACGGGCGTGAAAAACGTCGATTTGCTGCTGGCCAAAAAATACGACAAATGGCGGCGCGAGCTGGCGAAGAAAGGAAACAAGGACGCGGTTATCCCGCAGGTGCAGGTGGCGCTGGTGGCGCTCGACCCGCGCACCGGAGAAATCAAGGCGGTGATCGGAGGCCGCGATTACGGACAGAGCCAACTGAATCACGCTCTGGCGCACCGCCAGCCGGGTTCCGTTTTCAAGCCCTATGTTTACGCGGCGGCTTTAGACAATGCGGTGGACGGAGTGCAGCCCATCGTCACGCCCGCAACGACGATCGATGATGAGCCGACAACGTTCGAATTCGACGGCAAGGAATACACGCCGAACAATTACGGCGAAAGATTCATGGGCCACGTTACCATCCGGGACGCCATCACCAATTCGCTCAACGTGGCCACCGTTAAAGTGGCGGAGTTGATCGGCTATGGCCGGGTGGTGCAGGTCGCGCGGCAGATGGGCCTGGGAAACAACATCCAGCCGACTCCGGCGGTGGCATTAGGGGCTTACGAAATGACGCCGATCGACGTGGCGGCGGGCTACACGGCGTTTGCCAACGGAGGGACTCGCGCGGAACCGCAATTCCTGCACAGCGTGGTGAGCGCCGACGGGAGCACGCTCGAGAAGTTCACCCCTCAGACGCATCAGGTGCTCGATCCTCGCGTCGCATTTCTCGTTACCAGTCTTCTGAAGGACGTGTTGAATAAGGGCACGGGGGCGGGAGTTCGCGCGCGAGGATTCACTCTTCCCGCGGCGGGTAAGACGGGAACATCCCGGGACGGCTGGTTCGCAGGCTACACTTCGAATCTTCTGTGCGTAATCTGGATCGGGTTTGACGACAACCGCGACCTCGGCCTGACCGGCGGCGCGGCCGCGGGGCCCATCTGGGCGGACTTCATGCTCCGCGCGACTGCGATGTCCGCTTATCGCGACGTAAAAGACTTCGCCATGCCGGAAGGCGTCCAGTCTGTGCTGATCGATCCGGAGACACAGCAGCTTGCGACCCCGAATTGCCCGACCACCCGCGAGGAGGTCTATGTAACGGGTTCCGCGCCAACTCAATACTGCGAGCTGCACGGCGGTCACAATGTCTTTTCCTCGACCGGCTCTTTTCTCTCGCATGTATTCGGCGGCGGGGATCCCAAGCAGCCGCAAGCCGGCGCCGATGGCCAGGCCGGCGCGCCTTATGATCCAAATCGGCCGCCGAACGCTACCGGGCAGGGATCCGGGGCGCCCGCGACCCAGGCGGACGAGAAGAAAAAGAATCCCTTGACGAAGATTTTTGGTATCTTTGGGGGCAAGAAGAAGGAACCCGACAAGGCCAAGCCAAAGCCGGAGAAGGGAGACTCGCCATGACCAGAACTCATGTGGCGGTTCCAGCCAGTATTCTCCTTCTAACACTTTCGGTACCCTCAGCAGGACAAACTCTGGAAGAGACGCGTTCCATGGCGGTGGCGCAAGGAACGGCGCATGTGGCCTCCCCGCAGGAGCCTGTCATTGTGGTTCGCCCGGAGCTCACCGACGAGCAGATGGGCGACCTGTACATGGCGCGCAAGCAGTACCGCGAAGCTTCGGAAGTTTACAAGAAGCTCGCGGATCAGAGCCCGCGCAATCCCGTTTATTTGAACAAACTGGGCATCTCCCTGCACCAGCAGGCTGCGCTGGGCGCGGCGTTGAAGTGTTACGAGCGGGCGGCGAAGGCGGACCCCAACTACGCCGACGCGCTGAACAATGTCGGCACGATTTGGTACCAACGCAAGAAATACGGGAAGGCGATAAAGGCTTACGAAAAAGCGATCGCCCTGCACAGCGATATGGCTGTGCTATACAGCAATCTTGGCTACGCCTATTTCGGCGAAAAAAAATTCGAGGAGGCCATTGCGGCGTTTCGGCAGGCGCTGTTGCTTGATCCGCAGCTCTTCGAGCACGGCAGCTCCCGGACAGGATCGATCCTGCAAGACCGCTCGGTCGGCGACCGCGGACGGTTTTACTTCCTGCTGGCGAAATCGTTCGCCGAAGCGGGTAATCTGGACCGCTGCATCGTGTACCTCCGCAAAGCGAAGGACGAAGGCTACAAGGAGCTTGCCGAGATCAAGAAAGATCCGGCCTTTGCTGCGGTCTTGAAAGATCCGGCGATTCAGGAAGTGCTGGCGCCGAAGCCGGTCGAATCCGCGCAACCCTGACGCTTGGGCATCCGCGAGTTTAGAAGGTCTCGTTCGAACGAGGCGCGCTCCCGCCGATCCGTGGCGGCACAATTCTCTTCTTCAACTGATTCGCATGAGAGCATTGATTTCGTCTCTTGCATCCGGTGAGAATCGCATCGGGAGCCAACTCTCCAGCCGCTCGCAGCCGATGGCCTCTGTTACAATGCAAGGAGTATGAGGGGAAAAGGATTCAGGGCGCTATCGGTAGCACTTAGCTGCGCGGCCGCGTTCATGTGCGCAACGCTTTCTTCCGGGCAGACACCTTCCGCTTCCCGCACTCCCCCTTCCAATGTCTCCCAGCCGGGCGTTTATCTTGTTTTTCCTTTTGAGAACGCGGGAGCCTCACCGCGGCTGGACTGGCTCGGGGAAGGGTTGGAGGAATTGACCATCCAGCGCCTTTCAGCTGTGGGGCAGCAGGTGTATTCCCACGCGGGCCTGACGGGTGAACTGGAGCGCGCGGGCCTCTCTCCTTCGACCAAATTAAGCCGCGCTTCGATGCTCCGCATCGCGCAGGACCTGGACGCGGATTTCGTGGTATTCGGGAGTTTTTCGTCAAGCGGCCAATCACTCACAGTGCAATCGCGAATTCTCCGCGTGAGCCCGACGGCGCTGCTGGCACCCGTCCGGGAATCGGGACCTTTGGAATCGCTGATGGAACTGCATACGCGCGTGGTGTGGCGGCTGCTCTCCGCGAACAATCATGCTTACTCGCGGAGCCTGGAGCAGTTCTCGAAGGCGCAGCGGCCGCTGCGTCTGGATGCCTTCGAACACTACACGCGCGGGCTTTTGGCGAACGAAGACGAACCCAGGATTCGCGAGCTGCATGAGGCCGCGCGGCTCGAGCCCGACTGGCCGGAACCGAATTTCGCCCTGGGAGAAGCGTATTACGGCAGGAAGGATTACAACGCGGCGCTGGCGTGGTACGCGAAGGTTCCGAAATCACACGACCGCTACGTGGAAGCAGCGTTCGCGATGGGCGTTTGCCGGTTGCAGCTCGATCAGCCGGACCGCGCCGAGGAACTGTTCGTCTCGCTGCAAGAGGCTTTGCGGAAGAACCTGGTGTCCGGAGCGGACCTTCCTGAAACTCTAAATAACCTGGCGCTGGCCCGGGCACGCCAGGGCAAAGCACCGGCGGCGCAGGCGGACCTCCGCCGCGCCATGGATCTCGATCCTGACGAGGACGATTACCCATTCAATCTGGGTGTGCTGGCACTGCGCGGGAATGATTTTCCTGCGGCAGCCGGATTCTTCCAGGAAGCTGCCGAGCGGGCGCCGGATAACGCCGAAAACCGGGCCCTCATGATCTATGCGCTGGAGAAAGCGGGAAAGAAGGCGGAAGCGGACCAAGGGCGCGAATCAGCGGCCGAAGCGCTGGGCCCGAACGCATTGCCCGCGATTAAACTCGATGAAAAAGGCGATGCGCTGTCGCGTCTGGAGCGCCTCAGCATGCAACTGGACACCACGGCTTTGCGATTGGAGATAAAGTTGCCAGACTCTTCCGGAAGCGAGGGAGCGGCGGTGGTGAATTCTGCGGACACGCCGACTGCGCATTTGCGCCATGGACGCCAGGAGCTTTCCGCGGGACGAGTGGACGCGGCGGAAGTCGAATTTCGCGCTATCCTGGCCGCTGATCCGGGCAGCCCGGCGGCGCACAGCGGCCTTGCCGAGATTTACCGCCGGCGTGGAAAGCTGGACGACGCGGTGAAAGAGATTCAAGCTTCCCTGCAGACGCGAGATTCGGCGGTGGTGCGCACTACGCTTGCGCGCGTATACCTGGAACAGAAAAAAACGGATTTGGCGCGCGCAGAAGCGGAACGCGCCCTCAAGCTGGCTCCCAATTATTCGGAGGCGAAGCAATTGCTTGAGCATCTGCAGAAGCAGAAGCCTCCGGGAGGTGCTCAATGAGAGCAAGTGGCGTGATCCCGCAGATATTTTCGCCGCGAATTTTACGAGCATCCGGCCGGCTGTTTCTAGGTGCGCTTTACATCTCTGCGGTAGTTTTGCTTTTGCCTCACGCGACCGCGGACGAGCATCCGGCCAGCTCCCTCGTTCTGCAGCTCAACCTGGATCGAGAAGTGGAACCGGTGCTGGCAACGTACATCGACGAAGGGCTTGCGGATGCCGCTCGCCGTCATGCCGCTTTAGTGCTCATCACCATGGATACGCCGGGGGGACTGAGTGACTCGATGAAGGACATCATTCAGCACATTCTGGCCTCGCCGGTGCCCGTAGCGGTGTATGTCTCGCCAACGGGGGCGCGCGGCGCCTCCGCCGGATTCTTTATTTTGCTTTCGGCAGACATTGCGGCAATGGCTCCCGGCACGCACACGGGCGCTGCGTCCCCGATTCTTGCAATCGGCGGCTTTCAGATGCAGGTCGATGAAACGATGCGCAGAAAAATCATGAACGACGCGACAGCATTCCTGCGCAGCTATACGGAAAAACGCGGACGTAATCCGTCGCTAGCGGAAACCGCGGTGACGGATGCGAAGGCTTTCACAGAAAGAGAAGCGTTGCAGGGCAAACTCGTCGATCTGGTCGCGGCATCACCGGAAGATCTGCTGCATCAGCTCAGCGGGAGAGCCATCACGCGATTTGACGGCACGCGGCTGACGCTGTCGCTACCCAGTCCGGTGCTGAGCCAGTTCGAACTTTCTGCGCGCCAGAAGTTTCTCGCGCGCATCGTCGAGCCGGACGTATTTTTCGTGCTGTTGATCGTCGGCGTTCTCGGCTTGTATACCGAATTCACGCATCCGGGCGTGATCGCGCCCGGGGTGATCGGGGGTATCTGCGCGGTTCTGGCGCTCTATGCCATGCACATCCTTCCGGTGAATTTTGCAGGCGTGCTGCTGATCTTGCTGGCGCTGGCGCTTTTCATTCTGGAAGCAAAATTTGCGAGCCACGGTATTCTTGGCGTGGGCGGCATCATTGCCATGATGCTTGGCGCGATGTTCTTGATCCGCTCGCCGCTCACGACAGGAGGTGTCAGTCTGGGCGTGGCGGTGGCTGCGACGATTCCGTTCGCGGTCATAACGGTTTTTCTGATGCGCCTGGTGCTGCGCTCGCGGACTTGGAAAACGACTACGGGAAGGGAAGAACTCGTTGGCGCGCAGGGGGTTTCTGTTTCTTCGCTGGCTGCGGGTGCAGAAGGAATGATTCGCGTTCATGGAGAGCTGTGGCGAGCCGTTTCTGATCGTGCCGTGCCGGAGGGAAGACCGGTGCGCGTGGTGAGAATCGAAGGATTGAAGCTCAACGTCGAGCCGGCGGAAGCATCCGCGCCGGAAAACAAGTAGAATTCGTCCACGTTCAGGAGGGCAAAAATGGAGATTGGTCTGGTTGGGACGGCATTGATCGTTGGTGTTTTTTTGATCTGGTTCTGGAATTCGTTGTACATCATTAAAGAATGGGAACGCGGTGTCGTGCTGCGTCTGGGCCGATTGTTGCCGGAGGCCAAAGGGGCGGGGCTGAGACTGGTTTTCTGGCCGATCGAGGCGCTTTATCGCATCAATTTGCGGCTCGAAACTCTGGATGTTCCGCCGCAAGACATCATCACGCGCGATAACGTCTCCGTGAAAGTCAATGCCGTTTGTTACTTTCGAGTCGTGGATGCCAATCTCGCGATGTCCCAGGTGCAGAACTATCAATACGCGACCTCGCAGCTCGCGCAGACCACGCTCCGCAGCATCGTGGGCCAGTTCGAGCTCGACGAAATTCTCTCGCAGCGCGATAAGGTGAATGCCAAGCTGCAAATCATCCTCGATACGGACACCGAGCCTTGGGGCATCAAAGTGTCCAAGGTGGAAGTGAAGCAGGTTGACATTCCGGAGCAGATGCAGCGCGCCATCGCGAAGCAGGCGGAAGCCGAACGCGAGCGACGCGCTAAAGTCATTCATGCGCAAGGTGAATTCGAAGCTTCGCAAAAACTTGCAGACGCCGCCAAAGTTCTCGAAACACAGTCGTCTGCTATCCAGCTCCGCTACCTCCAGACGCTCACGGAGATAGGTGTCGAGAAGAACACAACGATTGTTTTCCCCCTGCCCATCGATATCATTAATAGCTGGGTACAAGCGTTAGGGGGGAAGTCAAAGTAAGAATGCCTTCTGGGGGAAAACGCGGGGGCGCCCGAGAGCGCGTCCTCGAAGGACGGCATGTCATCGGTTTATTTATGCTGATGCTGCTGTTTTCGGGCGTGTTCTTCACGCTAGGTTACGTCATGGGGCGTAACCAGTACGATGGGCAGGTGCGCGCTGCCACGAATCCGCGAGGCTCCTCCGAGGCAGCGATCTCTCCGAGAAACGATGTTGCTCAGAAACATTCGAATAAGAGTTCATCGGCGGAGAAGACGCCTGACACGGCGCCGCCGTCCAGCTCGGATTGGGAGTTTTACCACGCGGGAGATTCCAGCAAAACAGAAGATCACTTGAAGCCGGCGGCCGCGACAGCGGCGACAAAAACCGCGCCGGCCATCGGGAAAGGCGGCGCAGCGAAGACTTCCAACGAGCTGCCGAGAACAAATCTGAACACACGGCCCATTCCGGGCGGTTCGTACATCTTGCAGGTCGCTGCGTCGCGGAAAGAATCCGAAGCGATGGCGCTCGCCGCCAACTTGCAGAAGAGAAAATTCCCGGCGTTCGTTCTGTCGCCCCAAGGGGATAAGTATTATCGCGTGCAGGTGGGACCCTACACCGAGCAGAAAGCCGCAGAAAACGCCAGGAAAGGCTTGTTGACGGCCGGCTTCAAGGCCATCGTAAAACACTGATGCCCGGCCGCGCCTGGCTCGCCTTGCTCCGTCCCCATCCAGAAAAAGAAATGCCGGATTGGCTGCGGCTTTTCCTCGGTGCCATCTCGGGCGCCGCGCTTTCCTTGTCCTTCACAGGTTTTTATGTCAGCGTTTGCTCGTGGGTCTGCGTTGGAATCCTGCTGATTATTGTGTTCGAAGCGCGGCCGCGCGTCGCATTCGGCTGCGGCTTTCTTCACGCCCTGCTGTTTGTCTTTACTTCCGTGCCGTGGATTGCGGAGGTGCTGAGCGTGCACGGAGGCCTCTCGCGAGCAGGCGGGTGGGGCGTTCTGCTGCTTATTGCCAGCGCCTGGGGTATATTGACCGGAACGTTTGCGTGGATCGTGAACCGGTTGTCCCGGCGCAGCATTATCCTGGCGTGCTTCGGCGCGCCGTTTCTGTGGGTGACGTTCGAATTTGTGCGCGCGCATCTTCCGGAAATCAGTTTTCCCTGGAATCTGCTTGGGTATCCGGCATCGGACAATCTGGGATTGATCCAGGTCACCTCGATTACGGGGATTTACGGGCTTTCTTTTCTGGTCATGGCTGGCAATGCGCTGCTGGCCTGGGCCGAGGCCGCACCAGCGCCACATCTGAAGAGCCGGCTGACGATATTGGCCTTTGCAGCAGGCCTGCTTCTGGCCGTCATGCTCGCTGTCCCACGACTCGTTCCCGTCCCGCCATCCGCGCATATGGCCCGGGCGGTACAGCTGAATTTTCCTGAGGCGCCCTCGTACGAAGCGAACTGGTTCGCGGCGCATGCGAATGACCTCGAACAAGTCCAACGCTTGAGCCTCACGCCCACTGGCAATCATCCCGATCTGCTAGTGTGGCCGGAAGCCCCGGCGCCTTTTTCGTTCCAGGACACGCAATTTGCGAAGCTGGCATCGATCCTGGCGATTCAATTTCAGCGCCCATTCGTTGTAGGGGTGATCGAGTGGAAGCCGCTCGTCGATTCCACGGGGCAGATGGCTCGAACGCGTTTCGTGCCATACAACAGCGCCCTAATGTTCGACGCGCAAGGCCAGCGCGTCTTTTCTTACGACAAAATTCATCTTGTTCCATTTGGCGAATACGAGCCATTTCCACTGATTCATCGCGTGGTGAGCAGCGTCTCCAGCGAAGTGGGCGGCTTTCGAAAGGGCACGAGCTATTCCGTTGCACGTCTCCCCGATGGCCATTCTTTCGCCGTGTTCATTTGCTACGAGGCGATTTATCCGGGAGAAGTGCGCCGCTTTGCCGCCAACGGCGCGCAGCTTTTCTTGAACATTTCGAATGACGGCTGGTTTGGCCGCTCAGCCGCGGCGGAGCAGCATCTCCGGATGGCGCGCGTTCGCGCGGTCGAAAACCACCGCTGGATCGTTCGCGTCACAAACAGCGGGATCACCGCGTCGGTCGACCCCTATGGCCGCATTTTCCGGGCCTTGCCGAGGGATGTCCGCGCTTCCGTGGATTTGCCTTTCGACTTTCGAACGGAGACGACGTCCTACACGCGCTTCGGCGATTGGTTCGCCTGGCTCTGCGTCCTTGTTTCGGCTATTCTGTTGCTGATGAGCTGGAAGCAAGAGAAATAAATGAGGCAGATGAGGTAAAGAAAGCAGAGGGGAAACTTCTGCTAGGACTGGCGATACGAATGATTCTCGAAGACCTGCAACACCGCTACGAAAGCCTGAAGCCCCGCATCACCCTTGTCCGGAGCTATCTTTGACGCCGCGCACCACCAGGAGCGCCTGAAGAGCTTCGAAGCGCGCACCTCTGACCCGAATTTTTGGAGCAATCCGGAAGCCGCACAATCCGTGCTGCGCGACCGCAAACGCTCCGAAGAGCAGATTGCCGCCGATGCGAAACTCACTGCGCTTTCGGGCGACATCGAGACGTACATCAATCTTGCGCAAGAGGAAACCAACGCCGAACAGCGCAACGATCTGCTGAAGGAGCTCGACCGCGAACTGACTACGGCGGAAAATTACGTCGCCGAGCTGGAAACGCGGACGCTTCTGTCCGGGGAAACCGATCACCTCAACGCCATCATGACCATCAAGCCGGGTGCCGGCGGCACCGAGTCGCAGGACTGGGCCTCGATCCTCCTGCGCATGTATCTCCGCTGGGCGGAACGCAAGGGCATGAGCGCGAGTGTCCTCGACGAAACACCGGGCGAAGAAGGGGGCATCAAGTCCGCCACGATCCAGTTTGCGGGCGAAAATGCCTATGGTTTGCTGGCGGGCGAGACCGGTGTGCATCGCCTGGTCCGGATTTCTCCGTTCGACCAGGCGGCGCGCAGGCACACGTCGTTTGCCTCTGTTTTTGTTATTCCGGAGATTGACGACCGAATCGAGGTCAATATTCGCCCCGAGGACCTCAAGCTGGACACGTTCCGTTCAGGCGGCAAGGGCGGACAAAACGTCAACAAGGTGGAAACCGCGGTGCGCATCACGCACCTCCCGACGGGGATCGTCGTCGGCTGCCAGGCGGAACGCAGCCAGCACAAAAACCGCGAGCTCGCCATGAAAATGCTCCGCTCGCGCCTTTACGATCTGGAAATCCAAAAGCGCCAGGCGCATACCGACAAGCTCGACGAAAGCAAGATGGACATATCCTTCGGCAGCCAGATTCGCTCCTACGTGATGCAACCCTACCGGCTGATCAAGGACCATCGCACGAAGTTTGAAGTGGGCGACGTCGATCGCGTCCTGGACGGCGACTTGGACCCCTTTATCCGCAACTACCTTTTGGCCAAGAGAATGAAGACGCTGGGCTTGCCGGTCTCGGCCGGTCCGGATGACGACGCGGACGCTGCCTAGTAACTCCCAAAAGAAGCAGATGCTTTCCATTCAGGTCTCAATTCTGACCATTCACCTTGCCTCTAACGCATTTGAATTCAATGCGTTGACTCTCGACTTCTCGAGTGTTAGCTTTGGAACGATACGAGAAGACCGTAACAGCGTGGGGGTGTATAGTTGTGGCTTGCTGCCCCCAAACCACGAAGGAGAACTTGTTTTGAGCGAAGCCTTGCGCAACTTTCTGTTTACTTCTGAGTCTGCCGACCAGATATCTGACGCAGTTCTCGATGAAGTGATGAGGCAGGACCCTAAGGGGCGCGTGGCCTGCGAGACGCTGGTCACCACCGGCCTTGCAGTGATCGCCGGGGAAATCACTACGAGCGCGACGGTGGATTACGACTCGCTTGTCCGCCAGACCATTCGTGGCGTCGGCTACGACCGCGCCAAGTTCGGCTACGACGGCGACACTTGCGCCGTCATGTGCACGGTGAAGCGGCAGTCTCCGGACATCGCCATGGGCGTCGATACTGGTGGCGCGGGCGACCAAGGCCTGATGTTCGGCTTCGCATGCGATGAAACCGAAGAGTTGATGCCCATGCCCATCCAACTCGCCCACCGCCTCACGCAGCGCCTCGCCGAAGTTCGCAAGTCCAATAAAGTTGATTTCCTTCGCCCCGACGGCAAGTCCCAGGTCACTATCGAATACCGGGATGGCCGGCCCGCACGCGTGGATTGCGTCGTGGTTTCCACGCAGCATAGCGAAAAAGTTTCCAATAGCGATCTCCGCGACGCCGTCATGGAACACGTCATTCGGCCGATCATCCCCGCTTCCATGCTCGATGCCAAGACCAAGACCCATATCAACCCTACTGGGCGCTTTGTGATCGGAGGCCCGATGGGAGATGCCGGTTTGACAGGCCGCAAGATTATCGTGGACAGCTACGGCGGATACAGCCGTCACGGTGGCGGGGCGTTTTCCGGCAAGGATCCCTCGAAGGTGGATCGCTCCGCTTGTTACATGGCGCGATACATTGCAAAGAACATGGTCGCGGCAGGCCTTGCTCGCAAAGCGGAAGTGCAACTGGCGTATGCCATCGGAGTCGCTGAGCCGGTTTCGGTGATGGCCGAGACTTTCGGCACGGCCATGGTTTCCGAAGAAAAAATCACCGCGCTCATCCGCGAGTATTTTGCGTTGACACCCAAGGGCATCATCGAAGCTCTGGATCTCCGCCGGCCAATCTACAAACCTACCGCTGCCTACGGTCACTTCGGCCGCAGCGGCCCCGGATTCACCTGGGAGCGTACTGATCGTGCAGATGCTTTGCGCAAGGCTGCCGGTTTGGACGCCGCGGCACCCGTGGAGGTCGCCGCTCGACGCTAGCGCTTTCGCGTAGCGCCGGCCTTTAATCTGGGGCCTGGGTTTCCTCTTCCGGCGCGAAGTCCTCCGCCGTGCGAAGTTTGAGACAAGGAGCTTGAGTGTGGCTACAGCTGAGCTGAAAAAAGGCGATGTGAAGGATATCGGGCTGGCAGACGCCGGCAAACGCAAGATCGAATGGGCCCATGGGCAGATGCCGGTGCTCGAATCGATCCGGAAGCGCTTTATCAAGGAGCAGCCGCTGAAGGGATTGCGCATCTCCGCGTGCCTGCATGTAACGAGCGAGACCGCGAACCTGATGATCACGCTGCGCGATGGCGGCGCCGACGCCGTGCTTTGCGCTTCGAATCCACTCTCCACACAGGATGAGGTCGCAGCTTCATTGAACCGCGATTACAACATCCCGACCTACGCCATCAAGGGAGAGGATAACGAAACGTATTATTCGCACTTGCGCGCGGCGCTCGAGCACAAACCGCAATTCACAATGGACGACGGCGCCGACCTCGTCACCATGCTTCTGACGAAGCGCTCCGATCTCGTTTCCAACGTCATCGCCGGCACTGAAGAGACCACCACGGGCGTCATCCGCCTCCGCGCGATGGCCAAGGACGGCACGCTCAAATACCCGATCATCGCCGTCAACGACGCGCAGACCAAGCACTTCTTCGACAATCGTTACGGCACGGGGCAATCCACGCTGGACGGAGTGATTCGCGCCACAAACCTGCTTCTTGCCGGCCTCAAGGTGGTCATTGCGGGATACGGCTGGTGCGGGCGCGGCGTGGCGATGCGCGCGAAAGGGCACGGCGCGGACGTAATCGTCACTGAAATCGATCCGGTGAAGGGCATCGAAGCGGCCATGGATGGTTTCCGCGTGATGCCCATGGCGGATGCCGCGAAGGAAGGCGATGTTTTCATCACCGTTACGGGAAACAAGAACGTAATTCGCGGCGAGCACTTCGAAGCCATGAAAAGCGGCGCAGTGGTTTGCAATTCCGGGCACTTCAACGTCGAGATTGACATTCCGGCGCTCGAGAAGATGTCTACCGGCAAGCGCGAAGTGAGGCCGCTGGTTCACGAATACTTATTGAAAGGCGGCCGAAAAGTCTATCTTCTGGGCGAAGGCCGATTGGTGAATCTTGCGACTGCCGATGGCCATCCCGCCGCTGTGATGGACATGAGCTTCGCCAACCAGTCGCTCTCCGCGGAGTACCTGCGCCAGAATCATAAGGATCTGAAACCGCAGGTCTACGTCGTTCCCGAGCATCTCGACAAGGAAATCGCCCGGCTCAAGTTGGATTCCATGGGGCACAAGCTCGACAAGCTCACCGCCGAGCAGGAGCATTACCTAGCCTCCTGGCAAGAAGGCACGTAATTCGGCGAGATAGACGTTTCTTGCTTCTTCCTCCCAGGGGCGCAGCGCGCTGCGTCCCTTTTTTCTTGTAAACTTAGTATGCTTTCGCTTGAACGGCCAATTATGTGGGATCTCTGCTCGCACGCCCTCGACATCGCCCGTCTCCGCGGCGCGACATACGCTGACGTTCGCGTCATGCACTTGCGCCAGCGCGACCTGACCACAAAAAATGGTCAGGTCGGCACGCTTGCGCAATCCGAATCGATCGGGCTGGGCATTCGCGTCCTAACGAACGGCACCTGGGGATTTGCCTCCACTGACCGTCTGACGCGTGAAGGCGTGGCCACCTGCGCTGCGCAGGCCGTCTCCATTGCCAAGGCATCTGCGCTCGCCAAGCGCGACGATGTCGTGCTGGCTCCCGAAGACGCCTACATCGATAGCTGGCAGAGCCCTTTCCGCAAGGACCCTTTCGAAATACCCCTCGAATCCCAGCTCGCTCTGCTTTTGGCGGCCGATTCTGAAATGCGCAAAAACAAAGGCGTGACGCTGACCGAAACCGGGATGCAATTCCGCAAGATCGATTCCTGGTTTGCCTCGAGCATCGGCTCGCGCATTCACCAGCGAAAAGTGATCGGCGGTTGCGGCATAGCCGCAACTTCTTTCCAGGACGGCGAGATCCAAAAGCGCTCTTATCCCAACAGTTTTGGTGGCCAGCACGCCCTGGCAGGCTACGAGCTTGTCGAATCGCTCGACCTTCTAAAACACGCCTCGCGTGTCGGGGAAGAAGCGGCCGCATTGCATTCTGCCGCGCAATGCCCGGAAAAAACCGGCACGTTGATCCTGGGGAGCAGCCAGCTTGGCTTGCAGATTCACGAATCCATCGGCCATCCCATCGAGCTCGATCGCGTGCTCGGCCAGGAAGCCAATTTTGCCGGCACCAGCTTTCTGACGCTCGATCAGCTCAATAAGCTCCGCTATGCGTCAGATATCGTCAATGTTGTCGCCGACGCGCGGCTCGAGCATGGCCCCGGGCTAGGCACTTTTGCTTATGACGACGAGGGCGTCCCCGCGCAGCGCACCGACATCATCAAGGACGGCCAGTTTCGCGGGTATCTCTCGAACCGGGAAACCGCGCATCTTATCGGTTTGAAGCGCTCTTCCGGCACTATGCGCACGGAAAGCTGGAACCGGCTCCCCATCATTCGAATGACTAATGTGAGCCTGATGCCCGGGGCCTGGCCGTTCGACGATTTGATTGCGGACACGGATGACGGCGTCCTGATGGAAACCAACCGTTCCTGGTCGATCGACGACCGCCGGTATCAATTCCAATTTTCCACTGAAATCGGCTGGGAGATCAAAGGCGGCAAGCAAACGCGGATGCTGAAAAATCCCAGCTACAGCGGCATCACCACTGAATTCTGGAATTCGTGCGACGCCATCTGCAAGTTCGATCACTGGACGCTTTGGGGCACGCCTAACTGCGGGAAAGGCCAGCCCATGCAGACTATGGGCACCGGGCATGGCGCGGCAGCTTCGCGCTTTCGAAACGTCCGCATCGGCTCGGCGTTTTCGAAACAATGAAACCCAACCGCAAAACTTCTTCCCGCCGGATGCCGGCCTCAAGGCTGGCATCCTCGACGCTGCTCCCCGAGCGCGGACTCCGCCGCATCATCGATACTGTCCTCCGCCTTGCGAAATCAACCGTTGGCGAAGAAACAGAAGTCCACATTGACGAAACCACAAGTGCTCTGACGCGCTTCGCGAACAATGCCATCCACCAAAACGTCGCCGAAAACGGCCTCACGGTTTCCGTTCGCACCGTCGTGGACGGCCGCACTGCCCGCGCGACCACCAATCGCATTGACGAAGACTCGCTCCGCGCCACGATCGAAGCATCGCTTTCGCTCGCTCACAGCCAGCCGGAAGATCCGCGGCTGCTCCCACTCCCGGGTAAACAACGCTATCGAAGCGTCAACCGCTTCGTAAAACAGACCGCCGCTGTCACGCCGGAAGACCGCGCGCGGGCCATCCGCCGTGCATGCGACCTCGCAGTCAAGAACGGACAGGTTGCCGCAGGAATGTTTTCGAGCGGTCAAAGCCAGTCGGCTATGGGCAGTTCGCGCGGCCTTTTCGCGGCCTATCGCGAGACCCACGCCGAATTTTCTATCACCATGCAGGAACATCCCGCCGCGAGCTGGGCTAAGGCCAACTCAGCCGATGTGCGCGCCTTCGATCCGCAAAAGCTGGCCGCTCGTGCGAGCGAGAAGGCCCATCTCGCCGTCAACGCGAGCGAGCTCTCTCCCGGCCGCTACACAGTTATCCTCGAACCCGCCGCCGTGCTCGATCTCGTCGGCTTCCTTTTCTACGACTTCGCCGCTACCGCGCTGCAAGACAAGCGCTCTTGTCTGAACGATCGCATGGGGACGCAGCTTTTCGGCAAGAACATCAGCATCTACGACGATGTCTATCATCCCCTCCAGATCGGCGCGCATTTCGACGGCGAAGGAATCCCCCGCCAGCGCGTTTTGCTCGTCGATCGCGGCGTCCCCAAGAACCTCGTTTACGCCCGCAGCACCGCCAAGGCCGCGCACGAAAAACCCACCGGCCACGGCTTCGCTCTCCCCAATGAATACGGCGAAGCGCCCATGAATCTCGTTTTCTCCGGCGGCGATTCCTCGCTGGAGAAAATGGTCGCCTCAACCGCTCGCGGTCTCCTCGTCACGCGCCTTTGGTACATCCGCGAAGTGGACCCCTACGAAAAAGTCATGACTGGCATGACCCGCGACGGTCTCTTCCTTGTCGAAGGAGGGCGCGTCACGACCGCGGTGCGCAACTTTCGCTTCAACCAGTCCATCCTCGAAATGCTTCGCAACGTCGAACTGCTTGGGCCGGCGGTGCGCGCCACTGGTGAAGAGGCCTTCGAAATGGTCGTCCCGGCCATGAAAGTCCGCGATTTCCACTTCTCGGAAGTCACCAAGTTCTGATCTTCCGCTCCTTCGCCACTCTCGTTCTGCAAAACCGATGCATCGAATGCAAAATCTGCGTTGTACATCCGCGTGCCACCCGTTTAATAAACTGGTATGTACGAACGCCATGCGCGGCAGAAAGCCTGTCGGCACCCGAATTGGGGCCACCCGGATCATGACGCCTGCGGAACGGGCTTTGTCGCTCGTCTCGGCGGGCCTCCCAGCCATGACATCGTCGAGATCGC
>WNFF01003856.1_pt1 | contig 20436 bp, 18 predicted proteins | sample 5400441 | NCBI WGS metagenome assembly WNFF01 (sample SAMN13153345, study PRJNA577476) | soil metagenome | isolation source: 120 cm saprolite under Douglas fir tree site 2 hole 3 replicate 1 | place: USA:California | collected 2015-04-18
GGGCTGTTTCGGCCGGAAAGCGGCCAGAGCGTGTGGAACCTGCTGTCCCAGCAGATCCTCAACGCCGACGGCAGCCCCGGTCCGAACTTTGCGCGGGCCCGGCAGTGGCAGGCCATGGGCACCGGCAGCTACTCGATCCATCCGCCGAAGAGTGCGCCGTTCGCCACCCTGCCGCCCCCGGGCACCGACAATGCTCCGACCAATCCGCCGTTTGGCTCGGCCGCCGCGGCGCAAGCCGCCGAGCCAGCCCTGCCCGACGACGCCTACCGGCAGCTGACCACCGGCGGCACCGGGCTGCCGAAGCGGGTCGTTGATACACGGTTTCCGGCGGGGCTCGCCAACGGCCCCTTCGTCATCACCCGGTCGATCGCCTATGATGCCTATGCCGGCGACCCGATCCACCGGTTCTTCCAGATGTGGCAGCAGCTCGACTGCGACCCTGGCGTCGCCACGCCGGCCAACCCGAGTGGTTGCCAGAACGATCTCTTCCCCTGGGTCGCGATGACCGCCGGCTCCGGCAGCAACGGCGGCCGGCAGCCTCCCGACTTCAATAACGAAAGCACGCACCAGGGCGGGGTTGCGATGGGCGTCTACAATAGCGACGCCGGGGATGTCGGCTATCTGACCGATCTCGCCCATCGCTATGCGCTCAGCGACAACTACCATCAGGCGATCATGGGCGGCACCGGCGCCAATCACATCGTCATCGGCTATGGCGGCCCGATGTTCTACAGCGCCGCCGACGGCAGCCCGGCGACCCCGCCGCCAAACCAGATCGAAAACCCGGACGCGATGCCGGGTACCAACAACTGGTACACCCAGGACGGGTATGCCGGCGGCTCCTACGTCAATTGCGCCGACCCGTCGCAGCCCGGGGTCAAGGCGATCAGCGATTATCTGAACTCGCTGCCCTACCGGCCGTTCCGCGGCGGCAATTGCCGGGAGGGTGCCTACTACCTCGTCAACAACTACAATGTGGGTTACCGCGGCGACGGCACCCCGGCGCCGCTTGGACCGCGCGAGTTCACGATACCGCCGAGCCGGCAGCCCAATCTCGGGCTGCTCTTGGCGCAGCACGGCGTTTCCTGGCGGTATTACGGCGCCGGCTGGGACGGCGGACGCGGAAGCTTCGCCAACCGGCGGTACTGTCCGCTCTGCAACCCGTTTCAGTACTCGACCGAGATCATGACCGACCCGGAGCTGCGCCGGAACATCCAGGACATCGAGGAGCTCTATCGCGATATCGCCAAGGGCGCATTGCCCGCGGTGGCGATCGTCAAGCCCCCGCTTAAGCTCGACGGGCATCCCGCCTCGTCGAAATTCGGGCTGTTCGAGGCGTTCTGCCGAAACATCGTCGAGATGGTCGAGGCGCAGCCGGAACTGTGGCGGCAGACGGCGATCATGATCACAACAGATGAAAGCGGCGGCTATTACGATTCGGGCTATGTTCAGCCGATCGACTTTTTCGGCGACGGCAGCCGGGTTCCGCTGGTGGTGGTGTCGCCCTATTCGCAGGGGCGCGGCGTCATCCACACCTATTACGACCACGTGTCGTTCGACAAGTTCGTCGAGGCCAATTGGCGTCTGCCGGCGATATCCGCCGAGAGCCGCGACAACCTGCCGAACCCGGTCGCGGACCCGAACAACCCTTACGTCCCGAAAAACCCGCCGGCGATCGGCGACCTGATGGAGATGTTCAATTTCAGTCGATAACCAGGCGGTCTCCCAGGAGGCAATCGACAACCGCCTGTTCGTGCTCGTCCTGCAGCACCCGCAGGAGCGGCGCGAGGCGCTCGCGACGGCCGCCGCCGCAATCGCCGCGTTGCGCCGTGCCAAGCTCGTCGCCGGCTTGTCCTGGCCGAACCTGGCGCGGGCGCTCGGGCGTCCGGCCGACCCCCGGCGCTGGGGCGTCCTCTATCTTGGATCGGCGCGTCCTGCGGCGCTCGGCGAGGGGCGCGAGATCATCGTCCTCGGTCGCGACGGCGAACCGATCGCCGATCCGGCGCGGATCCTGCGCAGCCTCGACGGCATCGTGCTGCTCGACGGCAGCTGGAAAGAGGCAAAGACGCTGTGGTGGCGCAACCCGTGGCTCTTGAAGCTGCATCGCCTGGTGGTAAACCCGCCCGCCCCGGCGCGAATCGGCCGGCTGCGCCGCGAACCGCGCCGCGAAGCCTTGTCGACGCTCGAAGCCGCCGCGCTCGTGCTGCGCCATCTCGAAGCCGCGCCGAGCGCGGCCGACGGCCGAGGCGCTGCTGGCGGCGCTCGACCGGCTGATGGAAGGTGCGCACTGCCCAGCTCAGAGCATGTGACGAGACGGGCTGCACCACGATGCGGCGCCCTTCGAGACGGCGCATCGCGCCTCCTCAGGATGACGTAAATTTATGATGGCACGCGCGGCGCCTTCGGCTCAGCGTGACGGCGTGGCGCCCTGGGGGGCGAAGAGGTCCGCGGCGTCAGCGGCCAGCGCGGCGCGCGATTTGGGGCGCATGTACATCATGTGCCCGCCCTCATAGACGTTGAGGCCGATCGTCGCGCGGACCGCGGCGGGCAGGGAAAGCTGATCGACCAGCCAGCGCGACGCGAGATAGGGCGTCACCAAATCGTAGCGGCCGTTGGCGACGAGGAGCTTTGTCCCGGGGTGCTGGAGCAGCGTGTCTTCGAGCGAGGACAGCGCCAGCCCGAGCCCGCCGTCGCCACCGCGCGCGGCATCCCAGTTCCACTCCCGCGACACCTCGCGCGCCAGCACCCGATAGGGTTGCTCGGTGCGGTAGCCGAGCGCCTCCGGCGCATAGCTGTCGAATGCGGCGGTATAGGCGGCGATTGCCGGGTCGAGCACCGGGTCGCCGGCATGGTCGCCCGACGGATTGGCGCCCGCCGGGCGCGCGACCGTAGCGTCGTAGAGGCTCAGGATCTCGCCCTGCGCGCGGCGCAGCTCACGCGCGAACACCTGGTTCGGCACCCGCCCGCGCGCGCGCCGGACGATGTCGTCGGAGAGGCCGATCAACTGGGCGATGCGCGCGATAAACGGATCGCCGGCGGGCGGAATGCCCTTCAGCCCGGCCAGGCCAACGAGATAATCCGACAGCGCGAAGCGCTCGACGGCCTGGGCTGTGTCAGCGGCCGATTCCGCCCCGGCGAGCGCGGCCGCGGCGGCGGCGTAGCTCGGCAATGCGAAGGCCGGCGCCAGCGTGTTGCTGATATCGGGGTGCAGAACGGCGATATCGAGCGCGGGCGACACCAGCACGAGGCCGCTCACGCTGATTCCGACATCGCGCTCCAGGCTGTGCGCCAACGCGGCGGCGCGCAGCCCGCCGTAACTTTCGCCGACGAGAAACACCGGCGCGCTCCAGCGTTCATGGCGGGTCAGCCAGCGGCGCAACACCGCGCCCAGCGAGTCGAGATCGCTGCGCACGTTCCAGAACGGCTTGTCGGGGTTGTCGTCCTTGCCCCTGCCGTGGCTGAAGCCGGTGCCGACCGGGTCGACGAAAACCAGGTCGGTGAAGCGCAGCCAGGTCGATTGGTTGTCGATGAGCCGCACCGGCGGGCCCGGCACGGCCCCGCTCGCCGGCGTCTCGAGGATGCGCGGCCCGAGCGCCCCCAGATGCAGAAACACCGAGGCCGCGCCGGGGCCGCCATTGAACACGAACGCGACCGGCCGCTGCGTTCCGGCCGGCGGAGCGGCCAGATAGGATACTGTGTATACCGAGGCGGTGGGCTCACCCTTCCGGTCGGTAAGGCCGATGGTTTCGGCGATCGCGCGGTAATCGAGCGAAAGCCCAGCCAGATGGATCGTGTGCCGAGTCTCGACCCGGGCCGGCAATTCGGCCGCGGCCGCGGCCGGCTTGTCGTCGCCCCAAGCGGGGGGTGCGACGAACATCAAGAGACCGAAGATGGCGGTGGCGAACGCCCCGCCCTGCTGCCCGATCCGGGACAAGCTAGGCAACCGTCTCGACCTTGCCGTCGAGCGCCATCAGCAGCAGCTGTACCTCAAGCTTGGGGTGTCTGCGGCCAATGTCGGCCTTGAGCACATGCATCTGCGCGGCGTGGACCTCGAACTCCTGCTTCGGATCAGCCGCGAGATCCTTGCCGTGGATGTCCTTGTAGAAGCCGCAATCGCGATGGTCCATGACGATGATCTTGCGAATGCGGTGCAGGTCGATCGCGAGTTGGACATGCTCCCAGAGGGTCCTCCCCCAATCCGGGAACTTGCGGTTTTCCGCGCCGAGCGCAGCGCCCGCGAGAATGAACTGGTCGTATTTGTCGGCCATCTGCTGTTCGGCCATGTAGCGTGTTGTCGCCGCGGTCAGACGATAGTCGATGCAGGTGAGCAGGAGCGCCTCGGTGGCGGCGGCGAGCGCGCTGCGCTCGGGCAGGCTCGTGCCAACGACGACCCAAGCAGCACCGAGCCCGAGCAGCCGGCGCCGGTCCCATGCCGGGCGGGGGCAACAGCCCTGGCAGGTGCCGGCCCGAACCTCGGGTGCGCCGACCGTGCTCATTCGATCCTCCCGCCGGTTGAACGGCAACGGCTTCGTCACGTCACGACAATCAAACTGAAATGCCGCCGATATCGGCGGCAGGCGGCTATTTGTCTTTGGGGATGTTCAACAGGATCTCGGCTTCGGCGCTGCCCAGCTCGCGCGCACGCCAGTACCAGAATATCGCCCTGGCGGGATCGCCCCTGGCGCCGCGAATATGCGCCTGATCGAGAAAAGCCGGATCAAAACTCTCGCCCAGTCGCAGCGCCGCCTGCGCGTCGCCGGCATCTGCGGCCCGCTCGTAAAAGAGCTGCGCAGACGCCAAATCGCCGGTAGAGAAGAGCTCGTCGCCTCGCGCCACAAGTCCAGCGATCTCGGCTGGGGCCAGGCGGGCCGCGACCTGCGGCGGCGCTCCCGTCGCCGGTAGAGGAGCGGGTCTCGGCCCGACCACCGGCGCCTTCACCGGCTCGGTCGGAGTCGGCACGGCAGGCGACGCGGCCGGAGCGAACGTCGTCGCGGGCTCCGACGTCGGCGCCGGGACAGGACGCGGCGGCTCCACCGTGGCAGATGGCGGTGGTGCCGGGACGGCATCCGCCTTCGGCTCTGCAGTCGGCGATGGGGCGGGACGCGGCGACTCCGCCGCCGGAGGCGGCGCGGGGCGGGTTGGCTCCGGCGCGGCCGACGGGGCGGCTTGACGGGTTGGCGAGGCGGCGTTCTCGACGCCCGGTTTGGCCGGAGCGGCGGTATCCTTTTGCAGACGGAGAATCACGCCTCCCGCCACGCCCACACCGACGATGCAGAATACGGCCGCTATTACCGGCCAGAGTTTTGCGGCACGGCGCCGCTCGGGCGGTGGCGAAGCCGGCGCGGCCGGCGGCAGCGGCACAGCCTGCGCTTCCTCATCGGCGGGCGGCGACAACGCTGCCGGAGTGCCGGCGTCGATCGCCGCATCCGGCTCTTGGCGCGGCACATCCGGCCCCATCGCGGGGCTCGGCCCCGGCGGCTGATCGCCAGCTTCGTCGGTGGTTTGTTCGGCAGGCAAGGGCGGCGCCGGCGAAACGGCGGTCTCGGCGGTGATGCCGAGCAATCTGCGCTCGAGGCGATCGAGCAACGTATTCTGATCAGCCGACGACTCCGCGTCGGCTGACGGCGGAACTTCGGCTGGAATGCTCGCAGCGATGGGCGCGTCAGGCCCTGGGGGCGACGCCTCCAGCGGCACAAACGGCGGCGCCTCGGGATCCGGCAGCGCCGGCTGGTCGAGCGGCTCGGGCGCCGGTTCTTCGGCAAGCGAGGCCGCCGGCGCAAGGCCGTCGGCGGTCCCAGCAGATTCATGCAGCAGCTCGTGCGCGAGACGATTGACGATACGAGGATCGCCGCCTGACCGAGCGCCAAGCTCCGCCACGACATCGTCGGTGAAGATCCGAGCCGCCTCGGCTGTGCCCAGCTGGTGCTGAAGATACGGCAGGATTTCAGTGGATCCTAATTCCTGAAAGTTCAGCGGCGTCGTCAGCTCATCCCGCGCGAAGCGAATTTCGGGTAGATCGAGACGGGCGAGAAAATCGGACCCGCCAAGCATCACCACAATCCAATGATTGATCGACTGCGATGTCTTGTAGACGTCTCTGATCTGCTCGTCGGCCAGCTGGCCCGCGTCATCAAAAATGAACAGCGGGAAGGGCAGCACGCCCGGTTGGCTATCATTCGCTTGCGTATGAGCGGCAAGGCCGCGGCAAACGTCCAGTAACGCGTCTCCGCGAAGCAGTGGCCCGCAGGACAGCACCATCACCGGCTGCTGATGAGCGACCGCCTCATCCAGGCTTGCGGAAAGGCTGTGCGGGCTTGGTGGTGGATCACCGATCACGACGATGAAGGGGCGGTCGTCATGCACCGAGCCCAATATCCGATCGGCGAGCGCCCGGTAATGGGCGTCCGTCTCGAAGTAGTCGGATCCCGCCTCCGCCGTCGCGAACGCCTCGAGGGTCATCATCGGTTCTCCGATGCCGGAGCCCTCCCTGGTATGAACCTGCTCCGTCATTGCACCAGCTGCGCCATCGCCATCAAACCGCCCGCGCCGACGAGCACATCGGCTTTGCCTTTACTGCGTGCGCGCGGCCGGCTGCGACGCGGCTGGGCAGGGTAGCCGGGTCATCTCTCACTCTTTGGGCCATGCGTCTCTCACTCCTCGAGCCATACGTCGGCAAGATTCTGGCCGATGTAATGGCTTGGCGACATGTTCCAGCCCTTGAATTTCACCGAGCTGACGACGGTGCGGTTCCACCAGAGAAACGGAACCGTATAGGCATCGGTGAGAGCGTGCCGCTCGAATTCACGTACGATCCGGGCGCGCTCGCGCGCATCCGTGGCGATCGCCTGGCCGATGTAAAGGGCATCGAGAAAGCGGTCGGTCGAGCCCGAGTGATTGCTCGGCGACAGGTCACGCGAAACATACCGGGCCAATTGGATCGTCGGGTCATCGAAATAATCGGCGGCCAGATCGGTCGATACCGCGAAGTTACCGGTTTCGAGCGCGGTCTGCCAGTCCTTCGTGCTCGACATTTCTTCAGTCCCGCGCCACGGCAGGCTCCACCACGACAGGTTCCGCCGCGCCATCGTCGTCGCCAGCTTCGAGGACACAGCGCACCGGCTCGTCGTCGAGCTCGGACAGGCCGCAGATCGTCGAGAGACTGCGCCGCCACACGGTGTCGCTGGTCGGTGGAATGCTGCTTGTAGTTGCAAAGACCTCATGCTGTCCTCGATACTCGGATCCTTTGGATAGCGGATGCGCTCGATTCGATATTGCGACCGGCACCTTTGTAGGCTTGTCCACGCGAACCAGACCAGTACACATTTGCCGTAGTCGCTCTCCGGCGACGGCGAATCGGTCAGGTGCGACGGGCTTCCAGTGCCGAGCGAGGTCCTGAACCTCACGGTGTCGATGCGTTGACGCGCCGGACCTCAAAGAAACAAGAGGAGCACATGATGCCGCGGATGTTGGCGATCGGCCTTATTTTGGCGGCAAGTGTCGTGGCGATAATCGCGGCGATCGGCATCGTCCGCTACGACCGTCCATCCGCCACTCCGGAGACGCCGATCCCGGCGACATCGGCGGCGAAACGCGGCGGTGTGCTTCGAATCTTTCAATACGATAGCCCCGCGAGCATGTCGATCCACGAGGAGGCGTTCAATTCGGCCCAGAACCCGATGATGTCCGTGTTCAACAACCTGGTCCTTTTTCAACAGGACGTGCCGCAAAACCGAATGGACACGATCGTGCCCGATCTGGCGACCAAGTGGGCATGGAATGCCGACATGACTGCGCTCACCTTTCAGCTCCGCGGTGGGGTGAGTTGGCACGACGGCAAGCCCTTCACCGCCGCGGACGTCAAATGCACCTGGGAGCTGATCCTGGGCACGGGTCCGGACAAACTGCGCACCAACCCGCGCAAGTCTTGGTACCGCAACCTTGATGCGATCAGCACCAAAGACGACACCGTGACGTTTCACTTGAAGAGGCCGCAGCCGGCCTTTATCGCCCTGCTCGCCGCGGGCTATTCGCCGGTGTATCCGTGTCACGTCGCGGCCCAGGACATGCGACAGCACCCGATCGGCACCGGGCCCTTCAAATTCGTCTCCTACAAGCCGAACGAATCCATCAAGCTCGAACGGAATGCACAGTATTGGAAACAGGAACGCCCCTACCTTGACGGTATTGAATGGACGATAATTCAGAGTCGCTCAACGGCGATTCTCGGTTTCATCGCCGGCAAGTTCGATCTGACATTCCCGTTCGGCGTCACCGTGCCGCTGATGAAAGATATACAGAAAGAGGCGCCGCAGGCGGCCTGTGAATTACTGCCGGCAAACCAAAGCACCAACTTAATCGTGAACCGCGACACCCCCCCATTCGATAACCCGGAGATCCGCCGGGCAATGGCCCTGGCGCTCGACCGCAAGAGCTTCATCGATATCCTCGCGGAGGGCCACGGCGATATCGGCGCTGCCATGCAGCCGCGATCCCGCCGTCATTCTGATCGATCAGCTTCGAGAGGCTTACATTGATGCTGAACTTGAAACGGTCGAAAGCGCTACATGGTTTCCCAAGATTTACCGCAAGGACTACAAGATCGGCCTAAATCTGACCGGCGCCGGGATCGATGACCCCGACGCGCAGTTCTATGAGAATTATGCCTGCGGCTCGGACCGTAATTACACCGGCTACTGCAATCCCGAGATCGACAAGCTGTTCGATCAGCAGTCGATGGAGCGAGATCAGGAGAAGCGCCGGCATCTAGTTTGGGAAATCGACAAGAAATTGCAAGAGGATGGTGCTCGGCCGATCCTTTTCCACAACCGCTTCGCAACCTGTTGGCAGCCGCAATTGAAGGGACTGACGATCATGGTCAACAGCCTGTTCAACGGCTGGCGCATGGAGGATGTTTGGCTCGAAAAATAGAGCACACTGCGTTCAACTCGAATCGCCCTCTGACGAATGGGGTGATCGAGGCTTGATCGGTTGAGCTGGAGATCCGGGCGTCCCGGCGAGCGATGACCAGGACAGACGGCGCGCGATCCAGCGCGGGTCAGCGGATCTGGACGACGACCTTGATCGCATCCTCGATGCGCTCGCGCGCGTATTTGATGGCGGTCGGCACCTCGTCGAGCGGGAAGGTGTGGGTATGGATTAGCTTGGCGTCGAAGCGCTTCTGCGCCATCAGCGCCGCGGCACGGTGGGTCGCGCTCTTGCCCTCGCCGCGGATCCCGAACACGTAGATGTTGTTGCGCACGAGGTAAGCGAGATCAACCGGCACCGGATCGGCGGGAAACGCGGCGAGGCAGATGCGTCCGCCGCGGTTGACCATGCGCGCCGCCTGATTGAGCGCGTCGGCCGCCCCCGAGCATTCGAGCACGTATTGCACGCCCTTGCCGCCGGTGATGCGCTCTACCGCGGCGACCGGGTCTTCGCGCGTTACGTTGACGACCTCGTCGGCGCCGAGAAGCTGGCCCATCTCGAGCCGGCGGTCGCGAGTGCCGGTCAGGATCACCGGCTGCGCGCCGAGCGCCTTGGCAACCCCGACCCCCATCAGCCCGATCGGTCCGGGCCCGGTGACCACGACGCCCTCGCCGGCGATGATCCCGCCCATCACGTCGAGCCCGTACATCGCCGTGCCGGCGGTGACGATCAACGTCGCCTCGGCGTCCGGCATGTCGTCGGGGATGTGGACCATCGTGTTGACATTGTTGACGGCGTACTCGGCGAACCCGCCATCGGTGCTGAACCCGTTGGCGCGATGGCCTTTGCTGCGATAGCCGTAATTCAGGCACGAGGTGTACATGCCCTCGCGGCAGCGACTGCAGCGGCCGCATCCGGCGTGGACCTCGACCGCGATGCGGTCGCCGAGCGCGAACTCGTCGACCGAGGGCCCGAGCTTGACCACCGTCCCCATGTATTCGTGCCCGGGGGTGAAGCCCTTGTTGAACGGGAGCTCGCCCTCGATCAGCGCCGGCAGCCCGTGTTTGAGGATCTCGATGTCGGTAGCGCAGACCGCGATCGCGTCGATCCGCACCAGCACCTCGGCCGGGCCGGGCTCGGGCACCGGCTTCTCGGCCAGGGAGAGCTCGTCCGGATTGCCGAGGACCCAGGCCTTCATCGTCGGCGGAATGGGGTATTGGTTGGTGCCGGCGGTCATCGCAATGCTCCATAAATCATCGATCGAGCCAGACATCGGTCAGGTCCTGGCCAATAAAATGGCTCGGGGTAATATTCCAGCCCTTCAGCTGCGCCGAGTTGACGACGATACGGTTCCACCATAGCAGCGGAACCGTAGCGGCTTCGGTCAGCGCGTGGCGTTCAAAATCGCGGACGATCTTGGCCCGTTCCAGCCGGTCGGTGGTCACCGCCTGCCCGATGAAAAGAGCATCGAGAAAGCGGTCTGTGGCCCCCGAGAAATCAACCGGAGACAAATCAGGCGACACATATTTCGTCAGCTGTATTGTCGGATCATCGTAAAAGTCGCCTGAAAAATCAAGCGCCACGTCGAAATTGCGAGCATCGACTATAGATTGCCAATCGCCGATCTTGCGTCGCTCTTGGGTGGTTTCGACACCAATCTCTTTCCAGCTTTGGGTGATCAAGTCGGCGCCGGCATAGTGCGGCATCGGAATATCCCGCACGAGCAGCCTCAGTTTGAGGTCATGCACCCCGGCCTCGTCCAGAAGCCGTTTTGCCTCGGCGCGCGCGACAGCGATGTCGTGGCCGAAACCGGGGAGCTTGACGAGCTCTGCTTCCGGGGTCGCCATGCTGGAGCCCGGCCGCATCAGCCCGCCGACATATTTGAAGAAAGTCGTGCTTTGCAGCCTTTCCGCCGCCGCCCAGCGGTCGATCGCGAGCGACAGCGCGCGCCGCACCCGGGGATCGCCAAACGGCTCCTTCTTGGTGTTGAAGACGACGAGGAGCGTCGACAGCCACGGGCTCTCGCTGATCTGGATGCGGTCGCCCAGTGCCGCGGCCAGTTCGTCTCGCTGAGGCGGGGTGACGCCGCGGAACTCGGCCAGGATCTTGCCGCTCTTGTAGGCCGCCATCACGGCCGGCCCGGTGATGAAATCCGCCTGGAAGCCGTCCAGATAGGGTTTGCCAGGCAGGAAGTACTTTTCCCAGCGGCGTGCCCGCCAAGTCTGCGCCTTGGCGTGCTCGACAAAGACGAACGGCCCGGTCCCGAGGATGTGCGTCTTCGGGTATTGCGGGTCCTCGGCGAGCTTGGCGGCGCTGTAGATGCAGTTCCAGGGCGACGCGAAATTCGCCAGCATCGCCGCCTCCGGCCAATCCAGGCGGAAGACGATCGTGCGCGGATCGGGGGTGTCGATGCCCGAGATCGCGGTGTAATCCACCCGCCGCGCCGAGACGACGCCCGGCGGTGGGCGGACGATGCGCTCGTAGCTCGCCTTGACGTCGGCCGAGGTCAGTTTCGAGCCGTCGTGAAACAACACGTTGGGCCGCAGCTTGAACGTATAGGTGCGCCGATCGGGCGACACATTCCACGATTCCGCCAGATCGCCGACCACCTGCGGGTAGTTGGGCGCGTCGAACTTGAGCAAGGTCGAGTAATGCGGCGCGACCGGGTGGAGGACCGCAAAGGAGATATTGGCGTGACAGTCGTAGTCGTTCGGCTCGACGAGGACGGCGAATTCGAGCGTGCCGCCGCGCTTGGGGCTGGGCTCGGCGGCAGCGCTGCCGATGCCCACTAGAAATGCGGCAAAGGCAGTGGCGATCAGCCGGCGCGGCGATGCGAGAATGCGCTGCTCCATTTTATCGGAAGCGGGCGTCTAGCGGGCCTGGCCGCTTTGCCAACGCTGGAACTGGTTGAAAAGCTCGTCCCTCTGCTGCTGGGTCATCACCTGACCGCCGGCCGCCTGCTGGCGCTCCTCGATGAAGCGCGAGAAGATCGTCTTGAGGTCTTGTTGTTTGACGTTGCTCGCCACTGGCGCGTTGCGCCGCAGCCACTCCTCGGCCGGCGCGAAGCGGACCCAGCCGGGGAATTCCGCCGCCAAATTGACGTCGCGCCACTTCGGATGATGCCCGGGCTCGGTCAAAGACTGAAACCGGGTAAAGAACGCATCGACGAAATTGACCATGTTGCGGTAGCGGTCGGAGAGCACCGGCAGGTTGGCCGCCGCGAGAACGGTGCCGACGGCGACCGTGTCGACCGGCTGCTCGGCCGGCACCAGGCCCGGATAATCCTCCGCGGACAGCCGGGTCGGGACAAAGGTGGCGGTAATCGCCGGGTTGAGCGGGACGGAGAGAAAGTGCAGGCCGTCCTTGCCGTCGAGCCCGACGAACAGCGGCGCCGGCTTCCCCGCAACAAACGCGACGGCGGCGATCTCGCCCCTTCGCAGTTTCTCGATGGCCACGCCCTGATCGTCTTCGGTCAAATTGGCCTGGATCCGGAGCAGACCGAACAGCCGGCGCGTCGTGATCCCGCTTCCCGCGCCCGGCAGATCGACATTGACCTTCTGGTTGGCGAGATCGGCGACGGTCTTGATGTCGGCGCGCGCCAGCAGATGAAGCTCCTCATTGTAGAGCTTGGTGATATAGCTGAAGGAGCGCTCGATCCCCGGAAACAGGTTTTGCTGCCGTGCGTAATCGAGCACATCGGCCTGCAGGATGGCGATGTCGATACCGCGCAACGCCTTCAAGTCGATGATGTTCTGCAACGATCCCTTGCCGACGATCGGGAGAACCCGCCGCGTCGCGCCATCGTCGACGACATTGGCGAGATCCTCGCCGATGCGCACCGATGCGCCGTTCGCGCCCATGGTTTCGAGCTGGACGACACCTTTGTTGACATTGGTCTCGGCCAAGGGTGCTGCCCCAGCCGGCCCGGCCCCTATCAAGAGCAGGGCGAGGCTCCCGGCCGCGGCGATCGCGCGCATCATCGTCATTACTGCCCTTGGATCCAAAGTTCGGCTTCGCTCTCGGCCACAATAGCGGCATTGATTATCTGCCGGTTCGAGATCAGAGGCAACGAAGCTCGAATCTCGCTCAAAATGTAATGCTTAGAGGGCAATCGCTTGAAGCTGAGTGCCATGGGGCATTTCCGCCGGAGCCGACAAAACCTGGCGCGCATCGGGTCGGGAATACCAAGCGCAGGCGATCGACGAGCGCAGTGGTTCGGTCTCCTCAGCCCGCTGCGACGCCCGCCGGCGCGGGAGCCGTTTGAGCGCGAGAGCGGGCGCGCCAGCGGCAGCGGCGCTCGATCCCGTGCCAGGATAGAAAGGCGGTCGGGACCGCCAAGGCGAGCGAGACCCCGAACACCTCCCACCACGGCGCGGTCGCGCCGCTGAAATAGACGACGCATTGCTCGATCGGCCAGCCATAGATGTAGAGGCCATAGGACAGATCGCCGAATCGGGCGGCCGGCACCGGCGGCAGCTTGCGGTGGAGCGCGAGGTAGATCACCAGATAGCTGCCGAACAGCGCAAACCCGACGAGAAACAATCGCGCCGGGATGCTGAGCGCCAGCCCGAGCGCCGCGACGAGGGCCCAATGCCCGGCGAAAAACCTCGTCGCGCGCAGTCGATAGCAACAGATCCCCATGGCGAAGAAGCCGAGCAGCCAAAAGGCGCTGCCGAGCGTATCGCCGGCGGTGTCGAACCACAGGCACCCGATCCCGATGGCGAGCAGCACCAATCCGGTGCGCAATGTCAGAAGCCGGCACACGCCGAGCGCGAAGAGCACTAGGTACATCAAGACTTCGCACGGGAGGCTCCACAGCGGCCCGTTGACGATGCCGCCGATGTTCCCCGGCCAGAACTCGACCCCCGGCAACCGGTTGTAACCCACGTCGAGCACCGCATTGTGCAGCAGGAAGAGGTACGTCTCGGGGCGCGCGAAATAATCGGCAAGGGGGAGCCGGGTCACCAGCGGTCCGATGACGAAAACGCAAACGGCGAGGCAGAGGAACAGCCCGGGGAAGATCCGCAGCGCGCGCTTGGCGAGGAACACCAGCGGCGACGCTGTGGTGTCGAAGCTCTGGGTCACCAGATAGCCGCTGATCGTGAAAAACACGAAGACGCCGACGACTCCGAGAATCGTCTGGCCGCCGGTCAGCATCATCAGCAGGTCGTGATCCTGCGAGTTCTCGGACAACAGAAAGGCGTGGCTGAAGATCACCGAGAGCGCCGCGACCAGCCGCAGCAGGTCGAAATTGTTCCGCCTTTCCACGCGTTACTCCCGAGTTGGCCCAAATGATAACGGGCGATGCGGCATGTCATTCTCCATCATCGCCGCCCGGCTCAACAAACGTTCAACCGCGGCGCTTGCCCTGCGGCGCGAAATCAGGAATAGAGAAACGCCTTGACCTGCGGAGTTCCGGCCCGATGCGCCTCTTCGTTCTCTGCTGCCTCCTCTCGCTCGTTGGTTGCGTCGGATCGGCCCGCATCGAAGGCTTCGGCGCCACCGGCCCCGCCTCGTTCCTCTACAGCGCGCGGACCAACACGGTGATGACCGCAAACGACGACGGCACGGCCGAACGGCTGCGCCGTGACTGGATCGCCGACGCGCTGCAGGCGCACGCGATGTGCCCCGACGGCTACGTCGTCGATAGAAGGCACTTTGTCCCGAATGCCGACGGACCGTTCGGCAATGGCGGCGAGATCCTCTACGCCGGCCGCTGCCTGGTACAGCCTCCAGCTCCGCCGCCGCCGGTCGATGAGGAGAATGTTCGGGGTGAGCGGGGCTAGGGCGCCTCGCGCCAGCACTCGATGAGCGGGTCGGACCGCCCGGTGACCGGGTCCGCCTCGGGGAGCGGGACGGCGGCGATGGCGGGAAGCGCGCGGTCGTGGGCGGCTGCCTCGGCCCGGCAGATGTCGGGATGCTGGCCGCGCGGATAGGCGCCGATCACCAGGAGATCGCTGCTCGCCGCCTCGCGCTTGTGTGCGATCCCGGCCGGGATCACGACGACATCGCCGGCGTCGAGCTCGACCGTTTGCCCGGCCTCGCCGCCCAGCCGCACCCGGGCACTGCCGCGGGCGATGCCGAGCACCTCATGCGCGGCGCTGTGATAATGGTGGTGGGCGTAGATGCCGTTGCGCCAGGAGTCGGGCCAGCCATGCTGCGCAAACATCCGCTCGCAGGCGCTGGCGCGGTCGCCGACGGCGGGCAGCGCCCCGCGATAGACGACGAGCGGCAATGCCGGGTTGTTCGGCACGATGCCGTCATCGGCGAAGCGATAGGTCTCGATTGTCGGTGCTCGATTTGTGTCGCTCATGGCCACGACCCTCGGCTCATTTAAACACCCGCTTATCCGCTCTCGTCAGCCATCGTAAGGCCGGCCACGACATAGCGGCGCAGGGCAAACAACAGCCCAATCGGCGGCAGCACATAGATGATCGCCGAAGCCATCATCGCGTTCCAGGGCGCGTCGGCGTCGGTGAACAACAGGCCCTGCGTTACCGCGACGGTCATGTTTCGAGGCGATAGCAGCACGGCCGCGTACAAGTAGTCGTTCCAGGCCACCAGCAGCGCATAGACGGCAACGACCGCCAACGCCGGCGTCATCAACGGCAGATAGATGCGCAGATACAGTTGAATGGCGGATGCCCCGTCGATACGGGCGGCGTCGTCCAGTTCAAGCGGTATCAATCGTGCGTATAGCTGCAGCATCAGAATGGCAAACGGGATCGCGAATGCCACCTGCGCCGCGATAACCGCCCAGAGGCTGTTCGAGAGCCCATAGGTATGCATGATGCGATAGTAGGGGACGATCAGGAAGGATGCCGGGATCGCGTAGGTGAGGAGCGCGGCGTTGGTCAGCAGCGAACCTCTGCTGAGCCGCATCCGGCTCACCGCGAAGCTCGCCAGCGAGGCGATCAGTACGGTCAGAAGCATCGTCAAGAGGCCGATGAATAGGCTGTTGCCGAACTGCTGCCAGAAATTCTCGAGATAGCGGGCCTCCTGCGACACGACCACGCGGAAGGCCTCGAGAGACGGCTCGGGCGGCCAGATATTGCCGGAGAATTCGACTTCGCCTTCTTCGGGATCGAGCGCAATCAAAAACATCTGGTAGACCGGCATCAGCGACCAGATCAGCAGGATGATCGCGAGCAGCACCGCGCCGGTTTCGGTGAGACCCCGCCGCAGCCGGTAGCGCCGGCGCGCCGGTTGCCGGACCGCCATGGCGATACTCACAACCGCACCTCGCTGGTGTGGAGCCTGCGCATCAACAGGATCACGACCGGGATCAGCACCGGGAGGGCCGACATCACCGCCGCGACGCCGAGCGCCGGCTCGGCGCGGTCGAAGGCGTACTGGAAGCCGAGCGTCGCCAGCACGTCCGTGGCGCCTCCCGGCCCGCCGCCCGAGACAAGATAGACGGTCGTGAAGTCGCCGACCGCCCAGAGGGTCGAGAGCAGCGTGCACAGGAGATAGAGGTTGGCCAACAGCGGGAAGGTGACATGGACGAAGGCGCGGGCGCCGGTCGCTCCGTCAATCTCCGCTGAATCGTAGATGTCCCGGGGGATCTTCAGCCGCGCTGCGAGAAAGATCACGGTCCAGAACGGCATCCATTTCCAGATGTAGACGATGACGTTCGATCCGAACCCCAGCCAGCGGTGGTTGAACCAGAGCGGACCCTCGATGCCGAGCCCCTCCCACAAAAGCCGGTCGACCAGGCCTAGCTCCCCGATCAGCATCCAGTGGAACGAGACGCAGGCTTGGGTCGCCGCCAGCGCCCAGGGCAACACATAGACGGCCAGCAGGGCCTTGATCCACCAGCGACGGCGCAGGAAGTAGCCCGACAGCAGCAACGCCAGGAACATCTTCAGGTTCACCGCGAGGCCGACGAAGAGCACGGTGTTGACCACGGCGGTCAGGTAGGACTGATCGGCGATCAGGTCGGCGTAAAGCGAGGGCTTGCTGGCCATCCACAGCGCATAGCCGACCGGATATACGACGAAGCCGAGGAACATCGCGGCATAAGGCACCACGAAGGCAATCGCCCAGGTGAAATCCGAGCCGTGCAGGTGGCGACGCCCGGGCGGTCGCCAGGGTCCCTTCACCGCTAGGGGCGGCCCGGCGGCGAGAACGTGCTGCGTGCTGCTCATGCCGATACGCTAATCCCGCCTGCGGTGCCCATGCCATCGCTTTCACGGCGGCGCTTGCGCGGCGGCCCAGCGACGACGATGTTTCCGGTGATGTCGCCTAATGGAGCTTCAGCCCCCACCCCAACCCTCCCCCGTGATCCCCGGGTCAAGCCCGGGGAGGGGAGGGAGTCCGGCGCGCCGTTAGCCAAAGCCCGCGGGCTTGACCCGCGTGGGGCGGTCGGGTGGGGGGCTCTGGCGCCCGGTTGGCCCAATCTTGCCGACCGCGTCCTCTATCGTGACGGGCTCGTGCTGGTGGTGGACAAGCCGGCCGGGATTCCGGTCCATGCCGGGCCGAGCGGCGGCGCCAATCTCGAGCATTGGTTCCCGCTCTTGCGCTTTGGGTTGCCGCGCCCGCCGGCGCTCGCCCACCGGCTCGACCGCGATACGTCAGGCGTTCTGGTGCTCGGCCGCCATCCGAAGGCATTGCGCCGGCTCGGGCGGCTGTTTGCCGAGGGCCGGGTCGAGAAGGTCTACTGGGCGGTGGTGGCCGGCCTGCCGGCCGCTTCCGAAGGCCGTATCGACGCCGCGCTGGCAAAGCAGCCCCGCGGCATCGTCGGCTGGCATATGGTGATCGACCCGGCCGGGCGCGTCGCGATCACCGACTATCGCGTGCTCGGGACGGCGGACGGCCGCGCGTGGCTCGAGCTGCGGCCGCGCACCGGGCGCACCCACCAGATCCGCGTGCACTGCGCCGCGCTCGGCTGTCCGGTGGTCGGCGATACGGCTTATGGCGGACCGGACGACGCGCCGCTCCAGCTCCATGCCCGCGGGATCGCGCTGCCGCTCTATCCGGCGCGGCCACCGATCGCGGTCACCGCGCCGGTGCCGCCGCATATGCTCGCCGCACTCGTCCGGCTCGGCTACGATCCGGCCGGCGAGAGAGAAGGGCCGCCGCCGTGAGGGCCGCTCCGATCGATCTGCGTCGACTGCTCTCCGAAAATGCCCCGATATACCGGGCGATCCGGTTGGAGGCGCTGCAGAATAGCCCGGACGCTTTCAGCAGCACCTTCGAGGTCGAAAATGACCGGCCGCTCGATTGGTTTGGGGCACGGCTGGCCGACGCCTTTGTGCTAGGTGCGTTTCGCGGATCGCAGCTGGTCGGCGTCGCCGGGTTTTATGTCCAGCCCGGGCCAAAGCACGCTCACAAAGGCATGCTGTGGGGCATGTATGTTCGGCCGCAGCATCGAGCGGCCGGGGTCGGGCGAATGCTGGTCGACGCGATAATCCGGCACGCCCGTCGGCACGTCGAACTGCTCCAACTGTTCGTGGTCAGCGAGAACGCACCGGCGCGGCGGCTCTACAGCAGCCTCGGCTTCGTCGAATACGGGATCGAGCGCCATGCCACGAAGTATCGGGGCGAATACCACGACGACGTGCTGATGGCGCTGCCCCTCGTGCTAGGCTCCGGCGCGGCGGTGACCCATGCGCCGACGGAGGATGTCCCGGCATGATCCAGCGCTACAGCCGGCCGCAGATGGCGGCGATCTGGGAGCCCGAGAACTATTATCGGATCCAGCTCGCCATCGAGACCCATGCCTGCGAGGCGCAGGCCCGGCTCGGGGTGATCCCGGAGAGCGCGGCGCGCGCGGTGCGCGAAAAGGGCGCTTTCGAGGTCGAGCGCATCAAGGAGATCGAGCGCGAGACGCATCATGAGACGATCGCGTTCCTGACCAATCTCGCCGAGCATGTCGGCCCCGATTCGCGCTTCGTGCACCAGGGGATGACCTCGAGCGATGTGCTCGACACCTGCCTCGCCGTGCAGCTGAAAGAGGCCTCCGACCTCCTGCTCGACGATCTCGACCGGCTGCTGGCGGCACTGAAGCGCCGCGCGGTCGAGCACAAATACACGGCGACGGTCGGCCGCAGCCACGGCATCCATGCCGAGCCGACGACCTTCGGGTTGAAGCTCGCCGGGCATTGGGCCGAATTCGCCCGGAATCGCGAGCGCCTCGTCGCCGCGCGCCGCGAGATCGCGACTTGCGCGATCTCGGGCGCGGTCGGAACCTTCGCCAACATCGATCCCGCGGTCGAGGCCTATGTCGCCGAGAAGCTCGGCCTCACCCCCGAGCCGATCTCGACCCAGGTGATCCCGCGCGACCGCCACGCCCAGTTCTTCATGACCCTGGCGCTGACCGCCGCCGCGGTCGAGCGGCTCGCCACCGAGATCCGCCACCTGCAGCGCACCGAATTGCGCGAGGCCGAGGAATACTTCGCGGCCGGGCAGAAGGGCTCCTCGGCGATGCCGCACAAGCGGAACCCGGTGCTGTCGGAGAACCTGACCGGGCTGGCGCGGCTGATCCGCGCGACGGTGACGCCCGCGCTCGAAAATGTCGCACTATGGCACGAGCGCGACATCTCGCATTCCTCGGTCGAGCGAGTGATCGCGCCGGATGCGACGATCGCGCTCGATTTCGCATTGGCGCGGCTGACCGGCCTCGTCGACCGGCTCGTCGTCTATCCTGAGCGGATGCGCGACAACCTCGATAGTCTAGGCGGGCTCGTCGACTCGCAACGCGTGCTGCTCGCCTTGACCCAGGCCGGGATGAGCCGCGAAGAGGCCTATCGCCTGGTGCAGGGGCACGCGACAGCCGCCTGGCACGGCGAGGGCCGCTTTGCCGACCGCCTCAAAGCCGACCCCAAAATCACCCGCCTTGTACCGGCGCAGGCGATCGACGGATTGTTCGATGCCGCCTATCATCTGAAGCATGTCGACACGATCTTCCGCCGCGTCTTCGGCGAATGAATTCATGGGAGAGCCACGATGAGCCTTATGCGCGAGAGAAATGGCCCCCGCTACAAGCATGTAGGCGACGCTTCGGCGCCTTTTGACACGATCTCGATCGACAAATTGACGCCGATCATCGGCGCCGAGATTGCCGGTGTCGACCTCGCGCGCCCGCTCGGCAACCGGACGATCGACGAGATCCACCGTGCGCTCGCCGAAAACTCGGTGATCTTCTTTCGCGACCAGCATCTCAGCCAGGACCAGCATCTTGCCTTCGGCCGCCTCTTCGGCGATCTGCACATCCATCCGGCGGCGCCGGCGGAGCCCGGCCACCCCGAGCTGATGGTTATCCATGCCGACAAGGACAGCCCACGCGCCAATGGCGACGGCTGGCACACCGACGTGTCGTGCGATCCCGAGCCGCCGATGGGCAGCATCCTCTACATCAGGCAATGCCCGCCCAAGGGCGGCGACACGCTGTTCGCCAGCATGTACGCCGCCTATGACGCGCTGTCGGACCGCATGAAGGCCTATCTCGACGGGCTGACCGCGCGGCACAATGGCGAGCATTACCGCGGCCAGTACGCCAATTTCGGGATC
>WNFF01001254.1_pt1 | contig 20425 bp, 27 predicted proteins | sample 5400441 | NCBI WGS metagenome assembly WNFF01 (sample SAMN13153345, study PRJNA577476) | soil metagenome | isolation source: 120 cm saprolite under Douglas fir tree site 2 hole 3 replicate 1 | place: USA:California | collected 2015-04-18
TTGCTGAACAGCGCGCCGGCGCGCGATGCCGCCGGACCGCACGCGCTGGGCTCGACCCAAGCGTGAGGTGCAGCCTTCGGGATAGGGCGAATCGGCCACAGGCGATTCGTGGCGGAAAAAATCCGCCTGCATGCAGAGCACGGGCGGTGAGCATCGCCGCGTTCGGCACCACAGGCATTTCAACGCCGCAGTGTGAACCTGGTCACATTTGCTGGCGGCCCAATCGAGCTATTTATCGTTGCATTGCGCGGGATGGTGCAAATGGAACGAAGGTTCGACATGAATTCCCAAGAGGAATTGGCTGCTTGCCTGCGGCAACTGACGGAGGCTCTCGCGCCAAACAAGGCGCGTCGGCTTTCAATCGTGCGGGATGGCGACAAGCCGCCGGCCGTCTGCGCAGACGGCCATGGCCGCGATCAGGACGCTGTGACGGCGCCAAAGCCTGCCTCTGTTGTGTGACGGCCTGACCAAGTCATGTACCCACATAAAAGAGGCTGCCGCCGACTGAGGCGGCCTTACTCGTGAGCCTCGGTTATGACGCGGAGGGTGAAAAGCGGCCTGCGCGCCTCGTCAGAAACTTCCATCCGCAATTCCGAACCAGTTTCAATGGGATGGTTTAGGTCGCGAAGTATTTCACCGGCGGATCTTGTGGCTTCCAGCTGAACCGCACCGATGTCGGGAAATTCGATCCCGTCGCTATGGTGTGACGTGCGGTTGCCATGGCGGACACAAAAGAAGTATTTCGGCATTCCTGAGCCTCTTGCGGTCCTGTACCGCGGGCCAATTCTTAAAGGGGTGAATCGCAAGCTGTCTGTTCAAAATTGCTCACTATTGAGCCGCCACGGCGAAATTCAAATTGGGCCACGCCGCTTCAATCAATTCCTGCACCTGGGGAAGAGGATGCTGGATATCGTCGAAGACCACCGGATTTGATACACCGATATTTCATCTCATTGAAATCGCCCACCGCTAGAGCACGCCAATGGTATTCGAGGTCACAGATGATTCAGGATTTCTCGCCATCATCGACCCGGACGCCTACCGAGGATTCGTCCACGCCGACTGGACGTGGGACACGATTCAGGAGCACTTCAGGCGAGAGATGCGCGATCGACACTTGCTCATTTGGGCCACTGGCATGGAGCACCTCTGGAGCATCGACGTTTCGTTTCAGCCGACCCGAGCCTCAGGCTTCCGCGAGGTGGTGGGCAGCATCGACGCTTCGCGGGGTCGCTTGCTCCTCACCAACTATGAGAGTCTCACGATGGCGGCGCAGTTCCCCGATGTCACGCTGCCGGAGGCACACGAGCGAGGGCAGGTCTTGTCTGTGTCACCCGGTCTCTACGACTGCCGCATTGTCCAGTTGTCAGACCCGGAGAGTGGCGCACCATTCGAGGAGCCGATCAGTTTTATCTATGAGCTTACGCGAGCTACATCATCGAGAGAGGTTTGGAGTGAGCTTCCCTGGAGTGCGGCCTGATCACGCGCTGCAGCGACCCCGGCTATCAGCATGAATTTCAGCATCCTCGGCCGCCGTACTTGGCCTTCCATTTGTAGAAAGTCGCGCGGCTAACTAATCCCGTGCTTGCGGCAGACGTTGACCGTCTTTGCCTCGGCCTCCTGCTCGCGCAAAATCCCGATGATCTGCCGGAACGCAACACTCTCAGTCACCAACCGACGGCCACATGCGATGTGCCAATGAAGCGAACAATGCATGGTTGCATTGTGAGTCGCTGATCAACAGTGCTCACTCTTCAAAATCAAAAAGTAAGGCCCCGGATTGCTCCGGGGCCCGACCTTACCGGCGCGCGGGGTACATCCGCCCGCGCCGCCATCAGTTTCCATGTCGTCACGACAACCGCCGCTGCCAGACTACTGGCAGTAGCGCCGCATCATGCGCCATTCCGGCCTAGCCGGGGTGAACGACAAGTTTTTCCTCGGTGAAAAACTGCAGCGCACCGTATCCTTCGGTGTCGACGGCGTACCTGAAGCTGCCGTCAACTGTCGGAAACACGGCGACGACCATACCCACCTCATGGTCGTCGGCTGCGTTATCGACCTTCTCGCCAATCGCAAACTTCGACATCGAAAACTCCTTTTCGGAATCATCGAAACCAAAAAATGAGTATCCCCGCAAATTGGTTAACGTCTCGTTAACGATGAGTCGTTGACCCATCGGATCCCTGATCCACAACTTTTCCGAGCATCTGGACACCCCGCTGTTTGCACCAGGGAAAATCGGATCGGTTCCACCGACTGCGCCGGATTTGAAAGTAGCCCTACGGACTTTCGGTACTTTCCCTGACCATCGCCAGGCAAGCCGGTGGCCCGCCTTCGCGCGAGGCCAAGCATTTCTGGAAATGTGATCGGTTTCCGTCCTGTGAATAGCGTGCAAAACGATACATCCACCCGAAATGGGTGTAGGCTATTAGTCATCAACTCGAGGATGTAACCATGCCTCGCACCATAACCTGCCGTATTATAAATCACCCCGACGTCGTTATCGATGAGATTGTAGCCAGTTGCAACGGCGACATGCGTGGCGCATTTAAAGCTCTGTTGCTCGTGAACGAGCAACTTGAATCAGAGCTGAACCACCTTTACGAATCGGCTTACGGCTCGCCAACCGAATGTGCGGCAAAAAGAACGCTGCTTTAACGCTTGTCGCGGCAAGCGCAGACATGCGCGATCTCGGCGCGGTGTTCGATCGCGAGGAGCCCCTGCTCCATCCGACATGCGATCACGCGCAGCAGAACATGCGTGACGAGGGCTACGAGGCATCGCCCGTGCTTGCGGTTCATCGTGGCAGGGTGCGCGCCTCGGCTCGACCGCATGTGTTGCGCCTGCCATCGCAGGAGCCTGAGGGGGAGCCCGCGCAGCGCCAGACGCAACAAGGCCGCCGGGTTGGAAACCGGCGGCCTATAATCGTTGGGCTTGCGGGGCGCTGCGTAGCCGCGCGAAGCGTGGCCCTTGCGATGCGCTGCCGAGCGTTGCGATGACAATGACAGGTCGTGCCCGCCTTGTCGTGCCCTGCGACGTGCACGAATGCCCGTCGCAGTTTGTCGGACAACGATCAATCCGACGGTCGAATGCTAGCCCGACCGGCGACGATGTGGAGTCTCAAAACGGACAGTTCGCGCAATTTATTCCTTGAAAGGACAGCCTCGCTGTCAAAACTTTCACTGCGATCCTGCAGGCGCGGTGCCCTTCGATGGTGATTCATTTAGCGGGGGAAAAGCCCGCTATGGGACAGACTGTCAACGCAATCCGATATAACGAAAAGCCGAGAACGGGGACCGTTGTCATGGAACATTTTACTCATCAACAAAACCTGGCGCATTGTCGACGGCTGCTAGCCGAGGCTGAACTTGCCACGTCAAGCGATGAAATACGTCACAGTATGCTGATGAGGCTACTGGCCGAAGAAGAGGCCAACGGGCTGCTGATTACTGATGACGGTGACCGGGCGCTGAATGGCAAGGGCGACGCCCACTGAACCGCCTTTCACTCGCGATCAACGAATTCGCGGTGGCGTGTCAGGAATTGTTTAGCCGCCAGAGCCCTCAACAGTATGCGCATCCAGCCACTTCTTGTTCTTGAAGGGCGCGCGAAACAGCGACGCAACTTGCCGATGCGCCGCCGCTGGAAATGAACTTTGGCCTTGCCGCAAAAGAAAAGCCCGCCGGGTTGAGACGGCGGGCCTTAATCAATTCTCTCGCGGTGTGAGTTACGAGGTCCGCGATTGGTAGGACGGTACGGCAGACCCCTTAACAAAGGCTGAGAGTTGGTTTTCGTTTTTCCGAAGCGGCGTTAGAACATTAGAAAGCCCGGGAGGCAGATGCAGTCGCGTACCAACGAGGTCCCGCACTGCCCGATGGGATCGCGTTCGCATCGGACGCGTTGTCGCGAAACTGCGAAGCCAACATCGGAAGCTTCAGCTGGCTCGGCAGTGTCGCGGCACGCCGGTTGTAACGTCCGTTGACTTGAACCTATCGGCAGACACGGCGCCGTCCGTCGTAACTCCTGTAGGTTCCGGATGCTGGATCGTAGGTCCGATAGCTCTTGCAGTTGTCTGAGCGCATGGCGCGCTGGTGCGGTTCGTGCTCAACGCGCTTTTGCAATGTTTCAACCGGCTTATTGACCGGTTTGCGGTCCTCCGGCGCCACGCTTTCCGATTGTCTTGCGGCAGACTTCTCCTCGACAGCCGCGGGCTTCTGCTCCACGGCGGCGGGCTTCTCCTCTACAGCGGCGGGCTTTGCCTCGACAGCGGCGGGCTTTGCCTCCACAGTAGTGGGTTTCTCTTCTACAGCGTCGGGCTTTGCCTGCACGGCGGCGGGTTTCTGCTCCACACTAGGTTTCTGCTCCACGGCCGCTCCGCGGTGTCGTTCGATAAACTCCTTGCATTGAATCGGAAAAACGATCTCCCCAGCAGTGGTCATCCCGATCGGCATACAGCCGCCGGGCGGCACGTCTTCGTTCACGGATGGTTGCGCTGGAACGGAGCCTGGATTCACCGCGCCGGTTGTCTCAGCGAGAGCCGCGCCGCTCGTCACCGAGAGGAGGAGAGCCAATAGCCACTTCATAAGAATCTCTCATTCAACGTTCTGGGGCATGTTCGATCACAATTCGTAACAAACCGGGTCGTCAACTTGTCATCACCGTGACCGGCAGTGCCACGTTCTGGCCTCAATCCATGGCATGGCGGGCCCGATCGCGCTTCGTGACGCATGACTGAACGCACTTGGGTTAAGTCCTTGGGTTAAGTTGGGTGCTTGTTGCCGTGACGCGTCTTTCCTTGCAGCACAAGACTTACGGCACGCGCGTTTATTACGCACGCCGGTGCCGAAGGTAAATTGCGTAATCGGAACCATAGCCGCGCGTTGGCGGAGGAGCCGACGCGGCCACGATGCGGATGCTGCAACGCAATGAACCAACGCCGCCCGAGATGAACTTCGCTCCGTGCGTCTAAGCCCGCTTGACCACGCAAATCCGGAAGCTGCAAGATGCCGGCAATCACGGCCAAGCTTAATCCGTTGCGGTTCTTCCAAGAGAACGGTGAGCGACGATGAGTATCTTCGGACGGAAGGTCGATGACGATTTCGATGCGCTGACAAATGCGATTGGACGGCTATTGCATGGCAAAGGCGAGGACCTGCAGCGCGCGGTGCTGACCGATATCGTATCGAGGTGGATCATGGGCCATCATCCGTCGTTGCGCCGCCAGGCGCTGGCAACGCATGTCCAGGCGGTGCGCGACCTGATCGAATTGAACGAGGAAGCGCTGTCCGCCCGCAACAGAGGCGAGCCGGAGGATTGGTGACGGCATGTCCAGCTTGCACGTGCGCCGATGCTTTGCAAAATCCGGCGAAGGCCAGCGCTGATGCTCGCCGCCATTACTTATCCGACAATGCCGAGCCGATACTGAGCGCGCCGCAATCTCGGATCGTGCGCGGTGTCATTCGAAATTCGATTTGAGCGCCCTTTCAGCCGCCGGCGTGAGACGCGTATCGGCGATGACCGCGCAGTTGCCTTACCGCCTCCCCCACAATTGCGCCCGAATCCAATGGTGTCTCGACACGATTGTTATCGGTGCCGGCGGCGCGATTTGCGCAGCGAAGGAATGCCTCAAATAAGGGGCAAGCTACGGCACCCCTGTTGTTGTGAGTGAGGGCAGAATGATTGACACCGGCACGGGCGACAAGGTTGGGCCGACTCTCATCATAAAGCCGCTCACAGAGTGCAGCGCGGGCGAACTTATTCGCCTGAGCAGCGGCGCCTGGGCGATTGTGGCGCATGATTCAAAGGCCAGAAGAATTTTCGTCATCTCCGGTGACGATGCGCCTGTCACATTTGTCCTGCCGGAAGATAGCAGGGAGTCGTGTCTAAGCTACGGGACCGGATTTCGAGTGGTGTCGGTACATGCGAGCTTTGTCGGGATCCACACCTATGGCCGTGAGGGATTCGATCCGATTGGAAAGCTGATCGTTTCCCGACCGTTCGTACACGGCGAGCGCACAAGACGCTACTTCGCAGCACCAGCCGACCGGCCTCTGTTTCTTGATCTGGACAGTTTTCAGATCGTTTCGGAACCGCGTGGATATCGCGCGTCGTTTCAGGATTGGGAAGTGTCGATCAGTGGGCCCGGCCCCCATGAGATGGTCACGCTCGTTACGTCCCCGGTTCGCGGGTCGCGCCCGCGTGCGCTCTCTGCCTAGGTCCGATCAAGTCCGGGGCAGGCTTTCGCTTGAAAACGCCTCTAGCCTTGGCCGTCAGCCCTGGCCGTCCCCAAGGCCGTATTCCTCATAAATCGTCAGTGGATCGATGTTGGGAAACAACCTGCACTTTGCCTGGGCGAGATGCAGGGTGACGGTTCCAGGCTGGCAACCAGCGGCCAACAGCTTCCTGATATCGTCCATGTGGGCCTGCGGCCGGTGTTTCGGTGGAAGCTGCTCCAGCGCGACCAGCGCCGTTGCCAATGCTTCGGTGAAAACCCATTCGTCGTGGCCTGTGATTCCCTTTTTGGGCATCAGCCCGTCCCCGCGTCTTGCCAGTCGTTGTCAGCGTCGTCTCGCTCCGATCCAGTGAGAAGCGAGCCCCCCCCATCTTAGGCAGAAGTTGATCTTTTCAAAGGCGATGTCGTCGCTCGGCCAGCACAAAACCGCCGCGTTCACGGTCCGCCACGTGACGTTTTGATGGGCACGCCGTCGGTTGTAGCCGGTCAGCCGTGGCGACCGCCTCCCAACGCCATGCTGGGGGTCGTCGCCAACGGCGGGCGCCCCGACCAAGGCCCGCCAAACATAAATTTTGAAAGATGAGCAAAATTGACCAGCGAGTCAGGTTTCAGCAACCTCATAGTGGATTACCGCTCTGGGCCCGGTAGCTATCGGTGGCTGGGAGTTCGTAACGCTCTCACCGCAGGGAAGCGCCATGCGCGAATATCAGCCTGTCTCCCCTCCCCACCTTTCGGCGATTGAGCGGCCTCGCTGCCCGGCGTGCGATCAACAGCGAATGCTTCTCTCCAAGATCGAGGCGGGACCCGCTGGCTTCGACCGCCGAACATTTGAGTGCCAGAAGTGCGGTCGTGTTCAAACGTCGACGATATCGAAGGACCCAATGGAATCCAGCGTTCGCGAGTGGCTTGGCGGCGAACTCAAGCCGCCCCAATAAAGCATGATCTCCGCCGATAATCGCCGTCAAAGCGCGAGAGCGACGGATGCCCTCGAGGAAGCACGCGCTCGCACGCCGCCCTCTCAACTTTCTGAGACTGAGCAAAATTGACCAGCATCCTGCGCCGGGAGCGGCGCAAACTACGCCATCACCGCTCCGCCAATGGCATTTCATCGGTGACAGAGAGTTCGGTAGCGCTCCCGCCGCATTCCACGGGAGGCATCTGTTGCCCGATCCGCAAACGCCCGCCCCTATCGCATCGCGCGGCGGCGCGGCCTCGCTGTCCCAAATGCCAGTCGCGCATGGAAGTCCAGCGTCTTGCCGCAGCTCGTCCCGGCTTTGAGCACTGGACGCTGAGATGCGTCGAATGCGGCCTTATCAACGAGGCTCAGGTCGGCACCGACCCGACGAAGTTCGATGCGATCGGCTGGGTGAACAGCGACCTGAGAGCGCCAGAGTAAGGACGATGACATGACCGAACCGACGCGCAACGATCCGGATCAACACGATTGGGCTGCCCGGGCAGCACAGGCTCTGGCAAAGGCGAAAAAGTTGCCGCCCGGATCGATGCGATGTGAAGCCATCACAAAAGCCCGACAACTTCGCGTTGCCGCGGACATGAAAAAGTGGCTGACGACGAAAGACCCGACCGCATGACGCAAACTGCTCCAGCATTATGTCCGGATCCAGAACTCGCGCCCTCACCCTGCACAAAATGTGGCGCGGTAGTGCATCTTGCGCGAGTCGAACCAGCGAAACCCGACTTCGACTTGCGCACCTTCGAATGCACCTCGTGCAACAACGTTGATCAATACATTGTCGAGTACGGAACGAACGCTGCGTGGGCACTAATCGTAAGATAACCGCTGACGACGATGATGCGGCGGATCGTTCCTTGAAAAAAACAAGCTGGAAACTTGTTCTGTTTTGAACACACCTTTTCTTCGCCGCTGAATAGCCTGATTGCAGGCGAGTCGGAGGGTCTGCACATGAACCGCAGGGGTGTTGAATTCAGCCTTACCCAGGTAGAGCCGGGGTTGTGGAAATGGGAATTCCAGATCGGCGATACCGTTACGATCGGCAAGACGCAATCGAATCTCATGGGCATGGCGGCCCGCAGAGTTCAACAGCGGATTGACCGTGAGCTTGAAGAGCCACACGACCTGGCTGCGTGGAAAGTCGAGTAAAGACCGCTTCAGTTGCCGTGGATCGTTCGACGCTTGAACGGCACACCCAACACGCTCGACAGCACTGCTTAATAGGCGGCCGAACACCCACCCGATCGACCTGCCGAACGGCAACGGCGACAACTTGCCGCGCAGTGGCATGCGATGGCGGATCACGGCACCATGTCAGGCGAAACTTCGCGGACCGATTTCGTCCGGTCGTTCGGCGGCAAATCCAATTGTTTTGCGAACTGGTCAATATTGCGCAGCGACTCAACAGCCAGAAGATTCATGTGACGCCGCCAACGCATCAACATGCGATTGGCCATGTAGCGATTGTCCAAATGTCACTGGATCAAAAAAACTGCGACGATGAGCAATTTTGAACAGCGAGTTATGAGCCGTTTCGCTCATCTCATTCTTTCTGAACTTGGAGGGTCTGATGCATACCAAGGACATTCTTGCTGACGCATTGCGCGACGCGGGCTTGCCTATAATGGCTGCACGCGCCGCCGAGGGGTACTATCACGACTATCTGTCGCCGCTTGCGATGCCCGAAGAGATGCTCTGCGACGAGCTGACGAGCGCCGGCACGTCCGCCGCTCTCGCGCTTTGCGAACGCGTGAAGCAAGGCGACTACGACGCCAGCGAAGAAGAAGAGGAAGCGTGGGCGTCAAGCCCTGAAGGTGTGGCGGCCATGCAGGCGTTTGCTGCGAGATTCATGCAAAGGAGAGCCTAGGGAGGAAACGCCGCAATCCAGCCGACGTTTGCGAAACTTCCAACGGGGTGGAGGCTACCGCTCCCCTGGCGAGCTATCGTCGTCTTCACCAATTTTTAACCGGAGAGACCCATGGCGTCGAGGGTTCTCCTCCCCCGCGTTATCATGAAGCGTTTTGGCAATCAGGCGTTTCGTTGCGAGAGCTACCCGTGTCTGGCGGTCAGGCCGACAGACACGACGTGACCGATTGCCTTTTTGACAGTATCCACTTGTAAAATCTCGATCGTTCGCGGATGTTGCGCTCCTTTCGGAGAGCAACCGCATGTCAGGCCGCGAACAAGAACCATCAAGGAAACCCCTGCCCTCGAGGCCGCCATTGCCAAACCGACCCGACGAACCGGTCCGGCATCCAGAGCCGACGCGGAAGTGAACAGTCGCAGCCCTTTGGCTCGCCCGCCGCGTGGACAGCAATAGGCGCTCCATCTCCGCAACAGGTTTCGTTGGGGCGAAGCGGAGGTTGCGAAACTTTTCAAATAGCCGAGTGCGCGCACACTGGGGTAGGTGAAGAGGCGGCACTCCGCTACTCAGCCGCGCGGCGGTGCGGCCTGTCCAGAAAACGACGAACATTTTGATCGCGTTTTAAAGAATCGGCCCTGCGCGGACTTTTTCGTTGCCGGTTCCCGAATTAACCCGCAGCACCGACATTCAGCTTAACGAGCAACTTTGATTGCGCGACCGCGTGGACACGCTAGCGTCATCGAACCGGACATTGCCCAACGTCCGGGTTCACCCCGGCAAGGCCGTCAGGCGATCATATTCCGCCTGGCGGCCTTGTTTTAGCTTTGAGCAAGTCATGATGATTTCAAAAACCGCGAAGGTCCGGCAAACACCGATCGCGCGTCCTGCCTTTAAGCGTCCTGCCTTTAAGATTGTCTGCATCAATTGCGACTCCTTAGGACTCGTTTTCGATTGCCCGGAAGGCGCACCACCCTCGACCCTGGTCAAGTGCCGGCATTGCGGCGTTCCGCGCGGAACGCTCGGAGAGCTGCGTGCACTTTCGTGTTCGGATCGACGGGATCTGTTTGAGGTCTGAGCCGGTAACCGTGTCTGGCAACCGGCGCGAAGTGGGCGTCGGTTACCAAATCGTTTGCGGATGGTCCGTGGTTTCGTGCCATCGTTCACCCGACTCTTAAACTTTTTCGTTCAAAGTAATGGGATGTATGAGCGACGTGCACAGCCGCGGAAACGCGTATTCAAGGCCGGAACGATTGAGTTCGACGGCGTCGGAGTCGATTGCACCGTCCGCAACATCTCCGCCACCGGAGCCGCCCTCGAGGTTGTGAGCCCCCTGACCATTCCCCACGAGATCACGCTGAACATCCGGAGCGGCGAGGTACGCCAGCATTGCTACATTGTCTGGCGCAAGGAAAAGCGTATCGGCGTGGCGTTCGGTTAGCAAAGGATCCGCCGCTTACCGGCCTGTCAATTGGCCCTTGCGATAGCAGGCGGTTTGGCCTTTCGCGGGGTGAACCGGGACCGAGGATTCCGGAAATTGATTTGGATCGAATGCCAGTTGTCCAATCAGGCCGACGAATTCGGCCTGATTGATTTCCGACGACCATTCCAGATAGCCAGCGACCGCGACCCCGAGCGCAAGCAAAGCCAGAATCTGGACGAGCAGCATTCCGGCGAATCCTCGTCCTCGCCGATGGGTGTCATGGCTGCCTTGGCGCTGGCTGTTGAATGCGGTCATCGATGCCTCCCGAATCCGGGCTCGCATCCTCTTAAATCAACTCGCGACGTTCAAATGTGAACTGGTTCACTTCTTAAGCCGACGGGATGCGGTACACAGGTGCTCCAGACATTTCCCCCCGTCTGGACCATCGTGGCAAAGCCGTCAGGCGATCATATCCCGCCTGGCGGCTTTGCTGCAGCTTGCGGCACCCCGCCGCTTCGGCATGGGACGGGCAAACCTCCATCCAAAGCAAGCGCCCAATCCAATCCAGGGGTAAGCCGCTGGGCGCGTGACGTATTTTTCCGGCCTCTTTGGGTCCGGATGACCCAATTCAAGGTGCGCAATAGGCTTCCCGTACCCTGAATGAGATGGTTCCACCGCCTGTTGATAACCCGCCGCCCCTTTTTGCGGGTGGCGTGACAGCTGCCTGCGACGTGTTATCGACGGCACAGGTGCCTTGCTCGTAACGGAAACAACATCATGCGGATTACCCTGGTCGGATCCCGCCATTTCGGCGTGACGACATTCAACATGCTGCGCCAGCACGGCGTCAAAATCATCAGGGTCGTCGTGGCCGACGCCGAAGACCGGCTTGCCACGGCGGCCCGTGCCGCCGAGATCGAGGTCACCGTACAGGCCGATCCCAGGCTGGTCGTGGCCCGGGAAATCGCAGAGGGTACCGACCTGATCGTGACCGCGCACAGCCACGCCCGCATCGCCGAGGAGGCGCTGGCCACGGCAAAGCTCGGTGGCATCGGCTATCATCCCTCGCTGCTGCCGCGGCACCGGGGCATCGCAGCGGTCGAATGGACCATCCGGAAAGGCGATCCGATCGCCGGCGGCACCGTCTACCATCTGGCCGACCGCATGGATGCCGGCGCCATCGCCGCGCAGGAGTGGGTTTTCGTCAAAAAGGGCGAAACCGCCCGGGAATTGTGGGAACGCGCTCTGGCGCCGCTCGGCCAGAAGCTGCTCGGTGAAGTCATCGACTACGCCAAAACCCACAAAACCTTGCCGGCGAGGCCCCAGGACGAGCAATTTGCAACCTTGGCCCCGAAGCTTCCGGAGTAACTTGATACCAATCGCCGCGATTCGGCCTTGAAACCCCGTTTTTGGCGCGATCTGGACAGATTTCTGTTCCCAACCCCCTGGAACCAAATTTAACTTCAAATGTTCGATACACAGGGAACTTTTCGCGTTACCGCGACGCAGCAAACTTTGGACACATTGTCCCGGATAACTCGCGTCATCACACCAAATCGGGGAAATGATTCATGCGGCACAATCGCATTACGATATTTTCTGCTTTGTTTCTTACCTCTGCCGCAGTTGCCCTTATCGCCGCTCCCGCGACCGCCCAGACGCCCTATGACGGACTTTGGAATGTCACCATTGTGACCAAGGCAGGTGCGTGCGAGCCCTCGACACGCTCGACGCTCACGGTCGCCGACGGCAAAGTCTCGGCGCCCGGCGCCGACGTTACCGGCAGCATCGGACGGGAGGGAATGGTTCGGGTCTCGATCGGTGGTGCATTTGCGAACGGCCAACTCAGCGGCAATGCCGGATCGGGAAGATGGAACGGCGCATCCGCGGGTATGCCGTGCAGCGGTCGATGGGAAGCCTCACGCCAATAAGCCAAGCCGGGCCGAACCGTGGAAACATTCGCGGTCATAAGACGACTGATCGTCGCAGCCTTTACGTTGTTGGTGGCATCCATATCCGGCTGCCCCAGCTACGCCCAATCGGGGCCGTTTACCGGCCTCGCCGGCAACTGGTCCGGCGGAGGTACCGTCACCCTCGATGACGGATCGACCGAGCGCATCCGATGTCGTGCCACCTATGCTGTGGGCGCTGGCGGGAACGGCCTCAACCAGAGGCTCCTCTGCGCCAGCGACAGCTACAAATTCGATCTCAGCAGCAATGTGATCGCCGAGGGTGGATCGCTTTCCGGCACCTGGGCCGAAAGCAGCCGGGGCGTCAGCGGAACCCTGCAGGGACGCGGCAGCAGCGGCAATTTTCAGGTGGTCGCGAGCGCGGCCGGATTTAACGCCAATATTTCCCTGACCACGCGCGGCAACAGGCAGTCCGTCGTGATCAGAGCCGAGAGCCAATTCAGGGGCGCCTCGATCGCACTTTCCCGCCGTTAAAGCGTTTTCGCGCCGTTAACGCGTTTCGCCGCGTCGGCGAACTCCTTTTGGCATGGCGAGCTGGGCGGCGGTCTGTTTCATGGTCTTGGCGATCAACAGCGCCTGTTCCGCGGTGAGCGCGAAATCCTGAATGCCCTTATGCGTGGTCAACGAAAGCACCATGATATCCGACTCTTCCTCGGGCCAGCCGGTGGCGAAGGCCGTTACAAAATCCGCTGATGTGGATCGGTTGGTCATCTGGACACTTCCTATGTCGTCGGTACGAACGCGGTAACTTCAATCTCGACCTTGGCTCTGACATCGACGAGACCTTCGATATAGAGCAGCGTCGAGGGCGGGAAATTCCTTCCGAGCGTCTCGCGCCAGGCCGCGCCGATACCGGCACCGGCGGCTTCATATTCGCCGCGGCTGGTCAAATACCAGGTCAGGCGGACGATGTGCTCGGGCCCGGCCCCGGCTTCACCGAGCAGCTTGACGATCCTTCGCAGCGCGACGCCGACCTGTCCGGCGAGATCGGGTTGATATTCGCCCTTCTCGTCGCCTCCGGTCTGGCCCGCGAGGACGATCCATCGGCCGGGGCCATCGACCGCGACGCCGTGCGAAAAACCGCGTGGCTTCGACCATTCGGCCGGTTGCAAGGTAAGCATGAACTGGTTCTCCAGGGGAACGGTTACCGGCCGATCCCATAGCACCGATTGGGCGGACGCTCCCACATCGAAATTAGACTGCCCGCAACGCTGCCTCGGCATATTTGCGCGTTGCAAATCCGTTTGAGGTCGCCGATACCGGCGAAGAGGTCGCCGATACCGGCGAAATCGTGACGATACCGGCCCACCCTCCTCAACCTCCCGCGCCAGCACTTGCGCGGCATGCCTGGCACTCCCCGCTGATGGACCGAACACCTTCCAAACCGAGGGCCGCGCTGTGGATGGCAGGCTGGCTGGCCTTGATGCTGATCATGACGATCGCCGGCCGCGAAACCACGCACGAGCTGAACGTGTTTCAGATCATGGAGGTGCGTTCGATCCTCAGCCTCTTCATCCTGTATCCGCTGATCCGCGCCAACGGCGGCTTCGCGGCGATGAAGACGTCGCGGCCGCTGCAGCATGTCGGGCGCAATCTCATTCACTATGCCGCACAGCTCTGCTGGTTCTTCGCGCTCACGCTGATTCCGATCGCCCAGGTGGTGTCGATCGAGTTCACCATGCCGATCTGGACCGCGATTCTTGCGGCCGGTTTTCTCGGTGAGCGGATCACGGTCTGGAAGATTACGGCGATCGTGCTCGGTGTGGTCGGCGTCCTCGTGATCGTTCGGCCGGCGGCGGGCGAAATCAATCCTGGTCAGTTGATCGCGCTTGGCGCAGCCGTCGGTTTCGGCATTTCCATCGCCATGATGAAGTCCCTGACCCGCACCGAGAATACGCTGGCCATTATTTTCTGGATGCTGGTGATCCAGTCCGCAGCCGGATTTTTTCCCGCGCTCTACGTCTGGATTTGGCCTTCGGCGTATGCGTTCGGCTGGATCGTCGTGATCGCATTCTGCGGCACATTCTCGCACTACTGCATGGCGCGCGCGATGCTGTACGCCGATGCAACCGTGGTGCTGCCGATGGATTTCCTGCGGGTCCCCCTGACGGCCGCCGCCGGCTGGTTGATCTATGCGGAGCGGCTGGACATGTTCACGGTGCTCGGCGCGGCGCTGATCCTCACCGGCAATCTCTTGAATCTGAGAGCGGCCGATCCCGTTCCCGCGCGCCTTGGCGCTTGATCGGTCCGCCGATGCCTTGCCAAGATCTCTGCCAAGATCTCTGCCAAGATCTCTGCCAAGACCTCTGCCAAGACCCTGTGTGACGTCGGATTGATGATCCGCGGTCTCTCGGCAGCGGCCCAGATGGTGATCAAGGTCACGCAGCATCGCGCTCGACTGAACACCGTGATCAATCGGCGACGGTCGCCAAAATTTGGGCAACGGTCTCATTTTTTTCTGGCACGAAGTGTGGTTTTTCCGTGTAGTCTGTTACCACACGTTGCCGGCAAAGATGCACGATTCCATCGGGGTATTTCAGATGCGCCATCTCACCGTCCTTGTTTCGCTGATTTGCATGTTGTTCACCGCGGACGCGGCCAAGGCCGACCGTCGGGTTGCCTTTGTCGTCGGCAATGGCACCTACAAAAATGTTTCGCCGCTTCCCAATCCTCCGATCGATGCCAAGTCGATGGCGGCGGTGCTTCGCAACGTCGGCTTCGAGGTCGTCGAGGGCACCAATCTCACCCGCGACAAGATGACCGAACGGCTGCTCGAATTCGGCAAGAAGGCGCAGGGCGCCGACGTCGCGGTGTTCTTCTATGCCGGCCACGGCATCGCCATCAACGGCACCAACTATTTGCTGCCGGTCGATGCCGACATCAAATCGGAAATGGACGTCAAGCTCGGCGCCGCGATCAATATCGATCTCACGCTCGACCAGACCATGAGCGATGCCAAGGTCAAGCTGGTGTTCCTCGACGCCTGCCGTGACAATCCCTTCGCCGCCAAGATCAAGTCCAATTCCGCGACCCGCAGCGTGTCGGTTCAGTCGGGCCTTGCGGAAATGAAGTCCGGCGAAGGCACGCTGATCGCATTCGCCACCGGTCCCGGGCAGACGGCCCTGGACGGTCAGGAAGGCACCAACAGTCCGTTCACGCGCGCGCTGATGGCCAATATTGCCACCCCCGGGGTTGAGATCCAGCAGGCGATGACCAAGGTCCGCGCGCAGGTCAACGAGGAGACCAACAAGGGCCAGTTGCCCTGGGGACATACCAACCTCATCGGTTCGGTCTATCTGAACCCGGTTGCGGCGCCTGCCGCCAATGCCGCCGCGCCGGCCTCTTCCGGTCCGGCTGTCGTTGGTTCCATTTCCGGAGGTTCGGACGTCGAGCTCGAGTTTTGGCGCTCGATCAAGGAATCGAACAAGCCGGAAGAGCTCAATGCGTACCTGACCAACTATCCGAACGGCCAGTTCAAGTCGCTGGCGCTGGCCCGGATCGCTTCGCTGGAGAGCGCGCCCGCGACCCGTACCCTGTCCCCCGGCATCGATCCCGCGACACTCACGGAGGCGGCAAACCAGACCACGGAAGACCAGATCGGCCTCGACAAGGTTAAACGCCGCGACGCGCAGCGCCGGCTGACCGGGCTTGGTTTCGATACCAAACTCACCGGCGTGTTCGATGACCCGACGCGCGCTGTGATCACGCGCTGGCAAGCCGCGCGCGGCTATCCCCAGAGCGGTTTCCTCAACAAGCTGCAGCACAAGGCCTTGCTGACGGAAATCGTCGCGGTCGCGCCCCCAACCGCCGCACGCGAGGCGCCGGTAGAAAAGCCGGCCCGTCCTGCACGTGCCAGCGCCGGCAATGCCGCTGCTCCCCCTCCCCCTCAGCGTGGTCCGGACCCCGGTGGCGCTGCCTTTGTCGGCGGCCTGATGGGCGGCGTGGTGGGCGGCATGCTTCGGCGCTAGCCGTCACGTCACTGACCAAAAGTTCGACCAGTGTCCCGTTTCGATAGAATCGAAACGGGAAGCGCGAGGCACTAACGATCTCGTGTCCCGGACCCGGCATACCGTCCCTTCGGCGGTGCACGGCAGGGCCTGGACAAAAAATCACGAAAACAACCCCATGCAAAGTAGAGTGAACCCCGGCTCGCAGCACTCCTGCTGCGCTGCGTCCGGACGCGAGAAGAAAAATGCGCCGTCGTCATGGCCCCAACCTAATCTCATCCCGCTCGAGCAAAAAGCCCGGTTCATCCCGGGCTTTTTCATTTTTCGCCTCGATCTATCTGGTGCACTCGGCGTGCCCCTCGGTGAGTTTCACCATCTTGTTGCCGCCGGAGGTCAGCAGGCACATTTGCACCTCCTTGCCGGCCGGGACCGGCTTGGCGCAGGTGATCTGCGGGTTGTTGTCGTATTTGGTGGTTGAGAACTTGCAGGTGACAATGCAGGAGGCGTCGCTGGCCAGCGAATTCGTCATCATGATGCTGGCCAACTCCTCGCCCGGCAAGATGATGCAATTGAACGGCACCGATTCCGCCAGCGCCGGCGTCGATAGCAGGCCTGACATCACAAGGCCGAGGCCGACCAGAAACCCAATCAATAGAACGAGCTGGAACTCGACGGTTCGCGAATGCATCGATACCGCCGTGGCTATTTGCCCGCCGCTTTTCGCAGCGCCTCGTTGATCCGCTCCTGCCAGCCGGGCCCGCCTTCCTGGAAATGCTCCAGAACGTCCTGGTCGATCCGCAGCGAAACCAGTTCCTTCACACTCGGAAGCGCGGTCTTCTTCGGCGGCAGTTCCGGAACCTTGGTCGTTGTCTGCTTGAACGCAGCTTCGGCTTCGGTGCGCGCATCGTTAAGCGTACGCGGTCGTCGTGGTGGCTGAGACATCAGTGTCCTTTCTCTCGTGAAGCGCGCTTGCGGTTAAATCAAATACCCTCGAACAGCACCGTCGACAGATAGCGCTCCGCGAACGACGGCACGATCGCGAGAATGGTCTTGCCCGCGCTTTCCGGACGTTTGCCGATCTCAAGTGCGGCTGCGATCGCCGCACCGGAGGAAATGCCGCCCGGAATGCCCTCGTTGCGGGCCAGCGCGCGCGCGGTTTCGATCGCGGTGGCGCTGTTGATCTTGACGATCTCGTCGATCACCGAGCGGTCCAGGATCTCCGGGATGAAACCCGCGCCGATGCCCTGGATCTTGTGCGGCGAATGCTGCCCGCCGGAAAGCACCGGACTTTCCTCAGGCTCGACGGCGACGATCCGCAGCGACGGCTTGCGCGGCTTCAACACCTGCCCGACGCCGGTGATGGTGCCGCCGGTGCCGACCCCGGCCACGAAGAAATCGATGTTGCCGCCGGTATCGTTCCAGATTTCCTCCGCCGTGGTGCGGCGGTGAATTTCGGGATTGGCAAGGTTCTTGAACTGCTGCGGCATCACGGCGTTGGGCGTGGTGCGCACCAGTTCTTCCGCGGTCGCGATCGAGCCCTTCATGCCCTGGGCCGCCGGCGTCAAAACGATTTCAGCGCCGAGGAACGCCAGCATCTTGCGCCGCTCGATCGACATCGATTCCGGCATCACCAGCTTCAGCCGATAGCCGCGGGAGGCGGCGACGAAAGCCAGCGCGATGCCGGTATTTCCCGATGTCGGCTCGATCAGCACGGTATCGGCGTGGATCACGCCCGCCTTTTCCATCGCGATGATCATCGCCGCACCGATGCGGTCCTTCACGCTCGCTACGGGGTTGAAATATTCCAGCTTGGCAAGAATGGTCGCGTGCACCCCGTGCTGTTGCGGCAGCCTGCGCAAACGGACAATCGGCGTATCGCCGATCGCATCGACGATACTATCAAAAACCCGGCCACGGCCGGGACAGTGCACTGCACTCGCGGCTGAAGAGGCATTCATAACGAAACTCCTGTCACGCAATGTATGTGTATTTGAAACCTCTTGTCCCATTAGGGGCAGCCGGCCTCGTCGTGCAAGTCAGAATTCGCCGCGGCGAAAACTCGCTGCATTGCGAAACATTAATGCGACCAAATAACGTAAAACCAACGCAATTGTGTTGCCACATCGTCAAAGAAATCAGAGTATGTAGAACTCAGGTTCAGATCGCCCGGAGAGGTCACGATGCCAGCAGTTGCTGAAGTCCTGTCGACCGATATGCGTCACCCCGACCCGCGCGGGTGCGATTTGCCGACCTGCCCGGTTTGCGCAGATTCCATGGTAGCCGCGGAAGCTTCCGCTTATCTTTCCGATAACCTCATCAGCTATCTCTGGACCTGCGATACCTGCGGTTACGGCTTCGTGACCAAGCATGCGCTCAAGCGGTTTGCCTGCAACTAAGTTTTAGCGCGGCGCGATGTCGCCCTTCGCCCAGTCGGCGCGGGTGCGGTCCCGAAAGCTTGCGAAAGCTCCCTGTGCAATCGCGTCCCGCATGCCATGCATCAGGTGCTGGTAGTACGCGATATTGATTTCCGACAGCAGCATCGCCCCCAGCGTCTCGCCCGACTTGACCAGATGATGCAGATAGGCGCGCGCGCAGGTGCGGGCGGAGGGCCACGGGCTTTCCTCGTCGAGCGGCCTTGGGTCGTCGGCGTGGCGGGCGTTGCGCAGGTTGACCTGACCGAACCGCGTGAACGCCACGCCGTGACGTCCATTGCGGGTCGGCATCACGCAATCGAACATGTCGATGCCGCGCGCCACCGCCTCAAGCAAATCTTCGGGCGTGCCGACGCCCATCAAGTATCTCGGGCGATCCCGCGGCAGGATTGGTGCCACCTCATCGATCATCGCCAGCATCACCGATTGCGGTTCGCCGACCGCGAGGCCGCCGATCGCGTAGCCGTGAAAACCGGTATCGACCATGCCGCGCGCGCTGGCGCGGCGTAGCTCCGGTACGTCACCGCCCTGGGCGATACCAAACAGCATGTGTCCCGGAGGTGCGGTTTCGAACGCACGCTTGCTGCGCTCGCCCCAGCGCAACGAGAGCTGCATCGCGCGCTCGATATCGCCGCGCTCCGCCGGCAGCCGCACGCATTCGTCGAGTTGCATGGCGATGTCGGAGCCGAGCAGAAGCTGCACCTCGATCGCGCGCTCCGGCGACAGCTCAAGGCTGGCGCCGTCAATATGGGAGCGAAAGGTCACCGCGCTTTCGCTGACCTTGCGCAACTGCGCCAGCGACATCACCTGGAAGCCGCCGGAATCGGTCAGCATCGGACCGTTCCAGCCGGTGAAGGTCTGCAGGCCCCCGAGCGCGGCAATGCGCTCGGCGCCCGGCCGCAGCATCAAATGGTAGGTATTGCCGAGCACGATATCGGTGCCGGCGTCGCGTACCTCGCGCCAATGCATGCCCTTCATGGCGCCCGCGGTGCCGACCGGCATGAAGGCAGGGGTTCGCACCACCCCATGCGGCGTCGTCAGCCGGCCGGTGCGCGCCGGGCCGTCGGCCGCGACAAGATCAAAGTGATTGGGAAGGCTCATGCGTTAGCTTATTGCGTAACAACGGCGTCCCGTTCAACCTCGTTGAGGCCGATTTTTGGTCCGAAACCCGTTGACGCCGATCGAAATCTCCCGCATAAGCCCGCGCCATGATGACGACCACCAAACGCGCGACCAAAACCGCAAAGCCCTCTGGGGCCTCGGGAGACGTGCGCGCGTAGTTGGACGATCGCATCATCTGAACCGAAGCCCCGCCTGAAAAGGTCTGGGGCTTTTTTATTGCCTGATGGAGACTTCCCGTGAAGAGCAATCCCGTTGTTGCCATTGCCGGCGTGACCGGCGCTGTCGGTGCCGAATTCATCGCCACCATGGACAAGCGCGCCTTTCGCGTCGGCAAGCTCAAAGCGCTGGCGAGCGCGCGGTCGGCGGGCAAGACGATCGACTTCCGCGGCCAAAAAGTCATGATCGAAGAGCTTAACGAGAGCTCATTCGAAGGCGTCGATATCGCGCTGTTCTCGGCGGGCGCCG
>WNFF01001861.1_pt1 | contig 20421 bp, 12 predicted proteins | sample 5400441 | NCBI WGS metagenome assembly WNFF01 (sample SAMN13153345, study PRJNA577476) | soil metagenome | isolation source: 120 cm saprolite under Douglas fir tree site 2 hole 3 replicate 1 | place: USA:California | collected 2015-04-18
GCAAAGACAACGAACGACGTCACTGCCAATGCCAGCTTGCCCGGGAGCCCGTTGGGCATGGCCATGAACGTACGAGTTTCCGGCGCCAACGGCAGAGCCCTTGGCTTGAACACGCCGGGGGGGTTGAACTCCACGGGCGGTTTCGGCGGAACGTTCGACGGAATCGTTACGCTGAATTCCGCAGATTCCTTTCAGTTCACCCGCCCACCCGTTGGCAGCAATTTTGATGCGCAGAGATCAACCGAGCACGAAATGGATGAGGTCCTAGGTCTGGGATCGTCCATCAGCGGCCTCTCTTCCGACCTCCAACCGCAGGATCTGTTCAGCTGGTCAGCCCCGGGCGCGAGGAATATCACGTCGACCGGCTCACGGTATTTTTCGATCAACAGCGGCACCACCAACATCGTCAATTTCAATCAAGATTCGAACGGTGATTTCGGCGACTGGCTTAGTAGTTCCTGTCCGCAAGCGACACCCTATGTCCAAAATGCTTTCGGTTGTGCGGGCCAGGTTTCGGATGTCACTCCTAATTCGCCGGAGGGCATCAACCTCGATATCATTGGCTATGATCTGGTAACTGCCTCATCCACGATCCAATTCAGTTCCTCTTCCTACCCGGTCAACGAAGGCGATGGCCGAGTGAACATAACTCTGACCCGCAGTGGTGACACGAGCGGCGCGGCGTCGGTTGGTTACTCCACTATCGATGATGCCGCGTTGACGAACTGCAATGTCTTTAACGGCACAGCCTCGCCGCGCTGCGATTACGAAAACACCATCGGCACTGCTACCTGGGCCGCCGGCGATGCGTCGGCGAAGACTTTCTCCGTCGCCATCGTCGACGACTCATACGCGGAAGGGACCGAGACTTTCCGGATTAGTCTCAACAATCCTTCCGGTGCCACCCTGGGCGCGCAATCAACCGCGACTGTGACGATTACCGACAACGATGCCACGAACGGACCCAACCCGATCGACAACACGAACTTCTTTGTGCGGCAGCAGTACATAGACTTCCTGGGTCGCGAACCTGATCCGCCCGGATTCGCCGGTTGGACCAGCACCATTAACAACTGTGCGCTGGGCGACACCAACTGCGATCGCATACACGTTTCTCAACTGTTCTTTCAATCGGCAGAGTTTCAGGACCGCGGCTACTTCGTCTATAGATTTTATCCGGTAGCTTTTGGCCGGAAGCCCGACTACGGCGAGTTCGTGCCTGATCTGGCGAGCGTCAGCGGCTTTCTGGACGCTAATCAGTTAGAAGCCGCGAAGGTGGCCTTCATCACCGGCTTCATGGCGCGACCAGCGTTTGTCAGCACGTACAACTCGCTCAACAACACCCAGTACGTGGACGCGCTCTTGAACACAGCGGGCGTAACGTTGTCGAGCCGGCAGGCGATGATTAATGGCTTGAACAACTCGACGATGACTCGTGGGCAGGTGTTAAGACAGATTGTTGAGAGTCCTGAAGTGTCGACGAAGTATAATCATCAGGCCTATGCGGTGATGGAATACTTTGGATACCTGCGACGGCAGCCGGACAGTTTCTATCTCGCCTGGATCCAGGTACTGGATACAACTAACGACCCACGCGGGATGGTCACGGGCTTCGTCACTTCTCAGGAATACCGCAACCGGTTCGGACCGTGAGAACGCAAGTTCACGCGCGTTTTTCCTGCGCCCAACTCGAAGCCTTTACGGTCGGGCTACCGCCTTGTGATAGTCTCCTCCCCGCTAGAACAAGCCTGTTACATCCACCGCTAATGAATGCGCATCGGACTTGATGGCTTTCCGCTGCTCGTGCCGAGAACCGGCGTTGGGCATTACACTTTCGAACTGGCGCGCGCGCTCGCGCTGCTCGCCCCCTCCGACCAATTCGAACTGGTGGCGCCCGGCCCCTTCCCAGGTTCTATCATCGAAGACATTCGCCTCACCTGTCCCGACAATCTGCGCGCCTTTACCGTCGAAGCCAACTCGATTCGCCGCCGCCGTTGGTGGGCCGTTGGCCTGCCGCTTTATCTGAGAAAAGCTTCGCTGGATCTCTTTCACGGCACAAACTATGAAGTACCGCTATGGAGCAAGCGTCGCAGCGTGCTGACGATACACGATCTTTCGATCCTCCTCCACGCTGATACCCACGAGCCTGACCTGGTCCGCCGCGCGCGAAGGCGTCTGCCGGTGATGGCTCGATCCGCAAGCATGATCATTACCGCCACCGAGTCTGTGCGGCGCGAGATCTGCGAACATCTTCACGTCAAGGCCGACCGAGTTGCGGTTACACCCTTTGCTCCGCGCAGTAGCTTTCAGGCGATGCCTGCGAAGCAGGCCAACCAGACGAAAGAACGACTGGGCATCGAGGATGAGTTCGTGTTGTTTGTTGGGACCGTGGAGCCTCGAAAGAACCTGCTGACGCTGATGCGGGCCTTCGATCAGATCCTGCGCCAGACGTCTCGCCGCCCTCAACTTGTAGTCGTCGGTGCGGAGGGCTGGCTGATGGACGAGTTGTTCGCTTTCATCAAACAATCATCAATCAGCGATCGCCTGCTTCTCACCGGTTACCTGGATGACGACGACCTGCGCGCGCTCTACTCTTCATGCACAGTCTTTGTCTATCCTTCGATCTATGAAGGTTTTGGTCTGCCACCGCTGGAGGCGATGGCTTGCGGCGCGCCGGTAATTGCCGGCAACATCGCGACGTTTCAGGAAACGCTTGGGAGCGCGGCGCAATTAGTCGAACCGAATGATGTTGAGGCGTTCGCCAGAAGCATCGTCGAAATTCTGGATGACGAAGATCGCCGGCGGGCACTTTCGCGTCGTGGACTGGAGCAGGCCGCGAAGTTTTCGTGGCAGAGGACGGCCCAACTAACTCTTGAGGTTTATCGCGAGATATTGAGACGAACTTGAAAGAGTAATCGGCGGCTGGTTAGCGACCTGTTACTTCGGCGAGTTTCGCAGGCGCCACATGCGAAACAGCGTTTTTGAAAATGCCCAACCGAATTTGATCAGCTTCGCGTGAGACTTGCCCGTCTGACGGGCTTGATAGTGAAACGGCACTTCGCGCACGCGGCCTCCCCGGACATAGACCTTGACCAGGATCTCTTCCAGCGCATCGAAATCTCGCGCCTGCAAATCCAGAGTTGCGAGGCCATCCTGATGATACATGCGAAACCCACTGGACACGTCGCGGACCGGCAGGGCAAGGACGCGGCTGTAAGTCCGGTTGAGAACCAGGCTGAGAAAGCGGCGAACCACTCCCATCTCCGCGCTGCCGCCGGCCACGTAACGAGAGGCGATTAGTAGTTCGGCATCGCCCCGGAGGCGCCAGAAGTCTTCCAGGAAAACCGGCTGATGCGACAGGTCTGCATCCATCGTCACTACGAACGGAGCGCGCACGGCCGCGAATCCGGCGAGCAGCGCGCCGCCGTACCCGCGCTCCTGCTGCGTGACGACGCGCGCACCGAGTTGCTCAGCCGCCAGTTGCGTTCCGTCAGCGGACCCGCCGTCGACGACGATTATCTCAGCCATCACCCCGAGGCGCTTGGTAACGGCCCAGAGTGATGGAAGCAAGAGTTCAAGATTCTCGCGCTCGTTCAGCGCAGGAATAACGGCAGCAATATCCGGGGCTTTCGATGGCATTGTCAGTAGCGGGGGATTATCCAAGCTTTGTTCCTAAATGCCAAAAGGCCAGCCTGGTTGGGCTGGCCTTTTCGGTCAGTGTAGCTCTTGATGATCCTAGATCAGAACCGCTGTCGGTATTCGGTCGAATTGAAGAAGCCGTTGACCATACCGCGAGAGTCTGCCGGATTCGCATCGATAACGGCGAGCCAGTTTAGGTACAAGATATCCGGGTCTCGACGCAAGTAACCAAAGTACTGCATCACTACCACCGACTCGTTGTAATATTTGGTAGCAACTTCGGTGCTCTCGGCGATCTGGCGCAGGACCTGCGCGCGCGTCATCGTTGAGTTGTTCAAGCCGTCGATCAACGACTGTCGAGTCGATGAACCAATCCCCGCATTCGCCGTATTCAGCAGCGTGTCGACATACTGTGTGTTGTTAAGTGAGTTGTATCTCGCGACGAATGCCGGACGCGCCATGAAACCGTTGATGAACGCAACCTTTGCAGCTTCCAACTGATTGGCATCCAGAAAACCGCTCACGCTTCGCAGGTCTGGCAAAAACTCAGCAAAGGAAGGTTTGCGGCCAAAGCCCGACGGATCTATTCCGGCCGTGCCGGGAAAACTCACCGGATAGAATCGAAAAGTGAAATAGCCGCGCTGCTGGAACTCTGGTGATCTGACGAATTGTTCCGAGACATGAATCCTGTCACACGTAATGTCTCCCGCAGGACAGGTGCCGAGACCGGAAACCCAGGAATTAAAGCCCGGAGGGTCCGGCATGCGGTTTAGAAAGTCTATGTACTGCTGTTGCACCATGAAATCGTTATCGTCGATCGTGACCGGCTGGTTAGTTCCCGGCCGCAGACGCAGAGGCTTGACCTTGACGTTCCCGTAATAAAGGTCAGAGGGAAGATTGGGGTCATCCGTCTGAATCCGCAGCGTCGGCGCCTGCGCGGAAGCACAAATCGCCGCGAGTCCAACTACGAGAAGCGCGGCGGCAAATCTGATCTTATTTGTCATAAGCAAGTCACCTCATATCTGAACAATTACCAGAAATGAGGCCAGATTTCTGGTTCGGCCAAGGCGCCTTTCGGGACACCTGAAAGGCAGATCGAAGTCTAGCTTGCCGACCACCGGCTGTCAATGGCTCTTTGGCCGCCTCCAAATTATTCATTCAGCTAGTCTCCGGTGCCGGCAAACGCGGTCAATTTGATGTGATAGGAACTGTTCGTCTGTTCATTAACCAGCATTATTTTATCGATGATTAGCGCGCCGGGAGGACCCAGCCACTCGAAATCAATCGACTTGATCTCTTTGACGCCGTCCAGGGGATATTTGGTGAAATAAAAGTGGCCGGCGCATGGCTTATCAAAAATCGTTGGAAAGCTGAGGTATATCTTTGCCCGTTGATGCTGCATGGCAGGATTGACAGCAGGACAGTCATAGGCCCACTCGCTGGAGTCGCGGCCGGCGACCACGCTGCGGATCTGGACATTGCCGCCAGTATCCGTGAGCCGCAGGCGCGCCACTTCTGCGCCGTCTGCAATTTGAGACGAGCAGGCCAATCTGCTGACAAGAATCATAGCCGTGCTCTCGGCAGAAGTCGGAAGACTGGCTGTCACACTGCGGCGAGGCCTCCCAGTGCAACCGGAGCCAAGCCACAGATCCAGGTCGTTGCTGGGACTCGCGAGCTCGGTGTAGTCCTCATGGTGCGCGGCGAAAAGCACTTTTGAAGCATACCAGGGCGGCTTCATCCAAAACGGAACCACCGTTGGAGACAAAATGGCCGCGGTTACCGAGATGACGAGCGATAGCCCTACGAGAATAATGAGGACCGGACGGATCAAGAGCGGCCGAATCTGCCAGACGCGCCTCGCGCCGAGGACAAATGCGATCGAAAGCCAGGGCATATACGGCACCCAGTAGCGAGGGCCGTAACAATCTCCGCCGACATTAAAAATCATCATGTAGACGGCGGCCGCCGGACAAATCCCGAGAGCGATTGCTCTCAAGGTATTCACATTCTCGCCGCGGTGGAAAAACGAAAAAGTCAGAAAGGAAAACGCTGCGACTGACCAGGGCACAAATAACCACAGGCCCCAACTCGAATTAGTAAAGGTGCTCCACAGCACCGGATCGAAGAAGAACCATATATAGCGCATCGAAACTATGCCGAGCAGCATTCGGTTGATCAGAGCGGTTGCGATCAGAAAAACGAAGCCGGCCAAGGCAAATCGCAACGCCCGACGCTTCTCATTTGAGAAGTAAAGAAACAAAACCCACGCCGGCAAAATCAGAATAAAGACTTCTGATTGCATGCCGGCGATAGTCAGGCAGGCTGCGGCCATCACCAATCGCCGGGAGATGAATGCCCAGAGCGCTGCGATCAAGAGCAGGCCGAGAAAGATCTGCGGATACAGTCCGTGAGAATAGACCGGCCAGGGACTGGCAAAATAAACCAGTGACACAACCACAATCGAGCCTTTTGGCCCTAGTCCAGCTTTGAGGGCGCAAGCGTAGGTGAGAACTCCGGCCAGCCATGCCAGAAAAACCTGGGCGTAAATAGCGTCAGCTTCGGCTTGATTTGGCCCAGCGCCGATCTGTTTCAATATGAAAGCAATCAGTGCGGGAAACGGTATTGCGTGTTCAGGACGTTCTCTGTACGCCGGATTGTCGAGCGTGTAATCCGGAAACTCCTTACTGACTCTCTGGAATCCGACGCACGAAGGATTGCCCCGGTCACATTCGGGGGTTCCTGGCGCAAAGATTCTTTCCCAAAGCGCGGTCTCGCCCGTGCGCATATCGTGAATGAGGGTGTGATGATCCAAATTCTGACTGCTAAATTTTTTGCCTGCATCCATCCCTCCAGCCCGCACCGAATGGTAATTGTTCGCCAGAGACAAATCCCCGTCGAAAAGAATGCTCGAAATGATAATCAAGTAGTGTGGCTCGTCACCGCTGTATATGAGGGGCCGCGTCCACTCAAATGTGTGTTCACGTGGATCAAAGGAAGAGGTTGCAAACAGATATAAGACACAGAGCGAAGCAAAGAAGAAAACCACCGCAGGCCAATGTCTGAAGCTTCTTAACTTCTGCGCGAATGGAGGCCGCGATTTCAGGTGTCGAAATCCTCGCTGACGGAATGGGTCTGATGCTTGCTTTTGCGATAGAAGAACCCGGCGGAGGCAATCGCTCCCAGCACCAGCAGTGAGAGGATGCTCACTCCCGCGCCAAAATAAAAGCTGCGCGGGCGATAATCGAAGCGAACTATGTGCTCCCCCGGGGGAAGCATTACACCTCTGATGGCATAATCTGCTCGATACAATCCGGTCTCTAAACCGTCAATCTTCGCGCGCCATCCTGGATAATAGGCATCGCTGGTAACCAGAAAAGTGGGCGCGGTCGATGATGTACGCACTTCCATCCAATCATCAGACGATGCCACCACCGAGGCTGTCCCTCCGCTGCTGACATTCTGTGGCGTCAAAGTCAGTGGTGCTTCCACCAGCGCGCTTCTGTTGGGATCAAAACTGCGGCCGTCCGGGAGCGTGCCCGTCTTGATTGCGTTTAGAGCTTGATCCGGAGTGATGCTTACAACTTCAGTCGCCAGCCACGCGCGCGGCATAACGTGCAGATTCTCGTAAACTCGTGCTTCTCCTGTGTCTTCGACCAATCGCCACGCGTCGTGATCCAGCAGCGCCGGATCGATTGGGTATGAACTGTGATCCGTCTGATCGATCAAGCTGAGCTTTTCCAGGATGATGGAGCCTGGGCCGCCGAGCCACTCGAACTCGATGTTCCTGATGTCTTTCACTCCATGAAGCGGTAGGGTTGACACATAGAAGTGTCCGTCGCACGGCTCATCAAACTTAGCTGGGTAGCTTTTGAAGATGGTGGCCCGTTGATGTTTCATGTAGGGCTTGACACGATCGCAGTCATAGGCCCATTCGCTCGCATCGCGTCCCGCCACGAGGCTGCGCTCTTCCGCATTGCCGTCGGCATCAACGAACTTTACGCGCGCGACTTCCGTCCCGTCCGGAATCTGGGACGCGCAAGCAAGCCGGCTGACGATGGAAAGCGCCGTGCTCTTCACCGGATCCGTTAACGCGACCGTTGCGTGTTTACGCGGAGGTTGAGTACACCCAGCGCCGAGCCAGAATTGCATATCATCTTTGAGCCACGAAACGCCACGCTCATCTTTGGAAGACTGGTAATGGGGCAAGAAGAAATAGCGAACCGCCATCAGATCCAGACCCTTATTATCGGGATCTCTCCAGACGGGACTTTCCAGAACGCCGATATTATTCATGGATAGCAAATTGCTGGTGCGCGAGAAGATCAAGACGTTATATCCGTTCGCACTGGGAACTCCCCATAATCTCGATAGGTTTGGCGGAATCTCGCCGGTTGAGCCGAAAGCGCCACGATAAGTCATCAGACGTTGATGTGCGGCGTCCAGAAAACTGTTGTAGCGGTTGGCGATCTCAGTTGCCGTCAGCAAGTTCTTGCCAGGCGAGACGTATCGCCATTCGTAAAACCAACCGAAACTGCCGAGATCAATTATCAGAACCGAGAGCAGCAGCGCCTGCCTCGCCAGAGAGTCCGGTTTTCTGTGCCAGTAGACCAAAACCGCGATGGCCAGCACGAAGATTACGATCGGAACGCCCACGGCGTGATTCTTCCAGGGCAGCAAGTTCAATTTATTAATGTCTTGATAGGCTGCGAAGGACCATAGGGACGTGGTCCACGGTCTACGCAGTAGCTGGTCGTATTCAATAGCGTCCTGATGGGCTGCCAACGCAGCCATGTAACTTGAATTCATGAAGAGCAGAAGGACGCAAACAATCATTACCAGGCCGGCAACTACAACGACTCCGCGAATGAATCTGGCGGAAACTTCTCGCCGAAGAATTGCAGCTACCCCTAATCCGGAAAGCACACTCACTGCCACGGTCAATTCGATGAAGTGACGCGCTGGTGCGCGAAAGCCATTCAGGATGGGAACGTGATAGACCAGTCGAGCCAGGGGTGTCGCGTCACCCATCGCTAACAGGAATGCGAGCGAAGCCAGGCAGAGCCAGAACAAACCTAAGGATTTCTTTTTCGTGGCTATCAAACCGACAGCTACCAACATGAGTGGGAGCAAGCCGACGTATCCAGTCAGTTCGGTCTGATTCGGTGCGCCAAAGTAGGTCATGGCGCCAGACTCTCGCACCGCGCCGAAGACCGCGGGAAAGATCATGGTTAGTGCCTGTCTCGGCGGCAGAGAGTGGGAAACGAAATCCTGAAAACTGTATCCAACTCTTGCGCTTTGACCGAGAAGTTCCACGGTGGGAATGATCTGGATCGCGGCTAGACTGATTCCCAGGATCGACATCAAGAGCGCGGCCGCGTAATAACGCCACCGTCCGATGGGCGCGCTCCAGCCCAGCACAATGGCGTAAGCGGCGCTGAGTATCAGCCCGTAAAAATAGATCTGCGAATGTCCTCCCAAGAAGCTCAAGGTAACCGCGACGCTGCCGATAACCAACCATTTGACCGTTAGCTGCTGACGCAGTCTCTCCAGGGCCCAGAGAATCAGCGGTATCCAGGCTGCGGCGTGAATGATCACCGCATGGCCCAGATGGGCCATCATGAATCCGCTCAACCCAAAGATTAGACCGCTGGTCAGCGCGGCAAGCCGCGATCGAGTGAGCGTGTGTACATACCCATACATCAAAGAACTACCGGCGATGTATGCCAGGATCATGAAAACATTCCATGAGCCCGGCAATAGTGAGAGCAGAAATGCCGGCGGATACCAGGTCATAACCTGAGGATCGGCCATCATGGGAAATCCCGAAAACAGGAGCGTGTCCCAGAGGACTTTGTGAGAGTAAAAGTTCGGAAGATAAAGATACAGACCATCTCCGCCAACTGCCAGCAGGTGGCCCTGATAGATTGCCGGGAAGAAGAAAGCGACGAAGACCAGCGCGTAAAAGGCAATTACGAACAGAGAGTGACGCAACGGCGTCTCGATCGCGCGTCGCAGCATCGCGGCCGTCGCGGACAGACTCGCGGCAATGCTGGAACTCGCCTTCCGGCTAATTTCGTTCGTGACCAATTGCTTTCGCATCGACAGGAGTCCAGTGACCAAGACCGCACCGCACAGAATCGAAAACCAAAGGGCCGGCGGCTTCAGCGCTATCCGGTACAACTCCAGAATGAAAATGTGGCGAGGCCAGATCTGAGTTTGCAGACATTGGAAATAGTAAGCAGCGCCTTCCTGGATTACCGGAACCCGAGGGCAATCAGGATAGGAGAAGATTTTCGCCAGCACGAAATCGCCAAACAGGATCGAGAACTGAGGCACCGAGACCACAAAGATAACCAGCGCGCTTAAGGCCAGCCCAATTCGTTGATGCAGTATCAGCCCGAGAATGCCGCCAAGTTCTTCACGATAAAAGTAAATCAAGAGCAGAGACAGCGCCGGTATCCAGGGCAGCATGTAACGCGGGCCCCAGGCAAAGCCACCCAGCGGCGTGAACCAACGCGAAAAGCCTGCGGTGAGCAGAAACAAAATTGCCGAGATAGCCATGAGCGGAACATAGAATCCAAAGCTTCTTCGTTCTAACCCGATAAGTCCCTCGCTAAACTTGTTTCGCGCGATCTGAAGAAGCACCGCGCCAGCGACAGCTAAATAGAGCAACATGAAAGACGGCCAGAAAACCGCGAGTCCTCCATTCGGCGAAAGCCAGATACCCAGAAAAAAACTTACCTGAAGCTTGAACGTCGGGACGATGTATAGCTTTGAAGCGTAGCTTGAATTTAAGAATGTGCCGTACCGAAAATAATTGAAAGCCGCAGTGGCGGCAATTGTGATGGTCGCGGCGCCAATCAGCGCGGCAACGCGCTTCCTTCGCTCTGTCGCGGGAGCTCCGGCGAATACACAAAGCAATCCGATAACAACCAGAAAAGGGACAGCGACCTCTTTTGTCGACCCGGCCAGGAAGAGAAGCGAGACCACAACCCACGATGGAGCACGCATCAGGCATGTGGCTGTGAACGCAAGGATCAGAAATGCCGCGGCCATCTCGCCGAAAGTCGAGTGCGAGTACCAAAGCAGCGGACTCGTGATAATGATCAGGATCCCAGTGATGGCCGGCGCGACCGATGCCTTTCTTTTCAGCGTCCAAAAGATCAGCAGAACTGAGCTGAGAAATGACAGGAAGCTCAAATAGGACAACGCGTGAAGAATGGAAGATGTTGAGAAGCCGAAATAACTCAGAAGGAGGCTGGACAAATTCTGGAACAGCGGCCAGACGCCGGAATCAGGACAGTTTACCAGGTGCCCCTCTTTGAGGCAGGCACGGATCGCATTGGTGTGAACTCTGACAAGTAGTTCGGTATCGCCCTCGACAAAAGGCGCGTACACAACAAACATGCCGAGCCTCACCAGCACCGCAAAAAAAGATACGCCGAAAAGGATGTGAGCGAGCTGAAGAGAACGTAAGGATTGCGGCTTTTGCATTCCGACTAATGTTGATTTGTGTTCTCGAGCTTTATTACCAATCCACCGCCGATATACCTAACTGCGAAAGTGTAGGCGACTCTGTCCCGCAAGTCTTCCTTGAGAAACTTCTCAATGGCCGGCTGGGCTTCATTTTCATCGTCGGCGTCATCAATGAAAATGAATGTCGGTTTGGCGGTCAAAGCAAGTTGCAGGTCGGCATACTCGTTGTCAAAGTCGTGCGCTGCATCGACAACGACGAAATCCGCTTCCCCGGGTAGTTCATTCAGAGTCCTCAGATTGGTCCGGAGCAACCGCCAATTCTTAAAGCCCCGGTCATAAAACAACTGCTCGGCGATCTTGTAAGGATCCCATTCGGCTCCATCATCGTGCCGAACATTGACGCCGAAGACATCGATGCCCAGGTAATCGGCTTCAGGCGCGGCGCTGAGATAGGGGTCGCCGCTTGCGCCGGCACAGGCCCCCAGCTCAATAATCCTTCGCGGAGCGATCGTTTTCGAGACGGCGTAGAAGCAGAGATACTTATGGAGGAAAGCTTCCTGCTGCGCCAGATACCATTCCTGATCATACTGGGTGAAGACGCTGTAGAGAGGATGCGGCTTCCACGTGCAATTTCGGAGATTCCCTTCGAATTCTCTCCGGAATTCCTTTGCGGCAAGCGGATCCGCCGAGCGGGTGCCCCAAATATTTTGCCAGAATCGTTTGATGGATAAACTCACGGCTAACCTCAGTTCGAAGAAGCTGGACAAAGAAGAACGCGCATTCTACCTCATCGTAGCTCGGGTGTTGGAAAACTTTCGCCGAGTATTGTTGACTGAGCGCTAATCATTCCGGCTACGGTACAGCCAATCCGAGCGCACCGGAGCTGAATTCTTCGATTCATGGTTAACGCCGCAGCGGCAGAAAATATATTGCCCCAGATCGGTGGGGCGATGTTTCACCAGATGCGCGATCGTGCTTAACGCTACACTGGAGCTGGTGTGACCCGGATGCACGTCGGCAGTGAACATAGTAGTGACGGTAAATCCATTTGCCGACAGCAGATTGAAAAGATCCTCCTGCGTGTATTCGCGATTGTGCCTGCCATAGGGCCCATGACCCGAATATGGATCGTAAACGTTTTCGCCGGAGATTATCTTCCGCACGTTATCCAGGCGCGCGACGTTCGGCGTGGTTAGCACCAGATCGCCGCCGGGTTTCAGCACCCTTCTGATTTCCGTCAGGGCATGCACCGGATCGGAAAGCAGATGCTCGATAATTTCGCAGAACAGGACCACGTCGAACGAGTTGTCTTCATATGGAAAAGCCTCCGTTTCGATATTGAATTGTTGGTAGGGATATTCGACGGCTTCACCCGTCGAGTGAATAGTAACTTTTTGTTTGCCTTCGCGCTCAGGCGTGCCGAAGAAGTTGGCCAGATGCAAACTTGCGTTCCTGAACTTGTGCAGCAGGGTAGTGGTGAAGTACGGATTCGCTCCCAGCTCGAGAATTCGCTGGCCCGATTGTTCCGGCACCAGGCCGAGCGTATAGACGAAACGTTTGAAATCGGCTTTGACATAAGTCTTCAACTCTTCGATCGGCCCATCTTCGACCTGAACAGAGCTGACCATCCGGCGCAGATTCTCTTCCGACCAACCCGGCGGCAGCGGTAGCGGTGGAGACTTCGATAAGTCTTCCAGCGTCACTTCTGCTGAAATGTTCTTTCCGTTAGTCGAATGAGTGACCGGAGCAATTTGGATCGATGCGTCCTGGAGATAACTAACCGGCGCGACGCTTGCGTGCGGTTGCGGGCAAGATTCGACAGCTTCGACCAGGGACTTACGGACCCGCTCGGGAACATACCGCGAGACCACATAGTTCCTGCCGCGCTCACCCATTCGTTCGCGTACTCGTTTATTCGCCAGCATTTCATTCAGCCGCGAGGTGAAGGTCTCGTAGTCGTGATAGATGCTGCCGCCCTCGCTCAAGGCGATGTGGTCGGCGAGCACCTCGGATGCGGCGCTGGCCAGCACCGGAGTGCGCTGGGCCATCGCCTCCAGGGCGACGATGCTGAAACTCTCTTTGCCGGAGGGCATCATGTAAACTCTCGCGCCGGCCATCAGGCTGAACTTTTCTTCCGTCGAAACGAAGCCGCGAAAATCAATGTCTTCGTGATCAGGAATCGAAATGTCGTCCTTGCCCGTCAGAACCAAACGCAGCGAAGATGGATGTGCTGCTTTGAAGCGAATGAAATAATCGAAGAGCGTCGTGCATCCTTTGTTTGGGTCAATCCGCCCGCAGTAAAGCAGATACGGACCGTTTCGTTGCGCTGGCTCGCGCGGCTCGGCGTCGATAGCCATCGCCACGATCCGGCCGGGCAATTCTCCCCACAGATCGGTTCCCAGTCTGCGCTCGCCTTCCGTCAGCCAGATAAGCGAATGCGCGCGGCGCGCCGCATGCTTGTAGATCGAAAGGTAAGCCGGTTGTTCGTCGTGGAGTGTCGGCGCGAACAGCGCCCGTCCCCTCGGGATTTCCAACAGAGAAAAGTACGCCGTGGGATACAGATAAGTAACGACGATGATCGCGCGGTACGTTTGCCAGTTATGACGCAGATACTGAACCAGCGATTCCGAGTAAGGACCAATGCGCCGCACCAGTTCTTCCTGGAGCGGAATGCTCCATGGAAAATGTTTAGTTCCACCATCGGGTGCGCGACGCCGGCCAACTCCGAACCTTTCAAAGTCGCGCAACATGCGCGTGAAAATCTCCGTGCGGTAAGGGCTATAGCCGATATCCACATGGAAGCGGCGGATGTTGATGTCGTCGCGTACTTCGGTCCCTGCGGGCAGGACGTTCGACCAGTAAGCCGCATCGATCGCAGTAGTGCTAAGAACATCAACCTCGTACGCGTCTTTGAGCAGAGTTGCGTATTGCCAGGCGAGAGACTCGGCCCCGCCGACTATCTTCTCATGACAGCGCTGAACGACAATGGCGACTTTGCTCACAACAGTCCGTTGATGGCGGCCAGGAATCCTGCTTCGATCCTTTCATTCGTGAAGTGCTGCGCGTAACGGCGCCGGCCCAGGTTGCTCAAAGTTCTGCCGACCGACTTGTCGCTTACTATCGAATCGATTGATTCGGCCAGGAGGTACGGATTGCGTTCTTCCCAGACCAACCCCGCAGTACCCACGGTCTCAGGAATCGCGGTAGAAGAGTAAGCGACAATCGGAATCTTCATCGCCATCGCCTCGACCAGCGGGACGCAAAAGCCTTCGTGCTCGCTCGTGATCATGAAAACGTGGGCAGCGAGATAAAATGCTTTGAGCGCGTGATCCGAAACTTCGCCTGTGAAGACTACGTTCCGCTCCAGCTTGAAACGTCTGGCCATCTCACGCAGGAGCGCTGAGTACTTGCGCAGCCGCAACTCCTCTTTGCCCACAATAATCAGACGGCTGTTCGGATTGTAGTCGTGATGATAAGCAGCGAAGGCTTCAATCAACGCGGGATGGCCCTTGTTCGGCGAAACTCTACCCACCATACAGATGTTTGTCCGGCCATCGTCATATTCATCCAGCAAGTTCTGATCAGGCGCGATCGAATCCAAACGGTCAATATGGTGAAATGGCGGGACCACAAAGCTCTTTGAGCCGGAAGCGCCGGCTGCCAGCAACTCGCGCATGTTGTAGGCGGAAGCGGAAAGGTAAGCACCGCAGCCAGAGCGGGCGACCGGCTGGAGCTGTCTCCGGCCCTCGGCGCACATCGCGGCATAGTCGGTGTTGTACTCGACGAAAAAATCCGGCGGCGTAACGTTGTGGTACTTGATGACCTTTTGACAGTTCAACTTTCGCAGCAGTTCCGGACCCGGGTCCCAACCTCTTGAATAGTGATAGATCAAAATGTCTTTGGACTTCTTGAGAAAGCTTTCGACCTGAGGCGCCGGCCACACTCTGGGTTTGTCCAGCGCCCAACCTTCGGCGAAGACGCGCACATCGAAATCGCGTTTCCTCAAGACATCGTACATCCCGAGGACGTCATTGCTGACGGCGTCTCCGGTGGTGATGCTTGGAGTTAGAATGGCGATTCTGGTCATAACTTCAGTGAACCGGTTTTAGCGGTGGCTTTTGCCCCATTGCGTTCAGTTTAAATTGCCAAGCGCTCGCAGGAATTTCGTTTCGATGCTGCTGGTCGCAAAGTGATTTTCGTAACGGCGCCGGCCTTCGATTCCCAACTGCACATTCATTGCTTCGTCCTTAACCAGCAGGTTGATCGATTCAGCCATCAGTTCAGGATCGCGATCCTGAAGCACAATTCCAGCCGCTCCCACGGTTTCGGGAATCGCGGCTGAATCGAATGAGACAATCGGAACTTTCATGGCCATCGCTTCGACGAGCGGCAAACAAAACCCTTCATGCCTACTGGCAGAGACAAAAACGCTTGCCAGAAGGTAGCAGGCTCTGAGCTCTGAATCCGAAATCTCGCCGGTGAAGGCCACCACGTCTTCCACCAGTAGGAACTGGACCATCTCTCGCAGCCGTCTACTATGGTTCGCAAACGCTTCTTCTTCGCGGCCGACGATCAGCAGCCGGCTATTTTGATTGTAATAGTAGTGATAGGAAGCAAACGCTTCGATCAGGTCCGCGTGACCTTTGTGGGGCGCGACGCGGCTAACTGCCAGGACGATCGTCTGCCCATCTCGGTATTCGTCCAGCGTAATGAGATCGGCCTCCATCGAATGCATCCGCTCGATCTGGTGAAATGGCGGAACCACGAAACTCTTCGACTCATCAACGCCTGCCGCCAACAACTCCTGCTGGTTGTAATCGGAATCCGACAGGTACAAATCACAACCGGCGTCGACGATCGCCTGAAATTGCTCGCGTCCTTCGCGACACTTTTCCTCGTGCCAGGCGCTGATGCCGGAAAAGAACGACGGCGGAGTGACGTTGTGATACTTGATGACGATCTTGCACTTCAGACCCTGCAGCAGGCCGAGCGCCGGACTCCACCCAATCGAATGATGGTAAATGAGTATGTCGTCAGGCTCTTTGAGAAAATCGTCAATCTCGCCGAGCGGCCAAATCTTTGGCTCTTGAAGGTCAGAACTTTCGGCGTAAACGCGCGCGTCGGATCCATGTCTTTCGAGAGCGGCGCTCATGCCGAGCGCGTCGCTGCTAACCGCGGCGCCCGATGTGATGTGCGGAGTCAAAATGGCAACTCGAGTCATGGTGGCGAGGTTATCCGCTCGTCGCGGCGCGCATCCTGCTAAGCTTTCCAACCTATAATCGCGAAATCACGCGCGCTAAAGAGCCAACTGTTCAGAGCCTGCGAAGCTTCGCTCCCGTCCTGGAAGGGACTGCCCTCGACCGGATGCAGGTACTGAAGCTGAGTGCGCACAAAGCCGCGGTGGTTGAGAATGAATTCGAGCGTTTCCGGGAACAGGGGCTTATGGTGCGTGGGATCCGAATAAAAGTTGCAGGCGCCGACCACCAGGTTCTTTGGATTCGGGGTTTCGACGACCAGCAGCCCGCCGGGCTTGAGCACCCGTTTGATCTCGTCCAACAAATCAATCAGCTCCGCGAGCCCGATGTGTTCTACGAAATGAAATGCGGTTACCGCGCGCAGACTGTTATCGGGCAAGCCGCGCAAATACGCAATGGCGCCGGCCTCGACGATTTCAAGTGCCTGACAGTGTTGGGTTCCAACCATCGCGCGATTTGATTCCACTCCGCGGGCCTGCACTCCCTCATCGCGCAGAAGCTCCAGCCATTCGCCGCGGCCGGAACCGAGATCCAGGACATCCGAAGTGATTCCCGCATCTTTCAGCAGCGGCAAATAGATTTTCAAACTTTTCTTAATTTGCTCCGGAGCGCCGCGAAACTGATTTTCAAAAGCGGCGTACAACTCATCCCTTACCAGTCGGCGATCGCGGGAATCGCTCTTGCTGACGGGGACGTTTCCGTTTCGCGACGCCTTTTGCTGTTCCCGAAAAAGCGCCGCGACCTGTTGATGTTGCGCGCGCGCCATCGCGCAGTTCGGCAGTCGTCTGATGGAATTGATCGGCAAGGAGCGTTTGCTGCGCTATCAGATGATTCTCAATTTGTCTCTGGTTGCGAATCAGAGAAGGCAAGCGCGACACGCCGACAACTAACTCAACGACGTAGCCGATTACCGGCACGCGGTACAGACGTCGAACCGTCGCCGGCAGCCGCAGTCCTTCAATCGTTACCTGATTGCGTTTGCCTTCCGGTGAAAAGCGCAGCCCGGCCAGCACATCGATCTTGTTGAACCGTCCGCTGCGAAGTTTCTGAAGAAAGGCGCTCAAGCCTTCGGAGTCAGGTTCGCGTTTGAGCACAGCGCGGTAAGCGTTCCAAACAAATTCGCGGTCGTGGTATTTCAGAAGGTCCCTCATGTGATAGTGATCATCATGGTTCGGGATGAACTCCGGCTGCGATCGAAACCCGCCTTCCGCAGAGTTGGAATACAGGGAAGAAACGTCCCGCGACAGAAGCTCCAGCAACCGCGCGGAAGCGTCGATGAAGGACGTTTGCCCGGCAGCTTGCCGGCGCGCCACTGCCATCTGAATTCCGGACTTGAGCTCCTGAATGTCTACCTCGGGTTCGCCGGGCGCTTCGACCTCGGGTCGGCCGTCAACCACGGCACCAACAATTTGCTCCTGGTCAGTCATCGTGTTGTCATTGGCTGAAAATGCTGTCCCCTTAGACGTGACTCAAGTTAACGCTCGCCTTGGCCTCGCCCACGGCCAGGCGTCGCGCGGTCACGGTAGCGTTGAGATTGGCGACGCCGTCCATCCTATCCGCGGTCATCACCTGAAAGAATAGCGCGCCGTCGAGCCAGTCAAAACTCACGGCGTCCGGACTGTGCGCGGCAACTGCGACTGAATACGAATCAGGCGCCAGCCAGCAGTTGAAAACAAATGTGATCTCGACGACCTCGCCGCGCCGCACGGTTCCAAGCTCGACCTGCTGAAGTTCGGTGTTCGTGCCGTACAGATGAATGCCGTGGCGATTACGAATCAGGAATCCGCACACCGGATCCTCGACATCGGAGCGGAATCGCACCCGCATCCGCACGCACACGGGCTCGCCGGATTCCACCATCTCGATGCGCCGTTGAGCAGCGTCGAGCAGTTCGACCCGCAAAACTTCCGCGCTGCCGTCACCGTGCCGAAAAGTGTAATGCGGCGCCGCGGCCTCCTGATCGGCAAACGTGTCCGCATCGGCTTCATCCGGCGCGGCGGCTGCCTGATCGTAATCGTGTTCGCGCGCCATGATCAGTTTCTGATAATGATTAAGAACGTCCGCGGGTTTTCCGTCTGACTCGATTCGCCCGGTATTCAAGAGGATCGCGCGTGAGCACAGCGCGCGGACGGCGCCCGGATCGTGCGAAACGAAAAAGATGGTCACGCCGCTCTCTTGCATCTCTCTGAGCCGTCGCGTGCAACGATGCTGAAAAACCGCATCGCCGACGGCCAGGGCTTCGTCGATGATCAGTATCTGTGGGTTGGCGCTGATCGCAATCGAGAAAGCCAGGCGGACGTACATGCCGCTCGAATACGTTTTGACCGGCTGATGAATGAACGGGCCAATTTCCGCGAAGCGTTCGATCTCTGGAATCAGACTTTCCGTTTCGCTGCGCGAAAACCCGATCAGAGCCGCATTCATAAAAATGTTTTCCAGGCCCGTGAACTCAGGATTGAATCCGGCGCCGAGCTCCAGGAGGGTGGCAATGCGGCCCTCGTGCCAGACGTTGCCGTGTGTGGGCTCAAGCGTGCCGGTGATGATCTGCAGGAGAGTGGATTTGCCACTGCCGTTCGGCCCAATGATTCCGGTCGTGGTTCCAGCTTCAATCTCGAAACTGATGTCTTGCAGCGCCCAGAATTCACGGTGGCGTTTCCAGAGCCCGCGCGTAAGCATCTCCTTCAGGCGATCGCCTGGATGGTCATACATTCGATACTGCTTCGAAACGCTTTCAACGCGGAGCGCAGTGTTCATGTTGGTTTGGAATCGGTTCGGTCGCTGAAAGGCTACGAACTGAGCGGAGGACTGTCAAGCAAGCTGAAAACAAAGCCCGTGTGATCGATTAATGACCACACGAGCGTTGCACACTTTGCCGATAATTCGCTAGGGGTCGATTCTGATCAGCGGCGCGGTGGCAATTTGGCGACTGGTCGCTGTGCCTACCGTGACTACCAACGTCAAGTTGGGTCCGGTGTCCACAGTCGCCGGCAAAATTATGTCTATCTCATCGAATCCGGGCTGATCAGTTGCAAGGTTTCTGGTGGCAATTATTGCGGTGGCGCCGATGGTCGCGGTAATTGCACCCGGGGCGTTGTTCCTCACGCCGGTCAGATGGATCTCAAGCACCGTCGCGACCAGCGTCCCGGTGCCGTCGTCCGACTTAAGCTTGAACGGTTCACCCAGACACCCGGGCGTAGCCGGATTGGTCACGTTGCACACTACGGCCCGTCCGCCGGCGCCGTTTGTGCTCGTAAAGACATCGGGTTGCGCAGCCACGATAACCACTAATCCGCGAATCACCTTGTTCGTGCCGGCGACGTCATCGCGAACGTTGATTACCACCGCATAGCTTGCCGTTCCGCTGTTTGCGGGCAAACCAATCGGCACGACGAAACTGATCGCTGTCGGAGTAACGGAGTAGAGTCCGCAAGCCGCGCCGTTGATCGACATCGAAACGCCGTTTAGTTCGACGGGTAGCGACGGGGATCTAAAGGATTCCGACGCGGCGTTAGCAGCGACCGAAGCGATCGATTGCGCCAGGCTCGCGGTCGATTGCACAATCGCCAGTTCGCCCGGTGCCAAGCCAAGCGGAATAAAAGGCGTCGGACTGCCAGTAGGGCTCGGGCTCGGCGAAGGTGATGGGCTGGGACTGCCGCTGGGACTTCCACTCGGCGTCAGCACCGCAACTAGAGTGGCGCCCGTGAACATCGAGATTGCACCGGTGGACTCTGTAGTAACGTCTGGCGAGAAATGGTAATAGGCTTCGATCGAACCATCGGGGTTGCCGCCACCGAGTTCCGTGCCGGCCAAAGAGAACGCCATTCGCCGTCGCGACTTGCTCGGGAAAGCGCGGATCCCGCCCGTCAAACCGCCAGGAATATTCGTGAGGCGGGTGAACGGACCGGTTGATTGCACTGGCATTGGCGTCAGAAAGACTTGCGCTGCGCGCGACGGATTCAAACCGTTGCTGTCCGGGTCGGCCGTTGTGGCCGCGGGAAACGTCCCATCAGATTTGAAGTTCAGCGCCGATGTGAACATGACGGATCCCGGG
>WNFF01001722.1_pt1 | contig 20410 bp, 20 predicted proteins | sample 5400441 | NCBI WGS metagenome assembly WNFF01 (sample SAMN13153345, study PRJNA577476) | soil metagenome | isolation source: 120 cm saprolite under Douglas fir tree site 2 hole 3 replicate 1 | place: USA:California | collected 2015-04-18
TCGACCTCCCCCTTCCAGGGGGAGGTGTTCCGAGCCAGCCGCCAAGCACATGCGATCGTTCTGGCCTGCGAGGGCGGGACAGGCGAGTGTGAAATGCCCGAAGCCGCGCTGCGCAATTTCACCATCAATTTCGGGCCGCAGCATCCGGCGGCGCACGGCGTCCTGCGCCTCGTGCTCGAGCTCGACGGCGAGGTCGTGGAGCGGGTCGATCCCCACATCGGCCTCTTGCACCGCGGCACCGAGAAGCTGATCGAGCACAAGACCTATCTGCAGGCGATCCCTTATTTCGACCGGCTCGACTACGTCGCGCCGATGAACCAGGAGCACGCGTTCTGTCTCGCCGCGGAGTGCCTGCTCGGCATCGAGGTGCCGAGACGCGCCCAGCTCATCCGCGTGCTCTATTGCGAGATCGGCCGGCTGCTTTCGCATCTGCTCAACGTCACCACCCAGGCGATGGACGTCGGCGCGCTCACGCCGCCGCTGTGGGGTTTCGAGGAGCGCGAGAAGCTGATGGTGTTTTACGAGCGCGCGTCGGGCAGCCGCATGCACGCCGCCTATTTCCGCGTCGGGGGCGTCCACCAGGATCTGCCGGAAAAGCTCATCGACGATATCGGGGCGTTCTGCGATCCGTTTCTCAATGTCTGCGACGACATCGAGGGCCTGCTGACCGACAACCGGGTGTTCAAGCAGCGCAACGTCGATATCGCCGTGGTCAAGCTCGAGGACGCCTGGGCCTGGGGTTTTTCCGGGGTGATGGTGCGCGGTTCCGGCGCGGCCTGGGATCTGCGCAAGGCGCAGCCCTACGAATGCTACGCGGAGATGGATTTCGACATCCCGGTCGGCAAGAACGGCGACTGCTACGACCGCTACTGCATCCGCATGGAGGAAATGCGCCAGTCGGTGCGGATCATGAAACAATGCCTGGACAAGCTGCGTGCGGCGGAAGGGCAGGGACCCGTGACCCATCCGGACAACAAGATCGTGCCGCCGCGGCGTGGCGAGATGAAGCGCTCGATGGAATCGCTGATCCATCATTTCAAATTGTACACCGAGGGGTTCCATGTGCCGGCCGGGGAAGTCTATGCCGCGGTCGAGGCCCCCAAGGGCGAGTTCGGGGTCTATCTGGTCTCCAATGGCGGCAACAAACCGTACAAGTGCAAGATCCGCGCACCGGGATTCGCGCATTTGCAGGCGATGGACTTTCTCTCGCGCGGGCACATGCTCGCCGACATCTCGGCAATTCTTGGCTCGATCGACATTGTCTTCGGTGAGGTCGACCGATGAGCCTCTTGCAAAGACTTGCGTCCATTTTCGGGATCCCGTGATGGCTCCTCGTCGCCTCGCCCCGGTCGAGATCCAGCCCAAGAGCTTCGCGTTTTCCGCGGAGAATCTGAAATGGGCCAAGGTCGAGCTCGGCAAATATCCGCACGGCCGGCAGGAATCCGCGATCCTCGCTCTGCTGTGGCGCGCACAGGCCCAAGCCGGCGGCTGGCTGCCCGAGGCCGCCATTCGTCACGTGGCGGATTTTCTCGGCATGGCGCATATCCGGGCGCTCGAAGTCGCAACGTTCTACACGATGTTCAATCTGGAGCCGGTCGGGCGCTATCACGTTCAGCTCTGCGGTACGACGCCGTGCGTGCTGCGCGGCGCCGAGGATTTGAAGCAGGTGTTGCGGGAAAAAATCGGGGAAGAGTATCAAGTCGACGCGGACGGCAACTTCTCCTGGATCGAGGTGGAATGTCTGGGCGCCTGCGTGAATGCGCCCATGCTGCAGATCAACGAGGACAATTACGAGGATCTCAACCCGGACGTTCTGGCGCGAATTCTCGACGATCTCGCGGCCGGCAAGGCACCGAGGCCGGGTCCGCAGATCGAGCGGCAATTCTCCGCACCGGTCGGCGGACCGACCACGCTGACCGATGCTTCGCTATATGTCGGGAACGGCGGGGCCGGTCCGGGCACGGCCACGCATGCGGGCGCGGCGTTGCACGATGACGCCGCCAAGATGCCGGGCGAACCGGCGGAGCGGCGCGAAGCTCCCGCGCCGAAGCCGCCCGAAGGAGACCAGACCGAGCCGAGGCGCGACTGATGCTCGCAGACAAGGACCGCATCTTCAAGAATCTCTACGGGCTCCACGACTGGGGGCTCGAGGGCGCGCGGTCGCGCGGCGCCTGGGACGGCACCAAGGCGATCCTGGAGAAGGGCCGCGATTGGATCCTCAACGAGATGAAGGCGTCGGGGCTGCGCGGGCGCGGCGGAGCCGGATTCCCCACCGGACTGAAATGGTCGTTCATGCCCAAGCAGTCCGACGGCCGTCCGCATTATTTGGTGGTCAACGCCGACGAATCCGAGCCCGGCACCTGCAAGGACCGCGAGATTCTCCGCCACGACCCGCATCTCCTGATCGAGGGCTGCCTGATCGCTTCCTTCGCGATGGGCGCCCATGTCGCCTATATCTATATCCGCGGTGAGTTCATCCGCGAGCGCGAACACCTGCAGGCCGCCGTCGACCAGGCCTACGCGGCCAACCTGATCGGCAAGAACAATCTTCACGGGTTCGACTTCGACCTCTACGTCCACCACGGCGCCGGCGCCTACATCTGCGGCGAGGAAACCGCGCTGCTCGAAAGCCTGGAAGGCAAGAAGGGCATGCCGCGGCTCAAGCCGCCGTTCCCGGCCAACGTCGGCCTCTATGGCTGCCCGACCACCGTGAACAACGTGGAATCGATCGCGGTCGCCCCCGACATCCTGCGCCGCGGCGCCGCCTGGTTCTCCGCCATCGGCCGGCCGAACAACACCGGAACCAAGCTGTTCTGCATCTCGGGCCACGTCGAGAAGCCGTGCAACGTCGAGGAGGCGATGGGCATCACGTTCCGCGAGCTCATCGAGACCCACGCGGGGGGCGTGCGCGGCGGCTGGGACAATCTCCTCGCCATCATTCCCGGAGGCTCCTCGGTGCCGTTGCTGCCGGCCTCGCAATGCGAGGACCTGATCATGGATTTCGACGCGCTCAAGGACCTCAAGTCGGGCCTGGGCACCGCTGCCGTCATCGTGATGGACAAATCGACCGACGTCGTGCGCGCGATCGCGCGCATCGCCTATTTCTACAAGCACGAGAGCTGCGGCCAATGCACGCCGTGCCGCGAGGGCACCGGCTGGATGTGGCGCGTGCTCACCCGCATGGCCGAAGGGCGTGCCGGCAAGCGCGAGATCGGGCTGCTGCTCGAAGTCACCACCCAGGTCGAAGGACACACGATTTGCGCGCTCGGCGACGCGGCGGCGTGGCCGATCCAGGGATTGATCCGGCATTTCCGTCCTGAGATCGAGCGGCGAATCGACGAATATGCCGCGCGACCCCACCCGGCGCCGGTGGCGATCGCGGCGGAATAGGAGAGCTCGATGAGTCAGCCGACGCAGCATCTCGCCCAGCTCAATATCGGCCGCCTGCGCTACGAGCTCGACGATCCGCGTCTTGCGGATTTCATCGACAATTTGGCACGCGTCAACGCCATCGCCGAACGCAGCGAGGGATTCGTCTGGCGGCTCCAGGACGAGACCGGCAACGCCACCAACATCCGGGCGTTCGCCGACCCGCGCATGGCCGTGAACATGTCGATCTGGGAGGGCGTCGAGGCACTGGAAAAATATGTGTGGCAGACCGTGCACGCGCGCTTCTACGGCCGTCGCACCGAATGGTTCGAGCACCTGGACCGCCCCTATCTCGTGATGTGGTGGGTTCCGGCTGGGCACCGGCCGACCATCGAGGAAGCTCTCGGAAGGCTCGATCACCTGCGGGTGCACGGGCCGAGCGAGCATGCGTTCGGCTGGGACGGTATCGCAGGCGCGCAACTGTGGAAGACGGCGCGCTGCGCCTGACCGATCGCAGGATGAACCGGTGACCCCATGACCAAGCTGAACATCGACGGCAAAGAGATCGACGTCCCGCCGGAATTTACGCTGCTACAGGCGTGCGAGGCGGCGGGCGCGGAGATTCCGCGGTTTTGCTTCCACGAGCGGCTGTCGATCGCCGGCAATTGCCGCATGTGCCTGGTTGAGCTCGTCGGCTCGCCGAAACCGGTCGCAAGCTGCGCCTGGGGGGTGCGCGACTGCCGGCCCGGGCCCAAGGGCGAGCCGCCGGCGGTCAACACCAAGACCCCGATGGTCAAGAAGGCGCGCGAAGGCGTGATGGAGTTCCTGCTGATCAATCACCCGCTGGATTGCCCGATCTGCGATCAAGGCGGGGAATGCGACCTGCAGGACCAGGCCATGGCCTATGGGGTCGACGCCAGCCGCTACCAGGAAAACAAGCGCGCGGTCGAAGACAAATACCTCGGCGCGCTCGTCAAGACCATCATGACGCGCTGCATCCATTGCACGCGCTGCATCCGCTTCGCCACCGAGGTCGCCGGAGTCCCCGAGCTCGGCGCGATCGGCCGCGGCGAGGACATGGAGATCACCACCTATCTCGAGCACGCGATGAGCTCGGAGTTGCAGGGCAACGTGGTCGACCTTTGCCCGGTCGGCGCCCTGACTTCGAAGCCGTATGCGTTCGCGGCGCGACCCTGGGAGCTCACCAAGACCGAATCCATCGACGTGATGGACGCGGTCGGGTCCGCGATCCGCATCGATTCTCGCGGCCGTGAGGTCATGCGTATCCTGCCGCGCGTCAACGACGACGTGAACGAGGAATGGATTTCCGACAAGACGCGGCACGTCGTCGACGGATTGAGGGTGCAGCGGCTCGATCAGCCCTACATTCGCTCCGGCGGGCGCCTGCGGCCCGCATCGTGGCCGCAAGGGTTCCAGGCGATCGCCGCGAAGCTCAAGGCGACGCGTGCGGAGCGGATCGGCGCGATTGCCGGCGACCTTGCGGCCGTCGAAGAAATGTTCGCGCTCAAGGACCTGATGACCCGGCTTGGCGTCGGCAATTTGGATTCGCGCCAGGACGGTACCGCGCTCGATCCGCGCTGGGGCAGGGCGACCTATCTCTTCAACGCCGGGATTGCCGGGATCGAGCGCGCCGACGCGCTCGTCATCGTCGGATCGAACCCGCGCAAGGAAGCCGCGGTGCTCAACGCGCGCATCCGCAAGCGCTGGCGCATGGGGCATTTCCCGATCGCGCTGATCGGGGAGCAGGCGGATCTGACCTATCCGTACGATTATCTCGGCGCCGGTCCGGAAACGCTCGCCGAAGTCGGGGCGGGCCGCCATCGCTTCGCGGAAATGCTGAAAGCGGCGGAACGGCCGATGATGATCATCGGCCAAGGGGCGCTGGCACGGCCCGACGGCGCGGCGGTGGCCGCGCTTGCGGCGAGGCTCGCGCTCGATATCGGTGCGGTCAAGGAAGATTGGAACGGCTTCTGCGTGCTGCACACGGCGGCGGCCCGCGTGGGCGCGTTCGACATCGGCTTTGTCCCGACTGGGCCCGGCCGAGGCATGAAGGAAATGCGGCGGGCGGGAGCGCTGGAACTCGCATTCCTGCTCGGGGTCGACGAGATCGACATCGCCCCCGGCGCTTTCGTGGTCTATATCGGTACCCACGGAGATCTCGGCGCGCATCGGGCCGACGTGATCCTTCCCGGCGCCGCTTATCCGGAAAAGTCCGGCCTCTTCGTCAACACCGAAGGGCGGGTGCAGATGGCGACCCGCGCCACCTTTCCGCCCGGCGAGGCGCGCGAGGACTGGGCCATCCTGCGGGCGCTCTCGGACGTGCTCGGGCGCAGGCTGCCCTACGATTCGCTTGCAGCCTTGCGGACGGCCTTGTTCAAGGCGCATCCGCATCTGCAGCGGATCGATCAGATCGTGCCCGCGGATGCCGCCGATATCCGCAAGCTCGCCGATCGCGGCGGCACGCCGGACAAGATGCCGTTCCAGCCCGCGATCGTCGATTTCTATCTTACCAATCCGATCGCGCGCGCTTCCGCGGTGATGGCGGAATGCTCGGCCCTCGCGCGCGGCAACGCGGCGGCGACGGCCGCCGAGTAGGAGATCGGAATGGTCGAGTTCTGGTGGACCTACGCATGGCCTTTCGCGGTGATCGTGGCGGAGAGCGTGCTGCTCCTCGTCGTGCTGCTGATCGTCATTGCCTACGTGCTCTACGCCGACCGCAAGATCTGGGCCGCGGTGCAGATCCGGCGCGGTCCCAACGTGGTCGGCCCGTGGGGTCTGCTGCAATCGTTTGCCGACCTGCTCAAGTTCATGCTCAAGGAGCCGATCATCCCCGCCGGAGCCAACAAAGGCGTTTTCCTGCTGGCGCCGCTCGTCACCTGCGTGCTGGCGCTCGCCGCCTGGGCGGTGATCCCGGTCAACGTCGGCTGGGTCATCGCCGACATCAACGTCGGAATCCTGTACATCTTCGCGATCTCCTCGCTCGCCGTCTACGGCATCATCATGGCCGGTTGGGCGTCCAACTCGAAATATCCGTTCCTGGCCGCGCTGCGCTCGGCGGCGCAAATGGTGTCCTACGAAGTCTCCATCGGCTTCGTCATGATCACCGTGCTGCTGTGCGTCGGATCGCTCAACCTCACCGCCATCGTCGAGGCGCAGAACGGGCATTGGGGGCTGTTCAACTGGTTCTGGCTGCCGCTGTTTCCGATGTTCGTCATCTTCTTCATCTCGGCGCTGGCGGAAACCAACCGCACCCCGTTCGATCTCGTCGAAGCGGAATCCGAGCTCGTCGCCGGTTTCATGGTCGAATACGGATCTAGCCCGTACATGATGTTCATGCTTGGGGAATACGTGGCCATCGCCACCATGTGCGCGATGTGCACGATCCTGTTCATGGGCGGCTGGCTGCCGCCGTTCCCGATTCCGCCGTTCACCTGGGTTCCGGGGGTCGTGTGGTTCTCGCTCAAGGCGCTGTCCGTGTTCTTCCTGTTCGCCATGGTCAAGGCGTTCGCGCCGCGCTATCGCTACGACCAGTTGATGCGGCTTGGCTGGAAGGTCTTCCTGCCGATATCGCTTGCCGCGGTCGCGATCGTCGCGGCGGTGTTGCAGCTCGCGGCGCTTGCGGCCCGATGAGTGCCGGCACGAGCATGGACGAGGGTCGAACGCAGGCGCCAGAAGCGCCGCAGAGGATGAAACGATGAGACTCGACCAGGCGGCGCGATCGATCTTCCTGAAGGAATTCGTGGAGGCCCTACTGCTGTCGCTGCGGTATTTCTTCAAGCCCAAGGCGACGCTGAACTACCCGTTCGAGAAGGGGCCGCTGTCGCCGCGATTCCGCGGCGAGCACGTGCTGCGGCGCTATCCCAACGGCGAGGAGCGCTGCATCGCCTGCAAGCTGTGCGAGGCGATCTGCCCGGCCCAGGCCATCACCATCGAGGCGGGTCCGCGCCGCAACGACGGCACGCGCCGCGCCACGCGCTACGACATCGACATGGTGAAATGCATCTATTGCGGGCTGTGCCAGGAGGCCTGCCCGGTCGATGCCGTGGTCGAGGGACCGAATTTCGAGTTTTCGACCGAGACCCGGGAAGAGCTCTATTACGACAAGGAGCGCCTGCTCGCCAACGGCGATCGGTGGGAGCGGGAGGTCGCCAAGAATCTCGCGCTCGACGCTCCCTACCGGTGAGGTCGGCAATGGTCGTCGCCAGCCTGTTCTTCTATTTGTTCGCCGGCATCTGCGTGGCTTCCGGCTTCATGGTCATCGCCGCGCGCAACCCGGTGCACTCGGTGCTCTACCTGATCCTGGCTTTCGTCAGCGCCGCCGGCCTGTTCGTGCTGATGGGCGCCGAGTTCCTGGCGATGATCCTCATCGTGGTCTACGTCGGCGCCGTCGCCGTGCTGTTCCTGTTCGTGGTGATGATGCTCGACGTGGATTTCGCCGAGCTCAGGCAGGGTTTCCTCAGCTATCTGCCCATCGGCATCGTGATCGGCATCGTCTTCCTGGTCGAGCTGCTGCTGGTGGTGGCGGTGTGGGCGATCGGCACCCAGGTGCCGGGGGCGATCACGGCGCCGATCCCGCCGCTCGAAAGCGTGAGCAATACCGAGGCGCTGGGACGCGTGCTCTATACGCGCTACATCTACTATTTCCAGGCCGCGGGGCTCATCCTGCTCGTCGCCATGATCGGCGCCATCGTGCTCACGCTGCACCACAAGCGCGGCGTGCGGCGCCAGAACGCCGCCGATCAGATTGCACGCACGCCGCGGACCGCGATCGAGCTCAGGCAGGTGCGGCCGGGACAAGGGATCTAGAGCGATGGGGATCGGTCTCGGGCATTATCTCGCGGTTGCCGCGATCCTGTTCACGCTGGGCATCCTCGGGATCTTCCTCAACCGCAAGAACGTCATCATCATCCTGATGTCGATCGAGCTGATCCTGCTCGCGGTCAACATCAACCTGGTGGCGTTCTCCACGCATCTCGGCGATCTCGTCGGCCAGGTGTTCGCGCTGATCGTGCTCACGGTGGCCGCCGCGGAGGCCGCGATCGGGCTGGCCATTCTCGTCGCCTATTACCGCAACCGCGGCTCGATCGCGGTCGAAGACGTCAGTCTGATGAAGGGCTGAGGGGGCAATGTACCAGGCGATCGTTTTCCTGCCGCTGATCGGCTGCGTCATCGCCGGCCTGTTCGGCCGCGCCATCGGTCCGCGGCCCTCCGAGCTCGTTACCACGACCTTGCTGTTCGCCTCGATGGTGCTGTCCTGGATCGCGTTCGCGTGGGTCGGTTTCGGCCATCAGGACGCCCACGTCGTGCTCGGCACCTTCATCGGGTCCGGCGACCTCCACGCCGAATGGGCGCTCAGGATCGATCCGTTGACCGCGGTCATGCTGGTGGTCGTCACCACGGTATCGGCGTTCGTGCACCTCTACTCGATCGGCTACATGTCCGAGGACCCGGGCCGGCCGCGGTTCTTCTCGTTCCTGTCGCTGTTCACGTTCGCCATGCTGATGCTGGTCACCGCCGACAATCTCGTGCAGCTGTTCTTCGGCTGGGAAGGCGTCGGGCTCGCCAGCTATCTGCTGATCGGGTTCTGGTATCACAAGCCGGAGGCCAACGCCGCGGCGATCAAGGCCTTCATCGTCAACCGCATCGGCGACTTCGGGTTCGCGCTCGGCATCTTCGCGGTGTTCATGATGGTCGGCGCGCTCGACTTCGGCACCATCTTCGCCCAGGCGCCCGGCCTCGTCGGCAAGACCATCTATTTCCTCGGCTATCAGATGGACGCGCTCGCGCTGATCTGCGTGCTGCTGTTCATCGGTGCCATGGGCAAGTCGGCGCAGTTCCTGCTGCACACCTGGTTGCCGGATGCCATGGAGGGCCCGACCCCGGTGTCGGCGCTCATCCACGCCGCCACCATGGTGACGGCGGGCGTGTTCATGGTGGCGCGACTGTCGCCGCTGTTCGACCTTGCGCCCTCGGCGCTCGCCTTCGTCACCTTTATCGGCGCCACCACCGCGTTCTTCGCGGCCACGGTGGGCCTCGTGCAGAACGACATCAAGCGCATTATCGCCTATTCGACCTGCTCGCAGCTCGGCTACATGTTCGTCGCCATGGGGGTCGGCGCGTATTCGGTCGGCATGTTCCACCTGTTCACCCATGCCTCGTTCAAGGCTCTGCTGTTCCTCGGCTCGGGCTCGGTCATCACCGCCATGCATCACGAGCAGGACATCCGCAAGATGGGCGGGCTGCGATCCAAGCTGCCGTTCACCTATTGGACGATGATCATCGGCACCCTGGCGCTGACCGGGTTTCCGCTCACCGCCGGCTATTATTCCAAGGACGCGGTCATCGAGGCGGCATATTCGGGCCGCGGCTCGGTCGCGACGTATGGCTACCTGCTCACGCTGATCTCGGCGGCGCTGACCGCGTTCTATTCCTGGCGCCTCATCTTCAAGACGTTCCACGGCGAGCCCAACGAGCATCACGCCTTCGAGCACGCCCGCGAGAGCCCGCTCGTCATGCTGGTTCCGCTCGCGGTGCTGGCGCTGGGTTCGATCGTGACCGGTTTTGCGTTCGACGCGGTGTTCGCCGGTCATGGCGCCGAGGGTTTCTTCCGCGAATCGCTCAAGTTCGCCCACGGCGCCGCCGCCGAGGTCGGCGCGCCCTGGTTCATCGCGGTGCTGCCCACCGTGATGATGGCGGCGGGATTTCTGGTGGCGTGGCAGTTCTACATCCGCAGGCCGGACCTGCCGCCCGAGCTCGCGCGCCAGCAGTCGCTGCTATATCAGTTCCTGCTCAACAAATGGTATTTCGACGAGATCTACGACTTTCTGCTGGTTCGGCCGGCGCTGTGGCTCGGCCGGCTGTTGTGGAAGGGCGGCGATGAACGCGTCATCGATGGGCTCGGCCCCGACGGCATTTCGGCGCGCGTCATCGACATCACCCGCAGCGTGATGCGGCTGCAGACGGGCTATCTCTATCACTATGCGTTCGCCATGCTGATCGGGGTCGCGGCCCTGGTCACCTGGTTCATGCTCCGCGGGGGATTGCACCCATGATGGGCTGGCCCATCCTGTTCGTCATCACGGTGCTGCCGTTGGTCGGTGCCCTGGTCATCGCCACGTTGCGGGGCGAGGACGATATCGTCGCCCGCAACGCGCGCTGGGCGGCGTTGTGGACGACGCTCGTCACCTTCGCGGTGTCGCTGATCCTGGTCTGGCGATTCGATCCGACCTCGCCGGATTTCCAGTTCGAGGAAAAGGCGGCCTGGCTCGGCGGCGCGATCGGCTATCACATGGGAGTCGACGGGATCTCGCTGCCGTTCGTGATCCTGACCACCGGCCTGATGCCGATCTGCATCGTCGCCAGCTGGCAGGCGATCGAGTGGCGCGTGCGGGAATACATGATCGCCTTCCTGGTGCTCGAGACGTTGATGGTGGGCACCTTCTCCGCGCTCGACCTGGTGCTGTTCTATCTGTTCTTCGAGGGTGGCCTGATTCCGATGTTCCTCATCATCGGCATCTGGGGCGGGCCGCGGCGCGTCTATGCGAGCTTCAAGTTCTTCCTCTATACGCTCACCGGCTCGGTGCTGATGCTGCTCGCCATCATGGCGATGTACTGGAACGCGGGCACCACCGACATTCCCGTCTTGCTCAAGCATTCGTTCCCGGCCGGGATGCAGACCTGGCTATGGCTCGCCTTCTTCGCCTCGTTCGCGGTGAAGCTGCCGATGTGGCCGGTGCATACCTGGCTGCCGGACGCCCACGTCGAAGCGCCGACCGCGGGTTCGGTGATCCTCGCAGCGATCCTGCTGAAAATGGGCGGCTACGGCTTCCTGCGGTTCTCGCTGCCGATGTTCCCCACGGCCTCCCACGACTTCGCGCCGCTGATGTTCACGCTGTCGATCGTCGCCATCGTCTACACCTCGCTGGTCGCGCTGGTGCAGGAGGATTTCAAGAAGCTGATCGCCTATTCGTCGGTCGCGCACATGGGGTTCGTGACGATGGGGATCTTCGCCGGAACCATGCAGGGCGTCGCCGGCGGCATCTTCCAGATGATCTCCCACGGCATCGTCTCCGGCGCGCTGTTCCTGATCGTCGGCGTCGTCTACGATCGCATGCACACCCGCGAGATCGCCGCCTACGGCGGGCTGGCCAACAACATGCCGGTGTATGCCACGGTGTTCATGGTGTTCACGCTGGCGAATGTCGGGCTGCCGGGCACTTCGGGTTTCGTCGGCGAGTTCCTGTCGTTGATCGGCACCTTCAAGGTCAATACCTGGGTCGCGTTCCTGGCGACCACCGGCACGATCCTGTCGGCGGCCTACGCGCTCTGGCTCTACCGCAAGGTGATTTTCGGCGCGCTCGACAAGCCGGGCCTTGCGGCGCTCGCCGACCTCGATGCACGCGAGATGCTGATCTTCGCGCCGCTGGTGGTGCTCACGCTATTGCTCGGCTTCTTTCCCACGCCCGTTCTCGACGTATCGGCGTCTTCGGTCACGGCGTTGCTGGAGAGCTACAACCACGCGCTCGCCGCCGCCAAGTCCGCGGCGCTGGTCGCGCACTGACCGCGGCGGGTCCCGACGATGAACGAGGCTCAAGCCGTCCCCGCGATGCTGCCGGTGCTGCCGGAAATGGTGCTCGCCGTCGGCGCGATGGCACTGCTGATGTTCGGCGTGTTTGGCGGCGAGCGCGCGGCTTCGGTCGTGAACTGGGCCGCCATCGCGCTGCTCGTGCTCGTGGCGATCATCGTCGCGTTGCTGCCGCCAGGGCGGCTGACCGGCTTCGGCGGCAGCTTCGTGCTCGACGATTTTGCCCGGTTCATGAAGGTGCTGGCGCTTGCCGGCTCGGCGTTCGCCATCGTGATGCTGGTCGGCCACGTGGAGTCGGAACGCCAGCGTCGATTCGAATATCCGGTGCTGATCCTGCTCTCGACCCTGGGCATGATGGTGCTGATCTCGGCCACGGATCTGATCGCGCTCTATCTCGGGCTCGAGCTGATGAGTCTCTGCCTCTACGTGCTCGCCGCGATCCAGCGGGATTCGGTGCGCTCGACCGAGGCGGGATTGAAATATTTCGTATTGGGCGCGCTCTCCTCCGGCATGCTGCTCTACGGCGCTTCGCTGATCTACGGTTTCACCGGCACGGTGAGCTTCGCCGGCATCGCCAAGGCCAGTACCCAGGCGGACCTCGGCCTGGTGTTCGGGCTGGTGTTCCTGTTCGCCGGGTTCTGCTTCAAGGTTTCGGCGGTGCCGTTCCACATGTGGACGCCCGACGTTTATGAAGGCGCCCCGACGCCGATCACGGCCTTCTTCGCCGCGGCTCCGAAGGTGGCGGCGATCGCCATGTTCGTGCGCCCGACCATTTCGGCGTTCCCGGGCATCATCGGGCAATGGCAGCAGATCGTGGTGTTCGTCTCCATCGCCTCGATGACGCTCGGCGCCTTCGCGGCGATCGGTCAGCGCAATTTCAAGCGGCTGATGGCGTATTCCTCGATCGGCCACATGGGGTTCGCGCTGATCGGGCTCGCCGCCGGTACCGAGGAGGGCGTGCGCGGCGTCATCATCTACATGGCGATCTATCTGGCCATGACGCTGGGCACCTTCGCCTGCATCCTGGCGATGCGCTACAAGGGCGGCAGTGTCGAAGAGCTTGCGGATCTGTCCGGCCTTGCCCGCACGCATCCGGGCATGGCGCTGTTCCTGGCGTTGCTGTTGTTCTCGCTCGCCGGCGTGCCGCCGCTCGCGGGTTTCTTCGCGAAGTTCTACGTATTCCTTGCCGCGATCAAGGCGGGACTCTATGCGCTCGCCGTGATCGGCGTGCTCGCGAGCGTGGTGGGAGCCTATTATTATCTGATGATCGTCAAGACCATGTATTTCGACGAGCCGAAGGGAAGCTTCGAGCCGATGACCCGGGAGCTCAGATTGGTGCTCGGCGTGACCGGCTTGTTCAATCTGTTGTTCTTCGCCTATCCGGCGCCGCTGATCGAGGCGGCTGCGGCGGCGGCGAAATCGCTGTTTTGACCACATGGAGCTCGATCCCGCCGCCGCCGCCGCCGGGGTTCGGCTGATCGTCCACGACACCGTCGGATCGACGAACGCCGAGGCGCTGTTGCAAGCACGGCTGGGCGAGCGCGGGCCTTTGTGGGTCACGGCGGCGCAACAAACCGCGGGCCGCGGACGGCGCGGCCGCTCCTTCATCTCCGATCGCGGCAATCTCTACGCGAGCCTGCTGCTCACCGATCCTGCTCCCGCCGATCGCGCTGCCGAGCTCTCCTTCGTGGCGGCGCTCGCGCTCCAGGATGCGGTCTGCGAGCTCGCCACGATGCTCGCCCCGCGCATCCGGTTCAAATGGCCGAACGACATGATCTGCGATGGCGCGAAATTCGCGGGCATCCTGGTCGAGGGCGAAAGTTCCTCGGACCGGCCGCTCGCGGCCGTAATCGGCATCGGCGTGAATTGCGCGCGCCACCCGGCCGGCACGGCCTATCCGGCGACCGATCTTGCCGCGGCGGGGGCCTCAGTGAGCCCCGCAGCGCTGTTTCGCGCGCTGTCGCATACCATGTTGCTGCGGCTCGCAGAATGGGATCGGGGCCGCGGCTTTGCCGCGATCCGCACCGCCTGGCTCGCGCGCGCCATGGGGCTCGCCGAGGCCATACGGGTGAGCCTTCCGGAACGGGAGCTGCATGGCCGGTTCGAGAGCCTGGACCAGGCCGGGCGGCTGCTGCTGCGGCGTGAGGATGGGACCCTGGAGATCATCTCGGCCGGGGATATCTTTCCGGTCGCGCCGCGAGGGTCGCCTACCGCCACGCCGCAGGTGGCGGCGGTCCTCGGAGGCGAGCCTCCCACCGGCGAACGTTCGCCCGACTGCGCAAGCATGTCTCCCACCGGCCAAGGTCGCGATCGATGAGCGGGCCCAGCGAGCTCGTGTTCGCGCCGCTCGGGGGCGTCGGCGAAATCGGGATGAACCTCTCGATTTATGGCTTGGGCCCGGAGCGCAGCCGAACCTGGATCGCGATCGACTTCGGCGTCTCGTTCGGCGGCGAGGAGGATCTACCGGGCATCGATCTCGTGCTGCCCGACATCCGGTTCCTGGTCGAGGAGCGTCGCAACCTCGCCGGCATCGTGCTCACGCACGCCCACGAGGATCATTTCGGTGCGCTGCTCGATCTGTGGCCGCAACTCCGGGTGCCCGTCTATGCGACGCCGTTCACCGCGGCTTTGCTCGATGCCAAGCGCCGCGGCGAGCCCGGCGCACCGGAGATACCCGTGCGCGTGGTCGAGCTCGGATCGCGGTTCGCCGTGGGACCGTTCGACATCGAGCTGGTGTCGGTCGCCCATTCGATCCCGGAATCGAATGCGCTGATCATCCGCACCCCCCTCGGCAGCGTGCTCCACACCGGCGATTGGAAGATCGACCCGACCCCGGTCATCGAGCCGCCGACCGACGAGGCCAAGCTCAGGGCCGTCGGCGACGAAGGCGTGCTGGCGCTCGTCGGGGATTCCACCAATGCCGTCCGCGACGGGCGTTCGCCCTCGGAGCGCGACGTGGCGAAGACGCTGGCCGAGCTGGTCCGCACCGCCCGCGGCAGGGTCGCGCTCACGACCTTCGCGTCGAACGTGGCGAGGATCCGCTCGGCCGCCACAGCGGCAGCCGCGGCCGGCCGGGAAGTCGTCGTGGTCGGGCGTGCGATGGAGCGCGTCGTCCAGGTGGCGCGCGAGACCGGTTATCTCGAAGGCATCGCCGCGTTCCGCGGCATCGAGGTGTACCGGCAGCTGCCGCCCGACAAGGTGGTTGCGCTGTGCACCGGCAGCCAGGGCGAGCCGCGCGCGGCGCTGGCGCGCATTGCCGATGAGTCGCATCCGGAAATCACGTTCGCTCGGGGCGACCGCGTGATCTTTTCGTCGCGGACCATCCCCGGCAACGAGAAGCCGGTGAACCGCATCATCAACGGCCTGGTGCGGCAAGGCATCGAAGTCGTGACCGATCGCAACGAGCTCGTCCACGTGTCCGGCCATCCGCGACGGGCGGAGCTGGAGGACATGTACCGCTGGGTACGGCCGCAAATCGCCATTCCCGTCCATGGCGAGGCCTTGCACCTGCACGAGCACGCGCAGCTCGCCCGCCGCCTGGGCGTGAAGCAGGTGATCGAATGCCAGGACGGCGACCTCGTCCGGCTTGCGCCGGGGCGGGCGGAAATCATCGACGAGGTGCCCTCCGCGCGGATTTACAAGGACGGCCGGGTGCTGGTCGAGGCCGAGGCGCGCACCGTACCCGAACGGCGGCGGCTGGCTTTTGCCGGCGTGATCTCGGTCGCGCTCGTCGTCACCGCGCAAGGAGAGCTTGCCGCCGACCCCGAGTTGCGGCTCACGGGAATTCCCGAGCGCAACGGCGACGGCGAGCCGATGGCCGAGCTCGCCCATGCGGCCCTCATGGATACGTTCAAGTCGTTGCCGCGGCCGCATCGGCGCGATCCCGAGGCCCTGGCGCAATCGCTCGGCCGCGCCGTGCGCAACACGCTTGCGGCGCACTGGGACAAGAAGCCGATATGCCACGTCCATGTCTTGACGGTATAAGCGGGGACACCGCCGGCGGAATTTTGCGGGGAAGATTGCGAATGATCGGACGCCTCAACCACGTGGCCATTGCAGTACGCAATATCGCCCAAGCCGCCAAAGTCTATCGGGACATCCTGGGCGCCAGCGTGTCCGAAGTGGTTCCGCAGCCCGAGCACGGCGTCTCGACGGTCTTCATCAGCCTGCCCAATGCCAAGATCGAGCTGCTCGAACCGCTGGGAGCCGGATCGCCGCTCGAAAAATTCCTGGAGCGCAATCCCGACGGCGGCATCCACCATCTGTGCTACGAGGTCGACGACATCCTCGCCGCGCGCGAGCGCCTCAAGGCGAGCGGAGCGCGGGTTTTGGGCGATGGGGAGCCGAAGATCGGCGCCCACGGCAAACCGGTGCTGTTCCTGCACCCCAAGGATTTTTGCGGTACTTTGGTCGAGCTCGAGCAGGCGTAATCGAATGTCGCTGACGACGTCGCTCGCCATCTATTTCATCGTGTGGTGGACGGTGCTGTTCGCCGTGCTGCCGTGGGGCATACGCTCGCAGCTCGAAAGCGGTGAAGTGGTACCCGGGAGCGATCCGGGCGCGCCCGCGCTGCCCAAGCTGCGCAGCAAGCTGATCTGGACCACGGTGGTCGCCACGATCACCTTCGCGGTCATCTACGCCGTGTACGTCTATCGGCTGATCGCGCTCGACGATCTTGCGACCTGGTTCGGGATCCCGAAATGAATGCGAACATCCGTCGTCCGCTCACCCGCGCGGCTTGGTCACCAGCTGCGTCTGCGTGACCACGGCGGCCAGCCGGCCGTCGCCCCGCGTGATCCGGGTCTGCCAGACCATCGTGGTCTTTCCGCGGTGAAGGGGGGTGCATTCCGCCCGGGCGATGTCGCCGGCCGGGATCGCGGTGAAAAAATTCGTCTTGCTTTCGATGGTGGTGGTCCAGGTGCCCTCGGGCAAATTCTGGACCGTGGCAATCGCGCCCAAGGTATCGGCGAACGCCATCAAGGCGCCCCCGTGGAGCACAGCCGGCCGGGTGCACAGGTCTTCGCGCACCTTGAGCTCGGCTTCGACCCGCTCGGGGCTCACGCTGCGAAGCTCGATCCCGAGCAGCTCGGAAAACGGGAGGGGGTCGATGGCCATTTCCGGTTCCCTGCGAACCAAAAAAAGAAGAGCAGGGTCAAAGCCCTGCTCGCTGTTCTTGATGTCGCCCTCGGTCCCTGAGTATGGTTTTCTGGTCTTCTCTGCGGGTGGCAGCGGATGATCGCGCCGTCGGGCTTTCCTCCCAAGACTTGGACCGCATGGCGGACTGCGGTTCTGACGCCGTCATGCCCGTGCCCTGCGCGATTTCGAGCCTAGCCGATCTCAGGTACGTTGATCAAGCAGAACACGACGACGAAGGCTGCGAATCTGGCCGGGACGGTGCCATGCTCCCCCAGTTCGGCGACAGTGCCATGACAGGGGCGGAAACCCGGCAGCCGACGCATTGACGCCTTGTATTTTCGGCAATGATCCGGTTTCACTCCGCCATCCCGCCCGCCCTCCGGAATTGCCCCCGCCCATGCGTCTCTCCCGGTATTTCCTGCCGATCCTGCGCGAGACCCCCAAGGAAGCCGAGATCGTCTCGCATCGCCTCATGCTGCGGGCGGGCATGATCCGCCAGGAGGCGGCCGGCATCTATGCCTTCCTGCCGCTGGGTCACCGAGTGTTGCGCAAGGTCTGCCGCATCGTCCGCGAGGAGAACAGGACCGCGCCGGCGCGATCGAAATGCTGATGCCCACCCTGCAACCCGCCGAGCTGTGGCGCGAGAGCGGGCGCTACGAGGATTACGGCAAGGAAATGCTGCGCATCAAGGATCGGCACGGGCGCGATCTCCTCTATGGACCCACCAACGAGGAGATGATCACCGAGATTTTTCGCGCCTATGTGCGTTCGTACAAGGATTTGCCGTTGAACCTCTACCACATCCAATGGAAATTCCGGGACGAGGTGCGGCCGCGGTTCGGCACCATGCGGTCGCGGGAGTTCCTCATGAAGGACGCCTATTCCTTCGACATCGACCAGGCCGGCGCCCGGCACTCTTACAACAGGATGTTCGTCGCCTATCTGCGGACCTTCGCGCGCATGGGCCTCAAGGCGATCCCGATGGTCGCGGAGACCGGGCCGATCGGCGGCAATCTCAGCCACGAATTTACGATCTTGGCCTCGACCGGCGAGAGCGAGGTGTATTGCCATCGCGATTACCTCGATTTCGAAGTCCCGGGCGAGGGCGTCGATTTCGAGGACCGGGAGGGACTGCAGGCGATCGTGGATCGCTGGACGTCGCTCTACGCGGCGACCTCGGACAAGCACGATCCGGCCGCATTCGATGCGATCCCGGCGCCGGACCGGGTTCAGGCGCGCGGCATCGAAGTCGGACACATTTTCTATTTCGGAACGAAATATTCCGAGCCGATGAAGGCGCTGGTGACGGGCCGGGACGGCGTCGAGCGCCCGGTCCATATGGGATCCTACGGCATCGGTCCGAGCCGTCTCGTCGCCGCCATTATCGAGGCCTGCCACGACGACGCGGGGATCCAATGGCCCGAATCGGTCGCCCCGTTCCGGGCGATCGTGCTCAACCTCAAGCAGGGCGACGGCGCGACCGATGCGGCCTCGGAGCATCTCTACCGCGCGCTTACCGCGCGGGGCCTCGACGTGCTCTACCACGACCTCGACGAGCGGCCCGGCCCCAAGTTCGCGATGGCCGACCTGATCGGGATTCCCTGGCAGATCCTCGTAGGCCCCAGGGGGCTCGCCGCGGGCAAGATCGAGCTCAAGCGACGCGCCGACGGCGCGCGCGAGCAACTTGCGCCGGATGCGGCAATCGACCGGCTTGCGGCATAAAGCTGTTTGCTTCCTCGATTTCCCCGTCTTTGGCGCTAGCGTAACGGCCGGAATCGGATGAAATCGGTGAGGCGGGGACAGGATCCATGAACGAGCCGATCGCAACCCGGCCCTTTGCCGCGTTCGAGTGGATGCTGTCGCTGCGCTATCTGCGCGCCCGCCGCAAAGAGGGCTTCATCTCCGTCATCGCCGGGTTCTCGTTCCTCGGCATCCTGCTCGGGGTGGCCACGCTGATCATCGTCATGGCGGTGATGAACGGGTTCCGCAAGGAGCTGCTCGAGAAGATCCTCGGGCTCAATGGCCACCTGCTGGTCCAGCCGCTGGATTCGCCGCTCACCGACTGGGAGCAGGTCGCTTCGCGGATTGCCGGCGTCGCCGGAGTGAGACTGGCGGCGCCCATCGTCGAAGGCCAGGCCCTTGCCTCCTCCCCGTTCAATGCTTCCGGGGTGCTGGTGCGCGGCATCCGCGCCGCCGATCTGATGCAGCTTCCCTCGATCGCCAACAACATCCGCCAGGGCACGATCGACGGATTCGATGCAGGTCAGGGCCTGATCATCGGCAAGCGACTGGCCGATCAGCTCTCGGCCCACGTCGGGGATTCCCTGACCCTGGTCGCGCCCCGCGGCGCGGTCACCGCCATGGGCACCACGCCCAGGATCAAGACGTACAAGATCGCCGCCGTGTTCGAGATCGGCATGTCGGAATACGACGCCGCTTTCGTGTTCATGCCGATGCCGGAGGCCCAGGCCTATTTCAACCGAGCGAGCGACGTCACCGCGATCGAGGTCTACACCAACGATCCCGACGACATCGATGCGTTGCGCGGCCGGATCAGCGAAGCCGCCGGCCGGCCGATCTTCATGATCGATTGGCGGCAGCGCAACGCCACGTTCTTCAACGCGCTCCAGGTCGAGCGCAACGTGATGTTCCTGATCCTGATGCTGATCGTGCTGGTCGCGGCGCTCAACATCGTCTCCGGCCTGATCATGCTGGTGAAGGACAAGAGCGGCGACATCGCCATCCTGCGCACCATGGGTGCGACCCAGGGCGCGGTCATGCGCGTGTTCCTCATCACCGGAGCCTCGATCGGGGTGATCGGCACCTTCACGGGTTTCATCGTCGGCACTTTGGTCTGCCTCAACGTCGAATCGATCCGGCAATTCCTGTCCTGGCTCACCAGCACCGAGCTGTTCTCTCCCGAACTCTATTTCCTGTCGCGTCTGCCCGCCGAGATGGACGCCGGGGAGACGCTCGCGGTTCTCCTCATGGCGCTCGTGCTGTCGCTGCTCGCGACGCTCTACCCGTCCTGGCGTGCGGCGCGCCTCGATCCGGTCGAGGCGCTGCGTTACGAATGAGTGCCATGCCCGACGAGGACCCGGTGCTGTTGCTGGAGGCGGTCGAGCGCCGGTACCGTCAGGGTGAATCGATCCTGGAGATTCTCAGCGGCGCGGAGCTCGCGGTCCGGCCCGGGCAGTCGGTGGCGCTGATCGGGCCGTCGGGCGCCGGCAAGTCGACGCTGTTGCATATCGCCGGCCTGCTCGAGCATCCCGATGCCGGCGAGGTCTATGTGGACGGCAT
>WNFF01002400.1_pt1 | contig 20369 bp, 19 predicted proteins | sample 5400441 | NCBI WGS metagenome assembly WNFF01 (sample SAMN13153345, study PRJNA577476) | soil metagenome | isolation source: 120 cm saprolite under Douglas fir tree site 2 hole 3 replicate 1 | place: USA:California | collected 2015-04-18
CATTCCAGGCAATAACAGAATTATCGCGATAAGCGTAACCAGGCGGGTAGCGGCTCTCATGCTCACCTCCGCACGTGCCCCTCGCCGCGGCGACAAATATGACTTTATCTCATTTCCACAAAGCCGTCCGCCCGAAATTAGGTGTCCGTGGCCGACAAGATCGAAAGGTTCGCCGCCCGGCTTGGCACAGCCGGGCAATTTGCAAGGACTCCAAATAGCGAGACGCCATGATGGTCACGGGCAAGACAACCGGCGCTCTCAAGATTGACGGCACACCGTCCGCCGCTTACAGCTTGACGGCGCGCGCTCTGCATTGGATCACGGCCGCCCTGGTCCTGACGACGATTCCCCTCGGCGTTGTTATTGTGAACGAGTGGGGTGGGCCGCTGCAAGATCCGCTCTATGATCTGCACCGCTCCATCGGAGCCTTGCTTATCCTCGTCATGATCGTGCGGCTTGGCTATCGCTTGACGCATCCGCCCTTGCCGCTCCCCGACGATATCCCGCCGATGCAGCGGGTCGCCGCTCGCGCCACCCATTGGGCGCTGTATGGGCTGTTGGTCGTACAGCCGTTTGTCGGCTGGGCGGCCACTTCCGCCTATGGGGCGCAAATCGTGGTGTTCGGATTATTCGAACTGGCGCCGATCCTGTCTCAGGATCGCGCATTGTCCGATAGCCTCTTCGTGGTGCACGCATTGATTGGCGCGGCCATCGCGGGCCTTGTGGCTATGCATATCGGGGCCGCCCTTTATCATCACTTCGTGCGCCGGGACCGTGTTCTTATGCGCATGATCACGGGCTGACCGCCGCCGCCCGGCCGAACGGAGACGGAACGGTTGGTCGGGGACCGGGCATCTCAACTGACAATCAACCGTTCGCGAGAAATCCATGCGTTTTGACGCTGCCAACAGGGGCACTGGTAGAAGCCCGATCAGCGCTTTGCCGTCAAACACCTGAGGTAAGAGCCGGATGCCCGAGTCGGGCCTGTCCGGATCTGTGCGGGGGGTGCTCAGTAATGGGAATCCCTACCGCGATCTAAGGTAGAGTCGAGATGTGGCGCAGTGGCTGTAGGTCGGACATATCCGTTTCCGCCCCTTTCGTCTGGCGGTGCCTTAGTGGTTCGACCGTGACTCCGTTTCCACATCCCGCTCATCGAACCGGACGTGCAGATTTCCCGCATCCAGCTCTCGGACAAGACCTCACGCCTTGTTTTGGCGTGCGACGCCATCTGCGGGTCCTGAACCCTTCCTGGGGTTTATAGGTCGCCCAATCTTCCGGGTCCTTCACCACGTATTGCGTCTGTCTTGAACTGAGGCCCCTTCCCTCCCCCGGCATTACCCGGTTTCAGCGGTACTACGAACCTCTCCGCCACCCCAAAGCGCCCGGCCTGTCCCTCGCGGGCTTCCAGTGGTCATTGCTCTGACCACGCCATGGGGCTTCCCGTGTTGCGTACGCTTTCCTTGTGCACATGCTGTCGCCACTACCCCCGGCGCAGCGCCCGGCTCCCGACAAAGAATTGCGCTCTCGGCGGGGTAAGGGGCTAGGTGCTCCGGAAGGTTGCCCACGATGGCGCCGCTAGACTGTAGAACCACATTAACCGCTGTCTCCTCCGGCGGCTCAATCGCTCTCGACATCTGGCTCAGAAAGAAAGTGGCATGTCTGGCCTTCAGGTCAACGCCCGCCCACCGATCGTCATGCATGACGTACATCCTCACATTGAAACCGTAATCAGCCAAAGCCCGCGCCGGAGTTTGTTGATAAATGTGCCATCTGGAAAATCATGTGACATTTTTACAACCATCATCGGGGCCGACTCAGGTAAATTCCTGTTGCTCCTGTGACGGAGCTACCTCCCCCACTCTTGGCCCTGCATCTAGCGCGGGGCCAGTTTTCCAGCCTCCATTTCGCCGCGTTCGAGGAGCCTCATTGGTCACTGCGTTCATTCCTTGGGGGATGACCGAACGCGTTTGGCCGGCCGGTTTTCATTGGCAGGGCTATCCCGGCAACGGTATATTAATCCGTCGGTTGGCCTGACCCTCGGGCGCGACAATCCTTGATGCACGGGGTCGCTCCCCAAATGTGCTGTCGAGTAGCTCGCCCACTGTTAGGCCGAGGGGCCGGGGGTCGCTCCCCCGGCTACCCTAGACCGAATGGGTAACTCGCTACCCCGTCACCCACACCTCTCCTCGGATTGTTCCGCTATGACCAACGTGTTCAGACCCGGAGACCACGTGAAAGCACGCCATCCCGACGACGGCGCATACTACCCGGTCGTGATTGAGCGCATTGAAACGACAGGTGACTACTTAGTGAGGAGAGAGCCCAATTATAGATCGCCAACAGGCTCACCTCTGAGGGCTAGGTGGTTGGTCGATCCAGACGAAATTCTGCGGTAGGGGAAGCAAGCAAAATCATTTGCTTCCCTGCCAGTGAAATGCTATAAAAATTGCAGTGGTCCTGATCGGTCCCTCCCCAGGGGACAATAAAGCTTGCGCTGGTCCACACCAGCCTCATCCAAATCCTTGGCCCCCCCAATGTGGTGGGGGCCTTTTTCATTTGATGGCAGTTCGCGATAGCCCTGCTACCTCAATTGACTTGGCTCTCCCGAGAGGCTGAGCCCGGCGGTATACTGGGGTGTGCCTCTATTTTGGTTACGCTATCGCCATCCCGACAGCCGTTTTGCCGGCGTGGTGGTGCTCGAATCCGACACGCTTATTCGCGCGCGCATGAAAGCGGCGGCGTCCGGGGCCGTTCAGGGGCTCGACTTCGTTGGCGCCCACCAACTTGACAAGGGGAGCGCGCGCCGGATTCCGGCGGACATGATCGGCCGATTAGTCCACGATGGTGATCTTCGCCGGCTGCAACAGGCAATCACGCACAAGAAGCCGGATGACCAATGAGCCGCCGCCGACAAGTTGGGACATCTACCTTGCCCGACACGCTCCCCCGAAATGGATAGGCACCGTCGAGGCAGCCGACGCTGACGCGGCGATCAAGGAACCGGCCGAGAAGTTCAACGTCCAGGACATCAAGAAGTTGATCGCCGTGCGGCGGCCCGGTCGAGACTACGCATGTACGCCTCGCCCATGCGTCCGATCGGAGGGGCTGCTTCTGGAAAAGTGATCGCGTTGCCATACAAAGCCGCGAGATCGCTTCGCCTCGGCTTGCGTGGTGCCCTCGACAAAGCAAAGGCCCCGATCGCCAAGTGCTATGAGCGTTTTTGTGGGCGCGGTGGATGGCGGTGAATTTTGCGAGGCTGCCGGACCCGCTCAGGCGGGACAGACCAGATCGATGTTTGACAGGAACATGTTGATGGGAATAGGCAAGACCATGCGTTGCCTCGCCAGATATTCATCCCGGCTTTACATATCGCCACTCTTGATGAGGGACATGTCACGGCACAGCCCCGACAACTAAATTGCACGGGGATGTTGCAGGCTCGATCAGAATATGATGCGGCCGCTCTGTCTTGAACAGAATATGATCCGGCCGTTCCATAGTCCGATTCAGCGAGGCTCCCGAATAAGGCGAGCCCCATGACCAATGCAGAATACAACACCGCGCGCATTTTCGCCTCCGAACGAGCGCTGCACATGAAAGCGATCACCAGGGCAACGCCGACAGCCCAAAAATGCTGGCCGACCTGATCCGCGAGGGGCTCGCCACGGAGCACCACGAGACCATGAGGGTGGGCAAACGGAAGATCAAGGTAACTCGCGTCCGGATCACGGACTCCGGCCGGAGGGCGCTCGAAGGGTGCCGCGTCGAGTGGCCCCGCCATAAGCCGTGGGTGCTGCAGCGAAGATAGCGGGCCGTCGGCGCCAACAGTTTTTGCCGCCAGAATAGGAGTTGTCGGGACTATCGACGTGCCGAGCCGCAGCCGTCAGCGCAACCCCAGTGGATCGTATGAGAGTGTCATGGGGGGCACCAGCCACCTGCCATCGGGCAACATCGACGTTGACACCGCCATGGTCGGGATCAATTATCTGTTCGACCGATCGGTGCCGCAGCTCGCTGACTGTCAAATGGCGAGCTTTTCGCGCAGATGATTGGTCTAACCCTGGGGCTGAGTACGATCCTTGATGCACGGGGTCGCTCCCCACATGTGCGATCAAGCGACTCGCCCACTGTTAGGCCGAGGGGGGCCGGGGGTCGCTCCCCCGGCTTCCTTTTTTGCGTGGGTGTTGAACCTGACCGGGAGCGCCTGAGCGCTCCATTCCAATGCCCCTTGCCAGTGTCTTGCCAGCGTTTACATGGCGCTTGCCGATTACGTGGATCGCCGGCATGATCACGGCACGGCGCAGCGCGGCGACCAAGACCAAGATATGCAAAAGGACAGTTAAGCCGCGGCCGGCTGGCGAAGCCCGCGACGGTCAATTTCCCGTTACGTCGGGAACCGGACGCAAGGTTCGGCGTTGAGGTGCGCGTCCACCAACAGCGCGCCCCCGGCTCCCATGCCCCCCACCACCCCCCAAATTGGGAGCCGGGGTCAACAGGTTCCGCGCGGCCGGCTGGCGTCATGATAGATTGCGTGCGGCCCAATTGGAGGAGACAAACAATGCCGAAGGCGCCCGTACTCATCCTTTTGACCACTATCGCCGTCGGGACGGCGCTGTTTGCTGAGATGGGCTACGCCAATCCTGCCGCGGGGCAGATTCCTGCCAACGCGCCCGATTAGCGTATCCAATTGGTCCAATATGGTCCCAGCTCTGGCACTGGCACCGGCCGCGTTCGTTGCCGGACCGTCATCGTCCCTGGTTCCGGCCAGGGACCGCAGCGGGTGTGTGAACGCATCCCGCGCTGCCGGACGGTCGTCGTCTCCGGTTCCGGGCGCGGACCGCAGCGGGTTTGCGACTAACCTACGTAGCCCGGGACATCCCACCACTACGTAGTGGTGCCACGGGCCGCGCGGGGGGGGGAACTAACCCGGTCGGCAAACCGGCACCACGGGCCACGGCGCGAAGGCGGCCAGGCCGCTTCCGTGCTAATGTGCGCTTGCGCGCGGCTGCACCTCGTCGCCGCGCGTGGGCGCCCCGGCTTCCCGAGCCCCCATTTCCTGCGGAGGTCGGGGTTGCTCGAAACGGAGTTAGCCTGGACACCCACCGCTACGTCGCGGTGGCCGACCACGCTCACGTGAGCGTGGCACCAACCGGACCCAACGTCACGTGACTTTGGACAGCCCGCCACAGCCGGCCGACCACGAAGTCGCTGGCCGCGCTGGAGCGATGGCCTAACTGGCCATCTCACTTCGTTGACGGTTCATAAATCGAGGCATACGTTCCAACGTACAACAACAGGAGGAATCAATGTTGCGCAAGCTCTCTCTGATGCTCGCAGTTGCAGCAGCGCTGGCGATCCCGGCAGACGCAATCGCTGGCGGGCGCGGTGGCGGAGGTGGCGGCGGCGGAGGCGGAGGTGGCGGTCACGGGGGCTTCGGCGGCGGTGGCGGCGGAATGCATTTTGGCGGCGGCGGTGGCGGCGGAATGCGTTTCGGCGGCGGCGGCTTTGGTGGCCGGGGCTTTGGGCCCGGCTTTCGCCATCACCGTGGCTTCGGTCTTGGCCTAGGTCTTGGATACGGCGTTTACGGCGGGTGCTACGCGTGGACGCCGTATGGCTACCGATGGGTTTGCGGTTACCCCTACTACTGATTCAGCGGCGCGTTCAGGTTGGCCATGCGTCCGTGAGGAACGCGGACGCTGGCCAGTATCTCGCGAACGAAGGGTCAGCCGCCGACGTACGCGCGCGACCATGGTCAGGACTCCACGGTCACACGAAGGTTTCGCAGTTGATGCGCAACGTCGCCGGCAATCGCGGCGCCTTGTCGATTTCGTTGAGTGGGACGCGGGTTGGCGGTGCTCTGCCGAAGGTTTCCGGCGGCAGTGATTTGCCTCCGTTGCAGATGATCGTACAATTCGTCGCTCCCGATCCCTCGAAGCGGCCAATCCTGTCCTGATGAGGTCCCGTCCTTGCTGATTTGGCATTGGCAGTGATAGCGCGACCGTCCCGGCCGGGGCTGCGCTGCGGCTGGCCCGGCAAAGCCGCACGGGCGCGGCGATCCAAGGATGGCTCGGGCATCGCTCGATCACGAGCACGGCGGTCTATACGGGTGCTCGCGCCGAACCGATTCAGGGATTTCTGGCGGGAGTGAGACCCGCGATTATTTTCTGACGGATGACTTCGTTAACGTCAGGGGTGGTCGCGGGCGACCTTAGCGGAAATCCGCTAAGGTCCAAGCTGTCGGGAAAAAGATGCAGATTGCGGGTACGGCGCCAGACGTCGATGGCATCGAGATCGAAATTGCCGGTCGTTTCGTCAGCCTGTGGAAAGCCACGGGCGACAAGTTCCGGCAGCGCATCGCGGAACGCATCAAGTGACAAGCCCATTCGGCGCGCAGCCGTGATCGGCGGCACGTCGCCTCCAGGTGGAAGTTTGAAGCGCAGTGTCATGAAAGCCTCGGCATCATTTAAGGCTTTGCGGAGGGTGGCGTCAGCACTTAGCCCTTCGCGCCCATGCATGAGAGCACGAACGGATCAAGGTCCGCAATCCCGCGAGTGTGGCGGTCCAACGGGAGCGCAGTGAAAAGTGGAATAGATGATCACGGGCAGCGCTTGAGTTCTGGCCATTCCCAGTAAATCCCGCAGTCGCCTCTCTTTGAACCTTCCCGGCACTGAAACTTACTAACGTTCGAAAAGGAACGCTTGCAATACCCGCGTTCCGACGCCCGGGGGCCATCTCCTCCGGCAATTGTCGCTGGCTTGCGACTGGTACGGGCTAGTCATCGTGGTCCTGACCGTTGACTTATTAGTTGGCTTTCACGAAAGCGCTGTCAGTGCTCGCAACGCTTTCAGACCAGCAAACCTTTAGTGCCCGGCGAGGCGCGGTCAATCCATAAGGGGCGCTCGTCGAAAGGGGCATTGCGTTATGGATCAAAGCGATATCTCTGACGCCATTGTTTTGTTTCAATTCAGCCAAACGGCTGGTGTTGGCGGCCGGGCATCCGATGTCTTGAGACGCTTGTGGAATCTCTTTAAGAGTAACGAGATCGGCTTCCGCATCCAAGCAAAGAAGTCGACGCGCGGTTCGTTCACCGCTGGGCAGGCCGGACCTGATCTTGAGGTCAACCCCCAATATATCGATGCATTGCCAGCTAAGGAGCGGCTAGCTGCGCTCTCACTGGTTATTGTGCATGAGGGTGTGCACGCGGCCGTACAATTTGCCGATCTCTATAGTGAAATCGCTGCTCGGATGCTGCCGATCCAATACTATCGCGAATTGTCTGGTCCGGGCGTATTTAACGAGGCTGATGACCCACCGCGGCCAGGCAAGCAGTACGGGATCATTCGGATTATGCCAGGTCGCTTTCCCGAGTTTCGAGCACAAAGCGACGCACTCGGCAAGGATCAGTTGATCGACTACATCCTTTCAAACAGTACCTACACCACGCCACAATATATCACGGCCCAATGGATCATTGACAACCTGCAATCTTGGCGCGGTCTTAAGAATCGTTGGCCATCGACGAAAGGGCTCTACATTCGCATCTTGGCGAAAAAGTTCGACCCCTATTATTCTGAGGCCATTCTCAAGATCATGGAAAGCGTGGAACGGCGAGAGGATTGGACGGAGATGCTGGATGGGGCCGGCGCGCTCCATACTCTGCAACTTGCCATGGACGACCTGAGTGCCCGCCATCCATTCTCCGCACGTATCGCCCAGCTCGAACGTAAGTGGAGAATTCGTCTGACTGAGCAGCCGTGAGAGTCTGCTAGAAAAATCAGATGGTGATTACAATCGTCTCCTCTCTCAAAAACGCGGGGCCGGGGCCTCAGATGTGCTCCTGGTCCCCACATGCGCAAGCAACCTAACGAGACACCCGGTAAAGAACTCCCCCGATTTGGAGTGAATTCGGGATTTACCCCCCGATGGGGTAAATCCCGAATCCACGCCGAAAAACCTCACTGAGCGCTGCTTCCGAAGTTAGGGCGTCCGATCATTGACGATGCCGCCCGATCGGCGCACCATCGGCCCCGATCATCGGCCAGGTTCGTTCGGTGATCAGCTCCGGTTGTGTAACCTCGCCCGCGCGCATCGTGCCCCTTTGTCCGCGGGCTTCTTTTCGGGTGTGTCCGGGCACCAAGAACGCCGCCCGCGCGTTTTCTTAGGCAGGGGGTGTTCTTGGTGCCGGCTCAGCCTTCGGCGCCGTGCGGCTGCGCGTAGGGTGCGAAAGCGATGACGTTGGTACTCCGCAAACAGCGCGCTCAAGACCGCATCGAAGGGCGAGAGCCCTTGGATTGGCGCGACGACGACTATGCAGTAGTCGACGAGACGCTGATCGGCCGAATCTACAGGCAGCAAGTGCTGGGAGACCTCAAGTGGCTGTGGTTTCTGCAGCTCGTGCCAGCGCCGCCCCCAAATTACGGGATGACCGACACGCTGAATGAGGCGAAGGCGGCCCTTGCCAAGCGTTACGAGGAAGTCAAACGGGGAAATGACGGGTCGCAACGCCCGTGGGAGTTCCCCGCGATGATGTCGCTACCACGCCTGACTGCCGGCACAACGTGCTCCGGCTCGAGCAGGTCAAACAGATGTCCCTCGGCCGGCAGAATGATTCCGTAGCGAGAACCCACGGCAGCACGGACGTCTTTGGCCTGGCTGGATTTCTCCGTGATGACGATCTGATCGGCCATAGTGGCTCGTTTGGGAAAATGATTCGATTGGAACATACCGTGAACATGATGGGCTCACAAGTCATCTTTTGAGGCCCAGTTTAGGGCTTCACGCTAGCGCGTCAGAGGTTCGCCGTCCCGGCCCAACCTGACCGAATTTACCCACCAATCAAGCCATTGCGCATCTGTCCAAATTAGCCAACACTGAATCTCAAGTACGGGGACCCGAATGCGCACCTTCACGTCTGCAGACGCGAAAAACAACTTCGGCGAGCTGATCGACCTAGCCAGGGCCGCGCCCGTGGCCATCACTAAGTACGACCGGACGGTCGTCGTCGTGATGGCGGTAGAGGAGTACGAGCGGCTGAAGGTGCTGGACCAGACAGCGGCCGCCACGCCACGAGTGAAGAAGGCGAAGAAGTAACCATGCCAAATGATGGCGCAGCATGACGGAAAACACGCCTCCGCTGACTGTCGATCAGATCCTTATCGGCCCGCTTTTCAACGAGCCGATGCGGGTAGAGACAGTGCAGTCAAATGGTGCGGCAAGTTGGATCGTGGGGCTTGTAGGTGCGAATTCCGAGCGGTTCCGCAAGGTGACGATGACCGCCGAGGACCTGGAACGCCTAACGATCCTCGACCCTCGACACTCCTTCAACGGCGACGGCCGATTGCTCCGCCTCGGACTTCAGGCTTATGCCTTGGGCATAGCCTACGAGTTCGATCCGTACTTTGGTCTATCGATCTCGCGCGTCGATCCGCTGCCGCATCAACTCGAAGCGATCTACGACTATCTACTAAAGCTTGCACGCGTGCGGTTCCTTCTGGCCGATGACGCTGGCGCGGGCAAGACAATCATGTCGGGTCTTCTCATTCGCGAGCTTGAGCTTCGGGGTCTAGCTGAGCGAATCCTCATAGTCTGTCCGGCCAATCTCGCCTTCCAATGGCAGCGTGAATTGAAGGAGAAGTTCGATACCAAGTTCCTAGTGATGAAGGGCCAGGACATCCGCGACCAATTCGGCGTGAATCAATGGCTGGAACGCAATCGGGTGATCACTTCGCTGGATCTGGCGAAGCGCTCAGAAATCCTTCCCGGGCTGCGGCAGGTGCACTGGGACCTCGTAATCGTTGACGAAGCGCACCACATGTCGGCCTCAGATGATACGCACAAGAGCCTGCGCTACCGGCTGGGTGAGCTTTTGCGCGACAGCTCGGATCACATCCTGCTTCTCACAGCGACCCCGCACAAGGGCGATCCTGTGAACTTCAGTTTGTTCCTACAACTCCTTGACGCTGACGCCTACGCCGACGTCAAGTCAATCCGGGAAGCGATGGAACGCCGGCGCGCGCCGTTCTATCTGCGCCGGACCAAGGAGGCGATGGTCCACTTTCCCGAGCGAAGGGCTGACGGCTCCTGGGCGGCCGCACCGATCTTTACGAAGCGCGTCCCGCACACGGTCGATTTCCAGATCGACGGTATCGAGTTCGACCTCTATCGCGACGTGACGCGTTTCGTGAAACGCGAAAGCGCCCGCGCCGCAGCCGAGGGCGAGGACCCGCGAGCTCGCGCGATTGGCTTCCTGATGTCTCTTTACCAGCGTCGGCTTGCATCGAGCACTTACGCCATGCGCCGTTCTCTTGATAACCGGGCGCGCCGGCTGGAGGAGGGTCTCAAGCGCGCACAGGATCTCGCCCGTCAGGCGCCGCCGGATCTTCCCGATCCGGAGGAGATAGAGGCGATGGAGGAAAGCGAACGGGAGCGGCTGGAGACGATGCTGGAGGCGATCACACTCGCAAGTAGCGCCGGTCAGGCGCGTGAGGAGATTCAAGAACTGCGCCGCCTTTCAGTACAGGCCGAGGGGGTTGAGAAAGCGGGGGTGGAAGCGAAGCTTTTGCAACTCAAAGAGCTACTTCAGAAAGAGGGTTTCTTCGATCGGCCTGAGCAGCGCCTGCTCCTCTTCACCGAGTTCAAGGATACGCTGGATTACCTGGTCAATCGACTGATGTCCTGGGGTTTCCGCGTCGGCTGCATTCACGGCGGTATGAAATCAGGATCGCGCGACGAGCCGGGCACTCGCCTGCATTCCGAGCAGCAGTTCCGTGAAGGCGCAATTCAAATTCTGGTGGCGACCGAGGCCGCCGGCGAAGGCATCAACCTCCAAGTCTGCAACATCCTCTTCAATTACGATATCCCCTGGAACCCGAACCGCCTGGAGCAGCGGATGGGGCGCATCCACCGTTATGGTCAGCGTAAGGACTGCCTCATCTTCAACTTCGTCGCGACGAACACTATTGAGGGACGTGTTCTCCGACGGTTGCTGGAGAAGCTGCAAGAGATCCGTAACGCCCTGGATGACGATGCCGTCTTCAACGTCGTCGGCGAGGTCCTCCCGGCGGCGCACGTCGAACGCGTGCTGCGTGACTATTATGCCGGCCGCCTTGGTGAAGGCGATCTCGAAGATTGCCTGCTTCGTGACGTCGATGAGGGCCAGTTTCGCGCGATCTGTCAGAACGCGCTGGAGGGGCTCGCGAGCAAGAAACTAAATCTGCAGATGCTGATCGAGCGGCGCGCGCAGGCACAGGAACAGCGTGTCGTGCCGGAGACCATCGCGCGCTTCCTGCATGAGGCGGCCGAGTTCGTGCCGCTCACGCTCAAGCCGGTCCCAAGCCTGGCGCATGCCTTCGAGCCGGCGCGGACACCCTCAATTCTGCGCCGCTTCGAGAAGGATGCGGATTGGAAGCTCCCGGCCCTCGCGGACCGCTATCCGCGATGTTCCACCGACCGCGACACCGCCGACACCGAGAAGTTGGAATGGGTCACGCCCGGGCATCCGCTGTTCGAGGCAATCCGAAGGCACACCTCGGCGCAGGCGCTGGACGTCCTTAGCAGAGGCGCGACCTTCTACTCGCTCCAACACGAGCGGCCGGCGCGCATCGATTTTTATCGGGCGCGGGTCGTGGATGGCCTCGGGCAGGTCACCCATGAGCGGATGTTTGCAGTGGAGATCGCGGAGGATGGCGCGTATCGAATTCAAGCGCCCGGCTTGTTGGGCAATTTCACGCCCGCGGAACCGCCGGCCGCGCTGCCGACAGTGGCAACCGTTCCCGAGGCGACGAACTGGCTGCACGAGCACGCGCTTGCGCCCTTCCTTGAGGAGACGCGCAAGGATCGACTCACCGAGGTCGAGCGGGTCAGCATTCATGTGGAATTGTCGCTGACGGAACTGCTCCAGCGCGCGGACGAGGAGATTGGCCGGGCTGCGGCCGACGCGGAGCTAAGGCTCCCCGGTGCTGAGGGGCGGCTCGCGCAGGCCGAGACGCGTCATGCAGAGCTTCTGGCCCGCCGCGATCGTCGCAGGATGGACCTCGAACGACAACGGGCGCTCACGCTTCAGGCCGTTGATCGGCTCGCCAGCGTCCTCGTCCTGCCGCACCCAGAACGCGAGGCGCCCGAGGTGCGGCGACTCAAACCGGACTTCGAGACCGAAGCCCTCGCAATGCAGTTTGTTATGGAGCATGAGACGGCACAGGGCCGACAGGTCTACGATGTATCGGCCAAAAACCTGGGCTACGACATTACCAGCCTCGACCTTGCGTCTGGGGAGTTGCGCCTAATTGAGGTGAAGGGGATTGGAGCTTCGACCGGCACCGTCCTGCTCACGCCAAACGAGCGCCGTGTCGCCCAGGATCGGCGAGATTGCTACTGGCTCTATGTTGTCACCGACTGCGCCACTGCTCCCCGCCTGCAGGATCCTATCCGCGATCCAGCACGCCTCGACTGGCACGAGGTGACGAAGGTCGCGCATTACTACCTATCGGTGAATGCGATGACGAAGCCGATGCAGCTGAGTGAGGACCCTGCGTCCTACGGAGAAGATTCGTGATTCCAAAGGACTGCAAGCGCCTCGCCGAGGTCGACTTTCCGATCGCCGAGGTATCGCGTCATGCGGCGCGGGAGAAATCTATTCGACATGGGCATCCGAGCACGCTGCATTTGTGGTGGGCGCGACGGCCGCTGGCATCGAGCCGCGCCGTTCTACTCGGGCTTCTTTGGCCGGATCCGTTGGATCTCTTGTGTCCGAGGGAATTCAAAGTACAGGCGCGAAAGCTTTTGCCGCAGGTTGCCGGTTGCAACCCGGGTGCCACGGACGGAGATCTTCGCAAGGCGCTGCTCAGGTTCATAGCCGACTTCGCGAACTGGGACCTTGCATCGAATCGAACCTATCTGGACGTCGGCAGAGCGTTGGTAAAGGCTGCACACGGCGTTGAGCCGCCATTGGTAGTGGACCCGTTTGCGGGTGGCGGCTCGATCCCTTTGGAAGCATTGCGGCTCGGATGTGAGACGTTTGCGAGCGATCTGAATCCAGTCGCTTGTTTGATTCTCAAGGTAATGCTGATGGATATCCCGCGGCATGGCCCGAAGCTGGCCGAGGACCTGCGTCGCGTCGGAGTAGAAATTAAGCGGCAGGCAGAGCAGGAACTGGCGGGTCTTTACCCGAAAGATCCAGACGGCGCTACGCCGATCGCTTACCTTTGGGCGCGGACTGTGCGCTGCGAGTCGCCGAATTGCGGCGCGGAAATTCCGCTCATGCGCTCGTTTTGGCTATGCATGAAAGAGAGCCGTAAACGAGCACTTCAGCCTCGGATTGAGCCCGCAAACGGGCGCCCGCCGCGAGTAGAGTTGGAAATTTTCGAGCCAAAGACCGACAAAGATGTTCGTTCGGGAACGGTGACGCGCGCGAAAGCTAGATGCATGTGTTGCGGCGTGGTTCTGTCACCTGACCGAGTACGGGCACAAATCACTGCCCAGCGGGGTGGGGCCGACGTGGAGTTCGATGAGAAGGGCTTACGCATCGGTGGGGCTCGCATGCTAGCGGTTGTGACGCTTAGACCCGGCGAGTCGGGACGCCATTACCGACTGCCTGCTGCGCGGGACTATTGTGCAGCACGCTTGGGACAAGCGCAGCTCGCGAAGATCCTCAATGAATGGGAGCTTAGCGGAAAAAAGGGGCCTTGCCCGATTCCGGATGAACCGACGCCTGTGGGTGGAGGTTCAGGAGCGGGTCGCGCATTCAGCGTGCAGCGATATGGCATGCTTAAGTGGGGTGACCTCTTTACGGCGCGGCAGAAGGTTGCACTCGACTCCCTCCAAAGGAAGGCACAGGAATTATCTCAAGAATCGGCTTTGCTATCCGAGGTGTTCGCGCAAGCACTTGGTCACGTTCTGGAGCGCAATTCAGCATTATCGCGGTGGCGTCCTCAAGCATACATGGAGACAGTAGAGGGAATTTTCGGGCGACAAGCGCTTCCAGTCGTGTGGGATTTTGCAGAGGCTGCGCCCCTGTCGTCTTCAACTGGAAGCTTCGAACATTCCCTTGGCGTGGTCGTTAACTGCGTTGCTGGAACTGCTGCTTTGGCCGGAGAAGGGGGACAGATCCAGCTTGCTGATGCTGGTGACAGCCCGCTTCCAGATGACACTACCGACATCTTTTTCACTGACCCTCCGTACTATGACGCTGTTCCCTACGCCGATCTCTCCGATTTTTTTCTGGTTTGGCTGAAGCGTGCGCTCCCTGGGCATCCGCTTTTGCACGATCCGTTCGACCCGACGAATTCGCTATCACCCAAAATTCGTGAAGCAGTTCAAGACGAGACCAAGTTTGATGGGAAGCGGCCTAAAGATCGCGTATGGTTTGAGAAGAAGATGGCTGAGGCTTTCGCTGAAGGTCGGCGTGTGCTCCACGACGACGGCGTTGGTTCTGTCGTATTCGCCCACAAAACGACCGAGGGTTGGGAGGCACTGCTATCTGGAATGATCCGTGGCGGCTGGACGATTACCGGCTCATGGCCAATAGCTACGGAAATGGGCGCTCGACTCCGCGCCCGCGAGTCAGCTGCCCTTGCAACAAGTGTTCACCTGATATGCCGCCCGCGACCCAGCGATGCACCGATCGGTGATTGGGCTGATGTATTGCGCGAATTGCCGAAGCGCGTTGGCGACTGGATGGAGCGGTTGCAGGGTGAGGGAGTGCGCGGTGCAGATCTCGTCTTTGCTTGCATAGGACCGGCGCTCGAAATCTTTAGCCGGTATGCCAAGGTCGAAACTGCAGAAGGGCGAGAGGTTGGACTGCCGGAATACCTGGAGAAGGTGTGGGAAGTCGTGGGCCGCAGTGCGCTCGCTCAAGTGCTTGGCACCGCCGAAGCCAAGACCCGTAACGGTGCAGCCGGGGCCATCGAGGAGGATGCGCGCCTCACGGCGCTGTTCCTCTGGACACTGCAGAGCACAAGTGTCGACCAAACTCAGGACGAAGGCGAGGAGGAGGAAGAAGCAGTCGACGACGAAGAGGACGGCGACGGAACGTCCGGCGGCAAGGCCAAGGGCTTCACGCTGGTGTTCGACGTAGTTCGCCGCTTCGCGCAACCCCTTGGCATTGATCTGCCCAAGTGGGAAGGCCGCGTTATCGAGATCAAGAAGGGGGTCGTGCGGCTCCTGCCGATCGCCGAACGTGCGAAGCAGCTCTTCGGCGAAGATGGCGCACAGGCGGTAGCCGCGCGCCTCGAACTCGGAACGGCGCTAGGGCCCAATCCGCTTCAAGGGATGCTCTTTCCCGAGTTAGGACAGCCGCAACGATAAGTGAATCGGATTGGCGCGCCAAGGCGATGCGACTGTGTGACTTGCTGCTCCAGGCTAGTGGGCGCACCAACGCGCTACGTGCACTGCTCAAGGCCGAGCAGGAGCGCGGTCCCGATTTCCTTCGCCTCGCCAACGCGCTCTCCACCCTCTACCCGAAGGGCAGTGAGGAGAAGCGACTGCTCGAGGCGATGCTGATGGCGATACCGCGATGAGCCTCTTTAGCACTAGCGCCCCGCCGCGAGCGGTGTGGCAGGTCTCGGCCGGTCCAGCAGCTCGGTCGTATGCCGACGTGTTGCTGAAGCACGGCGCTGCATTGATCGGCCCGGGGGACGCCGGGCGGTGGACGCCCGATCGCGATGACAATGAGTTTGAAGGCAGCTACGTGCGGCGCTTCGCGAGCGAGATCGCAGCCGGCGACGTGGTCCAGTTGCGAACAGGTCTTTCGACAATTGCGGCGGTTGGGCTCGTAGACGGCGACTATCTATACGTGAATGCCTTCGACGATGTGAACGGTTGGGATCTTCAACATGCTCGGCGAGTGCGATGGCGGCGGCTTGCCGAGCCGCACACATTCGCAAGTTCGGCCTTCGGTGCCAACCCGCCGCGATGCTCACGAGTATGGGGGGAGGATTCGGTGGACTTTGCCCAGCGCTTCCTTAACTCGGCGCCGACAAACTGGCAGACGGCGCCACTACCCGACCTTCCTGCCGAGGAGCCAACGCTCGACCATGTTCCGGACGCGTTGCAGGGGATTGTCGCGCAGGCTGCTGATCTCGTGCCGCTGTTTGAACACGCCCAATCGTTCGGTGAGCCCCCGAGTGAGGATGAACTGATTGCCCATTTTGTCTTGCCGTTCCTCCGGGCGCTCGGTTGGCCACCGGAACATATTGCCGTCAAGTGGCGATACATCGACGTTGCGGTGTTCCTCGCCCTACCGCGCACGTCGGAAAACTGTCACCTCGTAATCGAAGCTAAGCGCTTGGGCGCGGGCGTCGAAGGCGCCCTTGAGCAGGCAAAGGGTTACGTCGAGACGCTCGGTATTCCACGCGACGTAATCGTCACAGATGGCATACGCTACCGAATGTACGCCAGTGGGCGAGGTTTTGAGCCGATGGCCTACGCCAACTTGGTTCGACTGAAGAAACCAGCAACCGATCTGTTCGCGCGGATGCGGAGACCGTAGGAGGAATCCAATGGAGCCTTGGTACAAGGTTGCGACGCCGCGAAACGAAGTCCGCGAGGGCAGGTCGTTCAACCCGGATGAATTCGCGATTGCGCTCGAACAGGTCGTTGCCGGGACAGCGCCAGAGGATTACCGGAAGCCCGAGCAGTTCTTCGCCCGTACCTGCTTCACGCGGGCGCTGCGGGAGCACGCTGGGATGGTGCTGCGTCGGCTGTCGGGCAAGACTGAAAACACCGCGCCAGTGCTTACACTAATCACCCAGTTTGGCGGCGGTAAAACGCACACTCTGGCGACGCTCTACCATCTCGCAACCAATGGCGAAGCAGCGATAGGCTATTCAGGCGTGGCTGACCTAGTGAGGGAGGCGGGCATCGGTTCGGTGCCGAAAGCGCGAGTGGCCGTGTTCGTCGGTAACGCTTGGGATCCGCGCGAGGGCCGTGAGAATCCCTGGATCGACATCGCACGCCAGCTTGCGGGCGATAAGGGCGTTGAAGCGCTCGGACCGGCGGCAAAGACCACGCCGCCAGGCACAGAGGCGATTGCGAATGTATTTGCGGCTGCCGGGGCGCCGGTCCTGCTTCTTTTTGACGAGGTGCTGAACTACCTAAACCGACACCGCAATATGGCGGATTCCTTCCATGCATTCATCCAGAACTTAACGGTTGCGACCACCGGAACGACGCACGGTGCGTGTTTGATCAGCTTGCCACGCAGCCAAGTGGAGATGACGGAGTGGGATCAGGAATGGCAGGACAAGATTTCGAAGGTGGTACGTCGCGTTGCCAAGGACCTTATCGCCAACGACGAAACCGAGATCAGCGAAGTCGTACGTCGACGCCTTTTCGAGGACCTAGGCAGTGAGAAGATCCGCAAGAACGTCGCCCGGACTTTCGGCGATTGGTGCTTCGAGCGACGCGCACAACTCCCGCCTGAGTGGACTGCCGTGGACTCTGCAGCGACGGAAGCCAAGGCGCGAGAGTTTCTGCAGCGGCGGTTCGAGGCGTGCTACCCGTTCCACCCTGCGACGCTCTCCGTCTTCCAGCGCAAATGGCAATCGCTGCCACAATACCAGCAAACACGCGGCACGCTGGCGATGCTAGCGCAATGGATATCACTCGCCGCCCAGGACGCATTCAAGAAAGCGCGCACCGAGCCATTGATCACGCTTGGCTCGGCGCCGCTGGCTGAACCGGGCTTCCGTGGCGTAGTGCTGGGTCAACTCGGCGAGTCGCGGTTGATTGCGGCGATCGAAACCGACATCGCCGGCGAGCAGGCCCACAGCAAGGCGCTCGATGCCGACACCAAGGGACCACTGCGTGACATCCATCGCCGTGTCGGTACCGCTATTTTGTTCGAGTCCTCCGGCGGCCAGACCGACAAGGTAGCGCACCTTCCTGAACTCCGCTTTGCACTAGGCGAACCGGATTTGGACACGACGACAATCGACAATGCCGCGTTCGCACTTGAGGATCGCTCCTACTTCGTGCGCAAGGTGGGATCGGACGGATTCCGGGTTGGCTATCAGCCGACGATGAAGAAGGTTGTGAGCGACCGGCGGGCGTCGCTCGACGAGGAGACAGAAATCAAGCCGGCGATGCGCAAGCTCGTGGAGGAGGAGTTTCGGCGGGGCGCCAGCATCCCTGTTGTTCCCTTCCCGAGCGATGGAGCGGAGATTCCTGATACGCCCAGGTTAACGCTCATCGTGGCCGATCCCGAAGCGGAATGGCTCGGCAATGGCGCGTTGCGTGTGCAGCTTGCCGAATGGACCCGAAGTCGCGGGAAGTCGCCCCGCCTTTATCCGGGCGCGCTCGTGTGGTGTCTCAAGAAGCCGGGGCGAGATCTGCGCGACAAGATAGAACTGGGTCTCGCGTGGAAGAGGGTCGCTCGCGAAGTCGCTGATGGTACGCTCGGTGGCGAGTTCGACCGCAATGACAAGGCGGAACTTCAGTCGAAGGTCAAGGACGCGGAGGGGGCCGCTAAGGACGAGGTTTGGGGCGACTACCGCTTTGCGGTTCTCGCCGACGGTCAGGAAGCGGATGGGCTCAAGGTCATCGACCTCGGAGCGGGGCACTCGTCAAGCGGCGAAACACTCTGCGGACGGGTGATCGGCGCCCTAAAGTCCGAGGCACTCCTGAACGAGTCCGTAGGCGCCGGTTATATCGATCGCAATTGGCCGCCGGCCCTTAAGGATTCCGGTGCCTGGCCGCTTGCGAGTCTGCGGCAGAGCTTCCTTAATGGATCGCTGACACGACTTGTCGATCCAGATGCCACCCTCAAGTCCAAGATTGTCGAGTTCGTCACCCGCGGTGATTTTGGTCTGGCGTCGGGCCAGAAGGCCGACGGGGCCTACGAGCGGATGTGGTTCCAGGAGATGCTTGCGCCTGATGAGGTGGCCTTCGATTCTGGCGTGTTCCTGCTGAGGAAGGTCACGGCCGAGGCGTTTAGGGCGGGGAAGGTCGCGACGCCTACTTCGACTCCGCAGCCTGAGCCCGGTCCCACGACCAAGCCGACGCCCGAGCCCACGCCCGGCTCTGGACCCGCGCCCGTCGGCTTAACTCGGACGTTGCGCCTCTCGGGCAGCGTCCCTCCCGAGGTGTGGAACCGCCTGGGCACGAAGATCCTTCCGAAGCTCCGCTCGGGTACGGAGCTGAAGATTGGGCTGGAGTTTTCCGTGACCGTTTCGGCTGATGCGGCTAACGGTCTGGCGAATGAGCTTCGACAGATTTTGCAGGAGCTTGGGCTCGCGGAAGCCGTGAAGGTCGAATAGGACAGTACCACACCGTTTGGCAGATCAACGCAGCACATGCCGGAGCCACTGCTGCATTCTATAACGTTGTGCGCTGAGAATCGGAAACAGGGGGCTGCCTGATGGCCGACGCGCTATTCCGGTCGCTGGACTCTGCTGCAATTGCCAGTGACATCCGCGGGGCCGAGCGGTTGGTTTGCTACGCCGCGCCGGGTGTGCAGCAGGAACCGGCGAATGCAATGGCGGAGGTTGCCCGCCGGATCGGACCAGAACTAATAACGGTCTGCGTTGACTTCGACGAACGTGTTATGCGAATGGGCTTTGGCGATCTTGCTGCGGTCAAGATTCTGCGCGATGCCGGCATTGTAGTGCGATCAACGCCGGGTTTGCGAACTGGACTCGTGATTTTCGATGACCACGGTTACATTTTCACCCCTACAGCGCTCTATTTAGAGTCGGATGAACGCAGCACTGAATCACCTAATGCGTTGCGCCTGTCCCCTGCCCAGGTAACAGAGGCCCTGGCTCGGTTGTCGCCCGCAGCAAAAGCAATGGCGATGGTCCTCGCTAAGTCCCCAGAAGAGCGTGAGCGGCTCAGGGAGCAGGCGGTGGAAGTTCCCTCCGTCGAAATTGCGGAGACCAAATTTGCCGCCGTCGAGCAGAGGCTGAAAGAGGCACCGCCAGTTCAATTCGACATTGCCCGCCAAGTGCGCGTTTTCGAGCCCTATCTGCAATATGTCGACTTACGCCTTGAGGTGGCTCCGGAATTTTGAACAGGGCGCTAAGTGGAATTTCGGCCTGACGGCAGGCATGTTTTGCCTGCGAATCAGGAGCGAAGATGAAGAAGCGAGCCCGCCGGAACCACACACCGGCCTTCAAGGCGAAGGTGGCCCTAGTCGCGCGAGTCACCCGAACTGAGGGTATAGTCTCTTCAGCTTGACGCGGGCGTCGGCGGTTTTGAATTGCCAGTCGGCCTTGGCGTGGTGCTTGTTGCGGTGGTCCTGCCATGCGTTGACTTCGTGGGCGAGGATTTGCTTGTCGGCGATGCGGCGATCTAGACACTGCGACGCGAGCACGCCGAGTTCGGATTCGGCCATGTCGAGCCAACTGCCGTGCTTGGGGGTGTAGTGCCACTCGAAG
>WNFF01002263.1_pt1 | contig 20350 bp, 19 predicted proteins | sample 5400441 | NCBI WGS metagenome assembly WNFF01 (sample SAMN13153345, study PRJNA577476) | soil metagenome | isolation source: 120 cm saprolite under Douglas fir tree site 2 hole 3 replicate 1 | place: USA:California | collected 2015-04-18
CTTCTGGGGTTGAAGCGGCGTGAAGGGCCGCCAAGTGGCCGTTCGACGGTCGCGGAACTTGCGAAAGCTTGCGCAGGATTGCATTTACGAATGGGGCTGCTGAACGTTTGCGGGCGCGCTTCACCAACTCCACACTCTCGTGGATTGCCGCGCGTGCGGGAATGCGATCAAGGTGCTGCAGCTGGTAGGTGGCGAGACGCAGCGCGGCCAGAACTTCGGTATCCAACTTCCGCAGAGACTGCGAGGATGCAGCTGTGATATCCCGATCAAGCAACGAACGCCAGCGTAGAACACCCATCGTCAACTCGGTTGCGAGGGCGTGATCGGCAGGCGAAAGCTTGGCGTAGTGTTCCGCGTGCAGAAGTTCGGATGCGTATGCGTCTTGCTGCTCAACGCGAAGGAGGATGTCGAAAGCGGCGGCGCGGGCAGGAGAGATAGGCATCGTGAATATCAGGACTCGCCGAGTTTGTCGCCAGTACTTGGGTGATACCCATGTATGAAGTCGCGGGCTGGCATGCGCTTCTTGCCCTCTGGTTGGAGTTCCAGGAGCTCGATCGAAGTGGCCTGGCCACATCCTGCGAATATTCGATCGCCCTCCACGTTCAACTGACCGATTGGAAGCACAGTTGTTACTGGTCTTGCTGCCCAAACGCGCAGATTCTTGCCGCGAAAAGTTGTAAACGCACCAGGCCAGGGTTGAAAACCGCGGAGCCGGTTACAAATCTCCGCCGCTGGGCGATGGAAATCAATTTGACCATCTTCTTTTTTCAGTAAAGGCGCCAGAGTAGCTTTTGAATGATCCTGGGGGCGAGGGTTAATAGTTCCGGCCTGTAATCCGAGAAGACTCTCAACCATGAGATCGGCGCCGAGCGCGGCCAGCCGGGGCGCCAGAGTCGGCGTGGTGTCCTCAGGCGCAATCGCCAACTCTCGTTGCTGCAGGATGTCACCAGTGTCCAGACCAGAATCGATGCGCATTGTGGTCACGCCGGTAACGGTTTCACCGCGGGCGATCGCCCACTGGATAGGGGCGGCGCCGCGATAATTGGGCAAAAGAGAAGCGTGGAGGTTGATGTTGCCCAACGGCGGAAGATCGATCATCCATTGCGGGATGATGCGTCCGTAACCGACTACCACCATGGCATCGGGATGCAGTGCGGCAAGTTGAGCACGGAAGGGTTCGTTGTTTTTGATTACGTCGGGCTGGGTCAAGGGTAGAACAAGCTCGATGGCACGCTGCTTGACGGGAGATGCCGACAATTCCAACCCGCGTCCACGAGGCTTGTCGGGCTGGGTAACCACCAAAGAGATGCGAAATCCGGCTTCCACCAAGCCATTCAGCGTGGGAACGGCGAAGCGCGGAGTGCCGCAGAAAACGAGGTTTAACGACCCAGACATTGAGATGAAGCAATTGAATCATTGAGCGATTGAGTCATTGAGTCATTAAAACCACTCGCGCCATCGACCGATAAATGAATCAATGGTTCGTGACTCAATGATTCAATCCAGATACTTACCACTCTCCCGCTTTCATCAGTTTGCGGATTTTACGTTTGATCATGTCGCGTTTCAGCGCGCTCAGGTGGTGGATGTAAAGTTTGCCATTCAGATGATCAGTCTCATGTACGAAAGCGCGCGCCAGCAATTCTTCGCCAGTCTTCTCGAAGAATTTGCCGTGTATATCCTGGGCGCGAACGGTGACTTTGCGCGGCCGCATCACCGGCTCGCGAAATTCAGGGATGCTCAAACAGCCTTCGTTCTGGGTGTGGCGGCCTTCGATGTGAATGATCTCGGGATTTATGAGAACCAGTTTGGCGTCCGGGTCTTCTTTAAAAGTGATATCAATCACGGCTAATCGCCTGGCAATGCCGACCTGTGGGGCCGCCAAGCCTACTCCATGGGCGGCGTACATGGATTCGAACATATCTTCGACGAGCTTTTTCAATTCGCCGTCGAAGTTGCTTACCGGTTCTGCGGGCTTCTCCAGAACTGGATTACCAAATTTCACGATGGGATAGATCATTCAGTAGTTCTTCAGTTGTTGGCAGTAGCCATGAAAATTGCGCAGGGTTTCAGTCATGGAATCGCCGCCGAACTTTTCCAGCGCGCAACGAGCGAGAGTAAGTGCGACCATAGCTTCGGCGCCCACCCCGGCGGCCGGCACAACACAAACATCGGAGCGTTCATAGGCGGCCTTGACGGGTTCGCGGGTGGCGAAATCGACCGATTGCAGAGGACGTCGCAAGGTAGAGATCGGTTTGAGGTATCCACGCACACGAATGTCCTGACCGTTCGACACTCCTCCTTCGATGCCGCCGGCGTTATTGCGAGTTCGAGTAAAGCCACTCGCTGCCCCATAGCCTATTTCATCATGTACGGATGAGCCCGGGGAACTGGCGGCGACAATGCCGGTACCGATCTCGACCGCCTTTACGGCTTGCAGGGACATAACTGCCCCGGCGAGCAGAGCGTCGAGGCGCTCGTCCCACTGGGCATAAGTTCCGAGACCGGCAGGCACGTTGTGAGCGACCACTTCGAAAACACCTCCCACGGAATCCCCGGTCTTCAGAACCTTGTCGACTTCTTCTTTCATGCGCAACTCGGCCTCTGCCTCGGCGCAATTCAGGAGTATTTCCTGCTTTTCTCGCAGGCGATTGATCTTCTCCCACGCAATTTCGTTTCCCGAGATTGAGACCGCCCCGACGCCGATCACGTGGCTAGCTACGTCAATTCCTAATTCTCGCAGGAAAAGCTTGGCCAGAGCGCCGATCGCGACTCTTGCAGCCGACTCCCGGGCGGAGGCGCGTTCGAGGACATAGCGGGCTTCAGGAAAGTTGTACTTCAGAGCTCCCGCCAAATCAGCGTGACCAGGGCGTGGCGAGCCAACCCGTTTGTGCTTAGCTGGGTCGCCTTCGGCCACCGGCAGCGATTCCTGCCAGTTCTTCCAGTCTTTATTTTCCAACAGGATGGCAATGGGGGAGCCGATGGTATGCGCCTGCCGAACTCCAGAAAGTATGTGGGCCGTGTCGCGCTCGATCTTCATGCGACCGCCGCGACCGTAGCCCTGCTGTCGGCGCCACAGTTCGTGATCGAGAGACGCTTGATCTACTTTCAGCCCGGCGGGCAGTCCCGAAATGAAAGCGACCAGGGCTTCACCATGAGACTCCCCGGCGGTGAAATAGCGCAACATGAATGTTGGATTGTATCCGATGGAGAGGTAAGTAGAATCAGGACGACGGCTGAACCTTTGCCAAAAATATGCTTTCGGGTAGTCATTTGCCCAAAGAACCTGTAAAATGACCCCTTAATTACAGGAATATCCAAGCTCGCCACAAGCTTCGTCTGCTCCGTGTAGTGCCGGTTCGTAGCCTCTCTGGCCAAAATCAGGAGGAGTCGTGTATTCAAACCAGGGATTTCCTGCTCAGACAGGAACTGACGCCACCCTAATCCGGTGCGTAGTGGTGGACGATCACGCCCTGCTGCGTCAAGGAGTGCGCCGCTTGCTGCAAGACGAGCCGGATTTCGATGTCGTCGATGAGGCCAGCAACGGCACAGAGGCGCTGAAGATGGTGTTACAGCATCGGCCCGATCTAGTGTTAATGGATATCGGAATGCCTGGGCCATCGTGCTTCGAAACTGCGAAGCTCATCGCGAAGAGTTGTCCGGAAACCAAACTTGTTTTTCTAACTATGCACGAGGACGAAGAGTACATCGTGCAAGCTTTGCAATCAGGTGCAGCCGGCTATCTGTTGAAAGACACCCCTGCCCCGAAATTGATCAGCTCCCTGCGGGAGGTGTATCAGGGCGGAAGATGTCTTAGTCCGGAACTGCTGGGGAAGCTGGTAGACGACTTCCGCTCCCGTGACGATGGCCGCGTACGCGCTCGCAACTCGACCCTGACTCCCCGGGAACGGGAAGTTATGAAGCTGCTGGCTGAGGGGAACACGGTGCGCAGTATCGCCGGCATGCTGGGGGTGAGCATCAAGACCATTGAGGCGCACAAGTTCAATCTGATGCGGAAGCTTGATATTCACAACAAGGCGCAATTGGTGACCTGCGCTATCCAGAAGAAGATTTTAAAGATGCCGATGCCCGCCTAGTTTGGCAGGATTCGCTGTTAAAACAGGGATCGCCCTACTTCCTGATTTCCAACGGCTCTTCCAGCTTAAAGCTGACAGCTGATTCCGCCGGCAGGACTACATCGCGATTGCCAGTAAACGCCGACCCGGCAGTTCCAGCACCGGCACCAGCCAAAGCGCCGATAGCAGCGCCCTTGCCTCCTCCGGCAAGTCCACCAATGAGGGCACCCACGCCAGCGCCGCTGCCGACAAAGGTCGCGGTACGCTTGCCTTTACCTTTTTGTCCGCGCACCAATGCTGAAGTTTGAACTGTGTGCAGCGTGCCGTTGATGGTGACGGAATCCAATTTAAGCCGCAGGACAGAACCACCCTTGAATCGCCCTGCGGGAGTGGCTTCCACCACCGTACCGGAAGCACTGGCACCGGCTGGGATAATAGTATCGCCGGCAATTTGAACAGGTTGAGCGAGCGTTGCGCTGAAGGTCTGACCGGATTGGCTGATTTTCGTGCCGACGGCCTCGCCTAAGCGAACCGTCAGGATCGTACCCGCCGGGATGACAATCGGTTTGGCAGCTTGGGGCTTGCGTGCTTCTTTGTTCTCAGCAGCTTGCGAGGCTGCGGACTGGTTACCCTGCTCAGGTTCAGTGGTGGCGGGAGTTGGCTTATTGCTGCACCCGGCCAGTGAAATAACGAGATACAATCCGAAACCAAGTAACAACAAGCGTGATCGCATGATGACCTCCATCCTAGAAATCATAAAGTGCTTGGCCCACAGCAAATCCTGGTATCACGAGAGCGCATCCAATTCCAGCGGCAAGGTGGCGTTGGGAACCTCTCATTCTCAGAACTTTACTCCGCGTGCGGCAGTAACCACCTGTGAGTGTTCCTTCTTATCATCCTTATCCGGACGGTCCAATCCAGGGAGCGTGGGAGTTTGATTTTGAGAAATTCCATCTGCTTCTGAATTCGCGGTCATCGGGACGGGTCCAGAAGCGGCCGCCGACGCCGCAACTGCCGCAGAAGGTGTAACCGTCGTTGAATCCGGAGCCTGTGCCTGGGCTGTAACCGCGGGCGCTTTATTATCCAGGAATTTGGCGCGGTTCAACAGAGGACGTCCGAGGGACGGATTGTAGCTAGTCCAAGGACTCTCCAGATCACCCTCGCGTTCGAAGTGAGCGCGCATGCTCTCCATCTTGGAATCGAGGTCATCCAGGTAGTGCAGCATAAGAGCTTCCGGAAACATCGGAAGTTTGGGCGAGCCGAACTCATAGTGTCCATGATGGCTAATGATTAAGTGCTCGATCAGGGTAAGAAGCTCTTCCGGAAATTGTGGAACTTGAGCTGCCTTAGCATGCAACATTTCCAACTCGATGATCATGTGTCCTAGAAGCTGTCCGCGAGTCGTGTAGGAGAAGGAGCGGGTATACGCCAACTCATGAATCTTGCCGATGTCATGCAGGAAGGCTCCGGTGAGGAGCAGGTCGCGGTCCACCTGCGGATAATTACGACAGACCAGATCGCACGAACAAAAGAGTGAGACAACGTGATCCAGCAGGCCGCCGATAAAGGCATGATGCAGAGTCTTGGCAGCAGGCGCAGAACGGTAGGCGGTAGTGATTTCCGGATCTGCCATAAAAGCCTGCAAAAGGGCTTTCAGATAAGGGTTCTGGAACGTGGACACGAAATCGACCAGCACCTGCCAGAGCTCGTCAAGGTTCTTGGTAGACTTCGGCAGGTAATCGGAGAAATCAACGTCCGCTTCCTGCAAGCGGCGTACCTTGTGCATCGTCAACTGAAAGCGATTCTTATATTTATTGAGTAATCCCTTGACCTTGAGGAAGTCATCCTGGTCAAAGACGTCGATGGCTTCCTCGACGTTATCCCACATCTTGGCTTCGATCTGGCCGGTACGATCGCCAAGCGTCAGCGCCAGGTAGGGCTCACCACTTTTCTTGGGTTTGACCTGCTTGGAAACGACGACGAAGCTGGATGTGATGACCTTGTTTTCGTATTGCGAACAGTCGCAGATGAAGAAATCCTTCATAAGAGCCTGGATCTCCGCGAACGAATAGAGCATGTCACTCCGCAGGCTTCGGTAAGGTCCTGCGGTCGCGCGGAGCAGGTTCAGCTTAAACTAAATAATCCCGAACTTCTTCTTCTTTTTGAGTTTTCTGGCGTTGGCTTCTTTCGCAGTGGTCTCGACTGGTTTGGTCTGGTTCGCGCTGGCACCGGTATCCACATAGCCAGGTTTAACATCGATAAACGCCTCCTCGCGCAACTTGGTGAGATAGGCGCGAAGAGCAGGCTGCAACTTCTCCATGTAAAGAGCGTCTTGGATGCGAGGCTCCATCTCTTTGAGGCTAGGAGTGCCAGCCTGCTGATGTTCACCCACTTTGAGGATCACAAACCCCTGTTTGGTGCGAATCACATCGGTGACCTCGCCCGGCTTCATGGCGAAAGTCTTGTCCTCAAGCTCCTTCGCGAGCATGCCACGTTTGAATAAACCCAGGTCACCGCCTTGCGACGCGCTGGGGCCATCCGAATTCTTTTTGGCAACATCTTCGAAACTCGCGCCTTTGCGGATTTGCGCGAGCAGGTCCTGAGCTTTAGCTTCGGCAGCGGCGAGCCGTTGTGGATCGTCGGAGGCAGGCGCTGAGTTCGCGGCTTTCTGATCGGCCGGCGCGGGAGCCTTTTGAATGGAAACCAGGATCTCACTCAGTTTGATCTGCTCCGGCTGCTTGATTTCGTCCTTGTGCTCGTCGTAGAACTTTTGCTCCTCTTCCTTGGTAATGGACATATGGGACCCGACTTCTTTTCCGATCACCTGCTGGGTAATGATCTGATTCCGCAGGTTCTGTTTGAAGTCTTCGTAGGATATGCCCTGGGAAGTGGCCGCCTTTTCCAAGTCCTCCATTGAGTCCAGGTTCATCTGCTTACGCATTTCGTCCAGGCGTTTGACCAGCTCGGTGTCCGCTGTAATGCCCAGGTCTTTCCCCTTTTCGAGCAACAATTGCTGGTCGATAAGGTCGCGCAAGACATCTTTTTGCTTTGCTGTGAATAATTTGTCTGCCTGGGCAGCATCCTGCTGCTGCAACTCCTGTTTGAGCTGCTCCCGGCTTCGCAAGTATTCGGAGCGAGAGACGATCTGATTGTTTACGCGAGCGATGATTTCCTCTACGACCGTATCTGCCCGGAGGATTACGGAGAGAAGAAGAAAAGCAAACAGAGAAAAAATTAAGGAAATCTTTTTCATGCTCGAGACTCGAACTCGTGTTTACGAAGCACCGAATCGTTCAAAAATGTGTGAAATTGGTCTCCTTAGATTGTAACTCTGGGCATGCGGCGATGCCAATGTGCCTGCTGTTAGGGGTCAGTTTGATTTACACGACTCAGCGCGTGAAGCAGATAGCCTATTGGAAACAACGTGAGACCAAGAACAACACTCCACAAATTGACGCAGTGACCGACGCTATTCTCAACCCCCCAATGCATCCAAGGAAACAGATGAAGTGCTTCAGAGACATGAGTAAGAACGACCAGTTCCAGACAACCTGCACCGATCAGCTGTAGAAAAGCGTACACAGTCCTTCCTCTGAGGAACAAGAGTACCGAACCAGAAAACAGCAGAGACGCTGGCAGCAACGCGACCAGCGTTTTAAGCAATGTTGCATTCATTTCAGCAGGACTCACCAAGGGCCTTTAGAATAACCCTCCTGTCAATAGGCTTTCTGGTGGATGCCATCTCAGGCAGCACTGCGCAGGGTTCTTGGATAGTCCAAGCGTGGTTTGACAGACCGCATTGCATCACCCTGCTAACACGTGGATGTGAAGCCCTGTGGAAATCAAACTGGCCTACTACCTGCTGTTATGATTGTCAGCCTTCCTCAGTTGCCAGACCGGAGGCATGGAAAATGAGAGCGTTTAGTATTCTTCTAGTCCTATTAATTGTTAGCCAATCGAATATTTCAGCCGGAGCCCGGAAGAGTTCGCCAGCAATTGTTCCCGATCTTGCTCAACTGCAGAAAATGTCCAGCCGGTTTGCCCCGACGCCTTTGCGGGTGGATACGTCCCGGCTTTCTACTGGCGATCGCCAGGCCGTGACTAAGCTTGTTGAGGCCGCGCGAATCTTCAACGACATTTTCATGGAGCAGCTTTGGAGCGGCAATCTGATGCTGTATGCCAAGCTTCCAAAAGATACAACTCCATTGGGCAAGGCGCGGCTGCATTATTTCTGGATCAACAAAGGGCCGTGGTCTGACATTGACGACAACAAAGCATTCCTGCAGGGCGTGCCCGCAAGGAAATTGCCAGGGGCCAATTTCTATCCGGAGGACATGACGAAAGAAGATTTCGAGCGCTGGCTTGCCGCTTTACCTCCGGATCAGCAGGAACAAGCCAAGGGCTTCTTCACCGTAATTCGATGGAAGGCCAAACGGCCGAAACCCAAAGGTATGGTCGGACCGCCGGAACAGTTGCGTGATCAAATGCAGGCGATTCCTTACAGTGAGGAGTACAAGAGAGATCTGACGAGGACTGCGACTTTGGTTCGCGAGGCAGCTAACCTCACGGATAATCCGTCGTTGAAGAAGTTCCTAAGCTTACGTGCCGATGCGTTCCTCTCCAACGATTATTACGAAAGCGATCTGGCGTGGATGGATCTGGATGCTCCCCTGGACGTTACGATCGGCCCGTACGAAACGTACAATGACGAGTTGTTCGGGTACAAGGCAGCGTTCGAAACCTATGTGACCTTGCGCGATGATGCGGAAACGTCCAAGCTGACCGCTTTCACCCAGCATCTTCAGGAAATCGAAAATAACCTGCCGATTGATCCCCAATACCGTAATCCAAAGCTGGGAGCGGCGGCGCCGATCCGAGTGGTGGACGAGATCATCAGTGCCGGCGACGGCGCTCACGCGGTGCAGACTGCGGCTTATAACCTGCCTAACGATGATCGGGTAGTGCAGCAGAAAGGCAGCAAGCGGGTGATGCTGAAGAATGTGCAGGAGGCCAAGTTCCACAGCGTGCTCCTGCCCATCGCCCGGCGGACACTAGCGAAGACGTCTTTGGGGGATGTGAATTTTGATTCGTTTTTTACTCACATCTTGGCCCATGAACTCATGCACGGACTGGGCCCGCATCAAATCAAGATCCAAGAACGGGAGACGAATCCGCGGTTGGAATTGAAGGAGCAGTACAGCGCCATTGAAGAAGCCAAGGCGGACGTCACTGGGCTTTTCGCGCTTCAGTACATGATGGATCATGCGAAGCAGATGGGTGTCGACAAGATCCTGAAGTCAGATGATGCGGCGCAACGGCAGCTTTACGTGACCTATCTCGCTTCTTCGTTCCGCACTCTCCGTTTCGGTTTGAACGATGCCCACGGCAAAGGCATGGCGATGCAATTCAACTATTTCACTGACAAAGGTGCGTTTGTCGAGCATCAAGACGGAACATTCTCTGTAGATGTAGAGAAAATGAGATCTGCAGTACGCGACCTCGATCATGACTTGCTCATGGTGGAAGCTGAGGGAGACTACGCGGGAGCTAAGAAGATGCTGGATGAGTTGGGCGTGGTGCGGCCAGATTTGAGCAAGGCACTAGCTCGGCTGGAAGGTATTCCCACCGACATTGAGCCGATTTTCGTCACGGCGGAGGAGTTGGCGCCGTCGGGGAAGTTGCAACCTGCCCAGACTCCTCTCCCAAAGAGAAAAAAGCGCAATCGAGAATAAACGGTTTTCGTGGACCGCTGAAGAGATGCTTCGTTAAGTCAGCACCTCGTCGTCACGGTGAACCGGCACTTCTGAGGACCGTTACTTCTTCCCCTGCACCGCCGTGAGACAACGTGTGTACAGTTCGAGCAGGTGGGCCGCATACTCCTCTGGCTTGGACGCCGCGCCTCCGCCCTGAAATCCTACGCCCGAGGAACTGGTTCGGCCGTAACCAGTCGTCATCGCAACAAATTTCATCAGGTCGAGTGCGATATCTTCATTGCGTCGGGCCCCAATTGGCACAGCATGTATTTCTTCCATGATTGCCTCCCAATTAATAAAATATAATTTCTACCGTTCGATGCCGGAACTTTCCTGCTTCGCCGTCTTGAATGCCCAAGCCATGCGCGGGGTATTGTGCGCGATGCCGAAGCGTCCCTGGGCGTCCAGCAGGATGATGCCACCATGCCCATTTACCCGGTTCTCAAGATGTGAAATCGCTTCCAGCGCCACCCACTCTGGCGCGTTTCCGGCGGCAACGCGGTCGGCGGACCATTTCGCCAGGACCAATTTCATGATGGGTTCCCCCCAGCCCGTGGTTGAAGCTGCGGCGCTTTCGTTGTCAGCGTAGCAACCGCAGCCAATCAATGAGGAATCTCCCAAACGGCCGGGGGCTTTGTTTAGCGTTCCGCCCGTCGACGTGGCGGCTGCAATGTTGCCATCGCGATCGAGAGCTACCGCCCCTACGGTATCGTGCGAAATGGTGGGCGCGAACAGGTCGGGGTTCTCCTCGGCGACGCGTGCCTGAAATTTGCGCAAGCGCTCAATTTCGCGGGGGATGATCAGTTCTTCATTCTTGCAAAGCGGGATGCCATGCTCGGCAGCGAAGCGTTCAGCGCCTTCGGCGACAAAGTATACATGCGGACTTTCGCTGAGGATTTTGCGAGCGGCACGGATTGGATTACGGATATGTTCGACGCAACCTAATCCTCCGGCGCGCAGGGTGGCCCCGTCCATGATGAGCGCATCAAGTTGCACCTTTCCTTCCCGGTTGAGGAAGCTGCCCCGCCCCGCGTCGAAGGTGTCGTCATCTTCCATGACGACCACGGCCTCCTCCACGGCGTCGAGCGCCGCTCCGCCGCCACTCAGCACATTCCAGCCGGCAGCCAGGGCTTTACGTACGCCATTCAGGTGCGGGTCCACCATTTCATCTGGAATGGCCCAGGCTCCGCCGTGAACTACCAGAACGGGATTGTTTTGCAAATCAGCCCTCGAAAGTTAAAAACGAAATGACGGAAACGACTGGATAGTCTAGCACCGCGGAAAGGAGGCGAGTCCCATGTGCGGAGTCATTGGTCGCGGAAACGGAGGTCCCTACGTTACTCGGATCGAAGAGTTTTCGATTACGTCATTTCGGCTTCGTTTCCGCAGTGCTTTCCTTAACGGGATTACCTTCATAGTCGCGCATTTCTACGGGACCGATTGAGAGTTTCTTGAGCTCCGATTCAATCTTCGCGCGGTCGCCGGCTCCGACTACCACTGCGGATTCAGGATGAATGTACTGAGTCGCGACCCGCTGCACATCTGCGGCAGTAATGGCGTCTATTTGCGCCGGCAGTTTCTGGTAATAGTCCAGCGGAAGATCATAAGTGAACAAATCGGCCACCGTGCCGGCAGTACGTTCGCTGGTCTCGAACAGACCTGCGAGCGACTGGGAGAAGGCGCCTTTGGCGACCTTCAGTTCTTCAGGAGAAACTGGGGCAGTTCTGATGCGCTCCAGTTCGTTAAACAACTCATGCACGGCAGGAGCAGTGACATCAGTACGAATAGCACCTCCAGCGACGAAAAGGCCTGGGCCGCGACGGTAAATGAACTGCGAGAAGCCGCCGTAGGTGTAACCGTGCTGCTCTCGCAGGTTCATGTTGATACGGCTGGAGAACAGCCCACCCAACGCGTTGTTCATGACCTCAATCGGCACGTAATCAGCCGTTGAGCGGGGAACGCCAAGGCCAGCCACTACTTCGAGGGTCTGAGGCGCGTCTGGCTTGTCTACGAGATAGATAGCGCGCGAGGTCTTGACGTCCACAGGAGGAGGCAAGTGTTTGGTGGTGGTACCTTTCCAATTGCCGAAGTACTTTTCCGACAGAGTGTGAGCTTCGCTCTGTGTCAGATCACCGGCCAGCACCAGAGCGGAATTACCGGGAGCATAGCCCTGTTGCCAGAACCTTTGCATTTCATCACGAGAGATAAGGCGATTGGATTCTTCAGTACCTAGTTCACGATAGCCGTAGGGATGTCCCGGACCATAGACGGTTTTGAACAACACGCCGAGCACCAATTGGACCGGGTCGTCATGCAGTTGCAGGATGTCGGTTTCACGGCGTTTGCGAACACGATCAATCTCTGCGGGGTCGAACTTGGGGTTCAAAGCAACATCCGAAAGTAGGTCGAAAGCGGCATCAGCATTTTGCTTCAGCGTACGAATGTGAGCAGATGAATAATCCATGGTGGCCGACGTGTCCAAAGAAGCCCCGATCTGGGCAACGTCATCAGCGATCTGCGGAGAGGAACGGCGACTCGTACCCTCGTCCAACATGGCAGCGGTGAAAGATGCCAGACCAGGCCGGTTGGCTGGGTTCGCATCGCTGCCGCTGAGCACGACCAAATGGGCGGCCACAACTGGCAGTTTGTGCTGCTCGACCAGCATCACGGTCAGGCCATTCGCCATCCTGAAGCTGGTGGGTACGGGCAGACTTAGGTGGGACAACGGTCCGGCCTGCGGTGGATTTGCCCTCCAAGCTTCTTCGGGCATGGTGCTGGAAACCGTGCTGGTCTCTTTGGCTTCCTGCTCTTCTTCTTGCTTGGTGCGTGGCGGGTCGTCTACGGCCTTCTTGCCCGGAACTCCGTACACGACGGCTCGTGCGGTACGCTTCAGTTCCTCATTGGCAACACGTTTCAAGTCGGCAACCGTCGCGCGGTTGTAGCGATCTAAGTCCTTGGGTAGATAGCCAGGATCGCCCAAATAGTGGTTGTACTGATTGAGCTTGTCGGCCACACCGCCGAAGCCGCCCAGACGTTCCAACCTTTCGATAATCTGAGCTTCAATCACATTGCGGGCCCGCTCCAGTTCGGCTTGGGTGGGACCTTCCGTCCGAAGCCTGGCGAGTTCTTCGTCAATCGCCTTTTCCAAGTCTTCGGGTTTGACCCCTGGCTTGGCCGTAGCCTGGATCTCAAAGACTGACCCCAGGAGCAGGTTATTGTTTGTCACCTGTACGTCCTGCGCGATCTGCTTCTGGTAAACCAGTTCCTTGTACAAACGGCTCGATTTCCCGCCACCAAGCAGTTGCGCAACTAAATCGGACTCGGCGTCTCCTGGCTTGTAGATGGGAGGCGTGATCCAGCCCATGTAGACTCGAGGTAACTCGACCTGATCGGTGACCACTGCACGCCGCTCGGATGTGATGGGTGCTGTAACCGCGCTGATTTTTGGCACCGGCGGACCAGCAGGAATTGTCCCAAAGTATTTTTCTACGAGGGTCCTGGCTGCCGTGGGATCGAAATCGCCGGTGATGGCAAGGCTGGCGTTGTTCGGACTGTAGTACTGGCGGAAGAACTCGCGTACGTCGTTCAAGCGGGCCGCCTCGACGTCGCGGTGTGATCCGATCACATCAGCGTAGTAGGGGTGATCTTTGGCGAAGAGCTGATGAAAGAGCTGTTCTTCGACCAGTCCGTAAGGCGCATTCTCTACGCTCTGGCGGCGCTCGTTGCGAACCACATCGCGTTGGTTGGCAAGTTTTTCGCGCTCCAGTGTGCCAAGCAGGTAGCCCATACGGTCGCTTTCTAGCCATAGCGCCAACTCCAACTGGTTAGAAGGCAGTGTCTCGAAGTAGTTGGTGCGGTCGAAGTCTGTCGTGCCGTTGATGTCGCTGGCGCCTGCTGCTTCGAGATACCGAAAGTGGGCCTTCGGTCCGACGTGCTGCGATCCTTCAAACATCATGTGCTCAAACAGGTGCGCAAATCCGGTGCGGCCCGGGCGTTCGTTCGCCGGTCCGACGTGATACCAGATATTGGTGGCTACCAGCGGTAACCGGTGATCCTCGTAGAGAATTACATTAAGGCCATTTTTGAGCGTGTATTTCTCGTACTTGATCTGCGGTGCAGGGGGTGCGGCAGTGGCGGGAGCGGCAAGGCTCACTTGTAAAAAAACGGCTTGCACCAGGATTAATGTCAGGAAGGCAAAAGAGAGTAAGTGACAGACGCGGCTGCGAACTTGAATCATGTTGTCTCCGATGAAGAACGAAACTCACAGAATCCATAGACTCTAAATGCGGGCAAAGGAGAGCGCTCTTAGCACTTGCAAGGAAAAGCGGCATTATACGTGTGGCCGGAAGTCTACAGGAATCAAATACCTGGCTGAGACGACCTACGCAGCCCGTCCAGCCCCGGCAGTTGTGCCTTCCAACTCGGTCTGCTGCCAGGTGTAATACATACGGTGGATCACCGTAATCGTTGACAGAGCGGCAATCACCCACAGTACGGGCGCCATGCGGTTGGCTAGTGCTCCAATGATGATCAGCACAAGGCGCTCGGGACGCTCCATGAATCCGACTTTGCAGGAACCGATCAGCGATTCGGCACGGGCTCGAGTGTAACTCACCATTATCGCGCTGATCATTACGAGTGCCGTCAACACAACGTAAAAGAAGCGGTTGCCGCGCGCGTAGAAGACGAGCAGTCCAAAAAACAGAGCAGCGTCACTATATCGGTCCAGAACCGAATCGAAGAACCCCCCGAAGCGAGTCACTTGATTACTGGCGCGCGCGACTCGGCCATCCACCAGGTCAAAAAAGCCGGCAGCAAAGACCACAAGCCCGGCGTAGAAAAACATACGGCGCTGGGTCTCACCTGTGGCGTAACCAAACAGCAGCGCGGCGACAACATTAATAACAAGTCCCATGAAGGTGAGGACGTTGGGGGAGATGCGGGCTAATGCCATACGGTTCACGATTGCATAAAGTAGCTTGCCGCAGGCGCGTCCGAGGGCGCTGGTCCATGTCATCTAGGCTTCCGCCTCATCATAAATAGTGCTTAGCGTTAATATTTCCACTTCCCGATTGCCATTGGGACTCATAACAGTAACGGTGTCCCCCACTTTTTTGTTTAGTAGAGCGCGCCCGATGGGAGAAGTAGTGGAGATTTTGCCAGACGACACATCCGTCTCCTCGCTGGTAACCAGCTTGTACTCAACTTCCTCGTTCTTGGTGCTGTCAAACACTCTTACCTTGGAGCCCAAGCCAACCTTGTCTTTCGGAATGCTGCTCATGTTAATCAGTGAGAGGTCGGCCAGTCGCTTGCCTAGTTGCCGAATTCTCGCCTTGACGAACTCCTGACGCTGTTTCGCCATGTGATATTCGGCATTCTCGCTGAGGTCGCCCATGGCGACCGCCTTCTTGATCTCCTGCGGAAGTTCATGAGTAAGCTCATGTTCGAGCGCAGCTATCTCTTCCTGGAGTTTCTTCTTGAGTTGCTCAGGCATGCAGGTCGAATTATAAACCTTGCACATGTTGACATGAACGGCACTCTGGCTGGAGTACACTCGCATGGACGCTGTCCATTTCACGGCGGCGCACCGGGGCACGAAATGCATTGCGCGTAGATCAAGACTCTCCTACAGAGTAGCTTAGCTTGATTATCAGGGCTACGACCGCAGTCCACTTTCAACTATTACCCTTCCCCTGTTTTTACAAGCGAAAAGCCGTGTAGTGTCTTAAAAGACAAAACCAAAAGCCGCGTCCAGATTGTCTTTTCCCCCGGCATGCGCTAAAATGATCTGAGTGCTTCCCCAAGGTCTCCTGCGCTCGTCGGGTGGCCCCTCATGATCAGTAGCGACGGCAGCTTTCACATCGGCGATAAGGTCGTTTACCCCAATCATGGGGTCGGAATACGTTGCCAGCGTGGGCTTGCGGCGGGTTGTAAAGAACGGCGAAATCCAAAAAATCCTTGATTATCTTACAGATGGCGAGTGTTCCAACAACACCGATTGGAAGTACCGATTCAAAGAAAACTCCGAGCGAATGCGTACGGGATCTCTGCTGGAAGTGGCCGCCGTCCTGAAAAGCCTGCTCCTTTTGCACCAGAGCAAGCCGCTCTCGTTCCGCGAAAAGAAGATGCTCGAAAGGGCTCGTTACCTGCTTGTTAGTGAGTTAGCGATGGCTAAAAACTGCGAAGAGACGCAGATTGAAGAACTTCTCTCTAAAGCTTTGTCCCGCTCGAAGTTACACTTCCCGGAAGCCTCCGAATTTGAAGCATAAATAGTAGTGCCCATCCTTGATCTTGAGCAAACCTCGCTGTCAAAATCCAAGCTTCCGCCGGATTCCGACGTCATTCCGATTTTCCAGGTTGCCGGCTATTCTCCCAACCAATTCCCGTAAGGATGGAGCGCGTCGACGTGATCGAAGATAATCTTCATGCCCGCAGTGATCGGGACAGCGAGGATCAGACCTACAGCGCCCCACAGCCAGCCCCAAAAAAGCAGCGCGACCGTGACGGCCAGCGGGTTTAACTGTAGCCGGCTTCCCAGGAATTTTGGGTACAGGACGTTAAGGCCAAAGAGATGCAAACCTACGACTGTCAAAACAATGAACAGCATTTCTGAGGATTGTATCTGGCCCAATCCAACCATCAGCGGCGCGATCATTGCCAGTAGGACACCCAGGTAAGGAACCAAGCTGAGAAAGCCGCTAATCAACCCGACGACATAAAAGTTAGGAAGGTGGATCGCAGCGAAGGCCGCGATGCTCACAACCGAAATGAAAAGTCCAACTAGAAAATTTCCCACCAGAAAACTGCGAATCATGGCCGCGATCAGACCCAGCGTGGTGTAAGCCGCATGCCGGTTTTGCATGCTGAAGAGCATGACTGTGGCTGCACGAGCGTGTTGCTCCCAAGTCAGCATGAAATAGACCAGGAAAGGTATGAACGAGAGCGCGAGAACAACATGAGAAACCGAACCAAATCCCTTAGTGAGCGTATCTGTCAAAGTCGAAGTGGGACGCACCGTCACTGTGTTCTTCTCTTCTCTGTTGGTTTGAAGAACGTTCTCCGTAGACTTTTCCAGCCTTTCCGCGTTCTGGCGGAAACGACCAACAATCGAGCGAATCTCGCTGGAATACCGGGGAAGGTTGTCGGCGAAGGACACCGCCTGGTTATAGGAGAAGTACATAACGCTGTAGACGACTCCCACCAGCAGCAACACTGAAATCAGAGCGCCCAAGCCACGCGGAACTCTTATCCGATAGAGCAGATCCACAATGGGGGCCAGGATGAACGTCAGCAGGATAGAGATGAGGACGACCGTCAGTTCCCATTTGGCAAAGTAGCAAAATCCCAGGACGGTGCCGGTGGCAACAATGATTTCAGACCAGTTCCGCGCGCGAACGGTGGGGACCGGCTTTGCCATCCGTTCGGTCTGAATTGTCTCGGGATGAAGTTCGGTCCCCTCGCTCATAGCAGCTATCGTAATGGAAGTGGGAGATTTTGGAAGACATATAATCCCGATGTGACTTCCATTGCCAGTGATGATTCGGTTCCGCGCTTGCCTCGGCGGATTCTGGGTCTCGACGTGGGTTCGAAGACGATTGGTATGGCTGTCTCTGACCCACTAGGAATCACTGCGCAAGGACTCAAGACGATCCGCCGCCAGAACAAACGGCAGGACTTTGCGCAACTCGAAGAAGTGATTCGTCATTACAACGTCGCAGAAATTGTGGTTGGCCTACCGCTTCGTATGAGCGGAGCGGAAGGAATTCAAGCGGAGAAGATGCAACGATTTGGGGAAGAGCTGCGCAAACGCTTCCACCTTCCGGTACATCTGTGGGACGAGCGGTTTAGTTCCGCCCAGGCGAACCGGGTGCTGCGCGACTCGGATATGTCAATCAAGCGCCGTGGCGAAGTGGTGGATCAATTAGCCGCAGTCTTGATCTTGCAGGCTTGGATGGATCGCCGGATTCTGTGAGCAGGCCTGCGGTCTGTCTCAACCTGAGATAAGAACTTCTTTTTGGCATCAAGTTTGGCGTAACTATGTCGGTAATCGGGTATCTGCTGTATTGTTCCGCGTCTTAAAAGCTGTCATACGTTATAACGGGCCCCGTGATCATAGCTCGACGGGAGCGACGGCGGGTCTTAGCTGTTGCCCGCGCCGAGCCAGCAATTCTCTCCGCATGCGAACGTGAAACCAGAACTGCGACTTAGGAGGCCGACATGCCGGTTCGAATCTTGGTCGCGGACGACGATTCCACCATACGGAAACTGCTTAAGAGATTGCTTGAAGACCATCCCCAATGGGAGGTTTGCGGCGAAGCAGTGGATGGCCTCGATGCTGTAGCCAAGACCGAGGAGCTTGCGCCCGACGTCGTCATACTCGATCTGGGGATGCCCCGAATGAATGGGCTGCAGGCGGCGCGTGAGATCAGCAGACGGAATCCCGGTTTCCACTTGATCCTCCTAACAGTTCAGCAATTGTCAGACCAGCTTGCGGAAGAAGCGCGCGATGCCGGCTTTCGAGGTGCGGTGTCGAAGAGCACGGGTCGCGAAGTTGTGAATGGAGTGGAAGCGGTCTTGCAAAATTCAATGTTTTTCTGTGTGGATGGACCCCATAACGCAGCCTAGGCGCCTTGGGGAATACTGATCAACCGATTACTGCCCGCGCATTGCTCTTCGGTAGGCCGCTACATTCCGATTGTGCTCTTCTAAATCGTGCGCGAACCGGTGGTGGCCGTTGCCGTCGCTGACGAAGTAGTAGTAGTCCGTCTGAGCCGGGTGCATGGCAGCTTCGAGCGAACTCTTGCCGGGATTTCCGATGGGGCCAGGCGGCAGTCCGGCGTGCCTGTAAGTGTTATAGGGCGAATTGATCTGCATGTCGACGTGATGCAGAGCGCCCTGATAGTTGCCATTCAGTAATTCCGCGTAGATCACGCTGGGGTCGGCGTCGAGGGCGATATTCTTTCCCAACCGGTTGTAGTACACACTGGCGACGATGGGACGCTCCTCGGGAACGGCCGTTTCCTTTTCAATAATGGACGCCATCGTGGCCGTTCTTTGCACGTTGTAGGTCAAGCCAATCTGCTGCGCCACCTGCCGGAATTGCTTTACCATAGTGGATAACATTTCTTCCATACTCTGGGTGCGAGTGAACTGGTACGTGTTGGGGAAGAGGTAACCTTCTAGGGAATGCGCCTGGGGAGCTAAGTCTGAAATAAGTGCCGTCTCCGACTGAGCAATTCTGAGGAAGTCATCGCGCGACCCTAATCCAGCTTCTTGAATGGCGTTCGCGATGTCGAACATGGTGTATCCCTCAGGAATCACCACGCTGTGAACGTAGATATCACCGTGAACCAGCCGCTTGTGGATCGCGATTTCGTTGGCTGCGCTTTCAAATATATATTCGCCGGCCTTCAAGGAGCCCTTGTGATGAAAGTAATGCCAGAGGACAAAAGCATTCTGGCTCCGGATGACCCCGGCGGCCTTGAGTTCCGCGGCAATGCGGCGTGTGGAATATCCGGGACGTAGCAAGACGAACTGCTGCTTTGGCGGCGACAGCGGGACGAGCAGGCCCCATCCTATATATGCGGCGGCAGCCACCGCCACGAGAAAGACGATTGTGAAGAATCTGCGCAAGCAACCAATAGTTTAGATGATGATTGAGCGTGGCTAGTTAGTCGGTAGTTGTTGGCCGGGAGTCACAAGACCGGACCAGGGCAGGTCGCAGCGATAAGGCGCAAATTCCGGCGCTGATAGAATTTTACTGCACTACTGACCTGCGGCATCCTTCCCTTTGTGGCAACTTCTTCGCGGTATACTCATCTCTTAAAGCAACAGCGCAATGCGAACAAGAAAAGTATCCATGAAGTTCCTGCGTCGTCACCAAGCGGCCGCCATTTTGCTGGTTGTGATGCCCCTCACCGGCTGCCTATTCCGCACTCGCAGGGTGGAGCGCCAAGTCAGCACGGCTCCGCTGAAATCCGCTACGCAGCAGGAATTAATCGCGTATATCAATGAGCAGGCGGCCAAGATCCAGACCATGAACGCAACGGTGGATATTGACACCTCTGTGGGTGGTGCAATCAAAGGCAAAGTCACAGATTACAAACAGATTCGCGGCTACATTCTTTTACGCAAACCGGCCATGCTGCGCATGATCGGCCTGATGCCGATCGTACGTAACCGGGCCTTCGACATGGTGAGCGATGGGCGGGAGTTCAAGCTGTGGATTCCGCCTAAGAACAAATTTATCATCGGACGCAATGATGTCATACCGCGCAACACACAGCAGCCGCTGGAAAATCTCCGGCCGCAGCACATCTATGACGCGCTACTGCTCCGCCAGATTGATCCGGATAAAGACATCGCGGTCATGGAAAACGGGTACGAGACCGTAACGGACGCCAAACGCCACCGGGTGGAGCAGCCCGACTATGAGATTGACGTCATTCAAAAAGGCGATAACGGCTGGTTTCTGTCGCGGAAGATCGTCTTCAGCCGCACCGATCTGCTACCTCATCGGCA
>WNFF01003696.1_pt1 | contig 20346 bp, 14 predicted proteins | sample 5400441 | NCBI WGS metagenome assembly WNFF01 (sample SAMN13153345, study PRJNA577476) | soil metagenome | isolation source: 120 cm saprolite under Douglas fir tree site 2 hole 3 replicate 1 | place: USA:California | collected 2015-04-18
CAGCGACGGTATCTGCGCCTGATAGGTCTGGAGCTGCTGGAACGCCGACCAGATGGTGGCGTTCTCGTCGGCCGGGTTCTTGAGTTCGATCACCGCCACCGGCAGGCCGTTGAGGAACACCACCACGTCGGGCCGGCGCGTATGTTGTCCCTCCGTCACGATGAACTGATTGATGACCAGCCAGTCGTTGGCGTCCGGATCGGCAAAGTCGATGACCTGCGCCTGCGCCCCGGCGATCGAGCCGTCGTCGCGGCGATACTCCACGGTAATGCCGTTCACCAGCATCTCGTGCACGGCGCGGTTTCGCTCGATCAGCGACGATGCCTGCACCCCCGTCAGCTTGCGAAAGGCGTCTTCCAGGGCCTCGGGCGGCAGCTTCGGGTTCAGATCGGACAGCGCCTGGCGCAAACGGCGTTCGAGGATGACCTCGCGGTACTCCGGATCGCTACGCTCGGCTGTGACTTCGCCGGGCGACGTCACCGGGCCGTGCAACACCGCGTAACGCTCGAACTCAAGCCACGCGAGGGAGGCTTGTTCGATGAGGGATTCGCTGAAGGTGCGGTCGCTCATGGTGACTGGCCGCCTGCGTCGGCCTGCGAAACATTCTGGTCAGCTTCGGTCTCGGGTGAATATTCCGCAAGATACAGCTTATATGCCTCCGGCGCGAGTTCAAAAAGGATACGGCTCGGGTCGAAATACTCCTCGAAGATCTGTACCCGTTGGTGTGCGTCGTCTACATATTGATTGAACGTGTGATTTTCCTCAAAATCCGTGTCCTCGCTGTCAGGCTGCGCGAGACCTTGACGATGGACCCGATAGAGGAAGCCGACAATGGCATCCGCCGTCTCGGCGGCCAGAATGGCCTGCACGGCTTCCAGTGCCGGCCGTGGACCATCGGCGCCGTGGGACGCAAAACCGCACGCATTCCGGAGTTCGCAGACGCCCAGCACCGCTGTGTGAAGGCCGTTCAAGGTCTTTTCCAGGCTCTTTTGGATATCCGTTTCTCCGCTGACAGCCGCGGGGAGGAAGGGCAGATCACTCTTTGCGATCTTCTTGAAGAGCTTCGGTAAATCATCGCCGGAACCGAAGTCGACGTTGCGCTCACGAAGAATGGTCCTGCATGCACTCTCAATTACGGTCTTGGCGAGATCGAAGGCCAAACCCGGGTTATTGATAACGGCATGCTCAAGGCTGTTAACATGCTCCTCAATGTGAAAGAGCCCCGCGGATATCGCTGACCGGGCGCCCTGCATGGCGAATCCGGCTGTAACCGACTCAACGGCCATTTCCTTGCCCCCCGACAAGCCCCTCGGTGTGCTCAATGCGCAATTCCCCAGAGATGAGCCGAGGCAACAGCGCATCTCGCAAAGTCGCGAGTAGTCTCGACTCTTGCGCTGTGCTCACGACTCGCGCATCCAACGGACGGGCAATTCCGGCAAACTTCAGAAGAACTGGCATTGGAGGAACAAGCACGCGGAAGGTGTCGATATCGCTCTTACCGAGGTGAATAACAGTCGTACCTGTTTTAGAGCGTTCGAAAAAATCAAGCAATTTCTCGATGCTGTAGTGAACAAATGCGCGAGGAATGCCGACTTTCGCCTTGAAACAACATAGTCGTTGATTGAGCCAAGAGTCAGGGCCTCGCCAGAGGTGCGCTCGAAACTCTCCATCCATCCCAACAATTAGATCACCCGCTTGGACAAGGTATCCCCGAGGATGGATTTCAGGTGTAAAGATGCCTGGATCGTGTGTTTCAAGGTCCCGAATCCGAATTAGCGGCTTTCCGCGCCGCTCTTCGTTGAAAAGTGTTGACTTGTACGGTGCACCATAGATCACGTCAGTGATCGTATAAATGTCGTGTACTTCCCATCCACTAGGAATCTGACCTAGTTCGGAATCCTTAAACGAATGCGGGAATAGTTCGCTGACCTGTATTGGGAGGCCCAAGTCACGGCCTTCGGACTTCGTGCGGACTGGATCGAAATCCACGAACCAGGACTTGAACAGCGCACGTGCCATCGCCTCCAGCGTCTCACTCATCCGCCGGTTCAGCTCGATTTTGTCGTCCAACGCTCCAAGAATCCGGGCGATCGCGCGCTGAGTCCCGATCGGCGGCAGAGTTACGGATAGACCGCGCTGAGAGGTGAGGCTCACGTATGGAGCCATATCCGTTTCGCCAGCCCGTGTTGCGAGCTGTCTATGAAATCCTGGAGATCTGAGAAAAGCGTATAGATATCCTCGATCAAGACGATTGAGATCAAGAGTTCTCCAGAATGTTGTCTGCGGACTGCACACGAATAAGGGCGCATCGCGTGGAACCAAAGCAACTTTGCCAACAGTTCCCTTATGGGAAATCAAGATATCGCCGGGAGAACCAATACCTTTGGTGATTCTTTGTCGGGAACTCTCGTTTATCCGGGAGGCAGAGTCGAAAAGTATCCGCTCACGGTCAATGTCGGCTGCACGAATGAAGGCGACGCCTTGATCGACAAATTCTTCAGGCCGCGGCCTATATTCGCCATGGTTACCGTCCTCGACCAGCAAGACTCCTTGGCGCTGAAGTTCGGCCACAGTGGCGGTATCCCAATCACCCGCCATATCCAAGTTCCCTCAGGTTGGCGGCAATGGCAGCATCAAGTTTAGCACTTTCACTTTGTTGATTTCGGAGCGTTGCGATAAGGCGCCGCATCTTTTCTTCGAACGGCTCTCCATCGTCCTCCTCCACTTCGGTCCCGACATAGCGGCCGGGCGTAAGCACGTTGCCGTGCTTGCGGATGTCTTCGAGTATTGCCGCCTTGCAGAAGCCGGGCACGTCCGCGTACTGGCCTACGTCCTTATCGCCCCGCCAATCGTGGTAGGTTCCGGCGATCTTCGCTACGTCAGCGTCAGATAGCTCCCGGTGGATACGATCCACCAGCGCGCCCATCTTGCGCGCGTCGATGAACAAAGTTTCCCCTCGCCTGTCTCGGAACTGGCCGTTGCGCTTGTTGCGCGCCAGGAACCAGAGGCAGACCGGGATCTGCGTCGAATAGAAAAGCTGCCCCGGCAGCGCCACCATGCAGTCCACCAGGTCGGCCTCGATGATGGCCTTGCGTATCTCGCCTTCGCCCGACGTGTTCGACGACATCGACCCGTTGGCGAGCACGAAGCCCGCGAGCCCGGTCGGCGCGAGGTGGTGGATGAAGTGCTGCACCCAGGCGAAGTTGGCGTTACCGGCGGGCGGCGCGCCGTAGAACCAGCGCTTGTCGTCCTTCAAGAGATTGCCGCGCCAGTCGCTGTCGTTGAACGGCGGATTGGCGAGCACATAGTCCGCCTTGAGGTCCGGATGGCGGTCGTTGTGGAAGCTGTCGCCGTGGGCGATCTGGGCCTCGATGCCGCGGATCGCGAGATTCATCTTGGCGAGCCGCCATGTCGTGTAGTTCGACTCCTGGCCGTAAATCGAGACGCGCGCTTTTGCCTTGCCGCCGTTGCCGTTACCGTTGGCGTGCGCGCGGATGAAGTTTTCGCTCTGCACGAACATGCCGCCGGAACCGCAGCAGGGGTCGTAGACCCGCCCCGTATACGGCGCCAGCATCTCCACCAGCACGCGGACCACATGGGACGGCGTGTAGAACTGGCCGCCCTTCTTGCCCTCGGCGCTCGCGAACTGGGACAGGAAATATTCGTAGACGCGGCCGAGCGTATCCTTGGCCCGGTCGGCCGGTGAACCGAGCGCGATGTCGCTGACGAGATTGATCAGCTGTCCGAGCCGCTGCTTGTCGAGGCCGGGTCGGGCGTAGTCGCGCGGCAGCACGCCCTTGAGGGAGGGATTGTCGCGCTCGATCGCGGCCATGGCGTCATCCACCAGCCGCCCGATGGTCGCCTGCGGCGCCATCGACTTCAGGTACGTCCAGCGCGCCTCCGGTGGCACCCAAAAGATGCTGACCGCACGGTATTCGTCGGGGTCTTCCGGATCGGCGCCCTGCGCCTTCTGTGCCGCAAGTTCGTCATGCTTCGCCTCGAAGGCATCGGAGATGTACTTCAGGAAGATCAGCCCAAGCACGACGTGCTTGTACTCGGCCGCATCCATGTTGTTACGCATCGCATCGGCCGCAGCCCACAGCTTGGCTTCAAAGCCGAGAACCGAGGTGCTGTCCGTTTTGGCTGCTGTCGTGCCGTTTTTCTTTTTCGGTCCATTGGGCATGGGTTCGTTCCCTCGCTCGCGCGGTTATGCATTGGAAGGCCGCACGCTTGCAACCACTGGAGGAGTCTGGAATCGGGAGTGTATCTCTCGGACCGACTTCTCAAAGATCAATGAGCTGAAAAAGCAAAGCCGCATCGGCTCGTTGCTCGACGACCTCTGATATCCGATTCGTCTTCGACGCTGTGGCGACAGGAGACCTCGGCTGAGGACGATGCCTTTTATGCTGCACTGCATATAAATTTATTGCCGCAAAAAACATCAGTCGCCATTCCGATTGCTGCGCAAAACAAGGGGCGCTGAATTTTTAGACGGCGCTGCTAAAATCTTCATCTTAACCGTTATTTTTCAGTCAATTGCCACAAAATCTTGCAGTCGCGCATTATTTCGACACGCTGTCCAAAATTTACCCAGCAGCACCCCTCGCGTCGAGGACCGTTCTGCCAAAAAATGCAGGCATTTCGCAGTTGCGAGCCCCTGGCATGCCAGTTGCAAAGCTCTGAACCGGTAACGCAGCCGGAGCATTTGTGAATGAAAAAGGGGTTCCTTTCCGTAGGTCACGTGCCCACGCTTTTTGCATCGTTCTTCTATTTCGACATGAGCTTCATGGTCTGGGTCCTGCTCGGACCGCTCGGCGTTCAAATCGCCAAGGACCTTGATCTGTCTCCGGCGCAAAAGGGATTCATGGTCGCGGTGCCGGTCCTTTCCGGCGCGCTGTTGCGCATCGTCGCCGGCATCATGGTCGATCGGCTGCGGCCAAAGCTGACCGGCATCATCCTGCAGGTGATCGTCATCGCGAGCCTGCTCACGGCGTGGTTTGTCGGCGTGCACTCGTTCGAAGCGACCCTTGCGGTCGGGCTGGCGCTCGGCGTCGCCGGCGCGTCCTTCGCGGTCGCCCTGCCGATGGCGTCGCAGTGGTATCCGCTGGATTACCAGGGCACGGCGCTCGGCATCGCCGGCGCGGGCAATTCCGGCACGGTCTTCGCGGCCTTGTTTGCGCCGACGCTCGCCGTCTATTTCGGCTGGAACAACGTCTTCGGCCTCGCCGCAATCCCCCTCGCCGTCGCGCTCGCGGTCTTTAGCGTGCTGACGCGCAACAGCCCCAAGGCGCCCGCGCCGCAGAAGCGCGCCGATTATTTGCGCGTGCTCAAGATCGGCGATGCCTGGTGGTTCATGTTTCTCTACAGCGTGACGTTCGGCGGTTTCGTCGGCCTGTCCTCATCGCTGACGATCTACTTCAACGATCAGTACGGGTTGAGCCCCGTCGTTGCCGGTTACTTCACTGCGGCCTGCGTGTTCGTGGGCTCTTTCATGCGGCCGGTCGGCGGCGCCTTCGCGGACCGGGTCGGCGGCGTGTTCTCGCTGTCGATCATGTACACGATCGCAGCAGGCGCGCTCGCGCTCATCAGTCTTGGGGTTTGGTCCGCGCCGGTGGCGCTTCTCGTCTTCATGGTCGCCATGCTGGCCCTCGGCATGGGCAATGGCGCGGTGTTTCAGCTCATTCCGCAAAGCTTCAGCAGCGAGATCGGCATAATCACCGGGCTCGTCGGCATGGCGGGCGGCATCGGCGGCTTTTACCTCGCTTCCAGCCTCGGCATCGCAAAGCAGCTCACGGGTTCCTACCATCCGGGCTTCCTCGTGTTCGGCTTGCTCGCCGCCGGCGCGCTGCTCGCGCTCACCGGCGTCAAGAGCCGCTGGAGGCGCACGTGGGGGGCATCGGCCGAGCTTGGCTCGGCGCGCATATAGGGATGCAACTTGGCGCCGGGCCAAAGACAGCGTCTCCTCCTCGTCGGCAACGGCATGGCCGGAATGCGCATGATCGATGAAATTCTCGCGCGCGATCGCGACCGCTTCGAGATCGAAGTGATCGGCGCAGAGCCGCATCCCAACTACAACCGCATCTTGTTGTCTTCAGTGCTTGCGGGAGAGAAAGAGATCGATGAAATCGTTCTTCACTCCCATGAATGGTATGAGAGAAACCATATCAAACTCGCTGTCGGCGAGGCCGTCGTAAAGCTCGACGCCGGCGCGAAGACCGTGATAACCGCATCCGGCCGCGCCACAGGCTATGACACGCTCGTGTTGGCGACGGGTTCGCGCCCGGTGGTGCCGCCCCTGGCGGGGCTGGAGCTTGCCGGCGTCTGCGCCTTTCGCAATATCGCGGATCTCGAGCTCATGCGCGAGGCCAGCCGCCATGGTGGTCGCGCCATCGTGGTCGGCGGCGGGCTGCTCGGGCTCGAAGCGGCCTTCGGCCTGATGAGACGCGGCATGACGGTCACCGTGCTCCATCTCATGCAAAGCCTGATGGAGCGCCAGCTCGACGAGGCGGCCGGCTTGCTCCTTCAGCGCGATCTCGAACGCAGCGGCATAACCGTGCTGACGAAGGCGCAAACCGAGGCCATCGTCGGCGATGCGCACGTAGAGGCGGTACAACTCGCCGACGGGCGCGAGCTTGCGGCCGATCTCGTCGTCTTCGCCGTCGGCGTGCGGCCCAACATCGATCTCGCGCGCGCCGCAGGCCTCGATGTCAATCGCGGCATCATCGTCGACGATTTCATGGCGACGAGCGAGCCCGGCATTTTCGCCGTGGGCGAATGCATCGAGCATCATGGGCAGACGTTTGGCCTCGTCGGTCCGTTGTGGGAGCAGGCGCGCATTTGTGCGGGGGCTCTCTGCGGCGACCTGCCGGAGCGTTATGTAGCGCCTATTCCCCATACGAGCCTGAAGGTCACCGGCGTCGACGTTTTTTCCGCCGGCGTGCTTGAGGCGCGCGATGACGGCGACGAGGAAATCACTCTGCGCGACGGCGGCAGCCGCCAATACAAGAAGCTCGTTGTGCGCAACGGACGTCTCGCTGGCGCGATTCTCTACGGCGAAATTGCCGACGGCCCCTGGTTCGTCGAGCTCATCCAATCCAAACGCGAAATCGCACCGCTTCGCGACAGCGTGATCTTCGGGCGGGCTTTGGCAATGGCAGCATAAGAAAGCGCAACCGATGTTCATTGCCCCGATTACCGCAGAAGTTCGGACCACATGCCCCTATTGCGGGGTCGGCTGCGGGGTCCTCGTAAGCCCCGGCGCTACGGGACAATCGCATGCGGCCACCCTCCCCTGGAGGGGGAGGGTCGGATCGCCTTTAGGCGATCCGGGGTGGGGTGACAGCGATGCAGCATTTGCTGAAGCGCTGTCACCCCCTCCCGGCCCGCTAAAGCGGGCCGACCTCCCCCCAGCCGAACCTCACTGTAGCGAGGGTTCGGCCACTCAGCAAAGTGACCGAAGTCGGCAACAGCCGACTTCGGTTGGGGGAGGTGACGCGATTGCCCTGCCCCGCGCCGAGGTGAAAGGCGACCCGGCGCATCCCGCCAATGCGGGCCGCCTCTGCTCGAAGGGCTCGGCGCTTGGCGAGACGCTGGGTACCGAACGGCGCCTGCTGGTCCCCGAGATCTGGGGCCGACGCGCCAGCTGGGACGAAGCACTCGATCTCGCAGCGGCAAAGTTTTCCGCGGCAATCGAACAGCACGGGCCGGAATCGGTCGCGATGTACGTCTCCGGGCAATTCCTGACCGAGGACTATTACGTCGCCAACAAGCTCATGAAAGGTTTTTTCGGCGCGGCGAACATCGACACCAATTCGCGGCTTTGCATGGCCTCCTCCGTCGCCGGGCACATCCGCGCCTTCGGGGAAGATGTGGTGCCGGGCTGTTACGCCGATATCGACGAGGCCGATCTCGCCGTTCTCGTCGGCAGCAACGCCGCCTGGTGTCACCCGGTCCTCTATCGCCGGCTTATGGCGGCGCGCGACGCGCGCGGGACGCGCATCGTCGTCATCGACCCGCGCCGCACCGCCACCTGCAACGATGCGGACCTGCATTTGCCCCTGCGGCTCGGCAGCGATGTCGCGCTGTTCAACGGACTGCTCGCGCATCTCGCCGTGAGCGAAGCGATCGACCGCAAATTTATCGCCGACCATAGCCGAGGTTTCGATGCCGCGGTTGCGGCGGCGTGCGCGTGTGCGCCTTCTATTCCTGCGGTCGCGGAACTCACCGGGGTCGATCCCGCACGAATTGCGGAATTCTACGCGCTGTTCACGCAAACCGCCCGCGTCATCACGCTTTATTCGCAGGGCGTCAACCAATCATCGGCCGGAACCGACAAGGTCAACGCGATCATCAACTGCCACCTCGCGACGGGCCGCATCGGCCGTCCCGGCATGGGGCCGTTCTCGTTGACCGGGCAGCCCAACGCCATGGGCGGGAGGGAGGTCGGCGGTCTCGCCAACCAGCTCGCCGCCCATATGCGGTTCGATTCGGGAGCCCATGTCGACCGCGTGCGCCGTTTCTGGAACGCGCCCAATATAGCAACGCGGCCGGGCCTCAAGGCCGTCCAGCTTTTCGACGCCGTCCATGACGGAACCATCAAGGCGCTGTGGATCGCCGGCACCAACCCGGCGGTCAGCTTGCCGCGATCGAACCGCGTGCGCGAAGCGCTGCGCCGATGCCCGTTTGTGGTCGTGGCTGACGTCCGGCACAACGACACGACGGAATTCGCCCATGTCCGCCTGCCCGCCATGGCATGGTCCGAAAAGGACGGCACCGTTACAAATTCTGAGCGGTGCATTTCGCGCCAGCGCGCGTTTCGCCCCCCGCCTGGCGAAGCAAGGCCGGACTGGTGGATGTTGACGCAACTCGCGCGCCGCATGGGCTTTGCGGAGGCATTCGACTATCGCGGTCCGGCGGAGATTTTTCGCGAGCATGCCGCACTGTCGGCGTTCGAAAATGACGGCGAACGCGCCTTCGATATCGGCGGCCTCGCGGCTCTCGACGATCGCGCCTATGATGCGCTCGAACCCGTGCAATGGCCGGTGCGCCACGATGTCGCCTCAAGCGCGCGGCTGTTCGCCGATGGGCGTTTTGCCCATGCGGATGGCCGCGCCCGCTTGGTGGCGACGGCATTTCGGGCGCCCGTCGAAACGGGCGACCATGCGCGAGGCTTGATGCTCAATACCGGTCGCGTTCGCGACCAGTGGCACACCATGACGCGCACCGGGGATGTGCCGAGCCTTGCGCAACACACGCCCGAACCCTTCCTCGACATGCACCCGGATGACGCCGCCCGGGCACAACTCGTTGACGGCGGCTTCGCGCGGATCGAGAGCCGTCATGGCGGCGCGATCATGCGGGTACGCGTGACCGCGACTCAAACCAGCGGCGAGGTTTTCGCCGCCATGCACTGGAGCGAAAACAACGCCTCTACCGGCCCGGCCGACAGGCTGGTGGGCGGGGCGTGCGATCCGGTCTCCGGCCAGCCCGAATTGAAGGCCACCGCCGTGATGGCTCTGCCGCAGCCGATGGCCTGGCATGGCCTGCTGCTGCGCCGCGCCAGCGTTCAATTGCAATCGGCCGATTATTGGTGCCGCATCGCCATCGACGGCGGTTTTGGCTACACCCTCGCGGGGATCGAGAAGCTTGCGGCGGATCATGAAACGCCTGATGCGGCGCACATCCTTGCGTGGCTCGGCGCTGCCACAACGTCCGATCTCGCGGTCTATGCGGACCCCGCACGCGGCGTGTTTCGTTACGCGAGCTTCGTTGACGGCGCGCTCGAAGCCTGTCTCTTCATCACGCGCGATCCCGCAAGCCTGCCTGATCGCGCCGCCGCCGTCATGATGTTCGGCGAGCCGCCGCCGGACCATAACCGCGCACGAGTCCTTGCCGGTGTTTCGCTGGCGGGCGTTCCATCTCCTGGCCCCACGGTCTGCGCCTGTTTCGCCGTCGGCCGCGCGACCATCGTGGCGGCTATCCAGTCGGGACAACTCGCCAGCGTCACCGCGATCGGCACGGCTTTGCGCGCCGGAACGAACTGCGGATCCTGCCTGCCGGAGCTTGCGACGATCCTGCGCGAGGCGGAGGTGGTTGCCTCTTGCACCTTGCAGGAAGAGACGGTGGTTGCTGGATAATCCGCGGCGCTCCCGGGTCCATCTGAGCTCTGCGACTCTCCCTGATGGAGCCGACGGTCCTGCGACCGTAGCCCGGATGGAGCGCAGCGTAATCCGGGATAGGCTGACCCCGGATTACGCTGCGCTCCATCCGGGCTACCAGGCTGCTGCGCAATGTGGGCAGGGTAGGGAGGGGCGACCCGCGGGCCAAAGCCCGCGGGGGGGCCTGATATTATTCCAAGCGCTCTGAAGCCGGCGGCGCTTCGGCCGGGACGGCCTTCAGTTCCGGTGTGGCCAAATCGGCTTCCCTCGCGGCGGCGGGCGCGCCTTCTTCATCCTTCGCCGGACGCTCGACCGTGACGAGGGTTTCTGCTTTGGCGCTCGCCGCAATGACGGTCTCGGCGGGTTCGCTCGCCGGCGGCGGGGCGGTTGCCTCGGCGGGGAGCGGCGCAGCGGCTTCGCTGCTTGCCGCCGTCGGTTGGCTGGCCGTCGGTTCCGCCACGGACGGCATGACGGCCGCTACCTCAGGCATAGCTTCGGCGGTTTCCCGTACGCTGCTCTCCCCTGCTTGCGGTGGAGAGACGGAGGCGCCTGACGCCTCGATCGCAGGCGGCATTTCGGGCGGCACCGCGGCCGCGACGGCGTCGCCGGGAGCGACGGACTTGTCGGTGGATGCGGTCTGCTCGGTCGTGCCCGGTGTGGTCGCGGCCGGCGCCTGACCCAATTGAGCCGCCCCCCTCAGCAGGGCATCGAGCTGCGCCTTGGTGATGCATGTTTGCGCACCGCTGCCATCGGCGACGCAGAGCTCCTGCGTGACGATGCGTCTGGTGGTGAATGAATCCGCGAAGGCCGCCATGGACGCTTCGAGATTGGCGACCTGCTGCTCGAGTCCCGATATAATTTTCTCGAGCACGGTGCTTTGCAACGTCGAGGGGTCGCCAGCTCGGACCGCCGAACCGCCGGCCGTTGCCGACAGTGCGAGCAAGGCCAAGCCGAAGACGTTGCAACCGCCAACCATCAGAGAATTCCATCTGCTCTTCATGTTCTGCTCCAGATTACAAGCGCGCGAGACTGGTGCGGAGAAAGGGTGCCGATGTCGACATCGCCAACCCCCGCCAGCATGCTGGAACCGGACCGGTTAACAAACGGTTGCAATGCGGGATAATTTTTTCGCACGCGTGCTCATCCGAAATCTGCGTGCAGGCCTGCATCTGGCTCATAACACTTGCGATATGATGTCGCGTAAATTTGACGCCGCATCAGCGACGCCATACTTCAAAAACGGCGGCGCAGCCGAAGGGGAAATGCTATGATCACACGTCGCCGCCTGCTCGAAGCGGCAGGTACGGGCGCAGTACTCGCGGTTGCGGGCCGCGAATTGTCGCGGACTTTCGTAACCCAGGCTTTCGTAACCGAGGCGGAGGCTCAGGCCGCTGGCTTGAGTCTGCCGGCGCAATTGCCGCAGGGCACCCGGCAGGAAGCCGTGCTTGATGCGTTGCCGAGCAAGCAGCCTCTCATCAAGCTCTCCTATCGGCCGCCGAATTATGAGACGCCGATTGAACTTCTGCGCACCGCGATCACGCCCAACGACGCCTTCTTCGTGCGCTACCATCTTTCCGACATTCCGGAGGTGAATGCTGACACTTGGCGGCTATCGATCGGCGGCGAGGGCGCGAGCGGCGAAGCGAGCCTTACCTTCGACGAACTCAAACGATTGCCGGCCGTCGAAGTCGCCGCGGTGTGCCAATGCTCGGGCAACCGCCGCGGGCTGTTCGAACCCCATGTGCCGGGCGTCGAATGGGGCTATGGCGCCATGGGCTGTGCGCGCTGGAAGGGCGTGCGGCTCAAAGACGTACTCGATCGCGTGGGCTTCAAGAACGAGGCGCTCGAGATCGTGGTGGCCGGCGCCGACAAGGGCGCCGTGGACAAGACGCCCGCGTTCATCAAGAGCATTCCAGTGTGGAAGGCGATCGAGGACACCACGATCGTCGCCTATGAGATGAACGGCGGGCCGCTGCCCCATTGGAACGGCTTTCCGGCGCGCATCGTCGTGCCCGGATGGACCGCGACCTACTGGATGAAACACGTCTCCCGAATCAACGTGGTCACCAAGCCGTTCGACGGCTTCTGGATGAAATCCGCCTATCGGATTCCGCTCGGCAAGTTCCCGATCGTGGCGCGCTTTGCGTCTCAGGAGACCGCAGTCAACACGCCGATAACCGAAATGGTGGTGAACTCGCTCCTGACGAGCCACGCCGACGGCGCCACCGTGAAGGCCGGCGGCAATGTCACGATCGGCGGTCTGGCGTGGGATGCGGGCTACGGCATCCACGCGGTCGAAATATCGACCGACGGCGGCAGCAACTGGACGGCCGCTCATGGCGCGCGCCACCAACAAAATCGGCCAGAGTCAGGCGACGGAGTTGATCGCGAATCCGGCGGGCTACCATCACAACGTTATTCAAACCCTCAATCTCGTCGCGGCATGAGGAGCGCTACCCATGCGATCAATCGCCATCACGGTATTTTCCGCCGCCTGTTGCGGCGCTGTTGCAACCGCGGCCGTGGCCGGCGAAGAGCCCGTGCAACTCAAGAGGGCCGCCGGGGTCGACAAGGTCGAGACCAACTGTGCCGCCTGCCACAGCCTCGACTACATCGAGATGAATTCGCCGTTTCTCAACGCCGCCGGATGGGATGCGGAGGTGACCAAGATGATCAACGCCTTCGGGGCGCCGATCAATGCCGCCGACGCGAAGATCATCGGCGATTACCTGAAGGCCAATTACGGGCAGTGACGCGTGCGGGCTGAATCGCAAGGATGTAGCCCGGATTGAGCCACCGGGTCCGGCCTTCGGCCGGCCCGATGATAAACTCCGCGAAATCCGGGACTGCCCTGCCGATTCGGCAATGCCGCCCCGACTGTAGGGCGCAATGAGCGTAGCGCATTGCGCCGTCCTCGTGCGAAAGGCGGGTCGATGTCTCGACACGGCGAGGTGGCCGTGTTTGAGGGGAAGCGGCGCAATGCGCTGCGCTTATTGCGCCCTACAGGCGGCTACTTGGGATACTACTAAGTGATTGATCTATGGCGGGAGCGACCGGGCTCGAACCGGCGACCTCTAGCGTGACAGGCTAGCGCTCTAACCAACTGAGCTACGCCCCCGTAATGTCGGCGACATAACCGCCAACCACCGGGTTCGGTTCGATACGACCGGGCCTGATCGAAGTCAAGCGGCCCTCCCTCCGCTCCCCTGCTTGCGAGAGACGGCAGTGAGGGGGCTGCGTGACAGCCGAATCGGGTCGCGTCTGGCCAAGATCGTTGCCAAAATAGCCCCAGAATGCGGGCAAAAGTTGCGATTACGACCCAGGTGGTTCCCGCAAGCCCCCTTGAATCGGCCATTTCCACCCCTCCACCTGCAGAATCCTCACATTTTTCAGGCTTTTTGCTAAATGGGGCATGGTCAAACGCCGCAAGAATCGTTTATGTGTCCGCCGCGTCTCGCCCAATATCGGCGTTGTTCGCCATAAAGAAGGAGGTTTCGATGGCAAAGGCAGCCGCAGCACAAGCAACCGTTACCTTGAAGCATCTCGCCGCCACCCTGGCCGGCAGCCATGAAATGGCGAAGAAGCAGTCGGAAACGATTCTCGGCGACTTCGTCGGCCTCGTGGTCAAGCACCTGAAGAAAGGCGACCGCATTCGCATCGGCGGCCTCGGCATCCTTCAGGTTCGCAAGCGCGCCGCCCGCATGGGGCGCAACCCGGCCACCGGCGAGCCGATCAAGATCAAGGCGAGCAAAAAAGTCGCGTTCCGGGCCGCCAAGGAACTCAAGGAAGCGGTCTAAGTCTTCGGTTGATGGGGGGAGTGCGGTATGGGTTGCCTGGACACCGGTTCAGGCAGCCCATGCTGTTTTTTTGGGGCACGCGTAGGGTGGGCAAAGCGAAGCGTGCCCACCTTCAGCTTTTTCAGGTGGGCACGGCGCACAAGAGTGCGCCTTTGCCCACCCTACCTGCGCCTCTCCCGCAAGCCCATCCGCTCCAGGCGCGGTATCACCTCGCCGCAGAAGAACGGCAACTCGTCCGCATAGTTGACGAAGGATACGCCGACGCCCCGCAGGCCGGCGTGGCTCAGATCGGCGAGCTGGCGGGCGACGCGGTCGGGATCGCCGACGATCGGAACGCCGCCCATGCCGTTCGCATAATTGGTTCGCTGTTCGTTGAACACGGCCTCGCCGACCGTCGCGCGGCTGATGTTCTTCTTGGCCAGAATGACGTCGACTGCCGACCAGTCGGCATTGTCGACGATGCAGTGGCGATAGTAGTCCTCGGCCTCCTTCTCGGTCGGCCGGCACGTGATGACGCCCACGGTGTAGACGTCGATCTCGCGCCCGTACCTGGCTGCTTCGGTCTTGACGTCGCGCACGCGCTGCGCCGTTTCCTCGGCCGATCGCCGCGACGCCTGGGTGAAGAACGCATCGCAGTTGCGCAGCGCGAATGTCCGCCCCGTCGGCGAGGCGCCGGCATTCATGATCAGCGGCCGCGTGCCGCCATAGGGCTTCGGCTTGGCGCGGATGTTGGCGAGCTTGATATATGCGCCGTCGAAGTTGAAGTCCTCCTGCGGGCCCCAGGCGAGCTTTACGGCATCGAGCCATTCCTGGGCGTATTCGTAGCGCCTCTCATGATCGCGCTGCTTGACGCCGAACATCTCGAACTCGTCCTCGTTCCAGCCGACCACGAGATTGAGCCCGAACCGGCCTTCGCCGATATGATCGGCGGTGACGAACTCCTTGGCGGCGATCAGCGGATTGAACAGCGGCGCATGCACGGTGCCGAACACCGTGATGCGCCGGGTCGAGGCCAAGAGCCCGCACGCCCACGTCACGGTCTCGAAGGTTGCGCCCTGATAGTCTGTATCGCCGCCATAGCCCTTCCAGCGTGCGATCGGCAGCAGAAAGTCGATGCCGGCGTCGTCCGCCATGCGGGCGAGCCTGACATTGTCAGGCCAGCTCCCGGACCAGCGCTCCGCCACCAAGGTGACGGCGCGGCCGGACGAACAATTGGCCCCGAAAAGGCCGATCTTGAGCGCGTTGCCGTTGTACATGGCGGTGCGCTGTTGCATGGAGGCGGTCGGTGGGCGCACGAATCCTTCCATCATCAAGAGTCATAACGTTGAAGGCCCGCGCACAAGTGTCGTCGTCCAACATTGCCTGCTGTAGGGGCGACCCTTGCGGTCGCCCGGTTTGTGCACCACGGGTCCCTGACCGTACGGTCCCTTGCGTCCTGCGGGTAAGAGGGCGACCACAAGGGTCGACCTCTACATTATCCCCAGGTCGGCGCGAATCCATCGCTATCGCAAAGACCGGCGGCCGAAAACAATATCCCAAACGAAATCGCTTTGGCCGCAACGCATGGGCGTGGTAGGAAATGGGTGCGTTTTCTGCCGCATCGTTCTTCGCAGGCCGCCGGCGTACCAGATGAGAACACATTACGATCTGCTCGGTGTTCGTTCTGATGCGGACGATGAGGCCCTGATCAAGGCGTATCGCAAAGCCGCGAAGGCGCACCATCCTGACCTCAACGCGGGCGATCCGGATGCCCCGCGTCGGTTCAGCCAGATCGCAACTGCCATTGAAATCCTTCGCAGTCCGCAGCAGCGAGCAGCCTACGACCGATTGCTGGATCGCCAATGTCAGCAGCGCCGGTTGAGGCGAGCCCGCATCGTCATTGTCATTGCCAACGCGATCGCAGCTGCCGTTCTCATTGTCGTGCTGGCGGGCGGACATGCACCGGTCGGGCCCACTCCTTCGACATCCACGATGGCGAGCAAAGTCGAAAACAATGGGGTTCCACGACGGGCCGTGATGGCGGGCGAACAAGGACCGCAGCGAACCGAACCGACAGGCGAAGACGAACCGCGCCGCACGCTTGAGCGAGGCCTTCCACCCGGGGCCGCAGGTCAGCAATTGGAAGCGGTCGAGCGCGAAGTCGCTCCGAGGCGCGAGCAAGATGAACGCCCGCACGCCGCCGAGTTCGAACCACAGACGGCCAAGCACGAGGCCGCTCCGAGGCGCGAACGGGACGAACGCCGGCAGGCACGCGATGCAAGGCGGTTGGCCGCAATAGCGCAGGCTGCCAAGTCAGCTGCGCCGACGTCCGCTTTGTCGACGTCCGCTACGCCGACGCCATCCCGAGCAGTCCCAAGAACCCAGACAGCATCATCCGTCGCATCGCCGCGAAGCTTCGGGCCGGTGGAAATCGCCGCAGCGCGTGCATTTGCGCGATTTTAAAAGCGATACCGCATGCCGACTTTCCCGCCCACGCTCCAGAGGTCTTCTCCAAATCGCGTATCCGCACGAGCGAAGCCGGACAGGCCGGTTTGCAGGTCAAGGACATTCACTAAGCCCTGAACTTCGCCACGGGCCCGACCCACGTCGGATGGCATCGATATGCTGGTGCCATTGACGAGGAGCGCGTTGTTCGTCGCCTCCGCGATCTCGTAGACCTGCCCCAGCAGGCTGGGCTCCACGCGAATGTGACCGATGACCCATTCGGTGCCGACACGGGCCCCGGCGCGGGCCCGAACCGCATCACCATTATTGAGAGCCACCGTCGTTGCGGTGAGTGCGGTTGCGTGCTCGAAATTGGTGCGGACGTATTCCAACCCGGCCGTCGGCTCGATGTAATAACCGTTCGGAAGAGCGAACTTATAGCCGATATTCGTTGCCAGATTGTAGTTGGTGGGATTGGCAGATTGAGCGAGCCCGGGGCTGCTTATGTCGAGCGACAGCAAATCGACCTTGAAGAGCAAATCGAGGAACCAATTTCCCGAGAGGTAAGTTCCGTACGCTCCGACCGACGGTCCAGAAAATACCTGGGTGGTCGGCGAATCCCGCAACTCAACTCGCGAGTCGGTATAACCGGCCAAGAGACCGAGGACGAGGCCATCCGTCGCGGTGGCGAGGCCGCTCCAAACAGCGTCAATTCCCCCCATGATGCCGCCGGTTCCCTGGCGATAGCCGAGATTGGAGGTGAAATTGGTGCCCGCAAAACTAAAGCTCGCCTGTCCGCCGCGCTGTTCGTAATCCCCATATCCCTTGATCCAGGCCGCAAGCTTCGGACCTCCGAAGCTTGCCGGGGGGGCAGCATCGGCTCGCACAAAGGGGCTGATCGGATCGTCCTTGGCGAATTCCTGAGCGTATGCGGTCGCGGGACCTGCGGCGCCCGGAGACGAACCGCCGCGGATGGAATTGTGCAACGACGACATTCGATCGAACACCGCGTCGTTTGAGATGTGGCTCGCCGTCTGCGCGGCGGTCGTTGCGACCGAGCCCGAAAGCCCTGTACTCGAAGCGATCGTGGCAGGAGCGAAACTCAGCCCTGTTCCGTTAGGCAGGGCCACCAGCACCTCTACCAATGTGCCGACATTGAGCACATTGCCGAGGACGAAAGCGTCGAGCGAGGTCGCTCCTTGTACGACAACGAGATTGGGACCGATCGTAAAGGGATTGCCTGGCGCCAAGCCGGCGACGTTCAGCGTCGTAGAACCGGTCGCGCTGCCGTTGATGACGACCTGGTCGGCAACGCCCGTTCGAGCGTTGATGTCGAGCGCAATCGTGCTCCCGGCCGACCCTGTGAAGTTGCCGGTAACCGTGAGCCTGTCTCCCGCAACGTTGTTCTGCAAATTGATGAGGCCGGAATTGGTCAGCCCGCCGTTGATGGTCGAAAGACCGGTGGCGTTTAGGGTGCCTGCGTTGACGGTCGTGATGGCTCCGATCGTCCCGCCCGCCAGGTTGACGATTCCACCCGCACTGTTGGTGAGGGTACCGATATCGTTGAAGATGTTGGCGCCGACGTTGAGAACTGCCCCGTTCCCGTTGAGGAAGTTGCCGCCGCCCGCCGACAATGGACCCGTCACCGTGAAGGTGCCGGAGCCGGTGTTCGCGATGTTGCCCCTGATCAGGCCTTGCGCATCGACGATGCCGGTGTTGATCAGGCCGCCTAGTGTTGCATTGAGCGTGCCGGTCGTGATCAGCGTGCCGGAGTTCGTAAAGCCGTTAGCTGTCGTATTCCAGATACCTGAGTTGACGACGGTGCTCGCGTTGTTGGCATCGCCGTTCCATGTGCCGACGTTCTTGACCGTGGCGCCGCCGATATTGCTTAGAAGGTCTCCAATCCAGGTGCCGAAATTGGTGACGACCGCCCCAGCCCCGCTATTGTTGAGCGTGCCAATGCGGATGCAGTTGTTCGTCACCGTCCCGGAGTTGATAACCGCGCCAATGAGGTTGCAGTTGTGCTTCCCCTTCCCGGAGTTGTCCTTGTCCGACATGCCGTCCGAGGTCCCGTCGTGGTTGATTTTTCCCCCGAGATCACCCGCTGCTGCCGGGCCCGCCGCAACGCTCGCCAACGCCAGCCCGCCGGCCAGTGCCGTGCCCGTCATCAGGCGTCGCGAACAAACCTTATCATTGGAAATTGTACGCGCGGAATCACCAGTACGATGACGCTGACTAATCCAAGCGCCTACAGTGGCGCGACCGACAATACTCATAGCCCCCCCGGACCCGGGCACTGCAATTCACCGCAGGCTATCCGGCGCTTAGTGCTTCGTCAACCAAGCTTGCATTTTTTCCGTCCGCAACCATGATCTTTTAACGGTGATCACCCACGCCGGATGACGCGCATGTCACAACGGGCAATGCGTCGTGGCCGCTGTGTTGCCCCGCCGTCGCGCAGGAGCGCGCCGTGCGCTATCATTTCGCTCCGTTACCGGGATGCTGAAACGGCGACGCGGGACTTGATCCGCCACGGCGTCTCACATGATCGCCTCAAGACCTTTGCTGCGGATGAGGCACAATAGCTTCAAGGTGGCGCCGCGCGGCCGCTTTGCGCCGCGCTCAAGCTGACTCACGTAGTTTGTCGTGACGTTCAAGCACTTCGCCATGACCGATTGGCTGACACCGGCGCGCTCGCGCAACGCCTGAATGTCCTCAGCCGACAAATCGTCCACTGTGGTGAAGCAGCGCACGTCGAATTCGCGCATGGTCTTCTTGTCGACGAGGCCAAGCCGGTGCATGCCGCGTACGCCCTCATGCACGGCCTTCGCAACCTCGCTGCGGTACTTACGCTTCGTCGCCATAGTCCAGCTCCGTCAACTCCTGCCCGGCGAGCATCTTGCCGATGCCGCCGGCATCGAGCGCCAGCAGCAGCGCTCCGTAATCTTTCAGATCTCGCTCGTCGTCCCGACTGAGGTTCGCCTGATCCTTTTTGGCGAAACCGAACAGGAACACCGCGCGATCGCCGACGCGATAGGCAATCACGGTACGAAATCCACCGCGTCGGCCTTCGCCCGGCCGCGACACCCGCTGCTTGATGAGCCCTCCACCGAGATCTGCATCGACCAAGCCACTCGCTGCGCGCCGAACCGCCCCACATAGTGCAGCATCCGCGATCCGTTCCTTGCGCTGAAAACGCCGGAAGCTTTTCGTCATGAACACCCGCACACAGCATCCCCCCCGCACTTAGGCATATAGCACTAGGTCATATGGCCTTCAACCCGGCACCGTGCCGGATTCGATGGTGGGACCGTCGCGCTCCGTGCGCTATCATTTCGTCCCATCACCAAACTTGCTGGCGCCACATGAAAAGACTGATTGCCGTTCTCATCCTTGCGGCCCTTGCACCGATCGCCGCCGCCGAGGTCGCCATTGCCCAGACGTACCCCACCCGCCCCATCACCATGAACGTGCCGTTCGCGGCCGGCGGGCCAACCGATACGATTGCGCGCGTCATCGCCCAGCGCATGTCGGCGGTGCTCGGCCAGAGCATCATCATCGAGAATGTGACCGGGGCGGACGGCACCATCGGGGTCGGTCGCGTGGCGCGCGCGGCGCCCGACGGTTACCTGCTGAGCGTCGGGCAATGGTCGACCCACGTGCTCAACGGCGCGGCCTATGCTCTGCCGTACGATCTCCTGAAGGATTTCGAGCCGGTGGCGCTCATGGCGACCAATCCGCTGGTGATCGTTACTTATAAGGGCGTGCCCGCCACGAACCTGAAAGAACTGATCGACTGGCTCAAGGCCAACCCCGAGCGCGCCGCGGTGGGCATCGGCTCGATGTCGCACCGGGTCAGCGCCGTCTATTTCCAGAACCTCACCGGCGCCAGGTTTACGCTCGTACCTTATCGCGGCGCCGCGCCCGCCATGCAGGACATGATGGCGGGCCAGATCACGATGATGTTC
>WNFF01009012.1_pt1 | contig 20328 bp, 18 predicted proteins | sample 5400441 | NCBI WGS metagenome assembly WNFF01 (sample SAMN13153345, study PRJNA577476) | soil metagenome | isolation source: 120 cm saprolite under Douglas fir tree site 2 hole 3 replicate 1 | place: USA:California | collected 2015-04-18
TTCCAAATGAAAAGGTTGATGAGCAGAAGCAAAACAGCGGCGATGGCGAGCGTCATGATGCGCTCCCGCTGGTTCATTCGCTGATACGCAGCTCTCAATTTCTCCATCATCGCGGCTTTCCTTCCAAACGAAATTGCGCATGATTATTCGCCAGAATCCGCGGCGCAGCCATGTCGAACCGGAAATTCTGCAAACCGGCGTTCTTTTTAATCTTTTCGGCGAATTGATACGCGAGCGCTGCAGTGTTGGCCTCGCCATCGATCGAAAGCTGGCGGGCAGATTGATTGTAGGCCGTGATGCGCACGTCCGCCGAGGGCAAACCTTCGTAAAGGTGCAACATGATCTCGACCGGATAGAAGCGTGAGTCGATCGCCGGCGCGAGCGCTTTCCAATTGGCTTCGGTCTCGCGAATGAACTGCGTTTGCGGCGCTTCGCGCGCAATCAGGCGATCGAGTCGCGCAATGGCAAAACGCGCGTAGGCCAGGTAAAGCAGAAAGAGCAGGAAAATCGCCGCGTAGGTGCCGCCGGCTAAGGTGAGTCGTTTCTGCCACTCGCCGCGCTTGGCAAGTTGCGCCCGCCGTTGCCGCCAGCTGTCCGGCAAGAGATTGAGTTTAACCGAGGCGGGCGGCGTCTCGATTCCCACTAGCTCAGTTCGGCCCGCGAGAATACCTTGGACGGTATCGCGAAGTTCGTAACAGCTTTCATCCAGCAAAACATTTGGAAACGAAGCGTTGATCCCTTGCAATTCGGCACTCAGCGCCAGTTGCGGCAGCTCCATTTGCAATTGCTCCGGCGCGACGCCGTCGAGCGTGCGTGCGAGGCTGACCTTACCGTTTTCGGTGACGGCCGAAACAAGCACCTCGCCTTCGGGATAAATGAATAGCGCTCTGCCTTCGGGCGCATGTGTCGTCGCGCGTTGCGCAGCGTAAACGGTGACCTGGCGCGGGATGATGCCCTTATCGAGCAGCGGCGCGGCGATTTCCGCCAGTCGTTCGTTCCTCACCGCAATCGCGGAAATGACGCTCTCGGTTTCATTTTGCTCGATCAACTCGAAATCGGTCGTCACTTCCTCCGCCGAAAAAGGAAGGGCCTTCTCGATTTGAATCCGGACCATCTCCGAAAATTCCGTCGGATCGACAGTCGGTAATCGAAATCGCTGCGCTAGGACGGCCGAGACCGGCAAGCTCAGGACGACATCGTCCTGTGTGGACACGAGCGGCACGGCTTCGTCGAGCGTGTGCAGCAAACGCACATTCCACGAGCCGTCGCCATCACGCACTCGCAAAAGATTCCAGCCGTGCGCGGTCGGCGTGATAAAGACCGGGGTCGAACTTGTCTCGATGACTAAAACTCCTTCCAAGTAATGAGCTGAGGAACGACGCCCACCCGGCGAAACACCATTTGCACCGTGCGCCTGGCTCTTCCGGCTGTTCCGACGCTGACGACGCGCAACACCGGGTCCTTGAACGAAACGAGTCCGTTGAGTTGTTTGAATTGTTCTTCGTTCAATCCAAGCACAACGCGGACCTCGTCGATTCCTCTAAACTGCATGTCATCGTCAGTCCCATCGATTCCATCCGGCCCTTGTCGCACCCGCAAGAACCGATCTACCGCTTCGGGTGTTATCCCTGGCAAAGCCAGCAACACATCGCGCGACGCCCACGCCAAATCCACCGGGCCGCTGCTGTTGAGGGTAAAATCATCATCCCAACCGGGAGTGGACGTGAACTCGGCCCAGCCCGCGACTTTTTTCAACTCATCGATACGTGTCAGCAAAGTATGTGGCGGATGATAGTCGTCGCTCTCGGGCGGCGCGTTCAATCGATGTAATCCAGCGCTTGGTTCAACCCAATCCAGAAGCGAATCTATCATTGTGTCGCGTTCATTGAGATCGACCCCTTTATGCTCCAGATATCTCCGCAAAATTTCCAAACGATCCGGGGCTTCGCCGGCAACAAGCCAGTTCAAGTTCAAACGACCGCCCTCCCCTGTGAGTCGCGCTTCGTAGGTTGCGCCGTCGTCCAATTCTCCGCTCAGATTTGGCGAACCCGGCTTGACCGCCGGATGCAATGCTACTTCTGCGCCGGAACATGCTACCGCTTCCGCTTTCAGCATCCGCGCCCCGTCTCCTGAAAGCGACAGCCGCGAGTCGATGTCCAGCGCCCACGAAATCACCAACGCGCTCAACAAGAACAATGCCCAAAGCGCGAGCATGATCGCGGCACCGGAAATTAATTTCGAATTCGATGAAGGCGTCCTCATAAGATCGACATCATTACATCGGCGTCCTGCCGAGAGGGATGATCGCCTCCCATGGCGCGGCGGCATCGGATCGATTCACAGTTACTTTCACCAACCGCGGCAATGTGCCGGTGTCGGTCCAGCGTTCCACCCACACATTCAAGCGCGCGTCAAAATAGCGGACTTGCAAACTGCGCACATCTTCAATCAGTGGAATCCAGCTTTCATTCACGTTCGTGAGCGATGAATCGTCTTTTGGCTTGCGCAGAAAACCCAGATCGAGCCGATCGCTGTCTTTCTTTTCCGATTGCAGCCGCAACGCGACCACGAAATCGCCGGCGGCATATCGCGTCATCAAGCCCGGTCCCGCGCCGCAAATCCACCGAACTTCGTCCCGCTCGCGATCGTTCAACTTGAACGCATCGCCGAGCAGCGCCCCCCTTCCCGAAGGCAAGCTCTGCCACTCGTTAGCCAGCACTTCGCGCAAACCATCGTAACGCGCGTCGGCCGCGGTCGCTCCAGAAGAAAGACGAATCGCGACCAGGTTGGATTGAACGAAGCGATAGATCGCCAACGCCATCGTGGCCAAAATCGCCACCGCCATAATGATTTCCAACAAGGTGAAGCCGCGTCGGCGATTAACCGGGACGATAAACATAAAATTCGATCTGCTGCGATTGCTCGGCGCCGCCGCGGGTCCACTTTGCCGTCAACGTTACCCGATTCACACCGGCGAGCGGCACCCCGTTGTTTTCCTCCAACCCAGCCGGCGCGCTTTTCTGGATCAGCTTCACCATCCCGTAACCGGTATCGACGGTAAATTCCTTTCCCACATCCGGAAATCCCGGCGTGGCCTGCACTTCCGCCATTCGATTGGACAAAATTTGCCGAACGCGATTCTCCTCCGCGTTGAAGGTGCTGGCGTTCAGGCAATTCTGCACCGCGCGACCAAGCGCGAGCACGCCGAGGGCGAAAATCGCCAGGCCCATCAGCACTTCGTAGAGCGCGAAACCTGTTTTACTTCGCCGCATAGTTTGCCAACTCGCCGTGGCCGGTCAGCGGCGAATAGTTTGCCGTCCACGTTCCAGCCCTTCCCTCAAAGCGAACGATCGCTGGCTCGCACGTGCCAGTCGGCCAGAAAATCCATTCGCCCGCCGGCTTAGAGGTGAGTGCGGCCGGCAAAGTGAGCGTCAACACCGTTCCATGTGCCAAAGCGAACGTTGCCACCGCTTTTTTTTCTTCGTCTTTGGCAAAAGCCTCCGGTTGCGCAATCACGTCTTTATCGCCCCAAACAATCAAGTAGGCGCGATGCTCGGCCACGCTTCGTTCCTGCGCCTGTCGAACGAGGTTGTTAAATTCATCCAACGATGCGCGCAGCCGCCGATCCGCCAGAACGCCGCTTAAACTGGGTACCGCCACCAAAAGCAAAACCGTCAAAATCGCGACCGCGATGATGATCTCAATCAATGTAAATGCCCGGCAACGCTGCACCAACGAAGTTACGCTCCCTGCGCGAAATCACAAGACACCGAGACCGAGGCAAACCTCAAGGTAACGTGGCTTCCTAAATTGCCTTGCAAGTTTGGCCAACGAGTCTGAATGTTGTGACTTAGATATGAGCGTGCTCGCCAGCTTCATGAACCTCGGCGGCCCCGATTTGATCATCATTCTGTTGATCATTCTCGTTCTATTCGGCGCCAAGAAATTACCAGAACTCGCCCGCGGCCTTGGCCAGGCAATCAAGGAATTCCAAAAGGCCAAAGACGAATTCAGTGACGAGCTGCACAAGGCCGGCAAAACCGACACCGCAGCAGGGAAATTTGCCACCGTCATCGACCGTCCCGCGAACTGACGCCACAGCTAGCACCGCAGCTAGGCCCGATCAAAATCAAGCGGTTACTCCCGGCGATAAAGCCGATCAGGTGTGAGCTTGCAGGGCGTCGCGCTGTCGACGCCGGCTTTCATTAATGGATACGACGGCTCGTGTCCCTCCAATCACTCGAGTGTTGACCGGCAGGGCCGATTACGACAATTTCGGCGCCGCTGACTTATGTCTGATGCTGACCTACGCGCGCGCATCAAAGAAATGCTGGTCAAAAATTTGATGCTGCAAACCACTCCCGACCAAATCGGGGACGATCTGCCGCTTTTCGGGCCAAACGGCCTCGGATTGGACTCGATCGACGCCTTGGAACTGGTGGTCAGCATGGAAAAAACCTTCGGCGTGGGCGTGCCGAACTCGGAGGTGGCCGGCAAGGCCCTCCGGACGGTTAATACGATCTACGATTATATTCTCGAAAAACGCGGAGAAGTCAGTCACACTGGCGAAAAGGTCGATAAACCCGCGTGAATTTACTTCATCTTGAGAGCAGTGGCAGTTGGGGCGGACAGGAATATCGCACCTGTCTCGAAATCAATTGGCTGAATGCAAACGGCCACCGCGCCTGGCTGATCTGCGACCCCACCAGCGAAGTGCTCACCAAAGCGCGCGAGCTCGGCACGCCGATAATTCCGATGTCGCTCAAGCATCGAATCAATCCACTCGTTTCATTGCGCATCTGGCTTTTCTGCCGCCGCAATCGCGTCGACCTGATCAAAAGTTACAGCTCAAAAGACCACTGGCTCTGTCTGCCGCTCTTTCTTTGCGGTTGGCCGGTGACGCGCGCCCGCTGCATCACTGATCCGCTCGGCCAAAAGAACCGCGCGTTCATTTACCGACATGGTTGCGCGAAAATTGTCGCTGACGCGCAAGTGATCAAAAAGGAATTCATCGAGCAATACGGGATCGCGCCCGAAAAAATCGAAGTGATCGGATCGGCGGTCGATCTCGAAAAATTCTCGCCGAAACGCGACCCGATGAAATTCCGGCGAGAAGTCGGCCTTTCGGCGGAAACACCGATCATCGCGAACATCGGCATGATTCGGCCGGACAAGGGACAGTTCAATTTAGTCGAAGCCGCGCGAATCGTGCGTCACCAGCGGCCGGATGCGCATTTTGTTTTTGTCGGCGAAGCAACTGGCGGCCGGAGCAGGGAAAAATGGGTGCGAAAGGCGATCGATCGCGCCGGCCTGAACGGCAACGTCCTGATGATGGGATATCGCTGGGACATACCGGACATTCTTGCGGCCGCGAATATGGTCGTAATCGCGTCGCGCCACACCGAAGCGTCGCCCATTGTTTTGCGCGAAGCGTTTGCCAGCGGTCGGCCGGTCGTAGCGACGCGCGTCGGGGACGTGCCGGAAATCATCGTTCACGGTGAAAACGGATTGATCGTTCAACCGAACGACAGCAACGCTTTGGCTACGGCGATCCTGCTCTTTCTCTCCGACGAAAATTTGGCCGCACGCTGCGCCGACAAAGGTCTCCGCTACGCCCGCGAACATTTCTGTTTCGATCGCATGATGCGCGCGAAGCTCGATGTCGATCTTGCCTTGGTCGTAGCGAACAAGAAGCGCCGTGTTCGAACCAATGATCGCGCCGAAACTGCGCCGCTTACATCAATCGCAAGTCCCGAGCCGATTTTACCCGACTGACGCGAGATTGATCGCGTCGATCAACTGGCGTAAGCGGCCGAAGTTGTTGCGATACGGCGTCAAAATAAGCCGCGGCATCAGGTCGGCAATCGCGCTTTTCGATAACGGCTGGCAAATGCGCAGCACCAGTTGTTCCCCAACCCAACGGCCGGAATGATAGATTTTGTAAAACTGGAGGATCTCGCGCACCGCTGCATCCACATCGTGCGCGATCTTGAAGAAAGAGAAATCCTCCGACGAAACCAAACCGAGTTTGAAGAGATGCTCGGTCAGAAACCTCATCCAAGTCTCCCAGTAAGTGCCACCGGGCCGATCGAGCAGCACCATCGGGATAATCCGTGCCTTGCCGGTCTGCATCAGAGTGATGATCTCGAAAGTTTCATCCATCGTTCCGAAGCCGCCCGGAAAAAGAGCAAACGCGTGCGTTTCCTTCACGAAGTTGAGTTTGCGCGCGAAGAAGTAATTGAAATTGATCAGCTTCGGATCGCCTTCGATCACTTCATTCGCCTGTTGCTCGAACGGCAAACGAATGTTCAAACCAAAACTGTGCTCTCGTCCCGCGCCGCGCTGGGCCGCGCCCATGATTCCCTCACCCCCGCCGGTAATGACCATGTAGTCGTGGGACACCATCGTTCGCGCGAAATCTTCGGCGACCTTCGATTCCGGCGCGTCTGACGTGACACGTGCCGATCCAAACACCACCACTTTGCGGAACTGCGCGTAGCGCGCGAAAACCTTCGCTGCATAACGCATTTCTTTCAGGGAACGGTTGATGAGTTTGAGATCAGCCACGCCCATCTCGTCCCGCGCCATTTTCAGCGCGGTCACGATCATTTCCTCGATCAATTCCGGATTCTTGGTCGCGCCCCAATCACGGACTAGATCTTTTACCCGCGCATCAAACGGCGGATCAACTGTCCACAGACGTCGCGTCGGCTGATCGTGAATTGCTCCCCCAGTAAAATCTTCCACGCGGAACATTTAACGCGCGCGGCCATGAGCGCACGGGATTTCTGTCTTGGAGGGACGCGGTCGCCGCGGCGACTCGTGTCCCAAAATTAATGGGCGCCGATAGCCCGGCGCCCTCCATCGACGGTGATCAAATCCGCCAAGATTTCGCGCATGTGCCGGATCGGAAGCGAATAATGACCTTCACCTTCCACGTAGCGCGCTTTGCAATCAGGAAGTCGCGCCGCGACGTACTCGGCCACGCGCGTAGAAAAGGCACGATCTTTCGTTCCATGCCAGAGACGCACCGGAACATCGACATCTTCCAGACGAAATCCCCACGGCGCGGCAAAGATTTCCGCGTCGGCGGTCAGCCCTTTAACCGATGCTCGCCAGGCGTGGCGTTGACTTTCGAAACACGCCTCAAACGCGACCGAATCTTCCAGGGACGCGGCGTCGCACGCTTGTAATTGCAAAAGCTTCAACATGAGTGGACGAAAACGAACTGGGGGACGAATCCTCGCAATTGCGCCGGTCAGAAAAAAAAGCGCCCGCAGCGTTTGTGGCGATCGGCCATAGAGCCAGAGCAGTCGGCGGTAAAGCGAAAGCAACCCCGAATGATCGCCAAGATCGACAATCGGCGGAGCGCCACTTGCGATCCCGATTGCCCGGACTCGCTCCGGAATTTTCCACGCGGCGACGTAGGCGTAGGGCGCGCCGCCCGAGATCGCCAAGATTCGAAATTGTTGGATCCGCAAGTGATCCGCCAACTGCTCAACGATTTGCGGCCAATCGACCAATTTGCGATTCGGCTGAAAACTGGAATCGCGAATGCCGGGGCGATCAGCTGAAATAATTCTCACGCCTAGTTGGCTAGCGGCCGGGTCGGTCAGCTGCGCCATCGTGCGCGAGCTCGGCCAACCGTGAAAAAAGAAAACCGGCGTGCCCGCAGCGCAGCCATATTCGGCGTAGGCGAGCTCGGCGCCGCTTTTCAACGAGAGTAATTTGCAGTCGTCCATGAAATTCCACCTATTTTCCGCTATCGCGGCCCGAAGCAAAATCCTCTTTCCCGCCCGACCTTCGCGCTGTAACTTTTTGCACGTAGACCTGATTCGGTTTTCGTAATTCAAGTGTATGAAGGAAAAGAAACCGAGTAGTGGAAAAATCGAGCTTCATGGCAACGGAATGGGAGTTCCCTCCCCCGAAGACATCGAGCGACGTGCGCGCGAGATTGCGATGATCGACGAGCGCAATCCGGACGAATTTACCGATGCCGATTGGAGCCACGCGCGCCAGGAATTGATAGGTGCTGAAAATAATGACCCGCCCGAAGAAACGCCGGATAATTCGGAAGTGACCGCAGAGTGGCAAGTAACTCCGGACGACCGCGGTCATCGTGTGCCCCGTTCCGGGATTGACGACGAAGAAGAGACGGTCGGTGAACATCTCGTCAGTGACGGACGGGAAGAAGCGGCCCACGATCAAATGCTCGAGGCGCGCAGAGAAGAGCTCGAACAGGAGGGTGGAATTACTTGATCCAAGCCGCGGTCGCAACAGCAAATCGAGAAGCGACCGCGCAAAAGCGTTCGCGGGCGGAGTCGTCTCCAGCTGGAAAACTTCTCGCGCGTTTTAGCGAGGTCCGAAATTTCACCGCCAAATTGGCGGAGAATCTCGCTCCCGAAGATTGCGTTGTGCAATCGATGCCGGAAGTCAGCCCGACAAAGTGGCATCTCGCGCATACGACCTGGTTTTTCGAGACCTTCATTTTGAAAAAATGGGTGCCGGGCTATCGCGATGCTGTTCCCGAGTACGCATATCTCTTCAATTCTTACTACAACGCCGCAGGCGCGATGCATCGGCGCGACCTGCGTGGGCTGATTTCGCGGCCGACAGTGGACGAAACGAAAAAATATCGCGCTTCCATTGATTCGGACATCGAAGCTCTTATTGCCGCTGCCGACGAGAAATTGTTTCGTGAGATCAAACCGATCCTTACGCTCGGAATTCATCACGAACGGCAACATCAGGAGTTGCTCATCACCGATATCAAACACGTTTTCGCGCAAAACCCGCTCTTCCCGGTTTTTCGCCAAGCCCAGCCTTCGCCAGGCTACGGCTCGGCAAGCAAGATCGATCCGCCAAAAGACGGATTCGTCGCGGGGAATATCGGCCAGTTGAAGTTTGTCGAGTTCGACGAAGCGATAATTGAGATCGGTCACGATGGCAGCGGCTTTGCCTACGACAACGAAAGTCCGCGCCATCGTGCGCTGGTTCTGCCTTTTTCGCTCGCAAACCGCTTGGTCACCAACGCCGAGTATCTCGCGTTTATCGCCGACAACGGTTATTCGCGTTCGGAGTTTTGGCTTTCGTTAGGCTGGACCACGGTCAACGAACAGAATTGGCGCGCGCCGCTTTACTGGATCGAGCGCGATGGTCAGTGGCGGAATTTTACTTTGTCTGGCCTGCGGCAGATCGATCCGAACGAACCGGTGACACATCTTAGTTATTTTGAAGCCGACGCCTACGCGAACTGGGCCGGCGCGCGGTTGCCGACTGAATTTGAATGGGAACGCGCGGCCGCGAAGATGGACATCGACGGCAATTTCGTTGAGCGCGAGCGGTTTCATCCCGCGGTGCTAAACAAATCGCCGAAAGATCGAGAACTCGCACAAATGTTTGGCGACGTTTGGGAGTGGACGCGGAGCGCTTATTCCCCCTATCCCGGCTACCGCGCAGGCCCCGGCGCGCTCGGCGAATACAACGGCAAATTCATGTGCAATCAATACGTTTTGCGCGGCGGGTCCTGTGCCACGTCACAGACTCATATTCGCAAAACTTACCGGAACTTCTTTCAACCCGATAAACGGTGGCAATTCACGGGGATCCGTTTGACGCACGATCTCTCGTGAAAGAGCAAATCACTTCTGCTGTTGCCGCCGCTGCGATCGAAAACTTTCACGAGGAAGTCCTGGCTGGGCTTTCAAAATCGCCCAGACAATTGCCGTGTAAGTTTTTCTACGACGAGCGCGGCGCTCAGTTGTTTCAACAAATCTGCGATCTGCCTGAGTACTACATCACCCGAACCGAGATCGAGACTCTTCGTTTGCACGGAGCGGACATGGCAAAGGCGCTCGGTCCACAAATCGAGCTGATCGGTCTCGGCACTGGTGCGGGGACGAAGACGCGAATTCTACTCGAAGAATTGCGCGACCCGCTAGTTTACGTTCCGATCGATATTTCGAAGGAACAGCTGGAGAAATCCTCCGCCCGGTTTCGAGAAATGTTCCCGGGTCTGCAGATCCTGCCAGTCTGCGCCGATTATCTCGAGCCATTCGAGCTGCCGCTGCCGCGTCGCCTTTCCTCGCGAAGCGTGATTTATTTTCCGGGATCGACCATTGGCAACTTCGAACCGGAAGCGGCCAGCGAGTTCCTCGCCCGCCTGGTTGAGCTCGCCGGCGGCGGCGGCGGTTTGCTGATCGGCGTTGATCTTCAGAAGGATCGACATGTTCTAGAGCGTGCTTACAACGACAGCGCCGGAGTGACCGCGCAGTTCAACAAGAACCTTCTCGCACGCATCAATCGCGGGCTTGGCGCCGACTTCGATTTAAACAGCTGGCGGCATCACGCGATTTACAACTCAACCGAGGGGCGAATCGAAATTTACCTGATCAGCGATAACGAACAGGCGGTTCACATCGGCGCGCGCGAATTTCAATTTCGTGCCGGCGAAGAGGTTCTCACCGAATACTCCTACAAACACACGGTCCCCGGACTCATCGAGCTCGCGCGCGACGCCGGATTTCAATTCGTGCAAGTCTGGACCGACGATGCACGCTGGTTTGGCGTTTTTTATTTCACGGTACTGTAGCCGCCGCCTTTTGACGCGGCCGCCGCGGCGACCGACTGCAATAAAATGAGCGCGTTGGTTCAACTGGTCGGCGTTTCAAAAACATTCGGCGACGCTGCCGCGGTCCACGCAGTCGATCTTTCGGTCGAGCGTGGCAAAACGACGGTGCTGATCGGACCGAGCGGTTGCGGCAAATCAACCCTTCTGCGTCTGATCATTGGTCTGCTCGGACCGGATAGTGGCGAAATCCAGTTCGATGGAACCCCACTCCGCCCCGATAAGATCGACATCGTTCGTCATCGCGCCGGTTACGTGATTCAGGAAGGCGGACTCTTTCCACATCTGACCGCGCGCGGAAATATCTTGCTCATGGCGCGTCATCTTCACCGCCCCGAGAATGAAATGCGCGCGAGGCTTTCCGAACTCCGCGCGCTCACCCGGTTCCCCGAGAATCTTCTCGATCGCTATCCACTCGAGCTTTCCGGCGGCCAGCGTCAACGCGTGAGTTTGATGCGCGCACTAATGCTTTCGCCGGAACTGTTGCTGCTGGACGAGCCGCTGGGCGCGCTCGACCCGCTGGTGCGCGCGGCGTTGCAAAAAGATTTGAAAGAAATTTTCGCGCGGCTCCGCCAAACCGCGCTCTTGGTCACACACGATCTGGCCGAAGCCGCTTATCTCGGGGATGAGATAGTGCTCATGAATGAAGGCCGCATCGTTCAGCAAGGTTCGCTCTCTGATCTTCGCGATAAACCGACCAGCAACTTTGTTTCCGAATTTATCAACGCGCAACGGAGCCTCGCCGTTCTATGAGGAGAATCAGGAAAACAGGAAAACAAGAAACGTTCATTCGTATCGTTCTTTTTATCTGCGTTTCCGCGTTCCTAATTTTCTTTTCGGGTTCGTTGCGTGCAGCTCCTGTCGTCATTGGTTCCAAGAAATTCACTGAGTCGTATGTGCTGGGCGAAATTGCGAAACGCAGTTTGATCGATGCCGGAATTTCGGTTGAGCATCGGCAAGGGATGGGTGGCACCATCATTCTTTGGGAAGCGCTGCGCAGCGGACAGATCGATGTTTATCCGGAGTACACGGGAACTATCACGCAGGAGATTTTGAAACGGGGCGATCAACTAACTTTCGAACAAATCGCCAGCGAGCTCGGTAAGATCGGAATCGGCATGACCGAACCGCTCGGGTTCAATAATACCTACGCGCTTGTAATGTTGCGAAGCCGTGCCCAGAAGCTCGGTCTTCGCACAGTCAGCGATCTTCGAAATCATCCGGAATTGAAGTTTGGGCTGACTCACGAATTTTTGGATCGACAAGATGGCTGGCGACCGTTGGCGCAACAATACCAATTGAATCCGCACAGCCTCATCGGAATCGATCACGCGCTTGGTTACGCCGCGCTCGCGAACGGTTCGATCGACGTCAAAGACGCGTACTCGACCGACGCGAAGATCGCTGAATACGATCTCGTAACACTGGAAGACGATCAGCAATTTTTTTCAAAGTATCAGGCGGTCTTTTTGTTTCGATTGTCGCTTCCGACCAAAGCGATCACGGCTTTGCGCAAACTCGAGGGAACAATCGACGAGCAAAAAATCATTCGGCTCAACGCCGAAGCGGAGCGCACGAAAAATTATACACGCGCAGCCAGTTTGTATTTTGAAAGCTCCGCGAAATCAACAGCGTCATTTGGCGAAACTTTTTCGCACAAACTCGCGCGCTGGACGCTTCGCCATCTCGAGCTGGCTGGGTTTTCCCTGCTGCTTTCAGTGCTGGTTGGAATTCCGCTTGGCATTTGGGCGAGTCGCGGCGGCGCTGTCGGACACGTCATTCTTGGTTTTGCCGGCGTCGTGCAAACGATTCCGTCGCTGGCATTGCTCGCGCTGCTTGTTCCGCTGCCGTTTTTCGGAATCAGCGTGCGGACTGCAATCGCGGCGCTCTTTCTCTATGGTTTGCTACCGATTGTCCGCAACACCGCGACTGGCCTGCAGGACATTCCGCGCGCGTTGCGCGAATCTGCGGTTGCGCTGGGCCTGAGCTCGACAGCGCGGCTTTGGCAAATTCATTTGCCGATGGCGTCGCGTTCAATTCTCGGCGGAATTAAGACAAGCGCCGTGATCAGTGTCGGCACCGCGACACTGGCGGCCTTGATCGGCGCCGGCGGTCTGGGCGAGCCAATCTTGAGCGGGCTCAATCTGAACGATCACGCGACGATTCTTCAAGGCGCAGTTCCGGCCGCGGTCCTGGCGTTGCTCGTGCAATGGCTGTTCGATTTGCTCGATCGCGTTTTGATTCCAAAAGGACTGCGTTTATAGGATCGAGATGGCGATCGCGTCGATCAATCCGGCCACGGGCGAAAAGCTGAAAGGATTCACCGCGTTTAACGACGCTGAGATCGAGAGGCGGTTGAAGCGCGCCGAACACGCATTTCAGCAGCACCGCCGCGAATCTTTTCCTAAACGCGCACAATTGCTCGTAAGCGTGGCGACACTGCTCGAACGCGAAAAAAAGGAACTCGCCCGTACGATGACGCTCGAAATGGGGAAATTATTTCGCGCCTCTGTTGAGGAAATCGAAAAATGTGCCCGTGGCTGCCGTTACTACGCCGAGAACGCCGAACGTTTCCTGGAAGACGAACCGGCGCAAACCGATGCGCGTCGCAGTTATCTTCATTACGAGCCGATCGGCCCGATTCTGGCGATCATGCCCTGGAATTTTCCGTTCTGGCAGGTGTTTCGATTTGCTGCGCCCGCGTTGATGGCCGGCAACGTCGGCATTCTCAAACACGCCGCGAACGTTCCGCAGTGCGCCCTCGCTATTGAACAATTGTTCTGTCGCGCCGGATTCGACGAAGGAGCTTTTCAAACGCTGCTCATCGAAGCGAAGCAGATAGAAAAGCTGATTGTCGATCCACGGATCAAAGCGGTCACCCTGACTGGCAGCGAAAAAGCCGGGAGCGCAGTGGGTAGCACGGCGGCGCGTGAAATCAAAAAGACCGTGCTCGAGCTCGGCGGCAGCGATCCGTTCATCGTCATGCCCAGCGCCGATTTCGGACTTGCCGTCAGCACCGCCGTCAAAGCGCGCACGATCAACACCGGTCAATCGTGCATCGCGGCGAAACGATTTTTCATCGCCGACAAAATTTACGACAATTTTTTGGAGAAGTTCGTCGAGCAAATGCGCACGCTGAAAGTGGGCGATCCGTTCGATGAAACGACCGAGATCGGGCCGCTCGCGACCGAACAGATTCCGAAAGATTCGCCGGCTTTTCGCGAAGAAGTTTTCGGACCAGTGGCCGCGGTTTTCCGCGTGCGCGATCCTGAGGAGGCGATCGAGATGGCAAACGACAGCCGATTCGGGTTGGCGGCGAGTGCGTGGACCAACGATCCGGTCGAGCAGGAACTTTTCGCTTCCGAATTGGAATCGGGAATGGTTTTCATCAACGCGATGTCGGCATCGGATCCGCGATTACCGTTCGGCGGCGTGAAACGTTCCGGCGTCGGGCGCGAGCTCGGCGCGCACGGCATCCGCGAATTCATGAACGCAAAGACGATCTGGGTCGCCTAGACTAAGGCGCGCTGCGGATCGGTTGGTTCAAACGATAAGCCGCGATATTTCTTTCAAGATCGGCGGCCAGACCTTCGTTACCAGTCGTTTTCGCGATTGCGATTGCTTGCTGCGCAGTTTCAATCGCGTCGCTGTATCGTCCCGTTTCTGCATAAGCCGAGGCCAACGTACGTAGCACAATCGCATTTGGATGACCGGCGCGGCGCGCGACATCTTCCGCGAGCTGGACCGCTCTCGCACCGTTGCGCATTGACTCATTCGACGAAGTCGCCAAAACCCACGCGAGATTTACTTCCGCGTTCATGTGACCCGAATCGATCTCCAGCGCTTTCTCCAAATGCGCCACCGCGCGTTGCGTGTCGCCGGTCTGTAACAATGCGAGCCCGAGATTATTTTGCGCGTCCGCGTCACCGGGGCGGATGCGCAACGCTTCCTCGGAATGTTCGATTGCTTCGTTCACGCGGCCGCGCCGCATCAGAAGATCGGCCAGGCTGGCGTGCGCGAAATAATTGTCCTTCGTCACCGCGATCGTATGTGTCCAGAGCGCTTCGCTGTCGCGCCAGTAAAAGGCTTGGACGCGCGCGGCGAATGCAAACGCGAGAACGACAACAACCGCCGCCGTGCTCGCAATTTGAGTTCGATAACGCCAACTCGCCAATAGATCGGCCACACCCCAGGCAATGATTAAATAAAGACCGATTTGGGGAAGATACGTATAACGATCGGCGTGCGCCTGAAGGTTGACCTGAATAATTCCAATCACCGGCAGCAACATGATCAAATACCAAAACCAGCCGACGAACAGATACGGGCGGGACTTTCGGACCGCGAAAATTGCGATCGTGATCACGACCAAGATTGCTGCGGCGACTATCGATTGCCAGATCGGCAAACCATTTTGTGGATAGGGATAAAAGACGCCGAGGTTTGTCGGCCAAATCATTTGCCAGACATAAACGAGATAACTGACAAAGGCGTTGCCGATGCGCGCGAGAAACGGGAGTTGATCGGCGGCGCTATGTGCGGGCGCAATCCCGCGCGATGTAAGAAATGCGACGATCAGCGAGAGCACAAACAGCGGCGCTTTCTCGAGGATTAATTTTGGCCAGCTGCTACTATTTTGTGATTTCTGACTTCCGATCTCTGACCCCTGATCTTTGTTCAACGGCCAGTAATCGAGCAACAAGAGGATGATCGGCGTCGTTACGAGCATCGCCTTCGAAAGCAACCCGGCCGCGAATACGATCGAGATCGTGAGATAGCGGGCGACCGCTGGTTTGCGCGTGTAATAAAAATATGCCGCGAGCGTGAGCATGAAGAAGATTCCGCTCAAAACGTCTTTGCGTTCCTCGATCCAAACGACCGATTCCGCCCGCAATGGATGAATTGCAAAAATCGCGGCGACAAACGCACTTCGCCAGATCGATCCAGTGAATTTCCGCAGCACGAGAACAAGCAAGACGACAGTTGCGGCATGAAGAACAACGTTCGTCAGATGAAACAAGCCCGGATTGAATCCGTAGAACTGGAACTCGAGCATGTGCGAGACGTTCTTGAGCGGAAACCAGTTCGTGGCCGGCCAATGGGTGAAGGCCCATTTGATCCCGTGCAACGTGAGGCCGGGATTTATCTCCGGAACTTCGTAGACGTATTCCGGGTCATCGAAGTTGATGAAGGGAAATTTGATTGCCTGCCCGAACACGAACCAAACGAGCGCGACCAGACCGACGCAAATGCCGGCGACTAGCGAACGTTCGGAAATTTTATCGCGCATTTCGCAGGTTGGGATGCCGCAGCGGGGTGCGACGCCGATAAAGATCGACATCTTCCTGGATCTGAAGGGCGAGGTCCCGCACACCCTGAGCATTCGCCTGCTCCGATGCGCGTCGCGCAGTCTTGATCGCGTCCTCAAATTGTCCGGCTTCGGCATAAGCCGCGGCCAGAGTTCGAGTGAAGACGGGATTATTCTCGCCGGACAGCCGATTTGCTTTTTCCGCGAGCTCGACCGCTCTTGCGCCGTTTCTCAGCGCGTCATCCGGAGTGGTCGATAGGATCCAGGCAAGATTGTTCAACGAGAGAACTGAGTCCGGCTCGAGTTGGAGCGCGTTTTCGTAATGCTGCATTGCCTCGCGCAAATGTCCTTTTTGGACCAAAGCATTCCCTAAATTTGCGTGAGTACCGGCGTCGTTCGGGTGGATCGACAACGTCGTTCGATATTCCCCAATCGCGTCGTCCAATTGGCCCTTCCAAAAAAGGGCGGTAGCGAGATTGTAATGCGCGTCGGCGTAATTGGGTTGAAACTCGATCGCCTGGCGCAAATGGCCGATGGCTTCGTCGAGGCGACCCTTGCGCACGAGGACGTTGCCGATGGCGCCATGAATAAGCGCGAAACTCAAATCGTAATGTGCATGTGCGCTGCCGGAGCGAACGTCGAGCGCGGTTTGAAAATGGGAGAGCGCATTGTCCAATTCACCGCGGTCCATCAACAACATCCCGAAGTTTGTGTGGGCAACATCATTTTCTTTTGTCACCGCGAGCGTGTGTTTCCAAAGCGTTTCGCTGTCGCGCCAATAGGTCGTTTGTTTCCAGGCACAGGCGCTGAGAAGCAGCACGACGAGTATTGCCGACGCCACGAAAATTTTCCTTCGCAAGATCGATGTAGTCGCGGTCTCGGCAATCAGCCACGTCACCGCGAGATACAATCCGACTGCCGGCAAATACGTGTAGCGATCGGCGTGGCCTTGCAGACCGACTTCCACAATGCCGATGACTGGCAGCAGCATCACGAGATACCAAAGCCAGCCGACAAAGAGATAAGGACGCGTCCGCCGAAAAAGAAAAACGAACAATGTGATTGCCAAAAGAAACGCCGCGCTGCTTGCCACCTGCCAAAGTGCGAGATGATTTTCCGGATGCGGATAAAACACCGCGAGATCCGCCGGCCAGATCGTTTGCCAGATGTAGGTGACGTAACTGACAAACGCGTTTTGGAGTCGCCAGCCGAAAGGTAATTGCGCGATCGAACCGGTGGAGCGCTCTTGCAGAACGAATGTGTTGATCGACGACGCCACGGAAAGCGTCAAGAGCGGAAGTTTCTCGACAATTAATTGCCAGAATGATTTTGAATCTGGCATGCGCTGGAGCGGCCAGTAATCGAGCAAAAGCAGGATGACCGGTGTTGTGACCAGCATTGGTTTCGACATCAACCCGCACACGAACAAGATCGACATCGTCAGATAATGGCCGAGTGAGCGCGCGCGTGTGTAACGCACGTAGGTAATAAGAGTCAGAAAGAAGAAGAGCGCGCTGAGGACATCTTTGCGTTCCGCGATCCACGCGACCGATTCGACGCGAAGCGGATGGATTGCGAAAAGCGCAGTGACGAAAGCGCTGCTCCAAATACTGGAAGTCCGGCCGGGACCGGTGGCGTTACGAAAGAAAAAGAAAAGCAAAACTGCGGCGATCGTGTGAAGCAGAACATTTGTGAAATGATGACCACCAGCTTTGAGATCGAAGAGCTGACAATCGATCATGTGTGAGATGATCGTGAACGGATGCCAGTTGCCGGTTTGAGTGTCGACGAACGCCTGCGTTAAGCCATGCCAACTCAGGCCAGCGGCGACCAACGAATTTCCATAAACATAAGTTTTGTCGTCGTAGTTTACGAAATCGTGGGCCAACGTTTGTCCGAAAACGATCCAAACCAGAACAACGATGATGCCGCAAACGGCAAGTAGCGCTAAACGCGACGGCGAGCGTGTTTTGACTGTTCGGGCACGAACCTTCATGCGAGATACGGCGGGCGACTCTTTGAGCTTACTGCGGCGGCGATTCACGATAAGGCGTTCGGGCCTGATAAAGTTCGATTTCATGCCGCAATGTGGCCGCCAATGAAGTGTTGTTTTGTCCGGTCGCCAAATCCAAGGCGTGTTGTGCGGTGTTGACGGCGTTGGAAAAATCGCCTGCCTCGGCGTAGCCCGCCGCCAACGTCCGAAGAACAATGGGCGCTTCGCCGCCCGGAAGAACTGCGGCTTTCTCCGCCAATTCAACTGCTCTCTTGCCGTCGCGGATTGTGTCCGCGGGATAGGTCGCCAGCACCCACGCAAGATTATTCAGCGCGTTCCCGTCATCCGGGTCGATTTGTAAACTTATTTCCCATTGCTCGATCCCGGCGCGGACATCCCGATTTTGAACGAGGAGCACTCCGAGATCATCATGTGTCGGGACATCGAATGGATAATCCTTAAGCGTCGTCCGGGCGTGGGCGATGGCAGCAGCGCGCGAATGCATGCGCGCATCGGTCGTTTTACCTTTCGACCACAACGCTGCCGCTAGATTTTGATGGGCGGTTTGATTGTTCGGAGTCACTGCCAGGGCATGCTCCCAAAGTGAAATGCTGTCGTGCCAATAAGTTGTTTGCTGATGGGCCAGAATGATCGAGGCCGCGATTGCGCACGCAGCCATTGAAGTCAGAACGACCCGACTATTTCGCCACTGTTGCGTCAAATCCGCGCACGTCCATGTCAGCAACATTGTGATTCCAATATGCGGTAAATAAGTGAATCGATCGGCCCGCGCCTGCAGACCGGCTTGAACGATGCCAAGCACTGGGACGAGCAGAAGTAAATACCAGAACCACCCGACGAAGACGTAAGGATGTTTTTGGCGAACGAAGATCGCGACGAGCGTAATCGCGATGACCAACGCCGCAGCCGTGACGACGATCCAAATGTTTAATTGATCGTGCGGATGGGGATAGAACACGGCTAGGTCCGTGGGCCAGAAGATTTGCCGGATATACGCGATCAAACTGACGGCGGCGTTCTTGAGCCGGGGCAAAACCGGCAACTGATCCAGCGAAGCCATCGTGACCGTCTGCGCGAACAGGGTTGCGAGCGACGCGGCAGCCGAAAGAACAAATAATGGAATTTTCTCGATCGCGAGTCCTTGCCACGCACGAAAATTGTTCGCGCGCTGCAACGGCCAGTAATCCAGTAACAACAGCACGAATGGCACAGTCACAAAAGTCGCCTTCGACATTAATCCGCACGCGAGAAAGATCGACATCGTCACGTAGCGCGAGAGACTCGGCACGCGTGTGTAATGCAGGTACGCGCCGAGCGTCAGCATAAAGAAAACACCGCTGAGCACATCTTTGCGCTCCGCAACCCATGCGACGGATTCCACCCGCATGGGATGAATCGCAAAAATCGCCGCGATAAATGCGCTTCGCCAAATGCAGCCGGTCATTCCTCGGAAAACCAAAAAGAGGAGGACCGCTCCGATATTATGCAAAACGACGTTGGTGAAATGATGGCCGCCAGCCTTCAATCCATAAATCTGGCAATCCGTCATGTGACTCAGGGTCGTGAGCGGATGCCAGAGACTGGCGTGACTATGAGTTAGAAGCCATTTCAATCCGTCGATAGTGAGTCCACGACTGACCTCTGGGTTTTCGTAAACATACCGGTCGTCATCGAAATTGACGAAATCGTGACCGAGTGTTTGGCCGAAGACGACCCAGACGATCGCGGTCAGAAAAATGCAGACCGCGATCGTGATTCGGCGATCGTTTCGCGAGTTGGCTTGCGCCAGCACGGTCGGCATCGTTAAACCGGCGGCGGGAGAAGCCGCCAGCGAGCCAGCCGGAAACGCAACGCCGTCCCAAGACAACCGAGGCCGTAACGCACGCTGCGGCGAAAGTTAATCGAAGATCCTTCGGGCAAATATTTCGCCGGGCAGGTGACCTCTCCAATTTTGCAGCCGAGCCAGACGACTTGGGCGAGCATCTGATTGTCGAATACGAAATCATCGGAGTTTTGTTCGATTGGCACGCGCTCGAGCAAACTCCTCGCGAACGCGCGATAACCGGTGTGATATTCTGAAAGCTTCGCGCCGATCAAAAAATTTTCGACGAAAGTGAGGAAGCGGTTCGCGATATATTTCCACCACGGCATCCCGCCATCGAGCGCGCCGCCGCCGAGGATGCGCGAGGCGAGAACGCATGGATAAAGACCGCTCCCCACCAGCGACGCCATCGCGGGAAGAAGTTGCGGAGTGTACTGATAATCCGGGTGAATCATCACCACGATGTCGGCGCCCGCGGCGAGCGCGAGCCGATAACAGGTCTTTTGGTTGCCGCCGTAACCGCGATTTTCCGGATGCACTTCCACCTGCACGTCCTT
>WNFF01004871.1_pt1 | contig 20327 bp, 23 predicted proteins | sample 5400441 | NCBI WGS metagenome assembly WNFF01 (sample SAMN13153345, study PRJNA577476) | soil metagenome | isolation source: 120 cm saprolite under Douglas fir tree site 2 hole 3 replicate 1 | place: USA:California | collected 2015-04-18
CTGCCGTCGCCCTCGCCGAACACGGTGCGTTCGGCATGGGTCGGCCGGAGCTTGCGGCGCTTGGCGATGGTCTCGCCGTCGGGACCGATCAGCCATTGCCCCATATAGAGGCTGCCGCCGTTGCGTTCGGACACGCCGACGACCGCGGTCAGCTTGGCGCGCTTCACGGCCTTGCGAATTTTTTCGGCCTGCGGGCTGTCAAATGACAGCGAGTTGTCGAAATAGCGCTGCACGAAGCCGCGGCCGATCGCCCAGGCGGGAGCTCCAAGCCAGATCTGCCACGGATATCCGGGAATGAAGGTCTCGGGAAACGCGATCAGCTTCGCGCCCTGCGCGGCGGCCTGCTCGATCAGGGCGATCGTCTTGTCCACCGTCGCATCAAGATCGAGAAAAACCGGCGCCGCCTGAACCACCGCAACCCTGTATTTCTGATGAACGAGACCCATCGACGTCATCCTTTCGCATTGGGAGGCAGACAATCATGGGTTCCAAGCTTACAGCCATGCCTGGACGCGCCGCTTGTCCGTGGCAGAACGAAAACTTGTCTTAACCGGCGAATTGGCAGTCCAAGCGACCGCGTTGCCGCACGCAGGGCGGGGCGTAGGTGCGGCGACAGCAAGCGAGCCCGATCGGAAGATGGGTTACCGCGCCGGGTGCTCGCGCCATTCGCGCGGCGAGGCGCCGAACCTCTGCTTGAAGATCCGGCTGAAGTGGGCGAGGTCGTTGAAGCCCCATGCGAATGCGATGTCGCTGATATGCCGGGCGGCATGGGCGGGGTCCGACAGATCGCGCCTGCATCGCTCCAGACGTTGCACCTGGACGTAGCTGCGGAACGAGGTCTGTTCGGCGGCCATCAAATCGCTGGCATAGCGCGGCGAGATTCCGATAGCCGCCGCCGCGCGCGGCATTGACAGTTCGGGGTCGCGCAGATGTGTCAGGATGTAGTTCTTGAGACGATAAAGCAGCGCGGATCTGTGGGACGACTGATCCGGCGAACGCTGACGCATTCTGTCGGCGAAGGCCATCGCGACGAGATCCAGCGCCTGGTCCAGCAGTCGGGTTGCGGTAACGGGATCGACGTGGTCGATCGTCTTGCTCATGCCGACCAGGAATTCGTAGACCAGGCTTTCGAGGGGACGATCGCTGGAGAAAGTGGTCGCAGTCAACATGTCGAACGCGCCGATGCGCTGTTGCAGAAGTTTTCGAGGCATCTGAAGGATGGTCTGCGAAAAGCTGTCGTCGAAGCGCAGCTCGTAGGGACGGGTGGTGTCGTAAATGGTGAACTGGCCCGCGGATACGACGGCTTCGCGGCCGTCCTGATACACGCCGTTCACGCCGCTGTTTCCCAACGCCACCAGCACGAAATCCTCGTTGGCGCGCGCGATCCGCGACGGCGTGCGGAACACCCGCTGGGCGCAGGAATCGACGCGTGTAAACGTCGCAGGCCCGACCGCTGATTGCGAAACCGAGCCCCAGAACGCGTCGTGCATGTCCGACTGGCAATCGAGCCCGACAAACGTATCGCAGACGATGTCCTGCCAGACTGCAAGTCGCCGATCCGGAACCGAAGAACTGGTGTCGAGCACGACAGCCACGGTACGCCTCCAGGAAACCGCCAAATAGTGGGCCAGAGCCTGGCTCAAATCCAGTGTCTGCAATTAGCTTGCCGACCACCGCAAACATTAAGGAAATGTTAACAATAACAGGACCGGCGTGGCGCTAATATTTTGGAATTGTTGCCGTTATTTGAGGCGGCAAGTAACCTTGTATTTCATATTGCGATGCACAATATTCGCGATCTAGGGATTCGACGCCTCCTCGAGGGCCATCCAAGAGGAGTTATGAAGTGCGCCACGAAAACATTACCGGTTCGATGCTCGCCAGGGGCTACGTTCGGACGCTGCGTCAGCAGGAAGAACTACCGCTACTGCGAGATCACCTCCTGCGGCTCGATCGGGAGAGCCGGCATGATCGCTTTCACGGCTTCATGGATGATGATTTCATCGAACGTTATGCCGCGAAATGCGCTGACGACGGCACCGTCATCATCGCGTATATCGAGAACGGCGTGGTGCGCGGCGCGGCGGAGCTCCATCCGCCTGATCAATCCCCGGATTCGCTGCCTGAGATCGCGTTCAGCGTCGAGGCGTGCGTGCGACGCCAGGGCGTCGGCAGCGTCCTGTTCAGAAAGCTGATCGCCGAAGCGCGGTCGAAGGGTTACCACTTCTTGCGGATCACCACCGGTGCGCAGAACCAGGCGATGCGGGCGCTCGCCAGCAAGTTCGGTGCGCATCTGACATTCCGCCACGGCGAGTCGACCGGAAGCATCGATCTAAGGCAGTATCCGCAGCCCGAACTTGCAAGATATGCGATCGCGACGCCGGTCGGACCCGCACGCGCGATCGTTGAGTTCAATCGCGCGTACTGGAAGCTGTTTCTGCGAATGTACGGCTGGGGCCGAACGGCCTGACCGGCGACGCCTGCATACGGCAAATCACCGATCTCGGATCAAGTGAAATGCCCGGACAGCGGCGGGCGCCGAAAGCGCGCTAGGTGCCGGTGCGCTTGTCGTTGCCGAATTTCCGGATCACGCGGCGTTCCACCACCACAGAGCGCTGCGCGCCTTGCTCGCCCGCGATTACCCGCGTCGAAGACCGCGCCGCGGTGCGGCCGGCTTTCCTCACTTCGGCCTGAACGGATTCGATCGGCAGTCCCATCAGGGACGCTGCGATTTCAGCCTGAGCCTGCTGATCGTCGGTGATGCCGATCGCTGCGAAGATAGCTTCATCCAGAGTCGGCGGATCGCGCCGGACGCGCCGCGATCCATATTTGGTATTCCAATCTTCGCTCATAATATCCTCTTGTCTGATCAGAAATACCTAAGGTGCAGATTGTTGCATTGCAATATGAAATTGATGTGGCAATCCAGCTATGCACTGGATTGATTCAAAGGTTTTCGAGCCTTGTGGCGTCGTAAATTTCGATTGTGGTGGCGGCAGCGGCAAGCGGCTGCAGCGCGCGGACAAAATTACGTGAAGCGGGCACTGCGAAATGTGCCTGTAACGCGGCGCGATCGGCCCACTGCTCGATGAACACCAGCCGCAACTGATTTTCGCAATCGATATGCACGGCGTGAGAGATGCATCCAGGCTCCTTACGCGAGCGATGGACATGCTCTAGGCTCAATTCGCGAACCGCGCTGAGGGTATCTTCCCGGGCCGTCACACTGCCGGTCACTACGATCATCGTGTCACCCCGTTTTTGTTTCCGTTACCGTCAAGGGATTGAATCGCCGGCGCTTGCAAAGTCTATCGGCTGCTGCGGCCAGCGCTTCAGCGCGGCATGCCCGGCATCGGTCAGCATGTAGATGCCGCGCTCGGCGCGATCGAACCAGCCATAGACGTTGTGCAGCAGTATCTTCGGCGCGTCGGGAATCTCGGGCTTGAGGTCGCGTACACGCCGCGGCCCTCGCGACAGCGCCGACGCGCAGGCCAGCGCCTGCTGGCGATAGGCCGTCATGATCGGCGCGCGCGTGCTCCCGCCCAGCGCCGGGTCGCCCTTGCGGCGCCGGTGCTCGGCGACCAGGCGCGAGCGCTTCTTGGGATTGCGGCGCGGGCTCGTCGTGGGCGGTTTGACAAGTACCTCGACGTCGCCGCTATTGGTAACCGCGAGCATGCCAAAGCCCAGCCGTCGGCAGAGATTACGATAGCGCGCATCGCTCTCGCGTCCCTTGCCGCGCGCGGACATTTTGGCGGCAAGCCAGACCTCGTCACAGGCGCCGGCGCGATCGACCGCCTGCAGGACGAGTTCAAGATTGAATGTAAGTTTCAGTTCGCCGATCACCACGATCGGGGGATCGCCGGCGCTAAGCGCCACCAGGTCGCAGCCGCCGACCTCGCCCTTGACCGTGAAGCCAAGGTTTTCCAGGAAGCGTTTGACGGGTAGATAAAGCGCGGTTTCCAACGATCGAGGCTCCGGAGCCGCCGAAAACGCGACTCAATGTAAAAGTGTAGCCTGAATCCCATGAGAGGATTTGATCAAGGGGCAGGGGAGCGGCTACCATGGCCCTGGGACAAGGCGAATAGCGTCGGACTGGCTGCTTGCGAATCCAGGGATTCGCGGGTCGCGCAGTATTCCTCGACATTGGGCGGTTTTACGTGCTGCAGGGACTTTACAAGGTTGAGATGCATACGGTGCATGGTTCGCGCCGCGGCGTGCTCTATGTATATGACGGCAAGATGATGGGCGGCAATTCGGCTTTCGCGTTCATGGGAACCTACCAGGATGCCGATGGGGACGTATCAGTCGACATATCGACGTTGCGCCACAATGAAGATCCGAATTTCCAGCCGCTGCTCAAGACCGACAAGATCACCCTCGCACTCAGAGGCAGGCAGCGGGGCGATCAATATTTCTTCGAAGGCGGCACACCGCAGTTGCCTGGTGTTGCCTTCAACTCGGTGATGACCCCCATCAGCGAAGAGGCGGCGCCATCAGCGCCATCAGCGGTTTCGGTCGAAAAAGGCGGGATCGGGAACGGGCTTTATTCCATTCACACCCGGATGCTCGATGGCATCGACGGCGGCAATACCGGTGTCATGGTGCTGCACGACGGCCGGATCCACGGTGGCGATGGCTTCTTTGACTATATCGGTTCCTACAGCAGCGCGAACGGCAGGTGGAAGGGGGAACTCGTCAACCACGAACACACCCCGAACCAGGGCGAACGGCCGGTGTTCGGCGGCTACGAGGTCGGCATCGGCTTTTCCGGCACCTACACGGATGAGGGCGCGGTCGCCGAAGCCACCGCTCTGGCCGGCAAGCGCAGCATTCGCTTCAGCGCGGTACTGAAGAAGCTCGCCGAGGCGTGAGGGACTCTTAGCCGACTAATCGATCGTAATCGGCGTGCGAGCCAATCCAGAACCAAAGATATCCGCCTTCTGCTTCAACAGCCAACGCTCGGTAGCGCAGGCCGACGCGGACGGACCAATATCGGCCAACTTTTTTGAACTGGAGCGAAGGGTGGCGCGGATCGCGCTTGAGCAGCGAAAAATTGGCGTCGGCCAGCTTTCGAACTGAGGATGGCAACGCTTCGTAGGTCGTCCAGAATCGTGGCGAAGCGGAGTGTTTCACAAGTCCCGGGAGCGGCCGGCGCGATGTGCCGCAAGGGCTTCCTCTGCGAATGCGTCGAGTTTTCCGGCGTGCACATCGTTCTCAATGGCGGCGTCGAACCGATCGGCGTCAAACACCTCGAACCATGCACGGAAACGTGCCAGCTCCCGAAGGTCCAATTGCTCGACGGCTTTTTCGATGTCTTCGGTGGTCATCATGTCAGCAATATAGCATCTGCGCGGCGTCGCGAAAAGGTGCCTGGGAATGCGGGCAGAACACCTGATCTACACCCGTCCGCTCACCGGCAGCAGCGCGCCGGTGACGGCGCTTGCGGCATCGCTCACCAAAAACAGGATCACGTCAGCGAGTTCTTGCGGCGTCACCCATTTTCCGAAATCCGCTTTCGGCATGCTGGCGCGGTTGGCCGGGGTGTCGATGGTCGACGGGAGCACGGCGTTGACGGTGATCTTGCCTTTCCACTCGGCGGCGAGCGCCTCGGTCAGGCGATGCACGCCGGCTTTGGAGGCGGCGTAGGCGCCCATGCCGGAGCCTGCCTGCAGCGCCCCCATGGCGCCGACATTGACGATCCGCGCCGAGGCGGAAGCGGCGAGATGCGGGATCGCCGATCGCGACGTATTCAGCGCGGTGAGTACGTTGAGCGCATACATCCGCTGCCAGGTTTTCGGGTCGCCCTCGGCGACCGTCTCGTACGCAAAACCGCCGGCGATATTGACCAGCGCATCGAGCCTGCCGAAGTGCGACGCGACGGCGTCGATGGCTTTCTGGGCTTGGGCCGGATCCGAAAGATCGACGCCGCCGAATTCGATCCGATCTGGCGTTGCCGCGGCTTGCGATGTTCCATAATCCACGCCGGCGACCCGGGCGCCCCGCGCCAGCGCCACTTCCGCGACCACTTTGCCAAGTGCGCCCGAGGCGCCGGTCACGACAATGACTTTTCCGTCCATGTTTGGTCTCCGGGCCAAGGGGTGAGGAGAGCCCACACTACCGCTACGCGAAATTCATTTGCAATGCTGTGAAATTTTGCGGTGAGATGGGAGCTTACGAAGGTTCGCTCCTGCAAACGGAGGTTCACATGCCTGACGATCTCCCGAAATGCGATATCCCCGACGACCTTATCCGCTTCGAGCGTCCGCTCTTTCATCTGGCAAAGCAGCTCAAGGGCACAGGGCCCATCAAGATCGTGGCGATCGGATCGTCATCAACGGCCGGTGACGGTACGATTGCGCCCTATCCCGGTCGACTGGAGACGGCGTTGCGGCTTCGGTTTCCCAGCCGCACGATCAACGTGATTAACAAAGGCACCAGCGGCGAGGAGGCGCCGGAAGAGTTCAAACGGCTTGATCAGGATGTCATCGAACAAGCGCCTGTCCTCACAATCTGGCAAGTCGGAACCAATGCGATCTTTCATGACGGCTATGATCTGGACGACGTCGCGGCGGCGATCGGTGCCGGACTGAAACGGTTGAACGGCCTTGCCATGGATGTGGTGCTGATGGACCTTCAATATGCACCGGTCCTCCTCCAACCAGGAAAGATCGCTGGTACCGAATGCATGGTGAAGCTGATCGACGATGTCGCCGAAAAAGCTTGCGTTAACGTATTTCGTCGGTTTGCCCTGATGCGGCACTGGAACAAGGATGACAACATTCCCTTCGATCAGATGATCAGTCCCGCCGATGATAAACACCTGCACCAAAGTGATTGGTCCACCAACTGCATTGCGCAGGCGCTCGACGCTTTAATTTCGAATGGGGTGGCGAGGGCGACGCCGGTCATCCCAGCTAGTTAAAATTTGTCGGAGTTTTGTAAGTGGAAAGCAGAAACATGGCGCTAGGCTTGATGTAGGCCAACCAATCGGCAGGGGCGCATTATCATGAGACATCTACCCGATCACGGTTTACCTCTTGTTCAGCTTAAGGAGCAGCGCCGGGATTTGATCGTCGCGCTGCAAAATCGCAACGCCCCGGTCGGCGGCTGGGAGCTGATCCAGATTGCGGCGATCCAGCAGGCGATCTCGGCATTCGAGGACGTCATCGCCGATCTCGATGCCGAGCTGGAAGCGGCGGCATAAGCCAGTTCCCCTCCGGATAGACCCTAATCCGTCGCTGAAATAGTTTTCGAGATCGCCGTAGTCGGCGCGGACGGCATCGAACGCGGCGGCGAGAAACGATGCTTCGACCCTCGCCAGCACCTGCTTGACCTCCTCGGGAAGATCGGAGCTGACCGTGCGGTCGCGACGGTAGAAGCGGTTGGTGAGCAGATAGTCTTCCGCGATCATGTCGTCCGGCACTCCGAGCGCATGCAGGATCAGCGCGCAGGCGAACCCGGTGCGATCCTTGCCGGCGGTGCAGTGAATCACCAGCGGAGCGCGATCCTCAAGCAGATGGGCGAACAGCGCGCGGAAGCACGGCGTATTTTGGCGTACATAGTTGCGGTAGGAATCGCGCATGACATCCAGCGCGTCGGCGGAAGACAGCGCCGCGCCGCTGGCGAGACGCGCGCGCAGCGCCGCGACGACGGTCGGCTCGATCGGCAGCGAATGCACGGCGATCTCCTCAACGCCACACATCGCCGCAACGCGCTCCTCGGTGCCGCGAAAATCGAACGCGCACTTCAGACCCAGGCCGCGCAGCACTTCGATATCGGCCTCGGTGAGATGGCCGAGATGGTTGGAGCGGAAGATCTGCCGCCAGCGGACAGCACGGCCATCTTTGCCGGGATAGCCGCCCAGGTCGCGGAAATTGCTGGCGCCGACGAGATTGAGATGGCGGGCAGGAGAAGCTGACGGATTTGAATCTGACATGGGCTTTAGCTTAAGCCATTCTCTGCGGCGGACAAATGACGGGGAGGGCGTTTCGCTTTGGTCTATACTGGTCTCATCAGGAGGCGAACATGAATCGGCGCAAGGCCATGAATTTCGGTGCGGCATTATTCGTTGCGGCAATTGCAGCCGGCGCTGCGCCCGCGGTGGCGCAGAGTTCGTTCCAGAGCTATCGCTGCGCCGACGGCTCCCAGTTCATTGTCGGTTTTTTCCAATATGATACGCGCGCCCATCTGCAGATCGATGGAAAGGCAGTCACACTCGGCAAGCGTTTGGCGCTGTCCGGTTCGCGCTATTCGGGCGGGGGTGTCACGTTGAAGATCACGAAGGCAGGCACTACGCTCAAGCACGCCAAGCGGCCGACGACGGCATGCGAACTGATCTGAAAAAAGGGCCGAAACGTTTCCGTTCCGACCCTTTTACCACTTTCGAAATGGCGCCGAACACCGGCCACCCATCGGTAACGCGCGTGCTGACGGCATCAGCTCTCACGCACCGGGTTCGATTCCTGGATTGCCGCTTCGTGGTACCAGGCGCCGCCAACGGCAACTTCGCTCACGCGCGAGGAGGCAAGATCGGCGGCGGTCTTGGTCTCGTCTTGGTGACGTCCGCTGACACCTGAGCGGCCGCCGACCGGGAATTGGTAGATCTTGGCGGACCCGTGATTCAAACTCGTATTCATCATCGTTCTCCTTGCGTCGATGCGCCTTGCCTCATGCTGCGCCCGACTCGTTCTCGACTGGTTACTGACACCGATATCGTCCGTGCACTCCGCCAGTGCAACATGCTCAAAACAAAATCGTTTCCTGTATAAATTGTAGGCATTTCCGGCTTTGCTTCTTGGGAGGCACCCACGGACTGGCTAACGCTTGAGCCATCGCCGAGGTTGCGGATTGACGTTGATTTTCAGACGAATATTGCACGCAAGTGGCGCGTGTTTGGTCGGAGCGATAGAACGCCCCGCCGACTGCTGCGAAATAAGGCTTGGCCTGTCCCTCCGGGGCCTCGCCCGAAGCATTCCCCGCGCGCCTTTGCCGCACCCGGTAACCGGGGAGGTGGTGGCGTTTCTCCCCCCTTGGCCGGCGCTCCCGCAGTGCAGCGATTGGCACTTTAATTGCTTGGAAAGGAGTGGCCGATGGTGGCCGGGTACGCTTGTGGTGACCAATAAAAACCTTTGGTTTCCCACCTTTCGCATCATCAACTCATGAGAGAGCTCAATGACAAAGTTTAAGCTCGAGTATATCTGGCTCGACGGATATACGCCGATACCGAATCTGCGCGGCAAAACGCAGATCAAGGAATTCGATTCGTTCCCGACGTTGGAACAGCTTCCGCTGTGGGGCTTCGACGGTAGCTCGACCATGCAGGCGGAGGGAAAAAGTTCAGACTGCGTTCTCAAGCCGGTCGCGATTTATCCGGATGCTACGCGCACCAATGGCGCTCTGGTGATGTGCGAAGTCATGATGCCCGACGGCAAGACTGCGCATCCTTCTAACAAGCGTGCGACCATTCTCGACGACGAAGGCGCATGGTTCGGGTTTGAGCAGGAATATTTCTTTTACAAGGACGGCCGTCCGCTCGGCTTTCCCTCCACCGGCTATCCCGCGCCACAGGGCCCGTACTATACCGGCGTCGGTTACTCGAACGTCGGTGCTGTCGCTCGCGAGATCGTCGATAAACATCTCGACCTCTGCCTCGCGGCCGGCATCAACCACGAAGGCATCAACGCCGAAGTCGCGAAGGGACAGTGGGAATTCCAGATCTTCGGCAAGGGCTCCAAGAAGGCTGCTGACGAAATGTGGATGGCCCGCTATTTGATGCAGCGGCTGACCGAAAGCTACGGCATCGACATCGAGTACCACTGCAAGCCGCTCGGCGACACCGACTGGAACGGCTCTGGCATGCACGCCAACTTCTCCACCACCTATATGCGTGAAGTTGGCGGCAAGGAGTATTTCGAGAAGCTGATGAAGGCGTTCGAAACCAACCGCGAAGATCACATCGCGGTCTACGGCCCGGACAACCATCTGCGGCTGACCGGCAAGCACGAGACCGCTGCGATCACCGAGTTCAGCTACGGCATCGCGGACCGCGGCGCCTCGATCCGCGTGCCCCACAGCTTCGCCAATAACGGCTACAAGGGCTATCTCGAAGATCGCCGTCCGAACTCGCAAGGCGACCCCTACCAGATCGCTTCCCAGATCCTGAAGACGATCGCGTCGGTTCCCACCGTCGCCAAGTCGGCCGCCGCTTAAGCGTTCGACGTACCTCGCAGCCCTGGCAACATCCGGGCCGCAATCCGATCCGCCAAAGCCTGAGCCGCTTTGGCGGATCATTGCGTTTAGTCGCCGGTGGATTTCGTTCCAAAGTGCGGTTCCGGAACGCAATTCTTCGGCCGCGCTAAACCTCATTTCCCGCCGGCGCGAACCACGCTAGATTTGCATCCGAAAAAAGGCTGCAAATGGAAAACGTTGTTCGCTTGCTCTCGACGCTGGCCTTGATGGGGGCGGTTCGCCATCTGGCCGACCGATATGAAGCAGAGCTGCGAACGCGCATCGATGCCGATTTCGCGCCGACGCTGGCGCTGTTGGATCGCCTGCGCGGCGGCGAGGGCGCTGACGTCGTCATTCTGACCCGCGAGGGGCTCGACGATCTCGCGGCGGAGGGAACAGTGGTCGCGGACAGCCGCGTCGATCTGGCGCGCTCCTATGTCGGTATCGCGGTGAAGGCCGGCGCTGATCATCCCGACATCGCAACCGAGACCGCTTTGCGCGCGACGCTGCTCGGCGCGCGAGTGGCCTATTCGCGGATCGGCGCCAGCGGCATTTTCTTCGCGCAACTGATCGAGGAAATGGGGATTGCATCCGAGATCAACGCCAAGGCCCGGATTGTCCCGTCAGGCTTTACCGCCGAACGGCTCGTCGCCGGCGAGGCCGACCTCGCGGTGCAGCAGATCAGCGAGCTGAAGCAGGTCGCCGGTGTTGAAGTCGTAGGGCCGATCCCGCTTGAGATGCAAAGTCCTGTGGTGTTTTCCGCCGGGCGTGTGGCGGCCTCAAACCGGGTGGTTCAAGCCGACGAACTCCTGAAATATCTCGCCTCGCCCGAGGCGGCACCCGTGCTGCGAGAGTCCGGGCTGGTGCCCTAGATTTGCCGGCACTTCGAAGCTAACCTTCATCCATCAACAATGTGCGTCCTGATGAAACGACTTCACGCGCTTTCATTCGCTGCGATAGGCTGCATCGCCGCCTCGGTGATCGCGATCACGGCAGCGCCAACCCTGGCCCGCGCGCAATCGGCCGATCTCGTGCTGTGCGATCGGCTCGCCGCCGACCCCGCCGATCCGGACAAGCCGGCGGATGTCAAAGGCACGCCCGACGTGGCTCCGTCCGATGTCGCGACCGCGATCAAATATTGCAGGATAGCCGCTGGCTCGTCGCGACGGGCGCTGTATCAGCTCGGCCGCGCCTACGCCGCCAACCGGCAATTGCCGGAAGCGATCGGCACCTGGCGCAAGGCGGCCGACAAGGGCTCTACCTCGGCGATGGTTGAACTCGGTGTGCTCTACGGCACCGGCTCGGGCGTGGCCCGCGACGAGGCCCAGGCGCGCAAGCTGTTCGAGCGCGCTGCGGAAGCCGGCAATCCGCGCGGCGTCTCCAATCTTGCCGCGCTTTCCGGTGGCGGCGGCGCGCCGGCGGATCCCGCGAGAGCAAGGCAGCTCTTGGCGAAAGCGGCGGAGACCAATGCCGAAGCGCAGTATCAGCTTGGATTGATGATGGAAGACGGTACCGGCGGTCCGGCGGACGATGCCGCCGCGCGGGCGCTGTTTGAAAAGGCGGCGGCGCAAAATCACCCCGGCGCGCTGGAGCGGATGGGCGCATTCGCCCAAAGCGGGCGCGGCGGCCCGAAGGATTCGGACGCCGCGAAAGCGTATTACGAAAAATCCGCGGCGCTCGGCAATCAGGACGCCAAGAAAGCGCTTGAGCGCGCGCGCTGTCCCTACGTGATCAAGGACAAGCGCGGAAACACCGTGACTAATCTGTGCTTCTAAAGGACATGCGTTGCTCCACAACGAGCCGTCATACTCCGCAAGCGGAGTATCTAGTAATCACCTCCCGGTATGAAATACCGAGCACTCTGCAATACTGGTTCACCCGCATTCGCGGGTGATGACGGGTCAGGGTGTTGTCACGCCGAAGGAAAACAAGTGCCAGGCTGGGTCGAACATGCGGTGTTTTGGCAGATCTATCCGCTCGGGTTTACCGGCGCCGAAGCCGACGCACGCGATCGGGCAGGCGTCGTCCATCGGCTGGGCCACATCAAATCATGGCTCGACTATGCGGTTGAGCTTGGCGCGTCCGGGCTTCTGCTTGGGCCGATTTTCGCTTCCTCCACGCATGGTTATGACACCATGGACTACTTCCAGATCGATCCGCGTCTCGGCGACGAAGCTGATTTTGACGCGTTGATCGAAGCCGCGCACGCTCGTGGCTTGCGGGTCGTTCTCGACGGCGTCTTCAACCATGTCGGCCGTGAGTTTCCGCTGTTCCGACGCGCGGTGGCGGCCGGACCGCATGCCCCTGACGCGGCCTGGTTCCGCCTGTCCTGGCCGGCGGATCATGCTCCGGGCCAGGAGCCGGAATATGAGACCTTCGAAGGCCATCGTCAGCTGGTGGCTCTCAATCACGACGAACCTGCCGTGGCGCACTACGTGGCCCGCATCATGAACCACTGGCTCGAACGGGGCGCCGACGGCTGGCGGCTCGATGCCGCCTATGCGGTGCCGCGGCGATTTTGGGCGCAGGTGCTGCCGCAGGTTCGAACCGAACATCCTGACGCGTATGTTTTTGGCGAGGTCATCCACGGCGACTATGCCGGCTTTGTTCGCGACACCGGTGTCGATGCGGTCACGCAATATGAACTGTGGAAAGCGATCTGGAGCGCGCTGAACGACCGCAATTTTTTCGAACTGGCCTGGGCGCTGGACCGGCACAATTCCTGGCTCGATAGCTTTGTGCCGCTCACCTTCGTCGGCAATCACGACGTCACGCGCATCGCAAGCGCGCTTACGGACGACAGGCATCTTGCCCACGCCTTGGTCGTTCTGATGACGTGCGGCGGCACGCCTTCGATCTATGCCGGCGACGAGCAGGCGTTCCACGGCATCAAGGAGCATCGTCCCGGAGGCGACGATGCGATACGTCCGGCGTTTCCGGCGGCGCCTGCGGATCTCGCGCCGTTCGGCTGGCCGACCTACCGGCTGCATCAGCACCTGATCGGAATGCGGCGCCGCCACCCCTGGCTGCACCACGCGCGCACCCGCGCGGTGGAGCTTGGCAATACGCATTTTGTCTACGAAGCATTCCACGGGGAGCATCGCCTGCTGGTCGCGCTCAATCTGACTGACGCGCCGGTGACGCGATCAGTTCCCCGCGCTGGCGACATCGTGGCCGGGAATGCCGCCTGCCATCACAGCGGAGATTCGCAGACGCAGGTGACGCTTCCGCCTCACGGTTGGGCGATCCTGGGCTGACGGGGCCGCGCCCGATTTACGCGGCCCTGACCTCGGAGAGGAAGCGGTTGACCTGCCCGGCAAGCTCTCTCGATTGCGAAGACAGTTGTTCCGCCGCACCCAGCACCTGAGTGGCGGCTGAGCCGGTGTCGTCGGCCGCCTTCTGGACGCCGGAGATGTTGGTGGTGACCTCCTGGGTGCCGCGCGCGGCTTCCTGGACGTTGCGGGAAATTTCCTTGGTGGCGGACCCCTGTTGCTGGATCGCGGACGCGATCGCGACGCCGATCTGATCGATCTCGGCGATCACGTCGACCACGTTGCGGATCGCCGTCACCGTCTCGTCGCTCGCGGTCTGAATCGCCGCGATCTGTTCGGATATTTCGGTGGTGGCCTTCGCGGTCTGGCCGGCCAGCGATTTGACTTCGGATGCGACGACCGCAAAGCCGCGTCCGGCTTCCCCGGCGCGCGCCGCCTCGATGGTCGCGTTGAGGGCGAGCAGGTTGGTCTGCGCCGCGATGGTCTGGATCAGGGTCACGACGTCGCCGATTTTCTGCGCGCCATCGGCCAGCGAACGCGCGGTATCGCCGCTGCGGCGAGCGCTCTCGACCGCACGGGCGGCGATCTCGGTGGATTGCGCGACCTGGCGGCCGATCTCCGCGACCGAGGTTGTCAGCTCCTCCGTGGCGCTGGCGACCGTCTGCACGTTGGCCGAGGTCTGCTCCGAGGCCGCGGCGACGACGCCGGCCTGGCGGTTGGTGGCCGCCGCGGTCGTAGACATCGACTGGGCGGTTTCTTCCATCACGGCCGACGCCGACGACAGTCCGCCAACCAGTTCGCCGACCTTGGTCTCGAACGCGCGGGCGAGTTCGTCGAGCACGCGGGCGCGCCGCATCTTGATGTCGTTCTCCGCTTCCTTCTCCGCGGCCAGGCGATCCGCCTTGATCATGTTGTCCTTGAAGACCCGGACGGCCGCCGCCATCGCGCCGATCTCGTCGTCGCGGTCGCTGCCTGAAATTTCGTCGGAGACATCGCCGCCGGCGAGCCGCGACATCGTGGCAGTCAGGTCGACGATCGGCTTGCAGACACGGCGACGAACCATCGTCACGAGGCCGACGCTCGCGATGACGACCGCGATGAGGCCGCCGAGCGCGATGAGAAAGCTGAGGCGCGCGGCGGAATAGGCTGAGCTGAGCACCTGTTCGGCGTTGTCGTAGAAGGCGTCGCGCACCTCGACAACCGACGCAAGACCGCGTTGCGACTCCGCGTAGTAGGCGTCGACATCGTGCTCATATTTGCCGCTGACGGCGCCTTCCTTCACCAGTTTCTGCTCCTGGCCGAAGCGCTCGACATAGGCGTCGTTCATCTTGCCGAGCGCCGCCGCCACATTGGCCGGCGTCGCGGGATTTCCGTTCAATTCCTGAAGCGACATCAGGATCTGGTCGTTGCGGCCCTGGGAGCGGCTCAGATCCATCTTTTCGGCATCGGTGGCCGGGCGCTTGGCGCCGACGAGGTTCTTGAGCAGGCTGGCGTTGTAACCGCCGACGTCACGCAACGTCCATGCGATGTTGGCGTAACTCGCCTGCCGATAGGCGTCGCCGTCGAGCACGGCCATCTTGCGGACCTGCTCGTCGAGCAGGGCAGTGACGGCGGTGTTGAAGACCGCATTATCGGCGACGATCTTCTTGGCGGCGTCGCGACGGGCCTCGGCCGGTCCGTCGATGGCCTTGTCCATCGCCTCGCGCAAGCTTGCGAACTTCGTATTCAGGCCGTCCATGCCGCTGGCCACAGCGGCGCCGTCCTCGAGGCCGCCGAGCAGGGTGGCCCTGATTTGATTCATCTTTTCGCGGGCGCCGTCGGTCTGCTTGCGGTATTTGTCGTTGAGTTCCGCCCGCATTTTCGGGTCCACCGCGGGAGGCCCGAACATGATGTTGGTGGCGAAGCCGCGCTCGGGGTTCATGTAGCGCGGGATTTCGCCGACGGCCCGGACGATCTCCAGCCGGCGCTGCGCGACGGAAACCTTGTCCATCGTCTGGTATTTCGTGGTGGCGACATAGACGGCAAGACCGCCGCCGACAGCGGACAGCGAGACGATTGCGACCGTCAGCAGGGTGCCAATTTTCATGAGTTTGAGCCATTCACGATGGTGGAGGGGTAGGGGCCTTCACCGTAGTTTGTCGGTATTAATCCCAAGTTTACGCTGCCGTGGGGGGCGGTTGCGCGTCCGATGACAAGGCTCCGCGAAGCAATCAGACGCCGTCATTCCGGGATGCGCCGTCAGGCGCAGACCTCAGATGTGCAATTGCACATCGGGGAATCTCGAGATTCCGGGTTCGATGCTTCGCATCGCCCCGGAATGACGGCGTGTGGATCGCTCCGTCGCCTCGTTCGCGCAGACTTTCACTTCGGCAGGCATCCGCCCAAGCGCGCGGAGTAGCTCAAACGTGCGCTGGTGTGATCGGCTCCTCAGGGGCTGTCCGCGGACTTTCGGCCCATTTCACCGCGGGGTCGTCACAACTGATGCATTGCAGGTCGGTGCGGCCGGAGATGGTAACAACAGCGGCCATTCGCTTTCCGCATTTCGGGCAGCGCGTTATTCGATCCATGAGACCCTCCCGAATTTTCACCCATAACCCGGAACTGGCGTTTTTGTTCCAGTCGAGCGTCTCGCGCGAGCGCATTTTGCGCATCGTGCGGCTTTCGGCTTCATTGTACCGTCCTTACATAGGGGCCCAGAGAGAACGACGCCTGCGAGGGCGCTTAAGGAGGATCGACATGACAGTTTTGACGGAACGTGCCGTGCTTGCCGGGGGCTGCTTCTGGGGTGTGCAGGACCTGCTGCGCCGGTATCCCGGCGTGATTTCAACCCGGGTGGGCTACACCGGTGGCGAGGTGCCGAACGCGACCTATCGCAATCACGGCAATCATGCGGAAGCCATCGAAATTACCTTCGATCCGCAGATCATCAGCTACCGCAAGCTCTTGGAATTCTTTTTCCAGATCCACGATCCGAGCACGCTGAACCGTCAGGGCAACGACAGGGGAGCAAGCTACCGGTCGGCCATCTTCTATGCGAATGACGAGCAGAAGCGGATCGCCGAAGACACCATCGCCGATGTCGATGCTTCCGGGCTTTGGCCGGGCAAGGTTGTCACCGAGGTGGCACCGGTTGGACCGTTCTGGGAGGCCGAGCCCGAGCATCAGGATTATCTGGAGAAATATCCCGACGGCTACACCTGTCACTTCATTCGGCCGGAATGGACGCTGCCGCACCGGCAGGAAGCTGGCCGGAAGATGGCCGGTTAGGCCCGTTAGCGCGAGCCTGCGATGTGCTGATGGCTCGCCCCGAGGGCGCTCCAACGGAGCTACGCTTGCTCATCCCAAGGTCGCTGTGCCGCGTGATGGATGTGAAGTATCTGCACTGTACCATTCGCGACGTGATAGAAAATTTTGTATGGATAACGGCCGAGCGGCACTACGTGAACACCCCGGCGCTTCGCCGAACGGCGCGAACTTTCCGGCCAGCGCGCAATGTGTGCGACGACACTCCGGATGCGCCGCTCGACGACCGGTGCAACCGCGGGATAATGAACGATCAGCCAGTCGGCAATTGCATCGAGGTCTTTGAGCGCTTCCTCGGTGTAGACGACTTTCATTTACCGCGGAATTTTGCGAACACGGCTTCAACCTGAGAATCGGTGGCGAAGCGGCCTTCCGCCGCCGCGCGCAGACCGCGATCGATACCGGCAAGTTCTTCCGGCGTGGGTTCGTATTCGCCATTCTTGAATCCGGCGTCGAGTTCAAGCGCGAATTCGGCGAGCTCGTTCTGGATATGGGGCGGCCAAGCCTCGACGCGTTCCAGAGCTTCGGTCAATTTCTTTGTCTTCATGATCGATATGTACCACAATTTCAAACGGTTGTCTGCAGGGGCGGGGGGGCGGCGGGTTGAACACTTGACCCGGTGGTCCAACTTCCTCGTAAGATGTCATTAGCAGACAGGATGGACGCCCGGATCAAGTCCGGGCATGGGGGAGCGTTGACGCCATGAGCCATCGCATTCTCGTGTTGTACGGTTCGTACCGGTCGGACCGCATGGGCATCCGCCTGGCGCAGTTCGTCGTCGAAGGCCTGCGCAAGCGTGACGACGAGGTCGAACTGATCGACGCCAGGGCGGTCGGCCTGCCGATGCTGGACCGGATGTACAAGGAACATCGCAAAGGCGAGGCGCCGGCGGCGTTGGAAAAACTCGCCGGCCAAATTCGCGACGCCGACGGGTTTGTCTTTATCACCGGTGAATACAATTGGGGCATCCAGCCCGGCCTGAAGAATCTCACCGATCATTTTCTCGAGGAGTGGTTCTGGCGTCCCGCCGCCATCGCCAGCTATTCGGCCGGACGCCTCTCCGGCGTGCGCGCCGCCACCGCGTGGCACGGCACGCTCTCCGAGATGGGCATGGTGGCGCGGTCGGACCGATTGCGCAGACGCTGTCGGAGCAGGGCGAGCCGACCGGCGAGGGTGGCAAGGCGCTGGAGCGAGCATTCCCGCGGTTCGCCGATGATTTGGCGTGGTGGATGGAAGCGGCCAAGGCGCAGCGGGCGCGAAAGCCTCCGCCGTATTGAGGGGGTCATTGCGCGGGGCGAACCGCGGTAGCCCGGATGGAGCGTAGCGCAATCCGGGAGCGCGATGGAGCCAGTAAGGCCCCGGATTTCGCTTCGCTCCATCCGGGCTACCGCATGGGGTGGGCATGTCGATCTGGTCATTTACCGTTGACAAACTTCTCCCATCCCTCCTGTTGCGATTTCAGCAGTGCTTTTCTTGTTTCTTCCAATTCAGCGACACGGTTTGAGGCCACTGTCATGGCGCTGGCCGCGACATTGTAACGGTCCACCGTGTGTTGAAACGGGAATATGAATTGACCATTCACGACCTTGTAGGCACCGAATTCCCCGACCAGAACCGCGACATAGTTTTCGTAGGCGCGATAAAAATCGGCACGCGCCAGCAACATCCTGGAAGCGAAGGCCGTGATTTCGGCGTGCCGCTTGTCGATGTTGTCCAACAACCTGCCGGTGGTATCTTTTCCCAGATGTAGCGAGAGCGCGTATTTTTCCACGCTGTCGCGTTCGGTTTTCAGGAGCGCGACGTAGCGCGGCATGAATGCCGTCGCATTGGCTTCCGCCGTTTTCAAATCGCGGCGAAGTGCTTCAAGATCGCTCCGGCTCGCCGCGCCCAGATTGTTATCGCTTGAAATCGCCGGCGGCTCAATTTCATTCGACAATTTTCCGATGGCCGCGTCAGTTTCATTCGTCGCCTTGGTTGCCATTGCCATCATCTGCAGGAATTTATTGGAGGGATGTTGCCTGAGCACCTCGTCGATTTGCTTGGGCTCGGTGATGCCCTGCAATGCCGTCTGACCTTCACGAGCGGCAATACTCTCCCGCAGTTTTCCTAGGTCGGGTACGAAATAGGCCCCGACCGAAAAAACAATGATGAAAACGAACAGGAAAAAGAAGGCTATTCGTACGCGCGTTTTCGCATTCCGATCTGAAGGCATTTCCGTTTAGCCTCCCATCGCGACCCGAATCATTAGACTGAGCCGTTCAACCATATCACTCACGGATGTGCCCATTGGCCTGATCCTGCCGGGACGGCATCTCAACGGCGGGTGCGTGCAATCGCTCCGGCAGTGATTTGCATGACCACGCCAACCACCCATCCCACCATGATCGCGCCGGTCCAGGCGATGTGGGGATCGTTACGCAGCACGATCACGCCGACCGAAGCAAAAGCCGAGAACGTCGCGAGAAACGTGCCTACCGCGCTCAGGAATTCCGCGGAATCGATACCGGCTTCCGTGCCGCCGTTTGAAGGCGGACCGTTTGTCGGATGAAAAGGCAGAGGAGGGGTGTCGATGCCGACGTAAAATCCGACCGCGCCACCTATCATCATGAAGAGCAGGAAAGCCTGGGAAGTCAGCAGCGCGAAGCTCGACCCCACGAGCGCGGCAACAAACAGGCCGCTCGCAGCCCCGGCCATCGCAAGGCCCAGGCGTTCCAGAACGTGGGCAAATTTGCGCACGCGGAACCGCATCGTGGTAACCCCGCAGATGACCAAGGAGCCATGTTAGGACGTTTTCCTGTTGCCTGAAAGGGATTACCTGCAGAGCAGGCGGCTTCATTCGGGCTACGCTTGCTACTACGCGCGGGTTTAGTGTTTCGGTACACACAAGTGATGGGTTAGCGGGTGTCCAGTTTGCCTTGTTTCATGTAGCATTATCGCATGAGCGAAACCGAGACTTTGTTTGTGGCCTTGCGTCAGTCGGCCGACCAAGCCGTCGTGGACATGCTCGAGCGCATGGTGCGGAATGCCCCGGATCATGCCTTGAACAAAATGAACGCGCTTGATCTCGCGGCCAAGGGGGGCGTCGGCGAGGAGCAGGTCATCGCGGCACTGCTGAATGCGGTGGGGCTCGGCATGTTCGAGATGACATGGAACGTGATGTGCCCGAGCTGCGCCGGTGTTCTCTCCGCCAATAAAAGCCTGAAGACTCTGGATCGGGCGCAGTATAATTGCGCTTTCTGCGCCGTGGGTTATGAGACGACGCTCGACAACCTGGTCGAGGTGACCTTCACGGTAAGCCCGCGCCTGCGCAAGATCGCGGCCCACAGTCCCGATGAATTGTCCGCGGCCGAATATTATCGCCAGATCTTCTGGAGTTCGGCGATCGAACTTCCAGCCGATGTGCAGAAGCTGCTGGAGGAGCTGACGCTCGAAACGGTCGACTTGCCGCCGGGAGAACGGGCCATCCTTTCCCTGCACGTGCCGGAGGGCACGTTGATCGTGTTCGATCCGGTGACGCATACGGCC
>WNFF01003411.1_pt1 | contig 20322 bp, 17 predicted proteins | sample 5400441 | NCBI WGS metagenome assembly WNFF01 (sample SAMN13153345, study PRJNA577476) | soil metagenome | isolation source: 120 cm saprolite under Douglas fir tree site 2 hole 3 replicate 1 | place: USA:California | collected 2015-04-18
CGTGCCGCTGAACCAGCAGACGCTGCGCCCGGGGACCGTGTACGCCGATCCGTACGGGCACCTGTTGGTGCTCGCCCGGCGCCTGCCGCAGTCGGGCGACGAGGCGGGCGTCTTTTTCGCCGTGGATGCGCAGCCCGACGGGACGGTCGCGCGCAAGCGATTTTGGCGCGGCAATTTCCTGTTCGCGCAGGATCCCGCGCTCGGCGGCCCCGGGTTCAAGCGCTTCCGGCCGATCGTGCGCGACCGGAACGGCGCCTTGCGGCGGCTGACCAACGACGAGATCGCGAAGAATCCGCAGTATGGCGACTTTTCGCTCGATCAGTCGAAGCTCGGGATCGAAGCCTTCTACGATCGCATGGATGACGTGATGTCGCCGTCGCCGCTCGATCCTTTGCGCGCGATGAAGGAGGCGATCACGTCGCTCGAAGAGCAAGTGAAGACGCGCGTGACGTCGGTCGAAAACGGGCGAAAGTTTCAGAGCAGCGGGCGCGGCGATCTTCGAGACCACCGGCGCGTGGGAGGATTTCGCGACGCCCTCGCGCGATTTGCGGCTGTTGATCGCGCTCGATGTGGTGCGCGGATTTCCGGAGCGTGTCGCGCGGCGGCCCGAGCGGTACGCGATGCCGAAGGAGAAGAGCGTCGCGCAGGTGCAGGCCGAATTGCAGAGCGTGCTCGCGTCGGAGCTTTCGGCGCGCAAGTTTTCGTATCCGCGCAGCGACGGCTCCGCGTGGACGCTCACGCTCAAGGACGTGATCGACCGTTCGGCGGATCTCGAGATGGCGTATAACCTGAACGACTGCGTCGAGCTGCGGTGGGGCGCGCCGGACAAGAGCGACGAGGCGTCGACGTGCAAGCGGCATGCGTCGCCGGCGCAGCGCGCGAAGATGACGGAGTACCGCACGTGGTTCCACGAGCGGCGCCGGCCGCCGCGCGCATAGCGGTCAGTGCATGCCGCAGCGGAAGTCGCGGAGCTTCGGCGGCAGGAGCGGACTAGTGGTCCGATTCCGAAGTTCGCCAGCGCTCACGGCATGTTACGATGCGAACTTCGGAATCTGAGGACCACTAGCAACTCTATGATTCTAGTGCCCCTTTTGAACCCGAAGTTCGCGATTGAACTTGCCGCGCGATGTGCGCGAACTTCGGGTTCGGGGCACTAGTCGAGCGGAGCGCCTTTCGGCGGCTTCGCGCCGGCGGCGTTCGCGTTCTTTTCGCAACTGCGGTCCTGGCTCGCGGGGATAGGATGCAATTCGATTGGATGAAACGACGCGAATTCGTCATGCTTTTGGGCGGCGCGGTCGCCTGGCCGCTTGCGGCGCGCGCGCAGCAGCCGGCCGAAGCCATGGCTGAAGCAAGAAGCAGCGGATTCGACCCGCGGATAACTCCGGCGCGACACGACCTCGCGGCAAAGCATCTCGCCGGCGTCGTAGAAGCTCAGCGCTTCGTCGAGGGAAAAGCATACGAGATCGGCGCCGCGCAAGCGCCCGTGCGCGACGCGCCGTCGCACGAGGCGGCGCTTCTTACCGAAGCGCTGAAGGGCGAGCGGGTTACGATTTACGACATCAGCGAGGAAGGCTGGGCGTGGGGACAACTCGCCGGCGACGGCTATGTCGGATTTGTGCCGGCAAGCGCGCTTTGCGCATCCGGACCTCCTGCGACCCACAAGGTGACGGCGCTGCGCACGCTCGTCTTCCCCGGCCCTTCGATCAAGCTTCCCCCGATGGAAGCTCTTTCGTTCGGCTGCCAACTCGTCATTGCGCGCATGGACGAGCCGTTCGCGATCACCGCCTCCGGTGGTCATGTGCCGATTGTCCATCTCGCACCCATGGAGACAATGGAAACCGATTTCGTCGCGGTCGCGGAGCGGTTTTTGGGAACACCCTATTTGTGGGGAGGAAAGACCAGTCTCGGCATCGACTGCTCGGGATTGTTGCAGCTTGCGCTCGCCGCCTGCGGCATCCCTTGTCCGCGCGACACCGATATGCAGGAGCAGGCACTGGGCAGCGCGCTCGCGCGCTCGCACGAGCTCGAGCAATTGCGGCGAGGCGATCTTCTGTTCTGGAAGGGCCATGTCGCCATTGTGCGGGACGAAGCGACGCTCGTGCATGCCAACGCCGCCCGTCACATGGCGGTCGCCTTCGAGGCTACCGCGGCAGCGATCGCCCGCATTCGCGCAGCAGGCAGCGAGGTCACCAGCGTGCGCCGCCTGCCGCCGCCCTCCTGAACCCGCAGTTGGGTTGGTATCACACCCGCAGCTCCACGATCTCCGGGCGCAGCTGCCGCCCCGAGACGCGCACCCGCGCGACGGCGACCGGGAGCGTGAACCGGCGCGGACCGGCGCTGCCGGGATTGAGGAACAGGACGCCGTCGCGCGTTTCGATCGCGGGCTGGTGCGAGTGCCCATGGACGACGGCGGCGAAGCCGGCGGCGGCGGGATCGAGGTCGAGCGCGGAAATTTCGTGGATCACGAAGAAGGAGAGCTCGCCGACGGTCACGGTCTCGGTCATCGGAAGGCTCGCGGCCCAGCCCGCCGTGTCGACGTTGCCGCGCACCACGAAGATCGGCGCGAGCTTGCGCAGCGCCTCGATCACCTCGGGCCTGCCGACGTCGCCGGCGTGGATGATCAGGTCCGAGCCGCGCAGCGCCGCGAGCGCCGCGGGCCGCATCAGCCCATGGGTATCGGAGATGACGCCGACGACGATCTCGCGCATGATACTCCGCGTGTCACCCGCGAGCTTGACCCATGGGCGGGTCATGCGCGGGCTTGACCCGCGCATCCATCTTCTTCGCGAGAAAGCTCTTACGAAGATTGGATGGATGGCCGGGTCGAGCCCGGCCATGACGGGAAAGGCGCCTCACCCGGTGGCTAGAACGGGCGGTAGCCGCCGTAGAACGGCTGTGCCGCATAATTCAGGCGGTAGCCGTAGAACGGCTGGGCGGCATAATTCATCATCGGATCGCGCCACTCCCGCCGGCGCGCCGGGCGCTGCCGCTTCGGGCGCTCCACCTTGGCCTGCTTGACGTCGGGGGCCGGCGGCTTGGCTTCGGTCGGCGGCGGCGCCTGCGCAGCTTCCGCGGCGCCGACCGTTTCCGGTTCGGTAGCGGCAGGCGTGGCGACCGCGACGTCGGCGGGTCGCGACGGCGGCGCATAGGCGATCACGGTCGCGGGTGGCGGCTTGTACGCCGCGAGCCCGGGATTGGCATGGCGCGAAGGCTGCATCAGCTCGTACACGCCGAAAGCGAAGCAGGCGGCCACCGCGCAGTAGACGCCGAGATAGAGGGCGAGCGCCACCGCCAAGCTGTCATCGTGCCGTCGAGGATGCCCGCGCATGTGAACCGAACGCGAGAGAGTCCGCTTCGTTCCGTCGCGGCCGCCGGAAACGGAACATTTGACCTTCCGCCCCATTGATGAGCCAGTACTGATCGCATGCCGGCGTGCGGCGGAAGGTAAAGGCGGAAGGTAAAGTGGTGTTGTGCATCCTGTGTGGCGCGGAAATGCGCTTGGCCAAGGTCGAGCCGGACGAGACCATGATGGTCGCCGGCTTCGAATTCCACACCTTGGAGTGCACCGGCTGCGGCGAGGTCGAGCGGCGACTCACGTTCAGGCGCGAGAGCGCACCCGAGCCGATGCCGGTCGATCCGGCGCCGCCGGTGGCGCCCGCTTCCGCGGATCACATCGAGCCCGCCCCGACGCTCGGGGCGTGGACGCGCGCGGTCGCCAAGTTGCGCGGCCGCCAGGGTCCGTAGGGTCCGTAGTCCGTAGGTTGGGTCGAGCGCAGCGAGACCCAACAATTGCTCGGCGAGCCGTGGGGCGTTGGGTCTCGCTGCGCTCGACCCAACCTACGCCTTCCCTTGCGCGGGGCATGACAACAGAGAGGATTCACTGCGCGCTGATGCCGGCCGCGCGAATCACCTTCGCCCAGGTCGCGATCTCCGACTTGATCCGCGCGGCGAATTCCCCGGGCGTGCTCGCGATCGGCTCGAAGCCGAGCGCGGCGAGGCGCGCGCGCACGTCGGGCACGATCCGCACGATCTCGCGATGGAGCGCCTCGATGACGTCGGGCGGCGTCCCGCCCGGCGCGAGCACCCCGAGGATGATCTCGGATTCCTGATCGGGGGCGCCCGCCTCCGCAAGCGTCGGAACCTCGGGCAGCGCCGGCGCGCGCTGCGCCGAGCTCACCGCAATCGCTCGCACGCTGCCCTGCTTGATGTGGCCGGCGGCGGTCGAGATCGAGGTGAAGAGAATGGGGGTATGGCCGCCGATGGTCGCGGTGATCGCCGGCCCGCCGCCGTTGAACGAGACCGCCACCAGGTCGAGGCCGAAGGCCTGCTTGAGCATCTCGCCGGCGAGATAGCCGGGCGTGCCGAGCCCGGCATGGCCATAGCTCAATTTGCCCGGGCTCGCCTTCACCCAGGCGACGAGCTCCTTGAGATTGGTCGCGGGAACCGCGGGGTTCACCAGCAGCACCTGCGGCGAGACGCCGATCAGCGATACCGGCGCGAGATCGCGCAAGGTATCGAAGCCGAGCTTGGCGAACAGGCTCGGATTGACCACCAGCGTGCTGCTGATCACGAGGAGCGTATGGCCGTCGGGCGGCGCCTTGGCGACGAGCGTGGTGCCGATATTGCCGCTGCCGCCGGGATGGTTCTCGACGTAGAACTGCTGGCCGAAGCCTTCCGCGAGCTTTGGCGCGATGACGCGCGCGACCGCGTCGACCGGGCCGCCCGGCGCGAACGGCGCGACGAGCCGAACCGGCCGGGTGGGGTAGGGCGCGTTCTGCGCCACGCCGGCGCCGGCGACGAGCAGCGACGCCGCGCAGGTCAGGGCGAGTGCAATTCTATTTGCAAGGCACGCCATGGCCTCCGCTCCCCAAGGCTGTCGTCCCCGCGAAAGCGGGGACCCAGTAAACACCGGCGTTTGGTGATTACTGGGTCCCGGCTCGCGCTCGCTGCGCTCGCTTGGCCGGGACGACAGCGTGTAGGTTGGGTCGACCTCGGGCTCTTGACCCGGGGGAGACCCAACACAACGCCGTCGGCCGATTGTTGGGTCTCGCGCCTCAAGCGCGTTTACGCGCGTCCATAGCCCGCGAAGACGGGCGTAAAACGCCCTTAAGGCCGCGCCATGGCGCTCGACCCAACCTACGCAACGCCCGTCAATCCGCGTGGATGTTCGCGTCACGGACGACCTTGCCCCATCGCGCGATCTCGACCTTGATGCGGGCGCCGAACTCCTCCGGGGTGTTGGCGACCGGCGCAAAGCCCAGGTCCTGCAGGCGCTGCTTGACGTCGGGCGTGGCGACCATCGCTGCGATGTCGTTGCGCCAGCGCTCGACGATCTCCCGCGGCGTCGCGGCCGGCGCCACGATGCCGGTGAGCGTATCGCTCTCGAGATCGGGAACCCCCGCTTCGCCGTTGGTCGGCACCTCCGGCAGCGCCGGCGAGCGCGCGGCGCTGAGCACGGCGAGCCCGCGCAGCTTGCCGTCCTTGATGTTGGCCATCGCCGGCGGCAGCGCCGTGAACGCGATCGGGGTATGGCCGCCGATCGTGGAATTGATCGCGAGCGCCGCGCCGTTGAACGGCACGGTGACGAGGTCGAGCCCGTATTTCTGCTTGAACAGCTCCCCGGCGAGATGGGGGGTCGAGCCGGTGGCGGGCTGGGCGAAGCTGTATTTGCCCGGATTGGACTTGATGAGCTCGACCAGCTCCTTCAGCGACTTCGCCGGGACGTCGGGATTGGCCGAGATGACGTTGGGCGAGGCGGCGACCAGCGTGATCGGCGCAAAATCCTTGATCGGGTCGTAGGGGATCTTCGAATACATGCTGGGATTGACGATGAAGCCGGTGCTCACGACCAGGACCGTGTAGCCGTCGGCCGGCGCGCGCGCCGCCATGGCGACGCCGGTATTGCCGCCGGCGCCGGGAACGTTCTCGGTGACGACCTGGTGGCCCCAGGCCTCCGACAGCTTCTGCGCCACGATGCGCGCGATCACGTCGGTCGGGCCGCCGGCCGCGAACGGCACGATCAGCCGGACCTGCCGCACCGGATAGGTCTGCGCGAATGCCGGCACGGCCATGGCCAGTGCGACAAGCGCGATGAAACTGCGGACGATAGCTTGCACCGCGTCCTCCCGTTTGCGCATGTATTGTCGCCGACGCCGGAGCCGCCGCCGTTCGACTATTGGGCTGATCTGCCGCCGCCAAGCCTGAGGGATAATCGTGCAGAATGCAAACTCATCCCGTCGCAATCGCATGCTGCTCGATGGCGGCAACCGGCTCAAGCTCGGGCTGTTCGGGGCCAATTGTTCCTCCGGCCGCAACGTGACCAAGGTGCCGGAGCGCTGGTCCGGCACCTGGCCCGACAATCTCAGACTCGCCCGGATGGCGGATGAGGCCGGCATCGACTTCATGCTGCCGATCGGCCGCTGGAAGGGCTACGGCGGCGAAACCGACTACCAGGGGGCCACGCTCGAGACGATCACATGGGCCTGCGGCCTGTTGCAGGCGACCAAACGTCTCACCGTCTTCGGCACCGTGCATGCGCCGCTGTTTCACCCGATCATCGCCGCCAAGCAGATGGTCACCGCCGATCATATTGGCGAGGGACGCTTTGGCCTCAACATTGTCGTCGGCTGGAACGAGGACGAGTTCGAGATGTTCGGCGTCAAGCAGCGCGAGCACGCCATCCGCTACGGCTACGCGCAGGAATGGATCGACGTCATCAAGCTGATCTGGTCGGACCGCAACAATTTCGATTTCGACGGGCAGTTCATCAAGCTCAGGGCGGTGCGCGGCAATCCGAAGCCCTATGGCGGGACACGACCGGTGATCATGAATGCCGGCGCCTCGCCCATCGGACGCGCCTTCGCGGTACGCAACTGCGATGCCTTCTTCATGCAGGCCTCGCGCGTGTCGGTCGAGGAGACGGCGCTGCGGGTCGCGGAGGTAAAAGCAGCGGCGGCCGGGCACGGCCGCGATATCAGCGTGTTCACCGTCGGCGTCATCACCTGCCGGCCGACGCAGAAAGAAGCCGAGGATTACCATCATTACACCGTGGTCGAGCAGGCTGACTGGTCGGCGGTCGACAATCTGCTCGCGATCCGCGGTGTGAGGGCCGACCAGATGTCGGCGGAAGAATTCCAGCGCCAGCGCATGCAGTTCGCGCACGGCAACAGCGGACTGCCGATCATCGGCGATCCGGATCATGTGGCGGGAGAGCTTATCGCGCTGAGCCAGGCGGGCCTGACCGGGATCGCGGTATCGCTGGTCAACTTTGCCGACGAGCTGCCCTATCTGCGCGCCGAAGTGCTGCCGCGGCTGGAGCGGGCGGGGTTGCATGTGGCGGCGTGAATATCGCAGCTATCCCTCCCCCGCGAAGCGGGGGCGATCGCATATGCGCGGCTGGATCGGCTTTCTTATCCCTCCCCCGAAGGGGGAGGGTGGCCCGCCGAGCGTAGCGAGGCGGGTCGGGTGGGGGCCCCCACCCCGGCTCGCTTTGCTCGCCGACCCTCCCCCGCTTCGCGGGGGGGGGATAAGCTGCGCATATGCGATCGCCCTGCCGGGAGGATCGGTGCGATGCGTTCCCAACTACTGTAGCTTGAGGCCGGCCTCGCGGATGACCTCCGCCCACTTCAAGCCCTCCGCTTTCAGCGCGGCGGCGAATTCAGCCGGCGTGTCGCCGACAGGGGAGAACCCAAGGGTCGCGAGCCGCTGCTTGACGTCGGCGAGCGCGATGATCGCAACGACCTTGCGGTGGATCACATCGATAATCTGCGGAGGCGTGCCGGTCGGCCCCAGGATGCCAATTGGCGTCTCGCCGACCTGGCCGGGATAGCCGGCCTCCGCCATGGTCGGCACATCCGGCAGGCTCTCGACGCGCTTTTCGGCCGTGACGGCCAAGGCACGCAGATTGCCGGCCTGGATCTGCTGCGACGCCGGGGGCAGCGAGGAGAACGCGATCGGCGTGTGGGCGGCCACCACCGACTGGATCATGGGACCGCCGCCGCCGAACGGGATCGAGCCGAGGTCGAGCTTCTGCGACAGCCGGAACAGCTCGCCCGAAAGGTGAGACGGCGTCCCGAGCCCGGGCTGCGCGTAGCTGTGATACTTGTCGTCGCTGCCGCGGATCAGATCGACCAGTTCCTTGACGGTCTTCGCGGGTACCGAAGTATGCACGACCAGCACGTTGGGTGTGGTCGCGATCCGCGTAATCGGGGCGAAGTCCTTTTCCGGATCGTAAGGCAGTGACTTGTAGAGGCTGGCATTGATGACGAATGCCTGACTGTTGACCATGAGCGAATAGCCGTCGGCGGGGGCGCGTGCGGCAATCCCGGTGCCGATATTGCCGCCGGCGCCGGAATGGTTCTCGACATAGAATTGCCGGCCGAAATCTTCCGAGAGCTTCTGTCCAATGATGCGCGCGACCAGGTCGGCCGGTCCACCGGCCGGGAAGGGGACGATAAGCCTCACCGGCCGGTCGGGATAGACCTGCGCAAGGGTCCCGCTCGCCAGGGCCAGTGCGGCGAGCAACACAAGACCTCGGACGACGGGGGCCATGATGCCCTCCCTTGATCTTTCGTTGGTGCTATCATCGCCCGTGCGCACGGCGCCGTAAACCGAAACGCGGTGCTGCGCGCTCTTGCCCCAAGTCCGCCCCAAGCAGAGGAATCCCCATGCCGTCCAAGAAGATCACACGCCAGGACCTCCGCGCCGCGGCGGAGAAATACAAGAACTGGGGCAAGTGGGGCCCGAGCGACGAGATCGGCACGCTCAACTACACGACGCCCGAGGACATCATCGCCGCCGCGCAACTGGTGCGCAAAGGCAAGGTCATCTCGCTCGCGCTCAACTTCGACCATACCGGGCCGCAAGGCGCGAAAAGCAGCTACCCGGCGATGGGGCGCACCAATCCGATCCACACCATGATCCGCACCGGCACCGACGCCTATGCCGGCGTGCTCGACAAGCGCGGCATCCGCGCCGCCGACGACATGGTGACCATGCCGCTGCAATGCGGCACCCAGTGGGACGGGCTCGGCCACGTCTTCTATGAGCAGTCGATGTGGAACGGCTACGACTGCCGCGAGGTCACCTCGGCCGGCGCGCAGAAGTGCGGCATCGAGAAGACCAAGGACAAGATGGTCGGCCGCGGCGTCTTCCTCGACGTGGCGCGCGTGCTCGGCAAGGAATCGCTCGAGGACGGCTACGGCATCACCTGCGAGGATCTCAATAATACCGCCGAGGCGCAGGGGGTGACGGTCAAGCGCGGCGACTACGTCGTCGTGCGCACCGGCCAGATGGAGCGCTGCCTCAAGGCCGGCAGCTGGGACGGCTACCCCGGCGGCGACGCGCCCGGCTTCGCCTTCGAGACCCTGGAATGGGTCGCCCGCACCGAGCTCGCCGCGCTCGCCAGCGACACCTGGGGCTGCGAGGTGCGGCCGAACAATACCGAAGGCGGCATCAACCAGCCCTGGCATTGGATCACCATTCCGATCATGGGCATGACCATGGGCGAGATTTTCTATCTCAAGGACCTCGGCGAGGACTGCGCCGCCGACAAGGTCTACGAGTTCATGTTCGTGGCGCCGGCGATCCCGATCACCGGCGCGGTCGGCTCGCCGACCAATCCGCTGGCAATCAAGTGAATAGGGCATCAGCAACTATCGTTGTCATGCCCGCGAAAGCGGGCATCCAGTAAACACCGGTCGCACGATGAGGTAGCTCGTGCCACATCTCACATGTGGTGATTACTGGATCATCCGCTCCCCGCCTTCGCGGGGACATATTTCGCGGATGATGACAGCCGGAAACTGGGACAAAGCAATGCTCGGACACAATCGAAGAATGAGCGGGGCGGAATGCCTCGCGGACATGCTCAAGGGCTACGGCGTCACCCACGTGTTCCACGTGCCGGCGGTGCTGCGCAAGACCTTCGCCGTGATGGAGACGCGCACCGACATCAAGCGGCTGCACGTGCACGGCGAGAAGGCGGCGGCCTACATGGCCGACGGCTATGCGCGCGCGTCCGGCAAGCCCGGCATCTGCGCGGCGCAGGTGATCGGGGCGCTGAACCTCGCGGCCGGACTGCGCGACGCCTGGCTCGCGCATTCGCCGGTGATCGCGATGACCGGCGGGCGCGAGCCGAAGACCAAGTTCCGCAAGGTCTACCAGGAGATCGACGACGTGCCGGCGTTCGAGCCGGTGACCAAGTTCAACGCCACGGTCGACGACGTCGCGCGCTTTCCCGACATGGTGCGGCAGGCGTTCCGCGTCGCCACCTCCGGCACGCCCGGTCCGGTGCACCTGCAATTCCGTGGCAACGAGGGACAGGTCGACGCCGAGGAGGCGGAGATGGAGCCGTTGTGCGAGCCGCAGTTCGCGCGGGTGCCGCCGTTCCGTCCGGCGCCGGACGACGCGAGCATCACGGCGGCGCTCGAGCACCTGCAGGCGGCGCAGCGCCCGGTGATCGTCGCCGGCGGCGGCGTGCGCGCCTCGGGCGCGTCCGCCGAGCTCGTCGCGCTCGCCGAGGCGCTGCAGATTCCGGTCGCCACCTCGCTCAACGGCAAGGACGCCATCCCCGGCAACCACCCGCTCGCGGTCGGCGTCGCCGGTACCTATTCGCGCGAGAGCGCGAACCGGGTGGTCAACGGCGCCGATCTCGTGTGCTTCGTCGGCACCGAGACCGGCGGCATGACCACGCATTTCTGGGCGGTGCCGAAGATCGGCACCCCGGCGATCCAGATCGACATCGCTCCCGAATCGCTCGGCCGCAATTACCCGCTGCTCGCCGCCGTCAACGGCGACGCCAAGGTCGTGCTCGCGCGCATGCTCGCCGCCGCCGATCGCGCGGGCGCCGGCCGGCGCAAGGCCTGGGTCGAGGAGGCGCAGAAAATCTGCAAGGAATGGTCGGCCAAGTACCAGGCGGTGCTGAGCTCCGATGCCGTGCCGATCAGGCCCGAGCGCATGTGCGCCGAGCTCACCCGCCACGTGCCCGACGACGGCATCGTCGTGGTCGATACCGGTCACGCCGGCATGTGGATGGGCGGCATGTTCGATGTCACCAGCGCCAGGCAAAGCTATATGCGCAGCGCCGGCCATCTCGGCTGGGCGTTCCCGGCCGGGCTCGGCGCCAAATGCGCATGCCCCGACCGGCCGGTGGTCACCTTCACCGGCGACGCCGGGCTCTGGTACCATATCGCCGAGATCGAGACCGCGGCGCGCTGGCGCATCAACGCGGTCACCGTGGTCAACAACAATTCGAGCGGCAATCAATCCAAGCGCGGGTTCGATCGCGTCTATGGCGGCACCCAGACCGACCAGGCGCGCGAGCTGTGGACCTTCAGCCGGGTCGATTTCGCGCGCATTGCCGAGGAAATGGGCGCGCTCGGCCTCCGGGTCGAGAAGCCCGCCGAGCTCGGCCCGGCGATCGGGCAGGCGCTCGCGGCCAACCGGCCGGTCGTCATCGACGTCGTCACCGACATCGATGCGCTCGCGCCGCTGGCCGTGAGCTGACGGCCTCACGCTGAGGAGCATCGCAGCGCGCGACGGAACACCCGCATTGCCCACGCACACTGGCGCGCTGCGATGCGTCTCGAAGCGTGAGGCCGCCGCGGACTCGGTGCGCTCCCTCTCCCCGCTCTTCGCAACCGAACTCGGGTTTACCCGAGTTCGGTCACTTAATGATTGGCCGAAGTCGGATAAATCCGACTTCGGCTGAGAGGGGTGGGGTGAGGGGCCCTTCTATCGATAGTCGAATATGCAGTTACAATAAGCGCCGTGGTCGTTTCTCGACGCTGCGACACGCAACGCCGTTGGCATCACTCCGCCTTGATTCCGGCTTTCGCAACGACGCCGCGCCACTTCTCGATGTCGCCGCGGATGCGCTCGGTGACCGCGTCCGGCGCTCCCGGCTCCGGCTGCGTGCCTTGCGCGACCAGCGCGTCCCCGACCTCGGCCGAATCGAGGACTGCGTTCACCTCGCGATTGAGCCGCGCGACGATCGCCGATGGCGTCGCCGCCGGCATGACGAGCGAAACCCACAGGCTCGCCTCGTAGCCGGCAATCCCGGCCTCGGCCGCCGTCGGCACCTCGGGCAAGGCGGCGGCGCGGGTTTTGCCGCTCGTCACCAGCGCCCGCAATTGCCCGGCGCGAATATTGGGCAGCGACGGCGCGATGGTCGCGAACTGCATGTCGAGTCGGCCGGTGATGATGTCGGTCATCGATTGCGCCGAGCTCTTGTAGGGAACGTGGGTGATGGTCACGCCGGCCATGCTGGCGAAAAGGGCGGTCGCGAGATGCGCGAGGCTGGTCACTCCAGCGGAGCCGTAATTGAGCGCGCCGGGCTTCGCCTTGGCGAGCGTGACGAGCTCCGACAGGCTCTTCGCCGGCAGGCCGGGATAGAGCACCAGGACGTAGGGCTGGCTGCCGAGCATGGCCACCGGCGCGAAGTCCTTGATCGGGTCGTAGGGCAGGCCGACGCCCAGGGCGACCGCAACGGCGTGCGTGCTCGCGGTCGCGATGCCAAGCGTGTAGCCGTCGGGCGCGGCCTTGGCGACGGCGTCGACGCCGATATTGCCGCTGGCACCGGCGCGGTTCTCGACCACGATCTGCTGCCCGAGACGGGCGGACAGCTTCTGCCCGACGATACGCGCGATCACGTCGGTGCTGCTGCCGGCCGGGAAAGGCACCACCAGGTGGATCGGCCGCTCCGGCCACGCGGCGTCGCCGGATTGCGCGGCGGCGTCGCCGGCCGCGAGCAGCAGGACCAATCCGAGCAATGGAAGCCTGACCATCCCCATCTCCCTGCGTTCGTTCCCGTGGCCCGACTTGGGGCCTGTTCCGGTCACATCGAACCACATTTCCGGCGCCATGGCCGGGAACGTCCTGGATTGTCCCGGCCATCCACCTCTTTGGTGCGCCGTCAGGCGGGGAAGACGTCGATGCCATCAGAACTCGGGCTTGCCTGGGCTTGCCGGGTTCCGCGTTTGCCGCTCGCGCGGCGAGTGCGACGACGCCCATCGTCTTCACCAGCGCCGACGATCCGGTCAAGTTGGGGACTCGTCGCCAGCCTCAATCGGCCGGGTGGCAGCGCCACCGGCGTGAGTTTCTTCACCGGCATTTTGGGCGCAAAGCGGCTGGAGCTGCTGCACGACCTGGTTCCCAACGCCACCGTCATCTGGTGAACCCGAATAATCCGAGCGCCGAGTCACATAGGAAGGATTCAGGCGGCGCCCGCGCACTCGGTCAGCCTCAGCTTTGCGATCAATGCTGAGGTGGATCGGCTGGTTTGGATCGCGAAATAATCCGGAAGGTGGCGCGATTTGCTTTGGGACCAGTGGAGGGGATCCGCGGGGGCAAGCTCGACCGATCCGTGCTATGCTCGAACAGCGTGGGAGGACACGATGATCCCAGCGGGAATTTTCTTCTTCGGTGCCGCGGTCGTCGCGCTCTCAAGCTTGGTTGGCACGGGCGCGCACGCGCAGGACTATCCGTCACGTCCGATTACGATCGTCGTGCCGTACCCGCCGGGCGGGCCGACCGACACACTCGCGCGCATTGTGACTGAACGCATGAGGACAGCGCTCGGCCAGTCCATCATCATCGAGAACGTATCTGGGGCGGGCGGCAACATCGGCGTCGGCCGCGTCGCGCGTGCCGCGCCCGATGGCTACACCTTCGGCATCGGCCAGGTGAGCTCGCACGTCTTCAGCGGCGCTGTTTATACGCTCCAATACGACCTTCTGAAGGATTTGGAGCCGGTGGCCATGCTCACCACGGCCCCGATGTGGATCATTGCAAAAAATGCGTTGCCGGCAAACTTGAAGGGACTGCTGGATTGGCTGTGGGCAAATCCGGATAAGGCTTCGTTTGCAACAGTGGGCATCGGTGGTCCGGCGCATCTCTGCGGGGTCTACTTCCAAAACAAGACCGGCACACGCTTTCAATTCGTGCCGTATCGCGGAGCAGCACCGGCCATGCAGGATTTGCTGGCCGGGCAAATCGATCTGACGTGCCTTGAGGCATCGAACTCCCTGCCTCAGGTGCGCAGCGGCCAAATCAAGGCCTACGCCGTTTTGGCTAGAACCCGCTGGGCGCCGGCGCCCAACATTCCCACCATCGACGAGGCGGGAGTGCCGGGACTTTATATTCCGTTCTGGCATGGATTTTGGGCGCCGAGAGGCACGCCGAAACACGCCATCGCCAAGCTCAATAAAGCGACCGTCGAGACGTTGGCCGACCCTGCAGTGCATCAGCGGCTCGTCGACATGGGCCAGGAAATTCCACCGCGCGAGCAGCAGACGCCCGAGGCGCTCGGCGTCTTTCAGAAGGCCGAGATCGAGAAGTGGTGGCCGATCATCAAAGCAGCGAACATTAAGGGCGAATAAGCTGCCTCATTGCCAGCATTTGAAATGAGCGCGAGCGCAATGAAACTCCCCGCGTCGAAAGCAGGCCGAGGCGTTGTCGCTGATGAGCGAGCGAGCCCGCTTCATGGCGCGACAGCCCGGGTTTGTCTCGATCAGCCTGCATCGCAGCCTGGACGGACGAGGCATCTCAGCTCCGACATAAGCTGGCGAATTTGAGCCATGGCGGCCACGAACGAGCGCACCGTCACCGTGTTCGGCGGAACCGGGTTTCTCGGCCGCCGCGTCGTTCGACATCTCCGTAAGCATGGGTTTTCCGTACGGATTGCATCAAGGCATCCGGATCGGGGGCACAGGCTGTTCGCTCTTGATGATCCGCAACTTCAATCCGTCAAGGCCGACATTCACGACGAGCGATCAATCGCCGACGCCCTTGCCCGCGCTTACGGTGTGGTGAATGCGGTCAGTCTTTACGTCGAGCACGGACAGGAGACGTTTCATTCCGTGCATGTCGAATCTGCCCAACGGGTAGCCGCTCAAGCACGCCGAGCCGGAGTGGAGCGGCTCGCGCACGTTTCAGGTATCGGCTCTGACGCTGCCTCGCCCTCGCTCTATATTCGCAAGCGTGGCGAAGGCGAACTGGCGGTACGGGCCGCGTTTGCCGACGCCACACTCATCCGCCCCGCGGTGATGTTCGGACCGGACGACGTGTTTCTCACCACCATCCTCAAGCTCCTCGGCCGGCTTCCAATCTATCCGATGTTCGGCCGCGGCCTCACGAAATTACAGCCGGCCTATGCAGAAGATGTGGCGGAGGCGATCGCAAGGGCGCTGCAACGGACGGATATGCATGCGATCACATTCGAGTGCGGCGGCCCTCGCGTCTACTCTTACGAGGAATTGCTCAGAGCCGTTGCACACGAAGCCAGCCTAAAGCCCAGATTGATTCCAATCCCATTTGCCGCTTGGCACGCGCTGGCTTGGTTCGCGGAAATGCTCCCGAGCCCGCTCGTCACTCGGAATCAAGTGGAACTGATGCAGGTCGACAATGTGTCATCGCCGGGGATGCCCGGATTTGGAGAACTTGGAATTTCACCGCTCGCGGTCGAGGAAATACTCCAGGAGATATTATGGGATCACTGATCAAAAGAGCTTCTTCGGCTGGACCGCTCTAAAATGGCGCCGGCCGAGGAACGCTAATACCGAACGCAAGAAGCCCGGCCGGTGATCAATGCGCCGAGCCTCCGCGTCGTCCATCGGCCGGTTGCTCTCTGAGGTACCGCCGCCACCTCGTGCAAGAGCGGCTTCTACAGTGCGTCAGTGTAGTGACGATAAGTGTGACCTCGACGCACCAGCGCCGTCCAGGGATGTCGCCAAGCGGCACGGCGAGCTCGAGGCCGCCGGCCCCGCCTCCCCCTACCCTTGCTTTCAAACGTGGAACGACCCACGATATTGCATATCGAGCCCGGGCGAACGATGGTGCTCCGCTTTCCACAACCCATAGGATCAGCACACGTGGGTGCGCTGGATTTTTGATTGAGGTCACGATGCCGTGCCTCTAGTTCGAAGTTGGACCTAAGGACCCCAAAGGCTTATGGGCCTGAACGTCACTCAGAAGCTAATTCAATCACACCTCGTCGATGGCGGCATGCATCCGGGGGAAGAGATCGCTCTTGGGATCGACCAGACGCTAACTCAAGACGCGACCGGCACCCTCGTCATGTTGACGCTCGAGGCAATGGAACTCGACCGCGTCCAATGCGAATTGTCGGCGCAGTACGTCGATCACAACCTGCTGCAGATCGACAACAAGAATGCGGAAGATCATCTATTCTTGTACAGCGCTTGTCAGCGTTTCGGTGTCTGGTTCAGCCCACCAGGAAACGGTGTCAGTCATCCCGTCCACATGCAGCGCTTCGGCAAGCCCGGTAAGACTCTGGCAGGCTCGGACAGCCACACCTGCGCGGCGGGCTCCCTCGGTATGCTGGCGATCGGCTCCGGGGGGCTCGATGTTGCCATGGCGATGGCAGGCGAACCCCTCAGAATCAAGATGCCCCAAGTGTGGGGCGTTCGCCTCGATGGCACATTGCCGGACTGGGTCAGCGCCAAGGACGTGATCTTGGAGATGCTGCGCCGACACGACGTCCACGGCGGTGTAGACCGAGTCGTTGAATACTTCGGCCCGGGCTTGATGTGCCTCACCGCCATGGATCGCCACGTGATTGCCAATATGGGAGCCGAGCTGGGCGCCACAACCACCGTCTTCCCGTCAGACGGTGAGACGCGCCGCTTTTTGGAAAGCGAGGGCCGTGGCGACGACTGGGTCGCCTTACTGCCCGATGAAGATGCCCCTTACGACATAGAGGAGGTGATCGACCTGAGCCGGCTCGAGCCGCTTATCGCGAGGCCGACCAGCCCAGGCAATGTGGTCCCCGTGCGCGAGGTCGCGGGAGAGCCGGTGTATCAGTCCTATATTGGTTCGTCCGCGAACCCGGGCTACCGCGATTTCGCGGTCGCAGCCCGAATGGTCGAAGGCCGGCGGGCTCACCCTCAGGTGTCCTTCGATATCAATCCGACGTCTCGCCCGTTGCTCGAAGCGTTGGTGCGCGACGGTCATCTCGCGGCGCTCATAAAGGCAGGAGCGCGAATCCATCAAGCGGGCTGTAACGGTTGCATCGGTATGGGACAGGCGCCGGCGATAGGTCGAAACAGTCTCCGTACCGTGCCACGCAACTTTCCGGGACGCTCTGGGACGCGCGAAGACAGCGTGTTCCTGTGCAGTCCCGAAACGGCGACCGCGGCCGCACTGACTGGCAGGATCACCGATCCGCGTGATCTGAAAATGGCATGCCCGCGGATTAGCCCATCAGACTCGCCCGTCATTAACGCTGAAATGCTCATCCCGCCTCTTCCGGAGGGGCAAGCACGACAGGTCGAGTTGACCAAGGGTCCGAACATTGCCCCGCTACCGAAACTCGATCCGTTACCCGACTCAATGACGCTGCCGGTGCTCCTCAAAGTCGGCGACGACGTTTCCACTGACGAAATCTTGCCTGCTGGCGCGCGCGTACTCCCTTTCCGGAGCAACATCCCAAAGATCTCAGAGTTCTGCTTTGAGATCATAGACGACACGTATCCGAGACGCGCCGAGGAGATGCGGGATACCGGCGGCCACGTCGTTGTCGGCGGACACAACTACGGACAGGGGTCGAGTCGTGAGCATGCCGCCCTGGCACCGCGGTATCTTGGACTGCGCCTGGTCTTGGCGAAAACGTTTGCTCGGATCCATTGGCAGAACCTCATCAACTACGGCGTCCTGCCACTGACTTTCGCCCATACGGCAGACTATGATCGGATTGCACAGGGCGACGTGATCCGCCTCGGGGGACTGCACGCGGCACTACGGCGGGGCGCCCAGATTCAAGCAGGTACCGGCGGCGACGAATGGCGTGTCACGCTCATGCATGCGCTGTCGCCGCGGCAGATTGAGGTCCTGCTTGCCGGCGGCCTCATCAACTTCGTCCGAGGCAAGCGGAGTTAGAGGTCGCTCGCGCTCAAAGGCCAGACTTCGGGCGTGGAAACTCCGACGAACACGAAGACCACTGTATAATGCACGGGTGCAAGGCCCTGTTTATATTGTAACACCGCCGTAGGGGAGGGCGGCGGGCGAATTCGGCCCGCCGCGGGAATGCGGTTGCGACGATCGAGCCTTTGACAAGGCTCGGAAAATTCAGTTCCTTGAGCGCCAGAACGAGAAAGCCGGAGGAAACCCAATGCGAAAATCTGCCGCCATTTTGGCCGCGGCCAGCGCGCTTTGCATGGTCTCGGCCGCGGGCCATGCCCAAACCGTGCTCAAGGCGTCGCATCAATTCCCGGGCGGCAAGGGCGATCCGCGCGACGAGATGGTCCAGATCATCGCCAAGGAAGCCAAGGCCGCCAATGTCGGCCTCGACGTCCAGGTCTACCCCGGTGCCTCGCTGTTCAAGCCGAACGAGCAGTGGAACGCGCTGGTGAACGGTCAACTCGACATCGCCTCGTTTCCGCTCGATTACGCGAGCGGCAAGGTGCGGGCCTTCGGCGCCACCCTGATGCCGGGCCTGGTGCGCAATCACGAGCGGGCGCAGAAGTTGAACGACGGCCAGTTCATGAAGGACATCAAGGAAAAGATCAACAAGGCCGGCGTCAACGTTCTGTCCGATGCCTGGCTCGCGGGCGCGGTCGGCTCGAAGAAGGCCTGCGTGCGCAAGCCCGACGACATCAAGGGACTGAAGGTTCGCTCGGCCGGACCGACCTTCGCGGCCATGTGGCAGGCCGCCGGCGCCTCGATCGTCTCGGTCCCGAGCAACGAGGTCTACAACGCGCTGCAGACCGGCGTCGCCGACGGTACCGACACCAGCTCCGGCAGCTTCGTTTCGTTCCGCCTTTACGAGCAGCTCAAGTGCCTCACGGCGCCGGGCGACAATGCGCTGTGGTTCATGTACGAGCCGGTGCTGCTGTCGAAGCGGAGCTTCGAGCGCCTCAACAAGCAGCAGCAGGACGCGCTGATCACCGCCGGCAAAAAGGCGCAAGATTATTTCGTCAAGGAAAGCAAGGGGTTGGACGACCAGATGGTCAAGACCTTCAAGGACCACAAGGTCGAGGTCGTCACCATGACGCCGGAGGAGTACGAGGCTTGGCTCGACGTCGCCCGCAAGAGCTCCTACGCGGAGTTCGCCGCGGAAGTGCCGGACGGAAAGAAGCTGATCGACGAGGCGCTGGCCGTCAAATAGATTGCCGCCCGACTCGCCGGCGCGTGAGGCGCGCCGGCGAGATTCCGTCCGATAGAGCCCCCAGATGGATCGCTACATTCGGGTCGTTACGCGCATTTCGCAGCTGTTCGGCATCGTTTCTGCGAGCCTGATCGGTCTCGCGGTGCTGGTCGTCTGCCACATGGTGTTCGTGCGCTACGCGCTCAATCACAACACCATCTGGCAGACCGACTTCACCATTTACAGCCTGGTCGCGGCGACGTTCATCGGCAGTCCTTACGTGCTGCTCACCCGCGGGCACGTCAACGTCGACGTCCTGCCGCACTTTCTCGGCTACCGCGCCCGCTACTGGCTCGCGCTGGTGTCGGCGAGCGTGTCGCTCGCCTTTTGCCTGGTGATGACCGTGCTGACCTTCCAATTCTGGCTCGAAGCATGGAGCGAGGGCTGGGTGTCCGACACCATTTGGCGGGCGCGCCTGTGGATTCCCTACAGCTCGATGCCGATCGGCCTCGGCATCCTCTGTCTGCAATACGTCGCCGATCTCATCAATCTCGTCTCCGGCCGCGAGCCGCCCTTCGGCATCGCGCTGAAGGAGGGGGCATGAGCCCGACCACCCAGGGCGCGATCGTTCTCGTCGTCACGCTGATCGTGCTGATGTCGGGGGCGCCGGTCGCGTTCGGGCTCGGTGCGATCGCCATCGCGTTCCTGGTGATCTTCCAGGGGGTCGATTCGCTGCACGTGGCGGCCGAGACGTTCTATGCCGGTCTCAACGACTTCACGCTGGTTTCGATTCCGATGTTCGTCATGATGGGCGCCGCGATCGGCTCCTCGCCGGCCGGCAAGGATCTCTACGAGGCGCTCGACCGCTGGCTCTACCGGATCCCGGGCGGCCTCGTGATCTCCAATCTCGGCGCCTGCGCGATCTTCGCGGCGTTGACCGGCTCCTCGCCCGCCTGCTGCGCCGCCATCGGCAAGATGGGCATTCCGGAGATGCGCCAGCGCGGCTATCCGGACGACGTCGCCACCGGATCGATCTGCGCCGGCGGCACGCTCGGCATCCTGATCCCGCCGTCGATCACTTTCATCCTCTACGGGATCGCGACCGAGACCTCGATCGGACGGCTGTTTCTCGCCGGCGTCATGCCCGGCTTGATGCTCACCGGGCTTTTCATGCTCTGGACCCTGTTCATCATATGGAAGCGCGGTTTTCGCGCCCACGC
>WNFF01001826.1_pt1 | contig 20319 bp, 17 predicted proteins | sample 5400441 | NCBI WGS metagenome assembly WNFF01 (sample SAMN13153345, study PRJNA577476) | soil metagenome | isolation source: 120 cm saprolite under Douglas fir tree site 2 hole 3 replicate 1 | place: USA:California | collected 2015-04-18
GCATTCGTCCGGACGCCCTCGGGTGAGTCCTTTGAGCTGTCACAGCCCTACTCGGCCAACGGCGGAGGATCGAGGGGAACGCTTAGACGGATACGTTGTGCAGCCGTGGCAGCCAATTTCAACGCCGGGCAGCCAGGGCTTGAATGCCAATCGCCCCAGGCGGAAACCACCCTCTGCAACTAGGCCAGCCAAGTTTGCTGGTAGGGTGACTGCCCATGGCCGTGGAGCAGCTCCGCGTTGGGGGATACCGTTCGATCCGAGATCTCCATCTCGAGTTGGGGCAGCTCACCGTCATCGTTGGCCCGAACGGCTGCGGCAAGACGAATCTCTATCGGTCGATGCTCCTCGTCGCCGCCGCCGCCAACGGCAGCTTCGCGCGAACCCTGGCCGATGAAGGTGGAATGCCTTCTGTCCTCTGGGCGGGACGGCGAAGCCGAAGTCCATTGCGCATGTCGATCGGGATCGATTTCCGTCCTCTGGGCGGGGCGCCGAAGCCAAAGTCCATTGCGCATGTCGATCGGCATTGATTTCGAAGACCTCGGCTACGAGATCAGCTGCGGGCTCGTCCCCCGTGTTCGGGGAGAGAGCGGACATTTTGCGCTCGATCCCGAGGTGAAGGAGGAGCACGTCTGGGCGATTGAGAAGCGCCGCCGGCTGGTGCTGCTCGAGCGCAAGGATCGCTCCGCGTTCCTCCGTGACGCAAACGGCGATCGAGTTACATTTCCCGCCATCCTGTGGCCGGCGGAATCGGTCCTCGCGCAGCTTCAGGAACCTCACCGCTTCCCCGTATTGTCACAATTCAGGTCGGAATTCTTGAGTTGGCGTTTCTACCACCAGTTCAGGACGGATCTGGAGGCGCCAGTGCGGCAACCGCAGACCGGAATTCGGACTCCGGTGTTGAGCCACGACGGCCGCGACCTTGCCGCGGCGCTGCAGACGATCATCGACATCGGAGACGCGCGAGCTCTACAGCGCGGCGTGGATCTCGCATTTCCGGGCTCGTCCATTCACGTGGAAGCGCCCCAGGGCAGGTTCAGCCTTTTCATGCAGATGCCTGGAATCACGCGTCCCCTCGACGCGAGGGAGCTTTCCGACGGGACGCTCCGTTACCTTTGCCTGCTCGCGGTTTTGCTGAGTCCGCGCCCTCCCGGACTGCTCGCCCTGAACGAACCCGAGACCAGTCTTCACCCAGACCTCCTCGAGCCCGTGGCGCAGCTACTTGCGAACGCCGCTGGACGCAGTCAGCTCCTCGTCACCACGCATTCAGACTTGCTGGCCGGCCTCATCCAGAAGATGGCTGGCGCAAAATACATCCGCCTCGAGAAAGTCGATGGCGAGACGCGCGTAAAAACGGACACGGAGAACGAGGTCGGGGAGCAAGGCGCCTAGCTCGCTTCCTCTTGTGTCCCCCCGAAGTGTTTGGTTCCAGGCGGCGGCGTCAGAGCCGACGTCCAGGTTGCTGCGGCGATGTCTATTGTTGTCCCGGGCCGACGGACAGTGCGAGGTGGAAGATGTCTGGGCGAGGGTGGGTAGTGGCAGCCGTTCTTCTCGGCGTTGGGTGTGGCGGGGCATCGCGCGAGCAGCTCGCGAAGCAACGGCAGGCTGCCGGAGGGGACGATTGTGATGGGATTATGCCGGGCGAGCTCCCGGAGAGTCGTTCTGTCGTGGTGCCGGGCCCCCCTGGGCACTATTGCGGCTACGTCACCGTGGACCAACTCGGCAACGTCGCCGCAGTGGCATACCCGATGTCAGGAGGCTCCCCGGTGTGGCACGTCTATGGCCGAGATGGCGTTGAGCTCGGTTCCTTCTGGGCAGACTCCGCGGTGATGCCTCAACCGAGCGGTTTCCAGGGCCTCAGGCTGGAGCTGCGGGCGCTACCGTCCCAGGGCGTATGGCGTTTGTATCATTGGAATCCAGATGGCTCGGTCAGGTCGAGAGTCAGTGCTGGCGGTAGCGAAGAGTGCGGTGAGGGTCTGATGAGGGTTTGGACCGGAGGGTCGCAAGCGTACGTCGACTGCTCAGACTTCTATTCCTCGGTGAGTCTGCTTCGGTTCGATTCCTCTGGGCAAATGGTGGGTGGTGGGACAATTGGCGGACGCGGCTCGAGAATAGGAGTTACGGTGGATTTGAACGGGTTGAACTTGCTGACCCACTCCCCTGACGGCGAGAATTTTTTTGCTCGCTGGGTGGACCTGAACATCAACCCGGTAAGCGACGAGTTCTTACTCCTGACGCTGCCACCCGAGAGCCGCGTTTCAAGGGTGGGCCCTCTCATCGGCGGAGGCCTGGTTTACCAAGTGGATGATCATTGGGCCGTGATGGCTCCCAGCGGCAAGGCGGAATCCCTGCCGGCGCCCGATTGGCTCGCCCCCTACTCGAACTACGATATCGAAATCGTACGCAGGGGCCGCGCCTACGCTCTGATTCCGAAATGGCCGGAGCCCGACCGGCGAACGATTCCTTTGTACTCAGCCTCGGGCAATCACTGCGGCGACGTCACCTTCCCGCTCCCGAACGTCACCGTTGGAATCGATGGCACGGCCATCTCCTCCACCGGAGATGATGCATGTACGATCACCTGGTGGCCAGCGGTTCTGCCGTAATCTTGAAAACCCAGGCGTGGCTCCCGGCTTCGGCGGCGGCTTCGGGGACATCGATCACGAGCCTGCCGTCTTCCCTGGTCCAGGTCAGCGGGCCACCGTCATAACCAAGCATCTCCACTTCGTCGCCGTCCCTGATTGGAACCGGGGCGTCCACCGTCAAGCGGAGGCCAGGCCGGTCGAATGAGGTGATGTAGAACGCCTCGTTCGGCTTGACGGTGAAGCGCAAACGGCCCTGCTCTGCCATGCGGGCCCAGTAGGTCGTCCCGTAGATCGATTCGCCATTGATCGCCAGCCAGGCGCCGGCCTCACGCAGGCGCAGCTGCATGATTTCCGGGATGGTGCCGTCCGCGCGCGGCCCGATGTCGAGCAGGAAATTGCCATTCTTGCTGGTGATGTCGACGAGCGTCTGCACGACCGCATCGGCGGTCATGTACAAAGAGTCCGGCGTGGCCCGGTTGTAGCCGTAGGACCTCGGGTCGAGACCGCGGCTGGCTTCCCATTTCCTCACCACGGTATTCCGGTAGGTCGTGTATTCGGGCGTGGTGAAATCGTAGGTGGGAATGCCGCACCGGTTATCAACCGTCACGTCCTTGGGGCACGTCCTTGGGGGATTTCCGATTTTTCGCCTGATTGAAGTACTCGGCCTCGACATTGCGGCTGTCGTTTTCGCGACCGATGTCGCACCAGATGATGTCCGGATCGTACTGGCGGATCAGCTCCAGCATCTGCGGTGCCTGCACATCATGAACGTAGTCGCGGCCGGACTGGTACCCCGTGTAGGGCTCGGGCTCGAAGGTGTATGGGTTTCGGGGAGGATGGCCCATCCACGGGCTGTCTGGGTTGAACCACTCCGGCATCGAATAATAAAGACCGGGTCGGAGGTCCGGTTGGTATTGCCGGGACGCACCGAAAAGGCTTCGCACCAGATCCTGGTGCGGACCGAGCGCGACCGAGTTGCGGCCGGAGACCTTCGAATCGAACAGTGCAAAACCCTCGTGATGCTTCGAGGTCAAGACGAAATACTTCGCGCCGGCTTCGGCGATGAGGTCGACCCAACTCCTCGGATCGAACTTCTCGGCCTGGAATTGAGGAATGAAGTCGTCGTACGCAAAACTCTTGCCGAACATCTCGGCGTGGTAGCGATAAACCGGATTGGTGGGGCTCTGCATGTGGTTCCAGTACCACTCGGCGTACTGCGTGGCAGGCGGCGACCAGGCGGGAACCGAGTACACGCCCCAGTGGATAAAGATGCCGAACTTCGCGTCGTCGAACCAGTACGGAGACTCGTGGGTGCCGAGCGATGCGTCGCTCGGGCGATAGTCCGGGACGCCGAGGGTCAAACTGGTCTCTTGCCGGGCCGTTAGATCCCCCGCGCCAACGGCGATGACCTCGCCGGTCTCCACGGTGCCGTCGGGGACGTCGGGATGCTTGCGAATGCCGATGCGTACGCGGATCTCCTCGCCTGGAGCGAGCCGCGAGATATTGGCCGGCGCCACCGTATCGGCGCCGCTCGTATTGACCCAGACCGTCACGCCATCCTCGGGGGTGATCCAGGCGTCGCCGAGGTTGGTGATCGTCGCTTCGACCGTCTGCACACCGTCGGCATTGGGAAACAGCTTCGACGTCGACCTGGCAGCGCGCAGCACGAGGACCTTACCGCTGGCGATCGGCTGCATCGAGAGAGCGAACATGTGCAGGCTCGATCTGTTCGGCAGCGGAGGATTGGTGATCGGCAAAGTCAAGCTGACCGGCTCTTTCGTCGGATCGAACCAAATCTGCCCGAGCCAGATCGAGACTGGATGCGGGTCCGTGCCCCCGGGCCCATACCGGTACGGCGCATGGACTGCCCCGCCTCCGCCGTACCAGTCGGCTGCCGAGAACGGCGCCTGGACTGCGCTGCCATCGGAATAATGCACCGTGGCAATGCCGGAATTCGCGCCATAGCTTGCCGCCAGCAGCACGTAGGCGCCGTGATAGTGGCCCTTGGGCAACTCGATGTCCTGGCCCAGCGCGACGACGTTGTTCCTGACGCCGGGTGCGGACGATGGGAACTCGAACAAAATGCCATCCACGGCGATCGGACCGGCGGCCGGGAGCTCTTCCGCCGGGTACACATAGCCCGAACCATCGAAGTTGCCGTCCCTGATGTCGACCGAATCGATGCCGTCGTTGTCGAAATAGCTCTCGAGGGAGACCGGAATCGGATCGAGGCTGTTGTTGGTCAACGGTGCTGGCGAGATCGATCCGGTGGTGCCGGGAGCGCCAATCAGGACGATGGTCAAGCCAATTAGACTCCCAAGATTTCGCTTCTTTCGGAAAGTATGCGGCATCAGCAGTCCCCCTCGATTTCTCAGTATCCGGTTCCGGGTGCGACTTCAAGGCAGCGCCGATCAGGCCCGCCGCGGCTCGCATTACGATTGGACGAGGTCGTTGCCTGACGATCGGGCTTTGGCTAGGGTGCGCGAAGTCGGCGACGGAAACCGTCCCTCAGGAGGGAAACCATGAGAGCAAGCAGCGGCGTCTGGTTGAATCTGTGTCTTATCCTCGTCTCGGTCTCGCGGCTCGCCTTCGGGCAACCGTCTGGTGGGGCAGCACAGGCACCAGCCGCAACTGACTCCGCCCCAACGACCGGAGTTCGCGCGGAAGCCACGCGCCTGATGGAGGACGCGGAAATGAAGCTCACCAAACTCGCCGAAGCCATTCCGGCCGAAAAGTACAAATGGAGCCCAAACAAGGATACGCGCTCGGTGAGCGAGGTGTTCCTCCACGTTGCCGGTGGGAATTTCGCCATTCCGCGCCGCCTGGGCACCGAACCGCCGGCCGATTTCGCCCAGCAGGGATTTGACAAATCGACCACTGACAAAACCAAGGTGATCGACATGCTGAAGCGATCCTTTGTGCACGCCAAGCAGGCAGTGGCGAAGCTCACCGATGCGGATTTGGAGAAGACGGCGGACTGGATAGGCGGCCGGAAGGCCACCTATCGCGAAATAATCCTCGTCTTGGCTGCCCACCAGCACGAGCACCTGGGGCAGTCAATCGCCTACGCCCGCATGAACGGGATTACTCCCCCCTGGACCGAAGAGCGACAGCACAAAGCGGAACCCAAGCCGAAGACCGAAAAGCAGCAACCTAAGTCGAAGACCTAACCCCGACTGGAGCTCGACTCCTCGAGGGCGAACGCGTTCGGAGTACCGTGCACCAGCAGGGTAGCAATGGTGAGCGCTGCTCGAATACCCTGCCGCCACCGCCAACCGCTCAGATGTCACGCGGGCCCCGCCGCGCCCGGTTGAGGGTGCCGACGGCCTCTATCGCCGACCGGCATTGCTGAGCTCCTCGCCGCGCTCGCACGCGGTGTTGGAGCCCATCTGGCAAACTCGGTCATACAGCTGGCGGGCACGTTGGACGTTCTTTGATACCCCGCGGCCCGATTCGAGCAGCACAGCGGCGTTGTAGCATCCGCCGGGATGGCCCAGCGCACAAGACAGATCGTAAAGACGGTACGCGCGGGATGGATCAGCGGGGACGCCGCGGCCGTACTCGTAGAGCCGTCCCGCTGGCCGCCGACCTGATCGATGCCGAAGTGCGCCTGGATCTAACCAAGGACAAGGTCGCCTGTGCTCCGGGTGTCCTGGCCCAGATCCTACGGAACGTGGTCTCGAACTCGATAAAATTCCGGTCGCACGAACGAAAACTGCGGCTGCGACTCACGTCGAACACCACGCCCCAGACGATTGAGCTCGCCATTGAAGACAATGGTGTTGGAGTTGATGAAGAAGGCGTCAATCATGCCTTCGAGCCTTATTACCGCGGTAGCACCGCCCGGGAAGTGCCCGGCCATGGTCTCGGCCTGGCGATCGTCGAGCGCGCCACCACGATGTTGGGCGGTAGGTGCGACATCTCTCCGGTAACGCCCCAGGGAACGCGGATAACCATCTGCCTGCCGCGGGCGCCCTAGCACGCGTTGAAACACCGAAGCACGAAGGAGTTGGGCGCAGCGCGCAAGCTCGATGTCGGGTTTTTGCCGTCGTTCTCGATCTCAATATTGCAGGAGAACGGACAATCCAAAAAAAGGAGCAATACCATGAGGAAGCATAGCTTGCTGTCGAGGATGTGTTTTGCGGTACCAGCCAGCCTGCTGTTGAGCAGCCTGGCCTTCGCACAGACGGTGATCACCGTCACCGAACAAACGCAGGCGGCGATCCAGACCGCGCTCAACCGGTTGGGCGGTCCGGGCACGGTGATCCTGCCGTCCGGGCGGTACCAGATCGATGGAACGCTGAGGATCCGCAACGACGGGGTGACGCTGCAAGGGGCGGGTGGGGATCAGACGGTCCTCTATCGGCTCCTCGACGGCACGAATACCGCAATGGTTCAGTCGACCGGGAACGCGAACGTCCGGGTCACCGGTATCCGTTTCGAGGGAGTTTCCAATGTCGACCCTGATCTGGGCGAGCTTTCCACCGGCAGGGAGGTGGGCGTGTTCATCGACAATGGCGCGGACTTCCGGGTCGACAATTGCTCGTTCACCCACACCGGATTTGCCGGGGTCCGGACCAATGGCGCCAGCCAGGGAGTGGTGGACCACTGCACGTTCGCTGACCAGTACAAGCCGCAGGTGGGTACGGACGGGTACGGAGTGGTTGTCTACGGGATCGATGCGATTGAAGGCGAACCGTTTGGCTCGGGCCGCGCGACGTTCGTCGAGGACTCATCGTTTAGCCTGTGCCGCCACGCGGTGGCTTCCAACAAGGGTGCGCGCTATGTGTTTCGATACAACTACGTCGCGCAGAACGAGATCGCTCACGCGGTGGACGCGCACGGGCACGAGTATGGGTCGACCGTTGGCACGGAATGGATCGACGCGAACAACAACCTGATCGAGAATCCTATCTACCGAGGATACGCAGTGCGGATCCGCGGCGGCATGGGACTGGTCTGGAGCAACGCGTTCATCGGTTACAACCAGGGGATCGAGCTGACCCAGGACACCGACCAGACAACCGGCCCGGTCTACATCTGGGACAACACCCTCTCCCCCGACACCAGCCCGATGGTCAGGGCTCGGGGAACGATGGGAACGCCGACCTGGGTCCCCTTTCCACCGCCGGACTACGTGCCCTATCCTTATCCGCACCCGCTCGTCACTGGCGCACGACGCTGACCGCAGACTTGGGCGGTCTGTCCCCGGTTTGGTGAGTACTCCCAAACCGGGGATTACGTTTTCACCAACTCCACGCGCCGGTTCTGCGTACGGCCGGTCTCGGTGCGGTTGTCGCCGACGGGCTTGGCGTCTCCCCAACCTTTGGAGGAGAGCCGCTTCGCATCGACGCCCTTGCCGGTCAGGTACTTCTTGACGCTCTCGGCGCGCTTCTGGGACAGCGCCAAGTTCGACTTCGGGTTGCCCTGGTTGTCGGTGTGGCCCTCGACGGAAAGCTTGAGGTCCGGGTTGTCGCTGAGCAGCTTGATCACTTCGGCAAGCAGGGGCTCCGACTCGGGCTTGAGGGTGTCCTTGCCGGTATCGAAGAGGATCCCATGCAAGGCCACAAAGCCGTTCTTGTTCAGCGCCTCCAGCATCTCCGCGGCGCTCACCTCGACCTTCTGCTCCATCGAAGCGACCTCGATGATCTCGAGGTAGAGCGACCCGTTCCCGGCCACATTGTTCTCGATCTTCATCCACCGCTCGGACTTTCCGAGCGGCATCGAGACCGTCGCCGTGCACCCGTCAGGCGTCCTCCAGACAAGCTTGCCCCCGCCCTTCTTGAAGGCGTTCTCGTAGTTGCGCGCGGTCTCCACGCAGCTCGGAGCTTTGGCGCCTTCTCGCAGGCCATACCAGAGCTTCCAGTACTTGCCTTCTTTCTCGACGTCTTTACCCTCGGCGACGGTGAATGAAATGGCGTTGAAGTCATTCACCATCGCTTGAGCCAGATAGAAACCCGGGAAGCGCTGGACTTGCGGATGATCCTTGCAGTCTTCGCAGTCATTCTGACCGAGCGCCGCGGCCGGGAACAGAGACAGTATCGCTGCGGATAGCAAGATGGTGCGCATGGTTCCTCCCCGAACAAATCGCCGTCGTTGTAGCGAACCCGCTTCACACTCCAAGTGCGATGTGTCCTGGCATGCTTTCCATGCTTGAATCAAGACAGACGGAAGCGCCCTGCTCTAGTCTGTCCAATACTGTTCCTCCTCGGATACAACACCCTCTCCCCCGACACCAGCCCGATGGTCAGGGCTCGGGGAACGATGGGAACTCCGACCTACGTTCTTTCGCCACCGCCGGACTACGTGCCCTATCCTTATCCGCATCCGCTCGCCGCATCCGCTCGCCGCTGGCGCTCGACGCTGACCCGACGGCTCGGGCGGGAGCTCAATCGCATTTCGAATCAGCGGCAGTTGAACGAGCTGGGCAAGGAGGAACCAGCGCAATAGGGCGCATCAAATTCGCCCGTGATTCGATCCCCCGACCGCATGGTGATGTCGAAGCTCCCCCTGACGCTCCCCCCGGGCTCTGCGCGAATCGACTCCACGACGACAGAACCGTCGGTTGATGAAACTGGATTCGTCCCCGGAGCAAACTGGCAACGGTCATCCCGCTTCGAGAACTGAGCGCTTCCCGTGATTGAGTCTTCGGTGTTGAGGTTATGTGTGCCCTGGGGGACGGGCGCAGCGACCCAGCCTCTCGTAAAGAGATCGACGTGCAGGTAGGTGAGATTCATCCCAAAGTGCTCGGTCTGCGATCCATTGCAGAGGCCACGGCGATCCGAAAACATGATCACGGTATAAGCGGGATGCTCGAGGCTTTGACCCGTCGTCGTGAACGCTGACTCCACGACGTAGAGTGGGTAGCCCGCCACGCTCCCGGTGAACGATCCTTCTCTGACAGAACTGCCTGGAGGGGAGCCGCACGCTGATAGCGCGAGAGCACTCAGGCTGAAGGCTGCAAACTGCTTCATCAACCTTCAAACATGAGATCGGACGTAATACCCAATCAAGCCGCTCAATTGTCTACATTTCCGCAGGGCCGCAGCCCCGCGAAACTCGGGCGGTCTGGCCCCCTCCCGGAGCCGCCATCGCGGGAGTATGGAGTGAAATGCAAGAGGCTGAACGCCAACGCGTTCGCCTACAAACGACGGTTCACTAAGCAAGGAAGCGAAAGAAGGCCCTTTGGCTTCAAGGGCGGCTGACCATTCGGCCGCCCCGGACCCATTCTTCGCCGCCCGCGCTGACGGTTGCATCGACGAAGAAGTTCCAACGCACGCGACCGCCCACCAGCTTCCCGCCCAGCTCGGTGTTGTCCCCGAGCGAGAGCCGAACGACTCCAGCACCGTAGCCGTAGTACGCAACGAACTGGCCGCGTTCGGGCACCGCCAGCTCCGGGTTGAAGCCAAGGGCGAACTCGCGAAAGGCGTCGCTTCCCGGCCCGCCCTGCTTGAGCTCGGCGAGGACGGATTCCTTCCCGGACTCGGCCTCCACCTTCGAGACGCGGCCGTGGGTGAAATGCAGCTTGAGGCCGGTGACTGGGCGCCCGTCCCATTGCGACGGTGGAAAGGCGATCACGCCTTCGACCGATTCCTCGAGCGGGGCGACGCGCAGCCCGCCGCAGGGCAGCTCCACTTCGCGATCGATCAGCGTTACCGCGGTGCGCGCGCGGGCGGCGGAGGCATCGCCATCTTGGAGGTTCACGGGCCGATCCCCAACCTTGAAGCGCAGGTCGGTTCCGATCGGGGTGGTGACGCGCACCTCGCCCCTGCGAAGCGCGGCGACAAACCGGCGCTGTGCCGCGGCGATCGCGCCGTAGTTCGAGTGGAGCAGGGCGTGCTGGTAGAGCGCGTCGATCGCGTACGCAGGGGGAAGCGGCTGACCAGGCAGCGCGGTGGCGCTCGGTGTGGTGCCTTCCCAGTGGAAGTGGACCGTGCGCCTCGGACCTCCCTCTTCGCGCAGGAGGTCCTGAAGAGCGGCGTAGGGCGGATGGCGCGGCGCGGCGCCGGGCATCATCACCGCCGCGTCGACATCATGGAGCATTCGGCGAAACGCGTCCTTTGCCGGCCGAAGCCCGGCGCCGAGCACCTTGGCGTCCCAGGCGGAAGGGACGGGCTCGGCGAGGACATCGAGGCAGCCCAAGTCAACCGCCCCCGACTTCTGGACCGCGTAACGCAGATGCGGGACCAGCTCCTCGAATTTTCCGGGATGGCACAGGAGCAAGACTTTTTCGCCCGGCGCCGGCGCGATTCGCTCGACGAGCTTCGCGGCGATCGCGGGCCAATCGAGCGTGAGCTGCGGGGGCACCGACTGAGCCAGCACATCGGTGGCCGGAAGGAGGGCGGATAGCAACACGAGCGCCGAGCGTATGCGCTGGGTCGCGTGCCGTAAAGGCGTCTGAGGCGATGCCGGGTTCTTCATCATTTCCCCTCCTCGCGGTGCCAAGGTCAATCAAGGTGGAAAGCCAATCCTGCGCACGAGGGCGGCGAACCTTGGATCCGAGCTAAGAGGATCGAGTCCACGAAAGGTTTTGAGTGCCACCAGCGCCGGTGAGTGCCGTTGATAGGCTTTTTCCAACCACTCGAATGCCCGATCCTTGTCATCGAGCCCGACATACCCATAGGCAATGGCCATCGCAACGTCCACTCTCTTGTCTCGCTCTTCGAGCTCACGCAATATGATCAAGGTGCCATCTCGGTTGCCGGCTCGAGCATATGTATATGCCAACGCACCTGAGAATCTTGAATCGGCCGGGTTCTTCTCGAGCCCTTGTTTGAGCTCACCGATTGCTTCCTGGAACATGTGCCTTGGCAGATAACAACTCACCGCGAGCGGCAGATGGGAGAAAGCGTAGTTCGGCGCCAATCGGAGAGATTCTTTGAGGTAAGCAGTGCCGCGGTCGTACTGTTTCAGGTTGCAAAATATCACTCCCAGATTTGCGTGATAGGCAGCAGACGCAGGATCGAGCTGCTGGGCTCGCTCAAACTCTTCCGCCGCCTTGTCGCTATGCGCCCCGAACAACCAGTAGAGACCATACCAATTGTGCGCCTCTGCGTAGCTCGGGTTCAAGGCAATCGCACGCCTGAATTCTCTCTCTGCGGTCACCCAATCCCATTGCATCACTCTCATAAGTCCCAGCGTCGCATGGGCTTCTCCCAGCTGATCATCGAGTGCCAATGCCTTCAATATTGCCGCTTCCGACTTGCTGCCGCTCTCTTTCGTAGGCACAAACTCATAGTAGGCGAGTGAGCTGTGCGAGTCCGCCAAGCCCACGTAGGCGAGCGCGTATTTTGGGTCCGCGTCAATTGCTTTCTGGAAGTACTCGATGCTCGTATCGAGCGCCTGTTTTGTTCTCATGTTCCAAAAATAGCGGCCGCGTAAATACAGCTGATACGCTTCCGGGCTCTCGGTAGGGCGTCTGGTGACGCGCTGCTGGACCTCCACAGCAAGTCGCGGCCGAAGCTTGTCCGAGATCGCCTTGGCGATTTCCGCCTCTACAGCCAGAAGGTCGGTGAGCTTCCGGTTGTACTTTTCTCCCCAGAGCTGCAAACCGGTCTCCAAATGGACGAGATCCGCATGAACGAGCAAGGTATCGCCGCGTTGTTGAATGCGCCCGCTCAGCACCGCGCCCACCGACAGCTCGCGCCTGAGCTTTTGTAAGTCGACGTCTTTTCCCTTGTAGCGAAACGCGGTGTTGCGCGCGATGACCTGAAGCTCCGGAATTTGAGAGAGATTATCGATCAGGGTCTCGGCAATACCGTCTGAGAGATATTCCATATCTGCATTGCCGCTGGCGTTGACAAACGGCAACACGACGAGGGACTTGACCGCTCTTCCCTGGTTTCGCATTTCACGACGCTGAACGTACAGGTACAGCCCAGCGGCGGCGATGGCGAGCGCGGCGATGCCGTAGGCGAGCGCCAAGCGAGGTATCCGCCGGTGTTTAACTCCCCCACGCCGAGACGGGTGCGCTGCTTGGCTCGGCAAATTCGCAGACTCCAACCGGCGGAGAACGTCGCTCGCGCTCTGGGGTCGATTGCCGGGATCTTTCTCAAGCAGCTGTGAAACAAGCTGACTCAGCCAATCTGGAACGCCGGGGACCGCAGCCAAGGAGGCTGGCTCATCGTTGAGAATGCGCGCCGCCGTTGCGGTTCCGGATTCCGCTCGAAACGGAGAGGCGCCGGCCACCATTTCGTGCGCAAGCACTCCCAGAGACCACAGGTCGCTTCGCGCATCGGCAGGCTCTCCTCCCAGTTGCTCGGGCGACATGTACAGCATCGTCCCGATTTGCTGACCGGCCTGCGTCAGCTGCGCCTGCGACTGGCCCATGAGTTTTGCCACGCCGAAGTCGAGGATTTTGACCGTTCCAGCGCCGGTGATCAGGATGTTCGCGGGCTTGATGTCCCGATGAACGATTCCAGCGCGGTGCGCAACTTCCAGCCCGAGCGCGACCTGCCGCAGAATTCCGACCGCTTCATCAATCGGGAGGCGTCCTTTTTCCAGGCGCTGCTGGAGCGTCTCGCCCTCGTACAGGGCCATCACGATGAACAGCTCGCCGTCCGCCTCGCCGATGTCGTAGACAGTGGCGATGTTGGAGTGGTCGAGCGCGCTCGCGGCGCGGGCCTCTTGAACAAAGCGCGTCTTCGCAGCCTGGTCGCTGACCAGATGCCGAGCGAGCAGCTTGACCGCCACCGCGCGGCCGAGGGTCAGGTCGGTCGCCCGATAGAGCAGCCCCATCCCGCCGGCGCCCAGTCGCTGCTCCAGCCGATAATGCGAGAGCACCCGGCCGATAAACGCATCGGGCGCGCTTGCTGCCGGCAGGGGTTCGCCTCGGGGGGCGCTGGACACATCCAGCGCCGTGCCCGTCGCCGGACCGCTGGCCGCGCTGGTGCCGTTCTGAGTATCAGGTCGCGACGCCATGAGCTCCCGAACCGCGTTCTACTCCGGGGCGACCGGTCAAATGAAGGGTTGCCCAGCGATTGCAGTTTTGCCGCTTCTGGTGCAGTGATGATCAGCCAGGGCTTTGAAGGGAGCGCGGATGAAAAGCACGACGCCGAAGACGGCCAACCTGATCGACGATCACCCGGAAGCGCAGTCCTGCGAGACGCAGTTTCGCTGCCTCGGCCGGCGGCGAGCTTTTCAAGGGCGCATCCGGACGGTCCGGTGCCTCGAGGACAATGCCCTGGTGAAGCGAATGCTGTCAGAGCCTGGCCAGGGTGAAGTGCTGGTGGTCGACGGCGGGGGATCGCTTCGCAGCGCGCTCCTTGGAGATCTCATGGCGGGCCTTGCTTCGAAGAACGGTTGGGCGGGTGTGGTGATCCACGGGGCGGTTCGCGACCTGGGCGCAATCGAGGAGGTCGACATCGGCGTGAAGGCCCTCGGCTCCAACCCGAGGAGGAGCGGCAAGACCGGCAGCGGGGAGATCGACGGGCCGGTGAGCTTCGGCACCGTCAAATTCGTACCCGGTCACTGGCTGTACAGCGATGAGGACGGCATTCTCGTTTCCGAGAAGCCGCTCACGAGCGAACTGTGACCGCTGTCACAGCGCCACACGGAGGCTGGTGCCGCGAATTTCATACAGAAATTCGCCTCTAGCGGTAGCATTTCGCCCTCCAATGTAAGGGCTTGCTGCGGTAGGACTCTTAAAAACTCCCCTTTACTCGTGATAAATGCCAGACGAAGGCGGAAGCACGATGGTTTGTTCCGAACACACAGATGAATGCCACGCAGGTCGCGACCAGGCTTCGCTCCCTGCGTGATCGCGTAGATGAAGCGCTGAAGGACCCACGACCGCGGTGGTTCGACTACGGCATGTTCGCCGAGTTCTTTGAGCGATATGCGCGCATGCGCAACCAGTTGCGCGTTCAGTTCGCGCCAGTTTTCGTCGACATTCCAGTACGCCAAACACCGAAATCGAGTGGCACCCAGGATTTTGAAGGACGGGGGTATATCGAACGACGGCATCTCGAATTGCTCAGGAGGGACCTCGACGACTGCCTGGATCTCGTTCCGCTCCTCCGATCACCACCCGAGCGTGAGGCCGAGCCTGGGATCGATCCAGACTCTGTTTTTGTCGTTCACGGGCATGATGAGGCGAGGGAGCGAGTCGCCCGTTTGCTGGAGCGGTTGGGCCTGAAGCCGATCATCCTTCATGAGCAGCCCGACCAGGGTCGTACGATTATCGAGAAGTTTGAGTCGCATGCGGCAGTTGGGTTTGCCGTCGTTTTGCTCACGCCCGACGATGTCGGTAGCGCGGCATTTGAGCCGGAAGCGCTCAAGCCCAGGGCGAGGCAGAATGTCATCTTCGAGTTGGGTTTCTTCGTCGCGGCCCTGGGCCGACGCAGAGTCTGTGCCTTGTACAAAGGGGACGTCGAGTTACCCACTGACTACACGGGCGTTGTTTACACGCCGATGGACCCTGCCGACGGGTGGCAACTCAAGCTCGCACGGGAACTGAAACATGCGGGGCTCGACGTGGACCTCAACAGGGTGGTCTGATGCGTGGGATTTAGTGACGTGCGCGATAGCACTGCTGACAGCTCACCGGCGCTGAGGGATAGAAACCTTCATCGCTGATTCGATATCAATGCTGGCTCGGCATGTCGGCTCAGTGACCGCTCGGCGGCGTTCTTTAGCTCGACCAAAAATACAGAGCGGCCTGCCTCCACAGCAAGAACATCGAGGTTTCGCAACGGTTAACCAAGGGAGACATCAAACGTGAATAAAGGGATATTGGCTGCAATGGTGACGATTACACTCGTGGCCTGCGGCGGCGGCAAACGGCCAACGGTTGCAGCGACTGCATCAGCCATCATGGGGCCATCGACAGCTCCTCCGGGGTCGGCTCTTTCGAGCGACGTCCAGGTCGCTGCCGCGGCCCTGACCGAGGGTACCTTTTGGAAACTATCACCGGACAAGGCGAAGGTGACATTCACCGGCATCGACTTCACCGTCGACGGGATCGGGACGACCGGGGACCTGTCCGGATGCACTGGGCTGTATGACCGCACCCGGAGCTCTGGAGCGCAATTGTTTCAATGTCCGATCCAGGTTCCCATCGGCAAAATCACCGCTCTCACCGTCAGATACAGTGCGAGTATCGACGTGTTGATCAATGACACGAACAATGGGATCTACACGGACCCTTCCAAGCCCACCGGATTTGCGACGACGCCGCCCACCGGGGGTCCCCAGTTCGCAACGCTGACTCTGCCGAATCCGGGGAATGGCAACCCAAACGAGTACCCGGTCCAGATCTTCCTCACCACACCGATAACGGTGGATGCGAACTCGACGCCGAATCTCTACATCGTGGTCGACATGGTCCACTCCTTCTGGGCCAAAGTGACCAACGGAGCGCTGGCGATCACCAGCCAGGCCGGCATCTTCCCGCCCGCGCAGGTGTATGCGTCTTTCTCGAGATCAGCGCGCTCCGAGTTTTACACGACGGCCAACACCGCCGAGAACGTATCGATGGGAAATTCGACCAGCGAGACATACGTGAGACTGAATTACCTTTCCGCCACCGAGGCTGGCCACGTCTGGACGGGGTATGTGCAGGACTGCATGTTCGGGAACTTCCCGAGCGAGGCCTGGAACATCTCCCCCGCGGTGGCCCCGGACGGCGGCGGCGGGATGAAGGCTGGAGGTTATCTCGGTCTCGACGCCTCCAATAAGCTGGCCTGGGCGCTCCCGGTTGACTTCACCTGGACCGGGTATCGCGCGCTGTTTGTGATGCCGCGAGCCGCGACCGCCGGAAGCTCGGTCAATCTTGGGTGCAAATTTCAGAGCACGGTGCCAGCTCCGACGGATGGTAATACTTATGCCTCGGGAGCACCTTCCATCTCAAACCCGACCACGAACGTGAGCCTCAAGCTGGTTGCGAACTGATTGTTGCGCGACAGGGGGCGCGACGCTCAGAGCGATTGTGGTACGGATCGCTTGTGGGTCGCGCGGCCTCCAATGTTGACCGATACTGGGAGCAATACCTGGACTCGTTGCCAACGGAAGCCAAACGTCCGTCCGTTTGTGCCGAAACGGTCGCGTTCGGTTTCACGTGGGAACATGCCCGCGAGATCGCTGCCCTGGTGCGGAGCGGAACAAAGACCGCCACCGGGGACCTGGTCTGGTCGGACGAGGCTGATGGAAAGCCTGGACCACGCCCGGGAGATTTCTGGGTGGTCGTCGCCGGGCCGGACGAGCCGGTCTGCATCATCGAAGTCACCGAGGTGCGTGTCTTCCCGTACGACGAAGTCCCCGACCAGTACGCCTGGGAAGGAGGCGAAGGCGATCGAACGGTTCAGTATTGGCGCCGGATCTACTGGAAGCTCATCGTGTCCAAGTGCAAGCGGATCGGCCGGGAACCAGACGTCAAGGCCCCGCTGTCGATGCAGCGCTTTCGCCTCGTCTACTCCGAGCCGCTGCGCGCCATTTAGGGGTCGCTGGGGATGAGCTACGACTACCTCCTGCTACGGGTGCGAGAGCCCGCGCGTTGCCTGATCGACCTCACCCAGGAGATGGTCAGCGCGACGGACTGGTACGACGAGGGCCGCGAGATCCTCCGCAGTACCTTCAGCGAGTTCCGCTGGAGTGAGGATGCGATGCGAACTGGCGGTGACGGCGGGCATCTCGGCACCGGCGACTCGAGATCGCCCTGGTTCGCGGCGAGAGGTTCAATCGCGGACGGGGAGCACCGCAGGTTCGTCACCCTCGAGCTCCACAGCCAACAAGCTCCACGCGAAAGGCAAAGGATTGCTGAATAATTGCGCGCAGTGACGCTCGCTCTAAGCTGCACGAATGGCGAAGGTCACCTCATTGTTGCATTCGTTCGGACTCGTTGTTTCTGTCGTCACTGGGCTTGCGTTTGGCCCAGGTCAACAGGTCTCTGCCGGGGAATCCGCGCAAGAATCCGTTCCAAGCTGCGGTTCCTCTCTTGATGTTTGTTCAGCTCCTCCACGTGCGAAAGCGCGCTGCGACGAGGGTCGCTGCGTTTTTACCTGCGACGACGGCTTCTACCTTTGCTCGGGGGAGTGTGTCCGTCACGCCTGCGGTTTCCAGCCCATTTGCCGCGAGGGATGGTGTTGGGAAAATCCGCTGCCGCAGGGCAATGCTCTTTACGCGCTTTGGGGCTCGTCCGCCGATAACGTGTGGGCAGTCGGCTTGGCGGGGACGATTCTACATTGGAATGGCAATCACTGGACCGACAGCCCAAGCGGCACTGGAGACGATCTGCTGAGCATCTGGGGGAATAGTCCAAGCGACGTCTGGGTCGGAAGCGGAACGGGCTTGCTCCACTGGGACGGAGTCTCCTGGTTGAGATGGCCGACCGCACCGCAGGAGGGCACCCGCGCCATCTGGGCAGCCAATGCCGATCATGTGTGGATAACGACGAGGGTGGCCACTGGGTCGAAGCTCTATCTCTGGAACGGCACGACCTGGGTGTTTTTTGAGCTTCCCATATGGACCTATATCAGCGGACTATGGGGCTCGGGCCCGAGCGACGTTTGGGCAGTGGGCAGCAGCAATGGACCGCGCGGCTTGGCGCTGCACTGGGACGGACACACTTGGACCCGTTTCGAGCTGCCCCCTTCGATCGATTCTTTGAGTCACATCGGGGGAAGCAGCGGCGGCGACGTTTGGGCCATTGGAGGGCAAGCTGTGGTCCATTGGGACGGGACGCGCTGGAGCATCGTCGACACTCCTGCCACTTCTTCTCTTGAGTCTCTTTGGGTAGCTGCCGCTGACGACGCGTGGATCGTGTCGACAGCGTACAGCTCGGCGTTCACCCTCCATTGGGACGGCACGCGTTGGAGCCGATTTGGAACAGGCTCGCGGCACACGTTGTGGGCTGTGCAGGGCGATGCCGGCAACGCTTGGACGGTTGGTTATCTGGGAGAGATGTTGCAATGGAACGGAGCCGCGTGGTCCCGATACACAACCGGCGATACATTTGATTTGAATGCCATCTGGGTCAAGGAGGGGGATACGCTTGCCGCCGGAAATAATGGAACGGTCCTTCACTGGACCGGGGAAGCATGGAGCCCGGTGGAGCATTCGCCGTATCAGAACTTTCACAGTTTGTGGGGAAATCACTTTGACGATCTATGGGCCGCCGGCAGTCGCATCATGCACTGGGACGGCAGCGAATGGAGCAAGCTCGCCTCGCGGAACTACCTTTTCCTCGGCATCTGGGGCAGCGCGGACAATGACGTATGGGCGGTGGGAACCTCGGGCATCGTGCACTGGGACGGCGCTCGCTGGACCGATTCGACCCATCCTCCTGATTGGCTTCGCGCGGTGACCGGAACTGCGGCCAATGACGTATGGGCGGTTGGCCACTCCGGAACAATCATGCGCTGGGACGGCGCAACCTGGCGGTTCGTGCCACAATCGCGGATTGGCGAGTACCACGGAATTTGGGTTGGTGGTCCCGACGACGCGTGGATCGTCGGGCAACACGACGTCCTCGGGAGCGCGCTGGTGCACTGGGACGGAACAAGACTGAAGTTCGACTACACCACGCTGACCCGAAGCCTTGAGGCTGTTTGGGGAAATGCAAGCGACGATGTCTGGGTTGTCGGCGCCAATGGAGTGATGCTGCATTGGGACGGCCACGGATGGACACGAAAGCAGATAACAACGAATTGGCTTAAGGCAATCACCGGCGACGGCTCTGGCGACATGTGGATTGTGGGGGAGGCCGGGACCGTACTTCACTACCATTGAGCAGCTGGTCGGCACACCACCGCGGTTTGGTTCCGGTGCGGTCAAGTGGTAACCAGCAATGCCCAGGGCGGAATCGAGCCACCGACACGAGGATCTTCAGACCTGAGGCCCATTTGGCCATCGCCGCGGATTAAATACAGAAAGTCAGTCATAGACAGTGAGACTGTAGCACATTTGTCACACGGCACGGATGCTGATTCTGTTCTAGCGCCGTCAGTACCTCGGACGATTCCGAGAACTTGATGTGTTAGGACTGGCCGAGAAGCCAACGGATCTCGTCAGTACCGACAGAAGCTCCAACTATTGGGAATACATCAAGACCATCAATCAAGCTCTGCGAGCCGACCCGAATACGCTGGAGATGCTTTTTCTGCCAAACGCGCGAACAGTTGACGAAATGGGCGAATGGCTTTTGCACGAGCGGAATGCATTCGTGTCTAAAGCGATTTTCGGCAGCTTCGGTCGATACGCAATGAGCCAGCTCGAAAAGCTGTCGCGCTCTCAGAGGCTCGCGGAAGATCCAGCCCCACCTCTCAACTCGAGCAGTAGATCCACCACTGCCATTGGGACCCGTCGTCGGCATTTGGCTCTTTTTTCAGGGGCAGCCTGAGGCGTTTGCCCTCGTGCTGCAAACCATTGGATTCAAGGAGCCTAAGAGAATCCGATCGCGCTTTGCGCTTGTCGCGCGAACCTGGTACACCCGCACCAAGAGTAAACCGGCCAAGGGGGCAACCAATGAGAATCCTTCACAGAGCGCTGTTGGCTTTTTCCGGCATCGCAGCGGTTGGGCAGACGGCATCCTTCGCAGAGTCGGGCTGGTTCTGGCAAAACCCGTTACCCCAGGGGAACGATCTCTTCGCTGCGGCCAGTGTGGACCCAAGTACCGTCGTCGCGGTGGGTAACGTCGGAACCATTCTGCGCACCACCAATGGCGGCGCCACCTGGACGGTCCAATCCAGCGGGACGACCGTTACTCTCCTGGGGGTCTCCTTCGTGGACGCCAACACCGGGA
>WNFF01001271.1_pt1 | contig 20315 bp, 13 predicted proteins | sample 5400441 | NCBI WGS metagenome assembly WNFF01 (sample SAMN13153345, study PRJNA577476) | soil metagenome | isolation source: 120 cm saprolite under Douglas fir tree site 2 hole 3 replicate 1 | place: USA:California | collected 2015-04-18
GACCGGTGAACGCCTCGAGAAAGTCACGCGCGAGCAGAACGAGGTCTTGATGGTTCATCCCATCGCAGGCGGCTAACCGCGCGCTAGCCGCTACCGACACCAGCCCCGCTGGCAGTGTAAGACTTCGTTGGCATTGGGCCGAATCGGGCACTGTCAGTAGTCAATTTCAAACCCGGCGGTACCTGTATGTCGTCTGCAAATCTATTTATGATCGCGTTCCCCGCTTTGATCGTGTGGAAGTTTGTGTTCGCTGGCTTGCAGCGCAGGCTTTTGGTTAGGGCAATTGCCCCACAGCAACAGCGACACCACAACGTTTTAGAGGAGGCCTTCCACATCTCAGACCCGGAAGGTGTGGCAGTAATTGCGGGCGATCGGTTTGAGAACAGTTCGGATGGTCTAGACCCCCTCGACCGAAAGGATCGCGCGAAGACCTATCTGCGCCGCATCGTTGCCCTGACCGGCGCCACGCACATGGGTAATCGCTATGTCCTAGATGTCGGCACAACTAGATTCTATGTGCGCGATAGATATGTCGGGAGGATGCGAGACGTAATAGACCCCAAATGCGCATATGAAGAAACGTGCTTTTATTCAGCGCACGAAGAAATGCCGAAATCCGAGCATATTGCCGCGGCGCTGCTGCAACTCACGAACAACCCAGCGCTGTTTGACAAGTGGGCCGCTCAGAGCGGGGCGTTTAAGGCCGACGGCCAAGCCTTCAGCCCCGCGCAGTAATCCACTTGCGATGAGCATGCAAACCAAATACACGCCCGCCCAGCGCGCAGCAGAGTACCTGAAGCGCGTCGCTGCACTCACTGGAGCCGAGCAAGTTCGCGGTGATAGTTACTGGCTCAGAGTCGGGCGCAGGCACTTCCTAGTGGATTCTAAATTCGTACGACTTATCTCCCCCCGCGGCGAATCGACGTGTTTTTCTGTTGCGACGGACCCGGACATACCAGGCGCAGAAGCGGTAGCGTCTGCATTACTACAACTGAAGGACAACCCAAGACTGTTTGAAAAGTGGAGAGAACTGCAGGGGTATACGTTCAAGGCGAATGGGAAGATGTTCAGGAATAGATATCTACTAAATAGGGATGACACCTAAAACGTTGCAGCGCCTGCTCTATTGTCACGGCTCACTCGGAAGTAATTTACATAACTGATAAACGCTTACCGGACATCAAGTCCTTTGTGGAGATAGTTCTCAAGCGGGGTCAGCCCTCGAAGGGGATCTATTTTGTTTTGGGTGAGCTGGGATGCAATACAAGCTCAGGCGCGGCGGGGCCCTAGCACCGCCGACAGCCGCGTTAAACTTTAGGCCACGCTTGGATGCTTACCCTCTTGCAGCAAATCCGGCCAATGGTTCGCCGGTCGCGCCCTGCGTAATAATCTCCGTCCAGACAGCCGCAGTTCGAGATTCCCAACATCGCTGTGCCATAGTGCATGTGCATCGATTTCATCGCGTTTGCCAGTGGCTGATTCTGATACTGATAAATCAACGAAGCGCCTTCCGGGTCGTCTACTTGAATCACTGCTGCGCAGCTGCGGGACACGGACGTGGCCGTGGCGAGATACACGACGATTTGCGTCCAACTCTGGAAGATGTGGATCATCAGGTCGTGCCGCCTAGCATGGCCGTCAAAAGAGGTGATGAGGTAACCGCGCCAATGTCCCGTGAGGTTCGGGATTCGAACCAGCCCCAATTTATGCACAAGGCTTTTTCGCCAAAGATACCTGTCGAAAAGGGCGTAGAGCGCTCCGTAGAAAGCTATACTGGAAGGAGCATCCGCCCACCAAGGGACCGACAAGTGGGCGGATGCGAGAGATTTCGAGGTCACCCACGCCAAAGCAATCGCCAGCAACGCCAGCAGAAGAGGAACGATCCTCCTTTCATTCGAGTCTGTGCTGTAGCCGTGCATACTTCACCTGCTCGGCTATGCAAAGCCGAACAGGCCTTTTGGCCTGCTTGAATGCGCCTTCCACTTCCAATTGCTGCTGGGAAGCGTCGGGTAAAGGAAATGGCCCTATTGGTAGAGTGGCTTCCTGAAGTGTGGCCCGATGGAGTTCCGAGTTTAAAGCAACTGCTAGTGGTAGCGCTCCTTCTGATTCCTATGCTACTCCTCTTCGCGACTGAATTAACACTCTTTGTCCGTACAAGCGCGCTGCCAATTTGGGAGCCGATCCCCTTCGAGCGGGAAACGCCACAAGCGAAAGGCTAGATCGGCACGCCTAGAAAAACAGTTCTTCCTGGGCAAGCTGGCTCACGAATTGTGGGCAAGCGAAAGCAACGCTTTGTGCGCCCCACTCTCGAATAGGGTTTTGGGCAGCGCGTCACCAGGACTGTCCGACTTTGCCACTTGTCCGTTAGGAAAGCGATAGAAAGCGTGCGCAAGAACTAGCCTCGATGGCTTGATTACAACCGGCTTCTAAGTTACGAGCTCTCTTTGCCGATCTGGGAGCAACTTGGGAACAAGTACTGCCGAATAGGGCCATAAACCGAATATCATCACGTAGCTAAGGCACGGCAAACCAACAAGATGACTACATTTTAGTTGGACTCATAATCCGTTGGTCCTAGGTTCAAATCCTAGCGGGCCCACCAACTTCATGCGGGTCCGGCCCGGACACATAGGTTACAGATCGTACCGGCTACATAGGTAACACTTTTGGGCCGAAGGGATTTTCCAGCGGTTCCAACACGCGAGTCTCCAGATCGAAGTATCCCAAATCATAATCCATAAAACTGACCAGCCAGATGTCGTCATGAACTTCTTTGATGCCGACGGCCTGGCTCGGTTCACGCGGCTCGCGCTGTAGTCATTTAGTCTGGACCGGCTTCGAGGGGCGCATGCTTAAATCTGAGATCAATCCGCGCTCGGAATATGCGGTGAGAGAAAGCACCCAGGTTTGGCTCAATCTAAGGTCTTTTCCCGCCTGCCAATTACGGGATTTTCCCGATTGATTCTTAGGTTCGCTCTATCTATCGTCGCGCCGTCCCCGGTCGGTGTTTCGAAGTGAGGCCAAGAGCTGTCGGCCCAGAAAAGCTCCGGCACGAACCGTTCAGCCCCGGATCACGTGTTTCTTTCTCAGGGGCTCGCGCGTCAGTTGCTAATCTGAAAAAGCCGGCAGTGTTAACTCCGACGTTCACAGTAATTCGGACACTTCGTTAATCCGGCGAGCGCTTGACGTGTCTTCCAACGTTCTCGCTGGCGTGGCGGTCTACGTGTCGACCGTGGTCGCGTGTCTCCTGGAGGTGAAAATGAAAAACAATGGGCATTCCGTCTCGCTGAGAACTAGGTCGGCGTCTGCTCTTGAGATCTGTCGGTTCTTGGCGATCATTCTCTTTTCGACCGCGACGTTCTTGTGTGCGCAGGACTTCCGAGCAACGCTAGAGGGCGACGTATCGGATCCGAGCGGCGCCGGCGTTGCGGACGCTACGGTTCAGGCGATCAACCTCGAAAATCATGAAACCAAGGAAGCGAAAACGACCGCTGAGGGGCACTACACGATCCCTTACCTCAATCCCGGGATTTATAACATCGAAGTGAGAGCTAATGGCTTCCGCACGCTAAAGCTGGAGCACATTGTACTTCGCGTGGCGGACAAGCTGAACTTGCCCTCGCGCTTGCAAATTGGCGGAACGGCCGATTCGATCGTTGTCACGGCCCAACAAGAGGTGATCGAAAGTGGCTCAGCGGACCGCGGCTTGGTTTTCGACCCCATCAAAACCCAGGAATTGCCGCTCAACGGCCGCCAGACGTACATGCTAATGTCCTTGACACCGGGCGTCATTTTCACGCAGGAGGCCTTCGGGCCGAGCGGTTTTTCGGGCACGCGCGGCTGGGACGTAAACGCTTCGTACAAGATTAATGGCGCTCGCGCGGGACAAAATCTCTTCTTGCTGAATGGCGCGCCCATAAGCGACCACAACGGCAATTGGCAGTTTGCACCCAATGTCGAGGCCGTTCAGGAGTTTAAGGTAATGACCAATACCTACGACGTGCAGTATGGGCGTTTCGGAGGCGGCGTGGTGAACACCATTATAAAATCAGGCTCAAGTGCCTGGCATGGGGACGTCTTTGAATATTTCCGCAATAAGGTCTTCGATGCGAATTACTTTCAGAACAATTTCATCGGTACACCCGTTCCCAAACACAACCAACATCAGTGGGGCGGAATTATCGGAGGTCCCATACGGAAGGAAAAGGATTTTATCTTCGTTAGTTTCGAGGGCTGGCGAGAAATCGTTGGCTTTCCCGCGCTTTCCAGTGTCCCTCCGTCCCAACTTCGGAAAGTGGACCCCACGCTGCTCGGCGGAGCAGGCGGCATCAACTTTGGCGCTCTCGGATACAAAATCTATGACCCGATGACCGGGCACGCATGCGGTGCAGCAAACGAACCCTGTTCGAAGGCGAGTGTTTGGCGCAACGAATTTCCGGGAGACATACTTCCTGCAAACCGAATCAATCCGGTTGGGCTCAAAATTCTCTCCTACTATCCGGCACCGAATACGAATGGACTGAACAACAACTTTATCGCCAGCGCGAACGTCGGCCGCTATCGTTATGACCAGCCGATGGCCCGCTGGGACCATATCTTCAGCGCGGGCGATAAGATTTACACGATGTTTACATTTCAGCATGGCAGGGAATATCGCGATTCAACGGGTTTCGGGCCCCCGGCCGGGAGCGGAGACGTTGGGTCAGAGCGAACCGACCAAAACTATATTGCGGCCTGGACGCATGTGCTCTCCCCGACATCGGTGTTCGACGTCCGGGGTTCGTACGCCCGGTTCACCGCTATGTTTCCGCGTTACACCGACTTCAATCTCACGGCCGACAAGCTTGGCATTGCGCAAGTGTTTCACGCGCCCACCTATACGAAGAACACAGTCCCTGTTATCCAAGTCGACGGGTACACGTTTTTGTTCGGTCTCAACGGTGCTGGCACGCTACTGTCCTGGAACACTTACAATCAATGGAATTTCGCCCCAAGCCTGACCACGACCCACGGCAGGCACACCATGCACACGGGCTTCGAGTGGAACTACGTGGCCAGGGGCGACGCGAGTTACGGATGGTCAAATGGGAATTTCTCTTTTGGCCAGGGCTGGACACAACAAAACAACGGCAACAATCAAAGTACACCGACGGCATTTGACGGTTCTGGATTAGCAACATTACTCCTGGGCGCGCCCACAGCTGGCACGGTCGACTGGAATGAAAGTGCGTACCTGACGCGTCCCTACCTGGGACTTTACGTGCAGGATGATTGGAGAATTCGTCCCCGCCTGACGATAAACGTTGGTTTGCGCTACGACCTACAGATTCCGTGGCTGGAGCGATTTAATCGCGTGAATCGAGGTTTCGACCTGACAAGCAAGAACCCAGACAGTGACGTTATCCTGGCAAAATGGGTCGCCAACCAGGCGGGTTGGACAGCTTGTGGCGGGGGTGATTCTACCAAGTGTCCCGCAGGGGTGACACCGGCCACTGCAGCTAAATATACCTATCCCACTCCGCCGGCGCAGCTTACGGGCGGATATTTGTTTCCGGGTGTCAACGGTCAGTCTCGCCGACTTTACAACGCCGATTGGACAAACATCGCACCTCGTCTAGGTGTCGCCTGGCGAATAACTGAAAAAACCGTCCTGCGGGCGGGCGCGGGCATCTACTACATTTCGCCCACCCAACTTGGCACGCGTTCGGGTTTTCAGCAGGGCACCCCATACACTAGCGTCGCGCCTGACGGCTTGACTCCTGCTGCTTGCGGCGGCGATCCCGCGACTTGTGCGAGCGGGCCGTACTCCATCACAAATCCATTCCCAAATGGGGTCTTGTCGCCACCTGAATCAAGTCTGGGTTTATTGACGAATATCGGAAATGGCGCCAGCTTCCAACCCCCGAACTACAAGATCCCGCGGACATATCAGTACTCATTCGGATTCCAGCGGGAGTTGCCGCACGGAATCCTAGCGGAGGGGTCGTACGCCGGGAACTATCAAATCCATATTGAGTCCGGCTTTGATTTGAGCAACATCAGCCTGGCTGATCGCCTCGCCGGCGTTGGGGACAATACCTATCTGAACCTGCGAGTACCGAACCCGTTTTTCGGAATTGTTTCACCTCGAACTACCCTTGGCAGTAGCCCTACCATCTCGCGCTTGGATTTGCTGAGGGCAGATCCTATTTTCCCTGGACTTACGAACAACCTCGTGCAGGCTGGACGCTACCGCTCCGACGCTTTCCAGGTGAAAATCGAGAAGCGAGTTCTTGGCGATCGCGGCCATGGCGTTCTGACTTTTGTGGTTTCCTACGCTTTCGCGAAAGCGTTCGAGCAAAACCACCGCCTGAACAACTGGAACGCGCAAGAACCGCTGATTCACGAGCTGGATAATACAGACAAGCCTCAGAACCTTTCCTTCGCAGGCGTCTGGGACTTGCCCATGGGCAACGGTCATAGGCTCTTTAACGGCCACAGGGGCAACGCGATTGCCGGGGGCTGGCGTTTCAAATGGATTCTGACCTACCTTTCGGGCTATCCCATCGCCTGGCCAAACCTTATAAACAGTTGCGGCACGTGGCAGGCAGCCGTCCAAGATGAGAATCACTGGTTCAACAACGATAAGACGTGCTACAAGAACTTCCCGGCGTTCACTCCACGGACGCTTCCTGACCGATTCGGCGACATCCGGAACCCTTCGCTCCGGCAGCTAAACATCTCCGCGAAGAAAACTATTTCGTTCAGCGAACGCTACAAGTTCGAGTTCAACGCTGAAGCCTTTAATGTGACCAATACACCTATTCGGCCAGGACCAGATACGAGCTTTAGCAGCCCGCGGTTCGGGCGCTTGCCGGCGAGCCAGCAAAATTTTCCGCGCGTGATCCAACTGGCGGCGAAGATACACTTTTAGGTCAGTTCGGGATGGCACAGCTATGAGAGGCATGGGCCCTCTGCGCTTAGACAGCCGCGGGACGTTGGCGAACATTCGCAGCCTTTGGATGTTTCTCTTTGGATTCATCCAGGATACTGTTCTTGAATCTCCTTTGATGCATATAGGAGATTTCCATGCGTGATTGGAGCCGTTGTGCTGCGTCGTGCAAAGCCGCCATTTCGCCCTCATAGGCCGTAAGCCGAACGGCTCGGCGTCTTTCCTTCGGCGTGAGTTTGCTTTCCAGTTTGGCCGAGAGGTCTCCGAAAGCTGTGAATTTTGCTCCAAAGAGTTTTCGAATCTCGCGCTTTTCTCCCTGGCTGACCGCAAGAACATACGCGATATATGCCGCCAATTGTTCGTCGTGGAGCTTCCAAACGATCTGGTCGATCTTTCGTATAGCGGTTTTCAGATGGTGCGTGGGAGGAACTGGCCTTCTGCGTTTCATGATGCCAAAGCCCTCCTCTTTTGAGGTCCGCTCTTTCGTTCCTTGTTGTCCTTCGCAGCGCTTTGGTCTACGCCATTCCCGCCTCTGTCTCCTGGATCTTCGGGCTTCGACGAGCCTGGCCGCTTCCATCGTTTTTGTTCTGCGGGTGTGAGGAATCGCACGACAGGAGGCTGGCCTTCCTTTCGGCGGCGCTCTTCGATGAATTGGACATCCTCATAAGCCTTTACCGCGTCGAGGGTTTTCTTCCGGCGCTCGCGAACGTGCTTATCGAAGTCCGCAGCGTCCGCAGTCTCGACACCTTCAAAGTTATTGCAAAAATGCGAGTTGATGTCGGCGCGTCCCGCTTCAAAGAGCACTTTCACCTCGTCCACGGTGCCGGAATTGAGATCGGGCGCGCGTTTCAACCGCTCGAGGCCGCGCACAGCCTCGTCCATACCGTGATTGAACAAGAAGATAGCTTCGTAAAGATGGGCCTTTTGCATGACAACATTCCTTTCAGCGGCATGGCCGCGAGTTCGGCAGTTAATGTGGCGCGTCGGGACACACGTCTCCGATGGAGTCGAGTGCCGACCTGGATGGACACACGGATTCAGTCGGGCAGAACTACGGCGGAGGATGGGCCACGCGCAGAGGGATGGACCGTGCGACGGAACCAAATAGAGATGGGCGGGTTGCACCCAAAGAGCGAACCCGATACTTTCTATTCCAGCCATCGTGCCTCTAATCCAGGCTACTTTGGTTAGGGGCGCGTTGGTGCTGATAACACCAGCGCGTCCCGTCTTCTTCCTGAGAGCGCCGCTCTCATTGAGATCTATACGAGAAGCGGTTCTCGTATAAGAACTATCGCAAGTAACAACGAGTCTGTCAAGGGGCAAGTGGCGACAAACGGCTCAGTTCATTCTAGGATAGGTGCATGAAGCGCGATCTGGTCTCAGAAGTTATGCGTGAGATGGGGAAAAAGGGTGGGAAGGCAGGTGGAAAGAAGGGCGGGAAGGCTCGCATGGCTGCCCTTACACCGGAGCAGAGGAAGGAACTTGCAAGAAAGGCAGTCCGAACTAGATGGGCAAAGGCCAAGAAGAAACGCAGACGCAGTGGCAATACATAGGGTGAGCGACTGGTTTGGGGCGAATCCTTAAAATTTATGCTGCAATCCGAAGTGTCCAAAGCCCGTAGGCATTGAACAACGTAGCCTAAAATCCTACAAATAAAGCCGTTTGAAATCCGTCGCTGGGGGGACGCGTAGAGGTACAGGGACTGGTGTACCCAATCTTTCTCAGTGACCGCAAAGAATATATTGACGCGCAGCTTCGGTTGCTGAATCGTCCGGGATGTCGCAACGGCAAGGTAAATCTGGTTGGCGAACGTTCAACCTAAACCATGTCAGCGACTGGCCACGAATTCGCGCTTAGAGTTTTCATTAACCATTCACATCAGTTTCATCCCGCGAGACAGAACACACTTTACTTTTCTCTTGTTCGAAGCGAGCGGTACTGGTGTCGAACTTCAGCTCCCTCGCTCGACTCGCCGCTGCATGAGCACGGCATTTAACGACGTCCCGTGAGTTCGATCCTATGGAGGTATTCGTGATCCCGTTTCGCCATTATTTAGTGTTTGCATTTGCCCTTATGCTCTCCGCCTGGCCTCTCCTAGCTCAAGTGAATGATGCCAGTTTGACTGGGCTTATTACCGATCAGAGCCAAGCTGCCGTTGCCAACGCAACAGTCACAGCACAAAATCAAGCGATGAACTTCACGCAGGTCGCGCGCACTGACGCATCTGGTTACTATTCGTTTTTGGCATTGCCGATCGGGACCTACGTGGTGACGGTAAAGCAAACCGGTTTTGAACCGGTCTCTGCACAAGTCCTGCTCGAGACTGCGCAGAAGGCAAGGCACGACTTTTCGCTCAAAGTCGGCGAGAGCAAACAAACCGTGGTCGTTGAGTCAGACCCTCCCAGTCTCTCGACCGAAGATGCCTCACTGGGAGCGGTGATCAGCAACAATATCATCGCCGACACACCGCTCTATCTGCGCAATTGGGATGACCTACTCCGATTGGTTGCCGGGGTCCAATCCAACCGGTACACGGATCAGAGCGGTGCGACGAGTGCAGGCCGTACCGGTGCCTTCAACGTGCATGGCGTTCACTCTCTGCAGAATAACTTCATTCTCGATGGAGTCGACAACAACACGTTCTCCGAAAACGTACAGGAATTGAGTACCCAGGGATCGCGCCCTTCGGTCGACACGATTCAAGAATTCAAAGTGATCTCCAATCCATATTCAGCGGAGTACGGCCGCAGCCCCGGTGCGGCGGTCGCCGTGACCACGAAAGGCGGGACCAATCAGATTCACGGCGTCGTGTATGAATATCTGCGCAACCAACTCTTTGACGCGAACGACTCTTTTTCCAACCGGAGCGGCCTTAAAAAGCCGGAAAACAACCAGCATCAGTTTGGCGGCAATTTGGGCACGCCCATCGTCCGAAACAAGCTCTTCGCGTTCTTCAATTATGAGGGCACTCGAATACACCGCGGAGTGTCTCGCATTTCCACTGTTCCTCTGCCCAACGAACGCGTCGGGGACTTTGGCGCAGCGGCTGCGGCGGCCAATGGAGTCACCTACCCGACCATCTATGATCCGACGACCGGACAGCCGTTCCTAAACAATAAAATCCCTTCCGACCGCATCGACCCTTTCGCCACAAAAATCATGGCGCTCTTTCCTTTGCCAAATTTACCGGGCCAGCTCAACAATTTTGCGCGCAATGCCCTCCTCACCGACAGCAATGACAGTTATGACGGGCGCGCCGATTGGGTTGCCACAACCTCCAATTCCGTCTTCGTACGGTATAGCTACTCCAACCGCAGCCGGTTCATCCCCGGCTTCTACGGTGGCATTGGGGACGGAACGTCCACTTCGGCCTGGGGGCGTCAGCAACTCAAAGCGCAGAACCTGGCTATCGGCTGGACACATGCATTCACGGCGAATCTCGTCAATGAGCTCCGGATCGCGTTTCTGCGCAACTATTCTGCTGCGCAGCAGGATCCGTTTGGCAAGAACCAGGTGGATGAGTTCGTCCCCGGCGTGCCCGAAAACCCTGCGGTCGCAGGCGGGATCTCCCAGATCTCCCTGGCCAATTTCACCTTCATCGGCTCCCCCGACTTTCTTCCCAAACGGCAAGTGCCGCAACAATATCAGTGGCTCGACACGCTCTCGAAGACAGTGCGAAAGCACTCTCTCAAATTCGGCATTGATCTACGGGCTCCGATGCGCAACGTTTTTCAGGACGAGCCGGGGACCCGCGGCTCGCTCGGTTTCGACAAGATTTTCACGTGCCAGCGTGGCGCCAACGGTCAGTGCACCGGCAACACGGGAATTTCCTATGGTGACTTCCTGCTCGGTTATGTCAAAAGCGCACAATTGACCAACGTGTTTTTTGTAGACCAGCGCCTCTGGATGTTGTCCGGTTTTGTCCAGGACGACTTCAAATTTTCCCCAAAGCTCACCTTCAATCTTGGGCTGCGCTACGATTTTGCCACGCCCGCTCTGGAAGGTCAGAACCGCATGGCTAATTTCGACCCAGCAGCCAACGGCGGCGCGGGTGGCTTGGTCTTTGGCTCAAGCGGGTCCATTGCCGACCGCGCGCTGGTGCAGGTAAACAAGCGTAATTTTGCGCCAAGAATTGGAATTGCCTACTCCTACAATCCAAAGACCGTTGTCCGCGCCGGATATGCGATCTACCACATGTTGTTCGAGCGTTTCGGCAGCGAGGACCAACTGGCCCTGAATCCCCCCAACTTGATCAATAACGCGCCAGCTGTGTCTTCGACGGCAACGGCGCCAGTGTTCTTTTTGAAGAATGGCTTTCCCTCAAACTTCCTCGACCCGAAGCAGCTCGATCTGCATCGCGTGCGTATTCGCGCTGTGAATCCGGCAACGCCCACTCCCTACGTTCAACAATGGAGTCTTGGTGTTCAACGGGAACTTCCGTTCAAATTGATCGGCTCGCTGGACTACGTTGGCACGAAGTCGACTCATCTCGACGTGCTTTCCGATCTCAACCAGCCCATCGGCGGGGTCTTTCCTTATCCCAACTTTGGCTACATCGAGTATCAAAGCCCCATCGGGTTCGGAAGCTACCACGGTCTCGAGGCCACGCTCGACCGCCGGTTCGCCGACGGCTTCAGCATGCGTTTCGCTTACACCTACTCACGAAGCATCGACAACACACCCCAGGAACTCGAATCGAATTCGGGCGGCGCGCAAAACGGCCGCGACTACGCGTCGTGGAAAGGGCCCAGCGACTTTGACTACCCCCACCGGTTTGTCGCCAGCTACATTTACGAACTTCCGTTCGGACGCGGCCGCCGAATGCTACAGAGCGGAGTGCTTTCCTACATTCTCGGTGGTTTTCGCACTTCTGGGGTTTATACCTTTGCGAGCGGTCGTCCTTTTACCGTCAATTCGGGGGGGACCCTCAATAACTCGATCGATCCTTTTGGCGCTGCAACAGCCGTACCCCTTGTCGTCGGAACGCCCGTCATCGTGGGCGACGTGAGATGCTGGTTCTATGCGTCGAAGAACAACGCATGCAAGACTCTGGCCCCCAACCTGGCCGATGCTTTTCAACTGCAAGCGGCGGGAACCTTCGGGAACGCTGGGCGCAACATGCTGCGCGGGCCACACACGAGCGTCTTCGACTTCGCGCTCATGCGCGACTTCCCGATTCATGAATCCATCGGTCTGCAGTTCCGTTGGGAAGTCTTTAACCTCTCCAATACGGCACTCTTGGGCCAGCCGAATGGCAATTTCAGCAGCTCGGCCGCCGGTTCCATTACCACGCTTTCCGGAGATCCACGCGTGATGCAGCTGGCCTTACGGCTGTCGTTTTAGGTGAAATAACCCGCGAGCAACCGAGGACCGTCCTTCCCTCTTGTGTTTTAGCAAGGACGCTGTACCTTACCAACGCGTGTCGCTGGATGCGTGGTTCCGTCCAGATCGTCGGTGATCGGGATATTTCAATGCTACGCTGCCGCAATGGACCGTGACTGAGGAATGATTCGCGAGGCTCAATACCATGGATGAGAACGCGCGGCAAGCAGCATGCAATCGTGGCCACATCGTTCGCGCACTGTTCGCCCTTTTGTTCCTCTCTACTTTGTTCCTTTCCGCTGAAGGACGAATCGGGCAAGACGCCGCTCGTCCCGGCGCGCGCTCGCTGATGGATGCTCACAATTGTTACCCCTACTTCGAATGGTGGCCGGACCGAATCGACAGAGCACTGTCCAGCGGTACGCCACTCGCCATTGAGCAAGACCTATATTGGTATACCGATCCGAGGACAGGACATGCGCAGTCCGTTCTTACTCATGGTTCGCCCGTCAGCGGCAACGAACCTACCATGCGCGAGTATTTTTTCGAGCGCGTCCGCCCGATTGTGGAAAAGGCCCTTCGGGAAGGAAACCGCCGGAGCTGGCCCCTCATCACCTTAAACCTCGACCTCAAGTCCGAAGAGCCCGAGCACCTCGCTGCAATTTGGAACCTCCTCAGTGAATATCAGGACTGGATCTCGACGGCCACGCGTTCAGCCGATATCTACAAAATCGAGCCGCTGGACGTCAGACCCATTCTTGTCCTAAGCGGACAGTCGGAGGCCCAGAAGGGGGCCTTCTATGATCAGCGTCTCGTCGGATCCAAACTTTTCGTCTTTGGTGCAGTGCCTACAAACTTGAAAGATTCTCTAGCCGAGCCAGAGATTCTTGAGCCGAACCCTGCGGATAATTATCACCGGTGGTGGAATAACCCCTGGAATGTCGTGGAAGCTGGTGGTCCTGCAAAGGCGGGTCCGTGGACAACCGAGAAGATGGAACGCCTGACGGAGCTCGTGAGCTATGCACACAAACAAGGTCTTTGGATCCGTTTCTACACGCTTGATGGAGCCACACCCGCTGAATTGAGTTGCCACGGCTGGTTCCGCGGTTATAACTTCGGTTCGCGCGCGGCCGTGGATTTGCGTTGGCGAGCGGCGGTCGACGCCCGGGTCGATTACATCGCCACGGACCAGTATGAGGATTTGGGAGCCTTCTTGCGCAATCAGATGGCCGCTCGGGCCCCCCATTAACTTTGCACTCTAGATGTCAGGCCCAGTTCGTTTCACCGGAGGGGCATGACCAGGGGTCACGCACTAATGGTGTATCCGTAGGCGCGAATTGCTTCTACGGCTTCACTTCGGCTCCCGGCGTCCACTTGTTTCAGAATGCGATGGATGTGATTTCTCACTGTAAACTCAGAAAGGTTCAAGTGCGAAGCGATTTCTTTGTTTGTGAGACCTTTGGCGACGAGCGTGACCAATTGCTGCTGGCGCAAGGTAAGATCAGGTTTCGTTCGTAAGTCTGAGAGGTGTGTTTCTGCAGAGACTTGAGCGACAAAACGGAATAATACGGAGCAAAGTTGTGGAGGGCAGACAGCCTCGCCGCGGAAGACGGCACGCACAGCGGCAACGACATCCGAAGCAGACGCGTCTTGCAACAAATAGCCTGTTACGCCGGAACGGACCGCAGCAATGAATTGCTCTTCGCCGGGCTCCATACCAACGAGAATAATTTTGCGTTCGGACAGCGTTGCACACTTAGCGGCAAAACCTGCCCGTAGGCGGCCAGCGAGGAAGGCATCTCCCACCAATACGTTGCACGGAGTCTGAAGGATGTCGAGGGGCACCTCGTCAGCGGGGGAAGTTTGGCCGACGACAACAAGATCAGGCCGTTTGCGGAAGAGGCGAACTAAGGCCTCGCGCAAGAGGCGATTTTCAATCAATAAAAGTACGCGTATAGACGAGCTGGGGACACCGTCGATCATAGCCAAACCACTCTCAGGGTCAAATACCCCACGAAAAAACAAAAGAGCAGCCAACGAATTGATAACCTGGCCATCAATATTTCCCGCAGAGAGTAAACTTCAACGCACACAAATGTCAAGGATTAGCCGTAGTGATTCATATAACCACATAAACTGGACGTGCTCCGTACCTAATCTATCGGTACTGCTCACTTAACCAGTATTCGATATGAGTTGCCCGGGAAAAGGTTTGCCTCTCCCGGGTGAAAAATTACCGATTTTGGAGTAATGTGTCACGCTTTGATGACAGCTACAAACGCGCCGTTCGCCTTCTATTCGACGGGTCAAAAATAGTACATGCGCCGAACTCTGTAGTACAGACCGTGTCGTTGTACTGGTCCAAATCTATGGGTGTTTTTTGAATCTTACCCCCAAGTCGCTTAAGGGCTGAGACTTATGGCACCCGGAGTGTGCCATGGAAAAAGCGATCCGCGTCCTCGTGGCTAACCATCCTCGCCTGATGCGAGAGAGTGTCCTCACGACTTTTGCTGACCAACCGGACATAGAAATTGTTGGTGAGGTCGCTGACGAGTCAGAAATCGTCGAGAGTGTAAAGAAGACCTTGCCGAACGTGGTGGTCATTGCGCTCGATCAGCCGGGCGTCCGGCCACACATCTGTGACGAATTGCTGCGCGAGCATCCGGAGGTGCGCATAATCGCCGTGGCACCGGAGAAAAACTACGTTGTTTACTACTGGGCTTCGTTCGAGATTTATTCCAACAATATCGAGGCGTCCGAAGAAGGAATGCTGGGCGCAATGCGAAGGAATCTGGTCACGAGGGGTAAGAACTAAAAGATTTCATGTTTAGTCCTAGGATGAAACTTATGGGTAACCAAAAAGGAAAGAAAAAATGCATTTGCGGTCTATCACTAACGTTTTTGTTTTGCGTGCCGGCTTTCAGCCAGCAACAGAATGACCGGCAGCGGAGGACGAGCGAACAAGGCCGGAACGAATTCGGTGTTGAACAAGCCCCCGACTTGACGCAGGAAAACCTGGGCCGGGTGGCGGCTTCTGCGATTCAGATTCGAAGCGTGTTGGCTAAAGACGAAGGACTGATGGTGGAATTGAAGCGCTGGGTAGCGAAGTTGGCTACCGATAGTGGCCAGATCGTCGAAGATTCGAACCTGACGGACCAGGCCATTTTCGAGCGACTGGAGCAGGATGTCTCGTTTCGATCCGTGGCCACGCGCCTGCTGCAACGCTACGGTTATCTGATGCCAACGCCGAATCCGGACTCGGACTTTGCAAAAGAAAAGGAACTAGTGCTCAAGGAGCGGGCGCGGCGGCTGGTCCTGATTGAATCACAGGAAGATACGGAATCACTTCGGCCGCAGAAAAACGATCGAGATCTCGAGCGCACTGCAACATGCGATCCGCGTCGCGACGAAGATTGCCCACAGCAATCGCAAGTAGACCGCCGCCGAAACACTCGAACACGTGACGGAATGTCTTACCCCGAGACAAACCCTCAAGAAGCACCGCCAGAGCAACAACCAGCACAGAGTCCGTCGCGCATTCTACGAGCGGACGGATTGCCGCAGGCTACGGATCCGCTGGATGGTTCGAGTGGAATGGGTTCTGGTCTGAACTTCGAATTGACTCCCACTTCGGCGAAGCGCGACGCCAATCCTTCGGCTAGTTCTCCATCTTTTGGCCTGGGAGCGGGCGATGCCATGCCCACCGGGCGGAACTTGCCCGCAAGTCCTGTCGAACCTAATGGCACCACGGAAGTTTTTACGGGCAAAAGCGAAAGGGAACTGCCTGCGCGCACAAACTACCCGAGGGGAATGACCAAAGAGGAGGACGTGACGCCGGTGAGGATGGTACACCGCGCGAATCCCTACGCGGATATCCCATCGCTCTACGATATGTACGTGCAAACGTCGGTGCACCAGCGGCCAAACGAGCGATTTGGCCTGGCGGCATTCCGCAATACTTCCAATGACCCGCGAGCGATTCCCATGGATCTTCCCGTCGGCCCTGACTACGTCATCGGCCCCGGTGACGGCCTCGCGATTGACCTTTGGGGCGGAATCTCGCAGAGATTTGTGCGGGTCGTTGATCGGGAAGGACGCGTGTCCTTGCCCGAAGTCGGACCGCTTCTGGTCAGCGGAAGAAATCTGGCTGATGTGCAGCAGGCCGTGCAACAGGTGCTGAGAACCCAGTATCGCGATGTCTCGGCGGATGTTTCTCTTTCGAGACTGAGAACGGTGCGCGTGTATGTGGTTGGCGATGTGACGGCGCCGGGCGCTTACGATATCAGCTCGCTTTCGACTCCCTTGAACGCACTGTTTGCCGCCGGAGGGGTAACACCTCGCGGTTCGCTGCGCGCACTGAAACACTATCGTGGCAAGCAACTTGTGGAAGAGGTGGACGCCTACGATTTGTTGTTGCACGGAGTCCGGTCGGATATGCGCCGGTTGGAGAATGGAGACACGCTTCTCGTTCCCTCTTTGGGGCCGCAGGTGACGGTGGACGGAATGGTGCGGCGACCAGCGATCTACGAGTTGCACGGCGAAAATTCCCTTGCGGACGTCCTCGAGCTGGCAGGTGGAATCCTATCCACAGCGACCCTGCGGCATATTGAGGTTCAGCGCATCGAAGCACACGAAAAGCGCACGATGCTTGCTCTTGATCTTCTGCCAACCGGGGACGCTGATTCCATTAAGAAGCAGCTCGATGGGTTCAAGATTAACGACGGCGACCAAGTTCATATTTTCCCGATCGCTCCTTACAACGAAGACGCCATCTACATTCAAGGACACGTGCAGCGGCCGGGGCGATATTCCTACAAAGAAGGGATGAACCTGTCTGACCTGATTGGATCGTATAAGGATTTATTGCCAGAACCTGCGCCGCACTATGCAGAGATCGTCAGGTTAAATCCACCGGACTTTCATCCCAGCGTTGAGAGTTTCGATCTAACTGCCGCGCTGGCGAATCCAGCTTCCGCGCCAAAGTTGCAGCCGCTTGACACCGTTCGCGTCTTCAGCCGCTACGATTTCGAACCGGCACCCGAAGTATGGATTGGCGGGGAAGTTCGCGAGCCGGGGAATTACCGGACTTCGGGGCAAGCGCACCTAAGGGATGCGGTCTATCTGGCAGGCGGGGTCACGCAGGACGCTTCGCTGGACTCTGCGCAACTCTTTCGCACGCAGCCCGACGGGACGATGAAAATTCTGAGCGTCGATCTCCGCGAAGCCCTCGCAGGGAATCCCATGGACAACGTCGTGATGCAGCCGCGCGACCGCTTACTGGTGCACCGCAATCTGAGCCGCGTTGATCCGCCAACGGTTTTCATAAAGGGAGAAGTGGCCAAGCCGGGGCGTTATCCACTCACTACAAATATGCACGTCGAAGATCTGGTTCGCGTAGCAGGCGGACTAAAGAGGAGCGCATATACAGAAGGCGCCGACCTGGCGCGTTTTGAGATGAACAGATCTCAGAAGGCGCCGGGCGATCGGCTGGAGCTCAACCTGGCAGCAGCAATGAGCGGAGATCCGAAGACCAATGTGCCCTTGCGCGACGGAGACATCCTTACAATTCGACAGCTTCCGCGCTGGACTGACATTGGGGCGTCCATGACCGTGCGGGGGGAAGTCCTGCACGCGGGTACATACGGCATCGCGCCGGGCGAGCGGCTGAGTTCTGTTTTGGCGCGAAGCGGCGGTCTTAGTCCCGAAGCCTATGCGTACGGAGCAGTCTTGATGAGACGGGAAGTGCGCGAGCTGGAAATGAAGGCCCATATGGAACTCGTGCAGCGGGTAAAAACCGAGCAAGTGACGCTCAAAGCGCTGCCGGACACGGATGCCGACCAGAAGAACGCGAAGTTGACCGCCATCGGGCAGACAGAAGCAACGCTTGCTCAACTACAGGCGAGCACCCCAATCGGCCGGGTGGTGATGCATATCTCGCCGGATATGAAGAGCTGGCAGAACACAGCGGCAGATGTGGCGGTTCGTGATGGCGACGTACTTTTTGTTCCTAAAAAGGCCGGCTACGTAATGGTGAACGGCCAGGTCTTCAATCCGACAGCCGTTAGTTATCGGCCGGGCCGCAGTGCCAAATGGTACCTCAGTCAAGCCGGTGGGGTAACACAGCTCGCGGACAAAAAAGCTGTTTTTGTGATTCGCGCCGATGGTTCGGTGATCGCCGCGAAAAACAACAGCGCTGGTTGGTGGGGTGGTGATCCGATGAGCGCGACGTTGCGAGCAGGAGACATGATCGTTGTGCCCGAAAAAGCGCCAAAGATCGGTGGTCGCAACTGGGCGCTAATCATGCAATCGGCGCAAATGGCTTCGTCTGTAGCTTTGGCAGTGGCGTATATCCATCCGTGACGAGGAATGTTCTTGATGCAAATGAGGGCCATCGTGCTGGTGTTTAGCTATGCGGCGTCGAGTTTGACGCTGACAGCACTTTCTTCTCTGTCAGCAACTCCCCAGGCTCAGGAAGAGCGGGCGGCGGATGCGAAACAGAGCAGTTCGGGAGCGGATGCGGATGTAAAGAAAATGACCACGACAAGCAAAATGGGGCGCGATCCGGAGGCCGAACCGTCTGAGAATTCGCGCTCGGGCCTCCAAGGATTAGGTAAGCGATTTTTGGAGGACCAAGAACAAATCTGGAGGAGTCCGGCGAAGATCCGATTCTCGGATACTCAGTGGCTAGTGCCGGTCAGTGGCATTACAGCGGGGCTCTTAGTTACCGATCGAGATTTCAGCAAGCACCTCTCTCAAAATCCCATGACGATCAGCCATTACAAGACACTGTCAAACGCTGGAGTCGGAGCGCTGATCGGAGGAGCTGGCGGGATGTGGTTGTTGGGTCACGTCCGGCACAACGAACACTGGAGCGAGACGGGATTTCTCGCGGGCGAAGCCGCGATCAATAGTCTCGTGGCTGTGGAAACCTTGAAGTATTCGCTGGGGCGTCAACGCCCGTTCCAGGGTGACGGATCCGGGCCGTTCTTTCAGAGCGGTACCTCGTTCCCCTCGGCGCACTCCGCAGCGGCGTGGTCCGTGGCAGGGGTCCTCGCGCATGAGTATCCCGGCCCGCTGATGAAAATCGTGGCCTACGGTTTGGCGTCTCTAGTGGATTACTCGCGAATTCGTGGCCGCCAGCATTTCCCCTCCGACGTGCTCGTGGGAAGTGTGATCGGAAACCTCGTCGCCCAAAACATTTACAGTCGCCATCATGATCCGTACCTGGGCGGTGGTGAATGGCGCTCTTTGAGCGCAATCGCTCGAGGGTTCGAATCTTCTGGTCCGCAGAATCTCGGCACGCCCTATGTTCCGCTTGACAGTTGGGTTTATCCGGCCCTCGGCCGTTTGGCCGGACTCGGTTTGGTCGATAGCGGTTTCGCGGGAATGCGGCCCTGGACCCGTCGCGAGTGCATGCGGCAGCTTAGTGAAGCAGAAGAAAAACTTACCGGAGAAGAAAACAACGAAGCACAAAAGCTCGTTGATGCACTGCGACGCGAGTTCCGTCCGGAGATTGAGGCTAAGGGGGACGGAGACGATCTCGGAACGCTCCGTTTGGAGTCTGTTTATTCGCGCACGGAACACATCTCCGGAATGCCGCTCACCGACGGCTACACCTTTGCGCAGACGCAGATCAATGATTTTGGGCGTCCCTACGGCGAAGGCTGGAGCACAGTAAATGGCTTTTCTGCATATGCCACGCGGGGCCCTTGGGTCGCCTATGTACGCGGCGAAGAGCAATCCGCCCCGAGCATTCCTGCCTTTTCTCTCGCGACACGTCAAATTGTTCAGCAGGTAGATTTCTATCCCGCGTTACCTCCGGGTACGGCCCAGCGGTCGGTGACACAATTCAGTTTGCTCGATGCGTACGTCGGCCTGATGTTGTCGAACTATCAGGTCTCCTTCGGGAAGCAGAGTCTTTCGTGGGGACCGGGTGACGGTGGTTTGATGACGCTTAGCAACAATGCGCCTCCGATCAACATGTTCCGGATTAACCGCACGACTCCGCTGATGTTGCCTAGCTTTCTTGCGTGGCTGGGACCGATGAGGACGGAGTTCTTCT